>JAESGM010000326.1_pt1 | contig 60572 bp, 54 predicted proteins | sample 9269721 | NCBI WGS metagenome assembly JAESGM01 (sample SAMN15720920, study PRJNA650825) | algae metagenome | isolation source: Komarekiella atlantica HA4396-MV6 and co-occurring heterotrophs from... | place: USA: Theobald House, Kauai, HI | collected 2009-07-29
ATCCTCGTCTCCGGCCATACCGGCGGCACCGGCGCCTCGCCGCAGACGAGCATCAAATATGCCGGCACGCCCTGGGAAATGGGCCTGTCCGAGGTCAACCAGGTGCTGACGCTCAACGGCCTGCGCCACCGCATCAAGCTGCGCACCGACGGCGGCCTCAAGACCGGGCGCGACATCGTGATCGCCGCGATCCTGGGCGCCGAGGAGTTCGGAATCGGCACGCTCAGCCTGGTCGCGATGGGCTGCATCATGGTCCGCCAGTGCCATTCCAACACCTGCCCCGTCGGCGTCTGCACGCAGGACGAGAAGCTCCGCGCCAAGTTCACCGGCAGCCCCGAGAAGGTCATCAACCTGATGAGCTTCATCGCCGAGGAAGTGCGCGAGATCCTCTCGCGGCTGGGCTTCCGCTCGCTCGACGAGGTGATTGGCCGCACCGAGCTGCTGCGCCAGGTCAGCCGCGGCGCCGAGCATCTCGATGATCTCGACCTGAACCCGATCCTCGCCAAGGTCGACGCCGCCGATCACGAGCGGCGGTTCAGCCTCGCCACCTTCCGCAACGAGGTGCCCGACAGCCTCGACGCGCAGATGATCGCCGACGCGCGCGCGGTGTTCGAGCGCGGCGAGCGGATGCAGCTCACCTACAATGTCCGCAACACCCACCGCGCCGTCGGCACGCGGCTCTCGGCCGAGATCGTCCAGCGGTTCGGCATGAAGGCGCTCGCCGACAACCATGTCCAGGTGCGGCTGCGCGGATCGGCCGGCCAGTCGCTCGGCGCGTTCCTCGCCAAGGGTGTGACGCTCGAGGTGTTCGGCGACGCCAACGACTATGTCGGCAAGGGCCTATCGGGCGGCATCATCGTCGTCCGCCCGATGGTGAGCTCGCCGCTCGCCAGCCAGGAGAACACGATCATCGGCAACACCGTCCTCTACGGCGCGACCGCGGGCAAGCTGTTCGCGGCGGGCCAGGCGGGCGAGCGCTTCGCGGTCCGCAACTCGGGCGCGACCGTCGTCGTCGAGGGGTGCGGCGCCAATGGCTGCGAGTATATGACCGGCGGGCTCGCCGCGATCCTGGGCGGCGTCGGCGCGAACTTCGGCGCGGGCATGAACGGCGGCATGGCCTTCGTGCTCGACCTCGACGACAGCTTCGAACGCCGCGCCAACCCCGAGAACGTCGTCTGGCAACGGCTCGCGTCCGCGCATTGGGAGGCACGGCTGAAGGCGCTCGTCGCCGAACATGCCGTCGCCACCGACAGCAAATGGGCGAACAACATCCTCGACGACTGGGACCGTTTCCGCGGTCGTTTCTGGCAGGTCGTGCCGAAGGAGATGCTCACTCGCCTCGAGGTGCCGCTCAGCGATGCCGCGGAGGCGGTGGCGGCGGAATAGGCAAGAGCTCCTCCCCATCGACAGATGGGGAGGGGGATTTTGCGCAGCATGGTGGAGGGGCCGGCGCCTTTGCCCCTCCACCACCGGCTGCGCCGGCGGTCCCCCTCCCCGCGCGTTGCGCAGGGAGGAGCGAAGGACAAGCTCCTCCCCATCGCGAGATGGGGAGGGGGACCGCGGCGCGAAGCGGCGTGGTGGAGGGGCACGGCGCCGGATACCCCTCCACCACCGGGCTGACGCCCGGCGGTCCCCCTCTCCGCGCATTGCGCAGGGAGGAGCTTTCTGCCGATTTTTTCGGCGCCCCGCCCTTTCCCCCCGCTTCGACGCGGACTAACACCACCGCCCATGTGGCAGCTCTATCAATTCCCGCTCTGCCCTTTCTCGCGCAAGGTGCGGCTGCTGCTGGGCGAGAAAGGGGTCGGCTACGACCTTGTCCGCGAGTCGCCCTGGGAGCGGCGCGACGAATTCCTCGACATGAACCCCGCGGGTCGCACGCCGGTGATGGTCGATATCGACAAGGGCACGACGCTGATCGACAGCTGGGCGATCTGCGAATATTTCGAGGAGACGGTCTCCAAGGCGCCGATGATCAACGGCACCTCGGTCAACCGCGCCGAGATCCGCCGCCTGGTCGCCTGGTTCGACCAGCAATTCTACGCCGATGTCGTCGAGCCCCTGATGTACGAGCGCATGAAGAAGCGGCTCATCGACCGCGCCAGCCCTGACGCGCGCGTGCTGCGCGAGGCAATGAAGCGTTCGGTCAACCACCTCGACTATGTCGATTACCTGCTCGACCATCGCAATTGGCTCGGCGGCGCGACGATGAGCCTCGCCGACCTTACCGCCGCCGCGCACATCTCGGTCGCCGACTATCTGGGCGGGGTGGACTGGCGCGGCCACCCGCAGACCGAGCGCTGGTATTCGGGCCTGAAGAGCCGCCCCAGCTTCCGCCCGCTGCTGTCCGAGCGGATGGAGGTGATCACGCCCCCGCCGCACTACGACAAAGTGGACTTCTAGTCTCATCGTCATCCCGGGCTTGACCCGGGAACCAGCTTTCTTGCCCTTCGCCGCGTTGCACGACGGCTGGACCCCGGGTCGAGCCCGGGGTGACGAAGCGGGGGCGGTGCTTGCGCACGCGGCGTGCGGCGCTACGCTCGCCACCACGGAGGGGCGTGAATGCGGAAGATCCTGGCCATCATCGGCGTGGCGCTCGTCGCGCTCGTCGCCCTGCTCGCGGTCAACACGCTGCGGGTCCGGCCGGAGCCGCTGGCCGCGTCGGCGCCGCCGCCGCCGCCCGCCGATCCCGCCGCGATCGCCCGGCTCGCCGCGTCGGTCCGCATCCCGACCATCTCGACCAGCGACGGGCCTGCGCCACCCGAGGTGCTCGACGCGTTCCACAGCTTCCTGGCGACGAATTTCCCGCGCGTGCATGCGACCCTGCAGCGCGAGCGCGTCGCCGGGCACAGCCTGCTCTTCACCTGGCCCGGTCGCGACCCGAACGCGCCGGCGCTGCTGCTCGCCGCGCACCAGGACGTGGTCCCGATCGACCCCGGCAGCGAGCGCAAATGGCGATATCCGCCGTTCGCCGGCATGGTCGCGGACGGCTATGTCTGGGGCCGTGGCACGATCGACGACAAGCAGGCGCTCGTCGCGATCCTCGAGGCGGTCGAGCGGATGCTCGCGCGCGGGGTGCAGCCGCGCCAGACCGTCTATCTCGCCTTCGGCCATGACGAGGAGCGCGGGGGCAGCGGCGCGAAGGCGATGGCCGCCCTGCTGCGCCAGCGCGGCGCACGGATCGGGCTGGCGCTGGACGAGGGCTTTGCGGTGCTCGACGGCGTGCTCGGCTTCGTCGACCGGCCGATCGCCGTGGTCGGCACCGCCGAGAAAGGCTATCTGAGCGTCGAGCTCACCGCGACCGGCACCGGCGGGCACAGCTCGATGCCCCAGCCCGACAATGCCGCGGTTCGCGTCGCGCGCGCCGTCGAACGCATCGCTGCCAACCAGATGCCGACCCGGGTGGAGGGCCTGGCCGGGCAGTTGCTCGACGCAGTCGCGCCCTACAGCGCGACGCCGATGCGGGTCGCATTCGCCAACCGCTGGCTCACCGGGCCGCTGATCACCCGCCAGTTCCTGGCCAGCCCCGACACGGCGGCGATGCTGCGCACGACGACGGCGCCGACGATCCTCCAGGCCGGCAGCAAGGACAATGTGCTGCCGCAACGCGCGCGCGCGGTCATCAACCACCGGATCCTGCCGGGCGACACGATGGCCGACGTGGTCGCCCATGACCGCAAGCTCGCCGCCGATGCCGGCGTGGCGGTCCGCGCCCTGCCCGGCGGGCACGACCCGAGCCGGCCGGCGGACCCGGACGGCCCCGACTATCGCCGGCTCGCCTCCGTGATCCGCGCCGTCTTCCCGCAGGCGCCGATCGCGCCCGGCCTGGTGCTGGGCGCGACCGACGGCCGCGCCTATGAAGGCCTCGCGCGCAGCGTGCTCCGCTTCAATCCGATCGTGATGCGCAGGGACGATCTCTCCCGCTTCCACGGCAATGACGAGCGGGTGAGCATCGCCAACCATATGCGGGCGATCGGTTTTTACGAGCGGCTGATCGGGGGGTAGGGGCCCCTCCACCACGCCGCTTCGCGTCGCGGTCCCCCTCCCCATCTGCGATGGGGAGGAGCTTGTCCGATCCTCCCTACGCGAAGCGTGGGGAGGGGGACCGCCGGCGAAGCCGGTGGTGGAGGGACACCCCCCTACCCCCGCCGCGCGGTCACCAGATAGTTGAGCGCCTTGTTCTCCCCCAGCACGAACCCGCGCGCCGGGCTCAGCGATAGCCCGGTCGTGTCGACCACCTCCAGTCCCGCGGCGGCGAGCAGCGGCGTCAGCTCCTCGGGGGTCAGGAAGCGGTCCCAGTCGTGGGTGCCGCGCGGGATCGCGCCGACGCCTTCGGCCAGCGTGATCATCGCGAGGCGCGACAGCGGCGTGCGGTTCGGGGTCGAGAGGATCAGGATCCCCCCGGGCGCGAGCGCGGCGGCGAGGCCGGAGACGAACGCGGCGGGGTCGTCGACATGTTCGATCACCTCGAGCGAGGTGACGAGGTCGAACGGTTCGGCGCCCAGCACGTCGATGCTGCCCGCGCGATAGTCGATCGCCAGGCCCTGCCCCTCGGCATGGACGCGCGCGGCGGCGATGTTCTCGGGCGCGGCGTCGATGCCGACCACCTCGGCGCCGAGCCGGGCGAGCGGCTCGCACAGCAGCCCCGCGCCGCAGCCGACATCGACCGCGCTCCGGCCCGCGAGCGGCCGCCGCGCGGTCGGGTCGAGACTCCAGAAGCGGTCGACCTGCTGGCGGATGTAGCGCAGCCGCACCGGGTTCAGCCGGTGGAGCATCGCCGACGACCCTTTCGGGTCCCACCAGTCGGCGGCGAGCGCGCCGAAATGCCGGGCTTCGTCGGGGCGGATGGTCGAGGGCGGGGAACTTGTCTTCATGGCGCCCCTTCCCTATCAGGGCCGCCCTGTCCCTCCAAGGTAAGCCAGCCCGGAATTCCATGGCCCGCATCGTGATGAAATTCGGCGGCACCTCGATGGCCGGCGTCGAGCGGATCCGAAACGTCGCCGCGCGCGTGAAGCGCGAGGTCGAGGCCGGCCACCAGGTCGCCGTGGTGGTGTCCGCGATGGCCGGCGAGACCGACCGGCTGGTCGCCTTCTGCCGCGAGGTATCGCCGCTCTACGACCCGCACGAATATGACGTCGTCGTCGCGAGCGGCGAGCAGGTGACGAGCGGGCTGCTCGCCATCGCGCTGCAGACGATCGGCGTGAAGGCGCGGAGCTGGCTGGGCTGGCAGCTTCCGATCCGCACCACCGACGGCCATGCCGCGGCGCGGATCGAGGAGATCGACACCGCCGCGCTCGATGCGTCGCTGGCGGCGGGCGACGTCGCGGTGATCCCCGGCTTCCAGGGCATGGCGGAGGATGCGCGCGTCACCACGCTGGGTCGCGGCGGATCGGACACGTCCGCCGTGGCCGTCGCCGCGGCGATGAAGGCGGATCGCTGCGACATCTATACCGATGTCGACGGCGTCTACACGACCGACCCCCGCATCGTCCCGCGCGCGCGCAAGCTCCAGAAGGTCACCTACGAGGAAATGCTCGAACTCGCGAGCGTCGGCGCGAAGGTGCTGCAGACCCGATCGGTCGGCCTCGCCATGCGCGAGAATGTGCGGCTTCAGGTGCTGTCGTCGTTCGACGATCGCCCGGGCACGATGATCGTCGGCGACGACGAGATTGAGGACAGTGAAATGGAACGCCAGCTCATCACCGGCATCGCGCACGACAAGAACGAGGCCAAGATCACGCTGACCGACGTGCCCGACCGGCCCGGCGCGGTCGCCTCGATCTTCGAGCCGCTCGCCGACGCGAACATCAACGTCGATATGATCGTCCAGAACATCGCGCACGACGCCGGCTCGACCGACGTGACCTTCACCGTGCCCTCGGCCGAACTCGCCCGCTCGCTCGACGTGCTCGGGCAGGCCAGGGAGAAGATCGGCTTCAGCCGGCTGGTCCACGACACCAATGTCAGCAAAGTCTCGATCGTCGGCGTGGGGATGCGCTCGAACGCCGGCGTTGCGGCGCTGATGTTCAAGACGCTCGGCGAGCGCGGGATCAACATCCAGGCGATCACCACGTCGGAGATCAAGGTCTCGGTGCTGATCGAGGAGGATTACACCGAACTCGCCGTGCGCGTCCTCCACACCGCCTACGGGCTGGATGCGCCGGCGGCTTGATCCCCCTCCCGCTTGCGGGAGGGGCCAGGGGTGGGCAAGGGAGCGGACATGGCCTCGATACCGAACATGACGGAAAGTCCCACCCCCGGCCCCTCCCGCGAGCGGGAGGGGAGAGAGAAGCTCCGTGACCTGATGGCGCGCGGCGCCGCGTTCCTCGGCGCCGACTATGCGGTCCTCGGCGGCGCGATGTCGTGGGTGTCGGAGCGCAACCTTGTCGCGGCGATCTCGAACGCCGGCGGCTTCGGCGTGATCGCGTGCGGCGCGATGACGCCCGAGCTGCTCGACGCGGAGATCGCGGGCACCAGGGCGCTCACCGACAGGCCGTTCGGCGTCAACCTCATCACCATGCACCCGGACCTGCAGGCGCTGATCCAGGTCTGCGGTCGCCACGGCGTCGGGCATGTCGTGCTCGCGGGCGGCCTGCCGCCGGCCGGCAGCCTCGACGCGATCAAGGGGATCGGCGCGAAGCTGGTCTGCTTCGCCCCGGCGCTCGCGCTCGCCAAGAAGCTGATCCGCTCGGGCGTCGACGCGCTGGTGATCGAGGGCATGGAGGCGGGCGGCCATATCGGCCCGGTCTCGACCTCGGTGCTCGCGCAGGAAATGCTGCCCGAGATCGCCGGCCAGCTGCCCGTGTTCGTCGCGGGCGGCATCGGGCGCGGCGAGGCGATCGCCGGCTATCTCGAAATGGGCGCCGCCGGCGTCCAGCTCGGCACCCGCTTCGTCTGCGCGACCGAGAGCATCGCGCACCCCAATTTCAAGAAGGCGTTCATCCGCGCGTCGGCGCGCGACGCGGTCGCGAGCGTCCAGTTCGATCCGCGCCTGCCGGTGATCCCGGTGCGCGCGCTGAAGAACTCCGGCACCGAGCTGTTCACCGCCAAGCAGCGCGAAGTCGCCACCCTGCTCGACAGTGGCGCGATCGAGATGGCCGAGGCGCAGCTCCAGATCGAGCATTACTGGGCCGGCGCGCTGCGCCGCGCCGTGGTCGACGGCGATGTCGAGCACGGCTCGCTGATGGCCGGCCAGTCGGTCGGCATGGTCAAGAGCGAGGAGCCGGTCGCGCAGATCCTCGCCACGCTGATGGACGAGGCCGCCGCCGCGCTCGCGAAGCGGGGCTAAGCCCGGCCCCTCCACCACCGGGCTTTGCCCGGCGGTCCCCCTCCCCATCTGCGATGGGGGGGAGCTTTGATCGCTCCTCCCTGCCGAAGGCGGGGAGGGGGACCGCCGCGAAGCGGTGGTGGAGGGGCCCCAATGCTCCGCATCAATTCCGGTAAAGACGCGCCCGCGGCCATTTGCTAGCACGGGGCGATGCCACTCACCGCCGTCAGTTCCGCACGCGAGATTCTCACGCGCCTGCACGACGTGATGGCCTCGCGCGCCAATGCGCAGACCAAGCTCAATCAGGTCGTCGGCATCATCGGCGAGCAGCTGTCGAGCGAGGTCTGCTCGATCTACCTGCTGCGCGACGGCGTGCTCGAGCTCTACGCGACGCGCGGCCTGAAGCAGGAGGCGGTCCACGTCACCAAGCTGGCGCTGGGCGAGGGCCTGGTCGGCACGATCGCGCGCAATGTCGAGGTGCTGAACCTCGACGAGGCGGCCGCGCATCCCGACTTCGCCTACAAGCCGGAGACGGGCGAGGAGCGGTTTCACAGCTTCGCCGGGGTGCCGATCATCCGCCGCGAGCAGGCGGTGGGCGTGCTCTGCGTCCAGCATTCCGAGCCGCGGCGCTACGACGACCTCGAGATCGAGGCGTTGCAGACGGTCGCGATGGTGATGGCCGAGCTGATCGCCAATGCCGGGCTGATCGACGGCCCCGCCGCCGCCAAGTCGCGCGTCCAGTCGTCGGCGCCGCTGCGGCTGGGCGGCCAGAAGCTGGTCGACGGCATGGCGCGCGGCGTCGCGGTCTTCCACCAGCCGCGCGTGACCATCGAGCACACCGTCGCCGAGGACACCGAGGCCGAACGCCGGCGCGTCTATTCGGCCTTCATCAAGATGCGCGAGCAGATCGACACGATGGCCAACCAGGCCGAGTTCGGCGTCGGCGGCGAGCATGACGAAGTGCTCCAGACCTACAAGATGTTCGCCTATGACGAGGGCTGGTCGCGGCGGATCAACGAGGCGATCGACAGCGGCCTGACCGCCGAGGCGGCGATCGAGCGCGTCCAGCAGCGCACCCGGATGCGGATGCGCCAGATCGACGACCCGCTGCTCGCGGACCGCATGCACGACCTGGAGGACCTGTCCAACCGGCTGCTGCGGATCGTCTCGGGCCAGCTCGGCACCGCGGCGCAGCTCGGCCTGCGCCAGGACGCGATCCTGATCGCGCGCAACCTCGGCCCGGCGGAGCTGCTCGAATATGATCGCCGGCGGCTGAAAGGCGTGATTCTCGAGGAAGGCTCGCTGACCGCGCACGTCACCATCGTCGCGCGCGCGATGGGCGTTCCGGTGCTCGGCCGCGTCAAGGACGTGCGCCGGCTGATCGCCGAGGGCGACACGCTGCTGCTCGACGTGATCCAGGGCGCGGTCTTCGTGCGCCCGAACGCGTCGATGGACGAGGCGTTCGAGGGCAAGCTGGCGATGAGCGCGCGGCGCCGCGCCGCCTTTGCCGCGCTGCGCGGGCTGCCGCCGGTCACGCGCGACGGCACACGGGTCATGCTGATGGTCAATGCCGGCCTCCGCGACGACGCGGCCGCGCTCGACACGACGGGAGCCGACGGGATCGGCCTGTTCCGCACCGAGTTCCAGTTCCTCGTCTCGGCGACCTTGCCGCAGCGCGAGCGCCAGCAGCGCCTCTATCGCGACGTGCTCGACGCCGCGGGCGACCGGCCGGTCGTGTTCCGCACCGTAGACATCGGCGGCGACAAGGCGGTCCCCTATATGCGGTCCGACAATGTCGGCGAGGAGAACCCGGCGATGGGCTGGCGCGCGCTGCGCGTCGCCCTGGAGCGCGAGGGGTTGATGAAAGCGCAGGCGCGGGCGCTGCTCGAGGCCGCGGCGGGACGCACGCTCAACGTCATGTTCCCGATGGTGTCCGAGCCCTGGGAATTCGACGCCGCGAAGGCGATCTTCGAGGCTCAGCGCGAATGGCTCGCCGGCCGCGGGCGTGTCGGGCCGAGCGCCGTCCGCTACGGCGCGATGCTGGAGGTGCCGGCGCTCGCCGAGCAGATGGAGGAGCTGGTCGAGCGGATCGACTTCCTGTCGATCGGCACCAACGACCTCACCCAATTCCTGTTCGCGGCCGACCGCGCCCACCCGAAGCTGGCCGAGCGCTACGACTGGCTGTCGCCGAGCGTGCTGCGCTTCCTGCGCCGCGCGGCGCGCCCGGCCCTGGCCAAGGGCCTGCCGGTCACGGTGTGCGGCGAAATGGGCGGCCGCCCGCTCGAGGCGATGACCTTGCTCGGCCTCGGCATCGAGCGGCTGTCGATCACGCCGGTCGCGGTCGGGCCGATCAAGGCGATGGTCCGCTCGCTCGAGCTCGCGCCGCTGAAGGCGCAGCTCGACCAGTGGCTGGCCCGCCCGCCCGCCGACATGCGCGCCGCGCTCGTCGACTGGGCGGCGGCCAACGGGGTCGAGCTGGCCTGAGGCCTATTGCACGCGCGTCGCGGTCATCCCGCGCTTGCCGAGCTGCACCTGCACGCTGTCCGGCCCGACGAGATGGCCGGCGCCGACCGCGATGAACTGGGTTCCCTTGCCCTGCAGCAGCGTGCCGATCTGGCCGGCCCAGGCGACGTTCCTGCGGGTGATGAGGACATCGTAGAGGTGGGGCGCCTCCGCCTTCATCTCGGCGATCATGTCGGTCTCGAGCGCGCTGGTGTCGCCACGCGCCCAGGCCTGGGCGGCGGCCTCGAACTTGGCGGTGCCCTTCTCGCTCTCGTCGACCGCCTGCATCAGGAACGCGATCTGGTCGGCCTCGCTCATCGCCGCGAAAAAGCCGATCTGCTGCTCCGCCGTCTCCAGCCCCTTGACCGGATCTCCGTCGGCCTTCGCGAAATCGGACAGCTTGGTCTCGACGCCCTGCTTCGGATCGAAGCCGGCCTTCTGCAGCGGCAGCATGGTGAGAGTGAGCGCGGCGAACCAGGGCTGGAACGGCTCGACGCCCGCCGCCGGCAGGCCCAGTTTCTCGGCGGCGGCCTTGAGTCGGGTCGCCTGCTCGGGCGTGAGCTTGCTCGACAGCGGCTTGCCGAGGTCGAGCCCGTATTTCTGGATCAACGGCCCCATCACCGCCATGTCGTCGGCGCCGACGAGCTCGAGCCAGAGTTCCGAACTGTCCTTGATCGCGGACTGCAGCCGGGGCGAATCCCAGCTCACGTCGGGCTTCAGCAAATGCACCGTCCCGAACAGGTAGATGGTCGAGTCCGCGTCCTTCACGACCCACATCGCCGGGGCCGCCGCCGCGGGCGCCGCGCCGAGCGCCAGCGCCGCGACCAGGGCTTGTGCAAATCTCCACGTCGTCGACATCGCAATCCCCTCCCGATGCCCGCCGGGGCATGTCCGAGGCCGAGTGCTATTGCCGGCGTTCGGCGTGTCAATCGCCGCGGATGGTTAGCTCTCTCCGGCGTCGCCGGCCGGCGGCTTCACGCCGAGCTTTTCCGCAATCCGGGCCATATCGGCCTCGCTGGGCGGCTCGGGCAGGCCGTCCTCGCCCGGTGCCAGGCCGTCGTCGGGAATGCCGGGGCCGGTGCCCGCGACCGTGTCGTCAAGCGGGCGCGCGTTGGTCCCGCCCTTGTTCTCGTCCATCGTTCGTCTCCTTGTCCGGATCGGGCGCGACCTTGTCCGCCATCGCCGCGCCGCGCGTCCCGAGCGGCTGTTCGGGTCCCTTGGTGGTGTCGCGCGCGGTCTGGTGCTCGAGTTCGGAGTTGAGCTCGGCGCCGAGCAGCAGCACCAGCGCCGACAGATAGAGCCAGGTGAGCAGCACCACGACCGCGCCGAGCGATCCATAGGTGGCGTTGTAGTTGCCGAAGTTCGCGACATAGATGCTGAAGCCGATCGTCAGCACCCCGATGCCGATCGCCGCCGCGGCGGAGCCGGGGGTGAGCCAGCTCCATTTCGCCTCGTCGCGATCGGGCGCGTAACGGTAGAGAGTGGCCGCCCCCGCCGCGATGAGCGCGACCAGGACCAGTCCGCTCAGCAGCTTGCCGAGCCAGACCAGCGCGGCGGGCGCGCCCGGGATCAGCCGTTCGAGATGCGACAGGCTGGTGATCGCACCCACGGCGATCAGCAGGCCGAGCATGGCGCCGACGACGATCGCGAGGTTGAGCAAGCTGCGCTTCACGAAGCCGCGGCTCTCGTCTTCCTCATAGGCGATGTTGAGCGCGGTCACCATCGCGCCGGCGCCCTTGGTCGCGCCCCAGAGCGCGATGCCGAGCGCGAGCAGCAGGCCGAGCCCCTTCTTGCCCTCGGCGCTGGCGACCACGTTCATCAGCTGGTCGCCGATCAGGGTGGCGGCCTCGGCCGGAAGCAGCTCGGTCAGCGCGGCCATCTGCCGCAGCACCGTCTGCGGGTCGGCGACGAAGCCATAGACGAGCACCGTCGCCGCGAGCAGCGGCACCATCGCGCTGAACGCGTAGAAGGCGACCCCGGCCGCGATCAGCGAGAGATTGTCCTTGCCCATCTCCGCCCAGCTCCGGCGCAGCGCGTCCCACCAGCCGGTGGCGGGCATCTGGGCAGGAGTGGCGGCGTTGCGCCCGCGATCGTCAGTCATGGCGGCACAACCAGCAGCCCCTGCCCGCGTGTCCCGCCATTCCCGCTGCGTCACGATCGACCGGGTTCGGGGGCGATTGCGCTTGACGCGCGCGGGCGCGGGCTCTTCGATGGCCGAAACCGGACCAGGGGAGCTGAATGGCGCGCGCGCACGATATCGTCGTTTACGGAGCAACCGGCTTCACCGGCCGGCTGGTCGCGGAATATCTGGCCGCCCATTATCCGGGCCTCAACTGGGCTATGGCGGGACGAAGCCTCGCCAAGCTCGAGCAGATCCGGACCGAGGTCGGCGCGCCCGCGCACCTGCCGCTGATCGTCGCCGACGCGGCCGACCCGGCGAGCCTCGCGGCGATGGCCGGCGCGGCGCAGGTGGTGCTGACCACGGTCGGCCCGTACCAGCTCTACGGCTCCACCCTCGTCGCCGCGTGCGCCGCTGCCGGCACGGCCTATGTCGACCTGTGCGGCGAGCCGGGCTGGATGCGCGAGATGATCGACGCGCACCAGGCGCGCGCGGTGGAAAGCGGCGCGCGCATCGTCTTCTCCTGCGGGTTCGATTCCATCCCCTTCGATCTGGGCGTGCAGCAGCTCCAGATGCATTGCGTCGAGCGCTTCGGCGCGCCGGCACCGCGGATCAAGGGCCGCGTCCGGACGATGAAGGGCGGCTTTTCGGGCGGCACCGCGGCGAGCCTCAAGGCGACGCTCGCCGCCGCGGCGCGCAATCCCGGCCTGCTGAAGCTGCTCGCCAGCCCGTTCGCGCTCACGCCTGGCTTCGACGGCCCCGACCAGCCGAGCGGCATGCTGCCGCATTATGACGCGAGCGTCGGCGCCTGGGTCGCGCCGTTCATCATGGCGCCGATCAACACCAAGAACGTCCATCGCACCAATGCGCTCGGCGGCCATCCTTACGGCACCGACTTCCGCTATGACGAGATGATGATCGCGCCCGGCCTCGGCGAGCTCGGCAAGGCCGCGGCGGAAGCGATCGCCAAGGCCAATCCGCTCGCCGGCGACGGTGGGCCCAAGCCCGGCGAAGGGCCGAGCAAGGAAGAACGCGAAAGCGGTCATTACGACGTGCTGTTCGTCGCCGAATATCCGGACGGCCGCACCGGGAAACTGTCGGTCAAGGGCGACCGCGATCCGGGCTATGGATCGACCTCGAAGATGATCGCCGAGAGCGCGCTCTGCCTCGTCCGGGACGTGCAGGGCAGCGGCGGCGTCTGGACGCCGGGCGCGATCATGGGCGAGCCGCTCGTCCGCCGGCTGGAGGCGCATGCCGGCCTGCGCTTCGCGCTGGAAGACTGAGCGGATGCGCTGGGTCGTCGCCTTCCTTCTGCTCACGCTGTCGACCTCGGCGCTGGCCGGGCCGGTCGACAAGGCGCGCGACGCCTATCGCTTCGGCTTTCCGGTCTACCAGATGATGTTCACCCGGGCGCAGGCGGCGGCGCGGCTGCCGATGGGCCTGAACGGCACCAACCTGATCTTCCATCGCACCATGCTCGCCGATGCCGGCGCCCGCGAGGTGACGACGCCCAACAACGACACGCTCTATTCCTCGGCCTGGCTCGACCTGAGCGCGGGGCCGGTGACCTTGCTCATGCCCGCGCTGCCCCGCCGCTACCACAGCGTCGCGCTGATGAGCCTGTTCAGCGACAATTTCGCCGTGCTCGGCACGCGCGCCAACCAGGGACGCGGCGGCAAATTCTGGATCGTGGGGCCCGGCTGGCAGGGCGACGCGCCGGCCGACGTCCAGCTCGTCCGCGCGCCGACCAACGATGTCTGGCTGCTCGTCCGCACGCTGGTCGACGGCGCCGCCGACATGCCCGCCGCGCGCGCCGCCCAGGCCGGCTTCCGGATCGAAGGCCCGTCCGTCGATCGGCCCTTCGCCGCGCGCACGACCGATCCGACCGACCCGGAGGCGTTTCTCGCCGTGGTCAACGAGGCCCTGGCCCGCGGCCCGTTGCCGCCCGCCACCGCGCGCGCGGCCCGGCGGCTCGCCGGCGCCGGCATCGGGGTGCCCTTTGCGAGCCTGAAGCCGGCGATGCAGGCGGCGTGGCGCGCCCACGCCAGGCAATTCTACGACGAGCTGCGCGGCGGTCTCGGCCAGGGCAGCGAGCAGGTGAATGGCTGGTCCTATCCGCGCCCCGGCATCGGGACCGCCGATGCCGACCCGCTGACCCGGGCGCGCGTGGCGCTCGGCGGGCTCGGCGCGCTGCCCCGGGCCGAGGCCATCTATCTCACCAGCGATCCGCTCGACGGCAATCGCAACTGGCGGCTGCACCTGCCCGCCAACGTGCCCGTCGAGGCCTTCTGGTCGCTCAGCATGTACGAGATCGCGCCCGATGGCCGGCTGTTCTTCACGTCCAACCCGATCGACCGCTTCGCGATCGGCGACCTCACGCCGGGCCTGAAGCGCAACGACGACGGCACGCTCGACATCCTGATCTCGTCGCGACGGCCTGCCGACGCCGCGAACTGGCTGCCGGCGCCGGCGGGCCCGTTCCGGATGACGTTCCGCGGCTATCTTCCCGGGCCGGCGCTGCTCGGGGGAACGTTCCGGCTGCCGGCCGTTGAACAATCGCGCTGACCGCGCCAGAAGAGCCGCGCCTCCCGACCCCGATCCCAAAAGGCAGAATGACATGAAGTATCTCGTGCTTGCCGCGCTGCTGGCCTCGTCGGCGGCGACGGCGCAGACCGCGCCCGCATTCGACGTCCAGCGATTGACGCAGGACATCCGGACCCTGTCCTCCGACGCGTTCGAGGGCCGCGGCCCCGCCACCCCGGGCGAGACGAAGACCGTCGCCTATCTGTCGGAGCAGATGGCCGCGGCCGGGCTCGAGCCGGGCGGCGATCTCGAACGGGGCAAGCGGAGCTGGACGCAGAAAGTGCCGCTCCTCCGGGCGGAGATCACGGGCCAGCCCCGCCTCGTCCTGACCATCGACGGCAAGGCGACGCCGCTCGTCCAGGGCGAGCAGATCGCCGTCCGCGCCGCGATGACGGGCGAGAAGCGCGTCTCGATCGAGAACGCGCCTTTGGTCTTCGTCGGCTACGGCATCGACGCGCCCGAGAAGACATGGGACGACTTCAAGGGCGTCGACGTGAAGGGCAAGATCCTCGTCGTCCTGATCAACGATCCCGATTTCGACGCCGGCCAGGGCGATTTCGGCGGCAAGGCCATGACCTATTACGGCCGCTGGACCTACAAATATGAGGAAGCCGCGCGCCGCGGCGCCGCCGGGGTGATGATCGTCCACGAGACCGCGCCCGCCGCCTATGGCTGGGCGACGGTCAAGAACTCGAACACCAACACGATGTTCGACATCGTCCGCAAGAACCCCAAGGCCGAGCACACGCCGATGGAGGCGTGGATCCAGCTCGATCAGGCGCAGGCGCTGTTCCGCGCCTCCGGGCTCGACTTCGCGGCCGAGAAGGCCAAGGCCCAGGGCCGCGGCTTCAGGCCGGTGCCGCTCAAGGCGACCTTCTCCGCCAGCTACGACGTGGCGGCCGAAGTGATCACCTCGCACAATGTCGTCGGCCGCCTGCCCGGCAGTCGCCGGCCCGACGAGACCGTCATCTATTCGGCGCACTGGGACCATCTGGGGGTCGGCCAGCCGGACGCGCGCGGCGACCGCATCTACAACGGCGCGGTCGACAATGCGACGGGCACCGCGCAGCTCCTCGAGCTCGCGCGCATCTTCGCCAAGGAGCCGCGGCCGCAGCGTTCGATCGTCTTCCTGGCGGTCACCGCCGAGGAGAAGGGCCTGCTCGGCTCCGAATATTACGCCGCCAATCCGCTCTATCCGCTCGAAACGACCGCGGGCGTCATCAACATGGACGGCGGCAGCATCGCCGGCCCGACGCGCAACTTCACCATCTCGGGCAATGCCGAGCTGGGCCTGCTCGACCGGCTGGTCGGGCTCGCCCAGGCGCGGGGCCGCACCTACGCGCCCGACCCCAAGCCCGAGGCCGGGCATTTCTACCGCTCGGACCATTTCCCGATGGCCAAGCGCGGGGTGCCGGCGATCTCGTTCGACGGCGGCAACGATCTGGTCGAGGGCGGCACCGCGCGCGGCGAGAAGCTGGCCGACGATTATGTCCGCGACCGCTATCACCAGCCGGCCGACGAGTTCGCCGGTGACTGGACCCTGACCGGGATGGTCGCCGACATGTCGCTGCTGCACGACCTTGGCCGCGATCTCGCCAACGCCGCCGACTGGCCGAACTGGACGGCTGCGAGCGAGTTCCGCGCCGCGCGCGACAAGAGCGCCGCCGCGCGCCGCTGAGCGGCCTCGCGCGAGCATGAAAATGGGGGCGGCCCGGCGGGCCGCCCCCTTCTCATGCGACCCGGTCGCTCAGGCGAACGAGACGCTGGTCTTGCCGCGGCGGCTGCGAAGCCCGGCGCCGACCATGCCGAAGCCGGCGATCATCATCGCCCACGTTGCCGGCTCCGGCACCGCGTTCGCGATGAAGTCGGCGTGCAGGTACAGCGGGACATAGCCGCTGAACTCGCCGAACGAGCTGTTCAGGCCGGCGCGGATGTCGCCGAACCCGACGCCGAACGACAGGCCGTAGCTCGTCACCGAGGTGATCTTGCCGTTGCGGAACTGCGGACCGCCCGAGTCACCGCCCGCCACGTTCACCTCGATGTTGCCAAGGCCGAGGTTGCAGTATTTCGAGCCGCCAAGGTTGAACGCGCCCGCCAGCGCGCACGACGCGTCGTTCGCCGCCAGCCCGTTGTCGAAGTCCGACACCCAGCTGTCGGAGACCTGCGCCGAACCGAAGAAGTTGTTCGTGAAGAACGTCCCGAAGTCGGAGTCACCGAAGCGGAAGGCGTAATTGTTGTCGCCCTGGCGCAGGCGGCCCGTCCCCAGGTTCGCACCGATGTTGCCGCCGGTGTCCGACCGACGCCCATAGCCGGCCACGTTGAACTGGTCGCCATTCCCGATCGGCGAGAAGTCGATCTCGTAGGAGCTCGCCCAGATCGGCGCGTCGGCGCCGAGGCGCACCACCGCGATGTCGTTCTGGTCGATGACCTGGCCGGTATAGCTCGAGTTGACCGAGATCCCGATCGCGTCGATCGCCGTCGCCACGCCCGGGTTGTTGGCCACGATCGTGTCCGGATCCGACCCGCCGTAGAAGAAGGCGGTGACCTTGCCCGGATTCTCGGTGCCCGCGCCGTCGCTCACGCAGTGCGCGGCGGTCAGGATCGAGCGGCGATCGGGCAGCAGCGAGCCCGTGCAGATGAACTGGCCGCCGGGACCATAGTCCATGATCAGCGCGACCACGCCGGAATATTTCGGCATCGGCGCGACATAGGTCGGGCTGCCGCCGCTGGCGATCGTCCCGGTCGAGCCCACGCCGATGATCCGGCTCTGCGCTTCCCAGGTCAGGCCGCCCGCTTGGCCGCTGGCCACCTTCTGCGCCTGCGCCGCGGAGGACGCGCTGAAAAGTGCCGCGCCCACGAGCGCGAGAGCTTTGTACTGCATACTGAGACCCCTTTTCCCCAATCGACAGTGTGTCGTTCGGCCGCCGGAAGCATCGCGCCGCTGCCCCGGGACGACCCCGCCCCGCGCGACAACAGACGTCTTGAATGCCCCCTCTTACTTTCGGCCGATGTCGATTGTTCGCGGCTTCTTAAGATTAATCAAGCGTAAACCATAACGCCGAGTCCTGATTCAGGACGGTCGGCTCAGCGATCGGCGCAGGACGTCCGCTTTGCAGCAATCGCGGCAATCCATGGTCGGTCGATGCATCGAACATGTGCGGCTAAGCTATTGGCGATGCGCGTCGAGCGCGCCGAGATCTTGACGCGGAAGGCAATGACCTGATGCGCACGCCGTTCGCGTCTCAGGCTGATCGGGACGCGCCGGGAATGCAAACCGACGCCGGTGGCGAAGATATGATGCGCCGCGAATCGCGGACCCAGCCCGCTCAGTGCGCGTCGGGCAGCGCGCTCACCGGGCGCACGACCAGCGCGCCGTCTTCCATCCCCATGATGCGCATGCAGGCGCCCGCCGGCGAGTCCGGCCCGCTCACGGGCCATTCGCTGTCGCCGACGCGCGCACGGCCGCGGCCATGGACGATCGGGGTGGTGAGCTCGACCGTGTCGCCGATCAGCCGCGCCACGCGGTCGTTGAGCAACGGGTCGGCCGACGGCACCGGGTTGCGCTGATAGGCCTTGCGTCCGGCCCAGGTGGCGACGAGCGCGAGGCCGGCGAAGACCAGGAACTGCGCGGCGACGGGCATGCCGGTCGCGAGCGTCAGCAGCCCGGTCAGCGCCGCCCCGGCCGCCACCCAGATCAGGAAGACGCCGGGCACCAGCAGCTCCGCGATGCCGAGCAGCACGGCGAGGATCAGCCAGAGCCAGGGACCGTCCACCGTCATTGCTCGGGCGCCTCGACCGCGGTGCGCGGCACGCCGGGCTGCGGCGATGGCCTGGCCGGGGTCGCGGCGGGCGCGGTCCGGCCGAGCGCGTCCCGGGCCAGCTCGCCGATCCCGCCGAGCGTTCCGATCAGCTGCGTCGCCTCGACCGGGAACAGGATCGTCTTGGCGTTGGGCGACGTCGCGAACTCGCGCACTGCATCGACATATTTCTGCGCGACGAAATAGTTGATCGCCTGCGCGCTGCCGGTCTCGATCGCCTGGCTGACCATCTGCGTCGCCTTGGCTTCCGCCTCCGCCGCGCGCTCGCGCGCCTCGGCATCGCGGAAGGCGGCTTCGCGACGCCCTTCGGCCTGCAGGATCTGCGCCTGCTTCTCGCCCTCGGCGCGGAGGATCTCCGACGCACGGCTGCCCTCGGCCTCGAGGATCGAGGCGCGCTTGTCGCGCTCGGCCTTCATCTGCCGCGCCATGGCGTTCGAGATGTCGGCCGGGGGGCGGATGTCCTTGATCTCGACGCGGGTGATCTTCACGCCCCAGGGCGAGGTCGCCTGGTCGACCACCGAGAGCAGTCGCGCGTTGATCTCGTCGCGCTTGGACAGGAGCTCGTCCAGGTCCATCGACCCCATCACGGTGCGCAGGTTGGTCGTGGTCAGCTGCATGATCGCGACCATCAGGTCCGAGACCTCATAGGCCGCCTTGGCCGGATCGAGCACCTGGAAGAACACGACGCCGTCGACCGCGACCATCGCATTGTCCTTGGTGATGATCTCCTGGCCCGGGATGTCGAGCACCTGCTCCATCATGTTCACCTTCCGCCCGACCCGGTAGAAGAAGGCGGGGTAGAAGTTGAAGCCGGGACCCGCGACCGTCACGAAGCGCCCGAAATACTCGATCGTGTACTGATAGCCCTGCCGCACGACCTTCACGCTCGCCGCGAGATAGATCAGCACCAGGATGACGATGAAGAATGTGGCTGTCGCAGCCATGCGCTCGCTCCCCTTTGCCCGCAGCGATTATGCGACGCAGGCAGAGCCGGCTCCAGCCAAATCGTAAGCGGCTGGCGCGAATTCGGGAGACGCGAAGGAGGCCCGTTCAGGGCAGCGACGTCGATCCGGGCCCGCGGCGCCGGAGGAAAATGGTGCTGCCGGTGAGGATTGAACTCACGACCTCAGCCTTACCAAGGATGCGCTCTACCACTGAGCTACGGCAGCACGGCCCGCGGGCGAGGCGCGCACTTGGGGGAGTGCGCGGCCCTTGTCAAGCGCGGTGCGACGCGCTTTAGCGCTGGGACGATGGCCCATGACGACGAGCGCGCGCGGCGGCTGGCGGAGGCGTTGCGCGAGAATCTCCGCAAGCGGAAGGCGCAGGCGCGCGGCCCCGCGCCCGAGGCGCCGCGCCGGCCGGGCGAGGATCCGGCCGACTGAGCGGGGTCAGAGCGGCGCGCAGGCCGCTTCGAGCCAGGCCTTTGCCTCGCCGTCGACCCGCGGGCCGATCCGCGCGAGCACCTCGCCATGATAGGCGTCGAGCCAGGCGCGCTCGGCCGCGCTCAGCATCTCCGGGGCGATCAGGTGGCGGTCGATCGGCGCGAAGGTGAGCGTCTCGAAGCCGAGCATCTCGCGCTCGGCGCCCGGCAGGTCGAGCGGGGTCACCAGCACGAGGTTCTCGATGCGGATGCCATAGTCGCCCGCCTTGTAATAGCCGGGCTCGTTCGAGAGGATCATGCCCGGGGCGAGCGGCTCGTCGCCGCCGCCGAAGGTCGCGATGCGCGCCGGCCCCTCGTGCACCGCCAGGTAGCTGCCGACCCCGTGGCCGGTGCCATGCGCATAGTCGAGCCCGGCCTCCCAAAGCGGCCGGCGGGCAAAGGCGTCGATCTGCTGGCCGCGGGTGCCGCGCGGGAAACGCGCGGTCGCGATGGCGATATGGCCCTTGAGCACGCGCGTGAAGCGATCGCGCATCTCGTCGGTGGGCGTGCCCACGATCACCGTGCGGGTGATGTCGGTCGTGCCGTCGCGATACTGGCCGCCCGAATCGATCAGGAAGATGCGATCGATCTCGAGCGGGCGATTGCTCTCCTCGGTCACCCGGTAGTGCGGGATCGCGGCGTTGGGGCCCGCGGCCGAGATGGTGTCGAACGAGAGGTCCTGGAGCAGCCCCGTCTCCTCGCGCAGGGCGAGCAGCTTGGCGGCGGCGTCGAGTTCGGTGAGTTCGCCCTTGGGTCCCTCGACCGAGAGCCAGTGGAGGAAGCGGACGATCGCGGCGCCGTCGCGCGCCTGTGCCGCCTTGTGACCGGCGACCTCGACCGCATTCTTGGTCGCCTTGGGCAGGACGACCGGATCGCGCAGCTGCAGCGTCTTCGCGCCGCCTGCCTCGAGCGTGGCGAAGATGGCGGCCACCGCCCGCTCCGGGTCCACCGCGACGCGCTTGCCCGCGAAGCTGGCAAGCGCGGGCGCGAAGGCGGCGCGATCGTGCAGCCGGACGGCGTTGCCCAGATGCTGGGCGACGTCGTCGCCGACCTTTTCGGGCGCGACGAACAGGTCCGCCGTGCCGTCGCGATGGACGAGCGCATAGGCGAGCGCGACCGGGGTGCGGTCGACGTCCTTGCCGCGGATGTTGAACGCCCAGGCGATCGAATCGAGTGCCGACAGCACGACCGCATCGGCCTGCTTGGCGGCGAGCCAGTCGGCGATCTCGGCGCGCTTCTCGGCCGAATTGCGGCCGGCATAGTCGTCGCCATGGACGACGAGCCGCGCCCGGCTCGGCTCGGGCCGGTCGGGCCAGACCGCGTCGACCGGGTTGGTGTCGACCGCGACCAGCTCGGCGCCCGTCTCGGCGAGCGCGGCGGCCGCCGCGTCGACCCAGGCGCGGGTGTGGAGCCAGGGATCATAGCCGATCCGCGCGCCGCCCGCGGCATGCGCGCCCAGCCAGTCGGCAACGCTCGCCTCGGGCACCGACACATAGGCCCAGTGCGCCGGATCGACCTGCTCGCGGACCTGGAGCGTGTAGCGCCCGTCGACGAAGATCGCGGCTTCCTGCGGCAGCACCACCGCGGTTCCGGCCGACCCCTGGAAACCGGTGAGCCAGGCGAGCCGCTGCGCATAGGCGCCGACATATTCGCTCATATGCTCGTCGGTCAGCGGGACGACGAACCCGTCGAGCCGGTCGCGCTTCAGCTGGTCGCGGAGCGCGGCGAGACGGGCTTCATAGGTCGACATCGTACATCCTCCAGGCTGTCTTGGCCGGGGATGTAGGCGGATTGCGCGACAGAATAAATGGCGTGCGCTGCGCCGGCCGGTCGCTGCGACGGGCCGACGCAGCGCGTCCGCTCAGTAGCTGCTCGAGCCCGAGCCGCCGCTGCCGCCCGAGCCGCTCATGCCGCCTTCCTGGCCGCCGGCCAGCTCGTCCTGACGACCCATGCCGGTGGAGCCGGTCTCGCTCTGGCCCATCGACTGGCCGCCCTGCCCGCCGCCCTGCTGGCCGAAGCTGAACGCCGAGCCGCTCTGGCCGCCCTGCGACTGGCCGCCTTCGCCGCCCTGCTCGCGGCTCAGGCAATGCTGCAGGACCTGCTTGGCCTGTTCGGCGAGCTGGCGCTGCTGCTCGCCGGCCTGGCGGAAGAACTGGCTCAGTTGCTGGTCGCTCTGCGCGTCCTGCTCGTAGCGCTGGCAGTTCTCGACGCCCTGCAGGGCGTGGTAGAGGACTGCCACCGCATTGTAGGTCTCGTTGCGCGTGCCGGTCTGGCCTTCCATGATCCATTCTCCTGACGAAGGCGCGCGACCTTACCGCCGCGCGTCACCGGCTCGAACGGGGCGGACCCGAGGGCGTTCCGCTCGTTACGGACCCGAAGGCGCTTCCCCGTCCCGCGCATCCGGGGGCAGGATGGCGGCGTAGCTTCGCACGGCCACCGACCCAGGAGACGACATGACCTTCCGCCTGCTCGCCGCCCTCCCGCTGCTGCTTGCCGCAGCCGCCGCCGACGCGTCCGTTTCGACCCATGTGCTCGACCTCGAGCGCGGGGTCGGCGCCGCGGGCGTGCCGGTCACGCTCGAGGCGCGCGGGCCGGATGGAAACTGGCGTCGCGTGGCGGCGGCGGTCACCGACGCGAACGGCCGGGTGCGCGAATGGCCCGGCGCCCCGGCGCCCGCGATCGGAACCTACCGGCTCACCTTCGCGCTCACATCGGCGCCGGACGTGAAGACCGCGAGCTTCTTCCCGGAGATCAGCATCGTTTTCCGCGTGACCGACGCGGCCGCCCATTACCACGTGCCGGTGGTGGTGAGTCCGTTCGGCTACAGCACCTATCGCGGCAATTGAGGCGGCGCGGCGTCCTCCGTCGCGGAAGGGCGGCCCTGGAGCCTTACCCGGCCGGCGCGATGGAGGAAGCGCGCGGCGGCGAGCAGCAGGAGGACGATCGAGATCCGCGGGCCGAGGCCGAACAGGCCCGGGTTCGTCCCGGTCGCGACCTCGAAGGTCCAGGTCAGGAAGAAGGCCGCGATGAGCAGCGGGAACCAGGGCGCGTGCGCGCCGAGGATCGCCGCCAGCGTTTCCCGCAACCCGCGTGGGGACTCGTCACCCGGCATTGTCGACCTCCCTCACCTCGACCGAACTCTCGTCGAAGCCGTCGAGCAAGCGCGCATTGATGCCGATCTTGCCGAAATCCTCGCCGAGCGTCTGCCAGTGCGTGCCGCAGCCGCACACCGGGCAATGGTGGATGCCGATCATCCGATCGCCCCAGACATAGGCGCTGGTCTCACCCGTGATGCGCACCGCCTCTGGCGGATAATAAGCCACGCGCCACGCCGTCTTGCGGCACAGCGAGCAGTTGCAGGCGGCGACCCAGGCGGGTCGCTCCGGCACCTCGATGCGGACAGCGCCGCAATGACAGCTTCCCTGATGGCTCATGCCCACTTCTAGACCGGCAGCCACGGCACCGGCAACGCGCGCGGTCCGTGACGATCCGCGTCGCCCGGGGTGGCGCGGATAACGGACGTGCGGACGCGCAAATGACGGGACGCCGGCCGACACGCCTGCCGACCGCCGCGCCTTCAAAATTATGGGCGCGGTGGCAGTCGGTGCGGCCGCCGGCATCATGTTGCTCGGTCGGGTTCTGACCGACTGACCCCGGCGCGGGGATCGGCCCGCATTTGTCGATCCCCGTCCGCCGTTCGTCGCCGGATTTCGGCCGTCATCGACCGGACCCGCGCGTCGGTCGAGCGTCGGATGCGCGCGTCCGGGGCTGCGCATAGTCCGGTGTGGCGGACCCCGACGAGGGGCCGCGCAGGAAGAAGGACTAGCAAGATGATCACCCGTATCGCGCGTAATCTGCTCGTGGCGGCAACCGGCGTCGGGCTGGCTTGCGCGGCCGCTGCTCCCGCCGCGGCGCAGACCGAGCCGCGTTCGGTCAAGGTCGCCTTTGGCGATCTCGACATGGACAGCCCGAAGGACAAGGCCCGGCTCGACCGGCGGATCAGCAACGCCGCCGGCTTTGTCTGCGGCAACCACTATGTCCGCCAGCTCTCGCTCGCCCGGAAGGTCGCGGAATGCCGCACCGATGCGATCGCGCGGGCCAAGGTCGCCGTCGTCGAAGTGCTCGCCGCGCGCGGCGACAATGTGCGGGTCGCCGCGCGCTGACGCCCTGGCGGGGAAGGGAGCGCGACGCGGGCGGGATCCCGCGGCGCGGGGGCACTCTTCCCCTCGCCCGGCACTGCGGCTAACCGGCAGGGATGAACCAACTGCCCTCGCCGCCGGTCGCGGCCCGCAAGCCCCACAGCAGCACGCACCACAATATCGCGCTCGACGACGATTATGCGTGGCTGCGCGATCCCGGCTACCCCGAGGTCAGCGACCCCGAGATCCTCGCCTATCTGGAGGCGGAGAACGCCTATTTCGAAGCCGCGATGGCGCCTCGCCAGCCGCTCGTCGATGCGATCTTCCAGGAGATGCGCGGGCGCATCAAGGAAGATGATTCGTCGGTTCCGCAGAAGGACGGCGACTGGTGGTATTGGCGCTCGTTCGACGAAGGCGCGCAATATCGCAAATGGTGGCGCGCGCCGGTCGCGGGAAACCCATCCGCGCCGCGCCAGGGCGAGGAGCTGTCCGGCGCCGAGCTGATCGTCGACGAGCCCGCGCTCGCCGAGGGCAAGGACTATTTCCGGCTGGGCGGGATGGACGTCAGCCCCGATGGCCGGCTGCTCGCTTATGCCGTCGACGACGACGGCTCGGAGCGCTTCACGATCCATGTGAAGGACCTGACGACCGGCACCCTGCTGCCCGATGCGATCGCGGGCACGCTGGGCGGCTTCCTCTTCAGCGGCGACGGCACGGCGCTGATCTACGGGCTGGTCAACGAGCATTGGCGGATCGACGTCGCCAAGCTACATCGCCTGGGCACGCCCATCGACGCCGATATCGAGCTTTACCGGGAGGCGGACGAGGGCTTCCAGGTCGGCGTCGGCCTGACCCAGTCGCAACGCTACATCATGATCGCGACCGGCGACCATGTGACGAGCGAGGTGCGGCTGGTCCCCTATGAGGCGCCGACCGCCGAGCCGATCCTCGTCGCCGCGCGCCAGCCCGGCCGCGAATATGACGTCGAGGAGCATGACGGCCGGCTCTACATCCGCACCAACGACACCCACACCAACTTCCGCCTCGTCACCGCGCCGGTCTCGGATCCGGGCGCCTGGACCGAGCTGCTCGCGCCCTCGGACAGCTTCTACCTGACCGACGTCACGACCTTTGCCGACTTCTTCGTGGTCGAAGGCCGCGAGAACGGCCTCGATCGCATCCGGCTGCACGACTATGCCGGCGGCGCCCCGCGGCAGATCGAGTTTCCCGAGGCGAGCTACGCCGCCGGGCTGGACGACAATCCCGAGTACAAGGTCGACAAGCTCCGCCTCTCCTACGAGTCGATGGTCACGCCTGGTTCGGTGCTGGAGTATGACGTCGCGACCGGCGCGCGCACATTGCTCAAGGTCCAGGAGATCCCGTCGGGCTACGACGCCTCGCGTTATGCGACCGAGCGGTTGGAGATCGTCGCCCGCGACGGCACGCGCGTGCCGGTGTCGATCGTCTACGCGAAGGATTTCCCGCGCGACGGGTCGGGCGCGCTCTATCTCTATGCCTATGGCGCCTACGGGATCGCCATCGAGCCGGGCTTCGGCACCGCGCGCATGTCGCTGCTCGACCGCGGCATGGCGTTTGCGATCGCCCATATCCGCGGCGGCGACGATCTTGGCCAGCAATGGTATCTCGACGGCAAGCTCGACAAGCGGACCAACACGTTCAACGACTTCGTGGACGTGGCCAGGGGGCTGATCGCGGCGGGCTGGACCCGCGCCGGGCGCATCGCGATCGCCGGCGGGTCGGCGGGCGGCGAGCTGATGGGCGCCGTCGTCAACCAGGCGCCCGAGCTGTTCGGCGCCGTCGCCGCGCACGTGCCGTTCGTCGACGTGCTCAACACGATGCTCGACGCCGACCTGCCGCTCACGCCCGGCGAGTGGCCCGAATGGGGCAATCCGATCGAGGACCCGGACGCGTTCGCGCTGATCCGCAGCTACAGCCCCTATGACAATGTCACGGCGCAGGCCTATCCGCCGCTGCTCGTCACCGCCGGGCTCAACGACCCGCGGGTGACCTATTGGGAGCCGGCCAAATGGGTCGCCCGGCTGCGCGCCACCAAGACCGACGACAATGTGCTGCTGCTAAAGACCAACATGGGCGCGGGACATGGCGGCAAGTCGGGCCGGTTCGAGAGCCTGCGCGAGACTGCGGAGGAGTTCGCGTTCATCCTGTGGCAGCTCGGGCTCGAGCGCTGAGATGTTCACGCTGGCGATCACGCCCACGCAGGCGGACATCGACGAGCTCGGCCATGTCAACAACGCCGTCTGGGTGCGCTGGCTGCAGGACGTCGCGACGTCGCACTGGGCGGCAGCCGCCGACCCGGCGCATGTCGATGCCTATGTCTGGGTCGTGATCCGCCACGAGATCGATTATCTGGGCAACGTCCAGGCGGGCGAGACGGTGACCGCTCGGACCTGGGTGGGCGAGGCACCGCGCGGCGCCCGCTTCGACCGCCATGTCGAGTTCACCGGCCCCGACGGGCGCGTGAAGGTCCGTGCCAAGACCACCTGGGCGATCGTCGACAAGGCGACGGGGCGCGTGCTTCGGGTGCCCAAGGACGTCTCGGCGCGATTCCTGCCGGCCTGAGCCGGCCAGCCGTCCTTCGATTGCCGTCGGATCAGGCGAGCGCGTCGACCACGGCCCGCACCGCGTCGGGCGCGAACACCATCTCGATATGGCCGCAGCCGATCTCGACCGCCCGGTCCGAGCCCGCGCGCGCCGCGGCGCCGGCGACGATGCCGTCCTGGCGCGACCAGATCGCGATCGTCTCGACCGGCGGCTTCTCCTCGAGCACGCAGGCGATCGGCAGCCGGTCGACCGGGTGGCCGGCGACCCATTCATAGACGCGCCAGACATTGTTGTTGCGCCGCATGTCGCCCGCGATCGGCGAGCCGAGCGTGACGACGCGCGACACCCGCTCGGGCGCATGCTTGGCATATTCGCGCGCCAGAAGGCCGCCCAGCGACCAGCCGACCAGCGCAACGGGTGCGCCGTCGCCGATCGCCGCCACGCGCGCGTCGATGTGCGCGAGCAGGTCGTCGCGCAGGCCGAGATTGCGACCGCGCTTCCAGCCATGCGCCCGATAGCCGGCGGCGCGCAGCCCCATGCGCAGCGGCCGGGTCGACATGTCGGAGGCGAGGAAGCCCGGGACGACCAGCACCGGCCGGCCCCGGCCGATGGTCGCGTCCGCCGGCTCGGGCGTCTTCAGCCGGCGCGGGTTGACCATCGTCGACAGCTCGCGCGCGAACAGCCCCCAACGCGGTGGGGCGAGCAGGTCGGCAGTGGGCGCGGCGGAAACCATGTCGAGACCATGACAGTTTCGTGACGGTTCGACAACGCAGGAGCGACGGGAAAGCTGCCGCGGTGGCCGGTCAGGCGCCCACCGGGTTCAGAAATTGATGAATCGCCTGCACCACCACCGATCCCTCGCCCACGCCCGACGCGACTCGCTTGACGGAGCCGGCGCGCACGTCGCCGACCGCGAAGATGCCGTCCTCCGACGTCGCATAGGCGATCGGATAGGGGCGATGCTCGTGGCCGGTCAGGACGAAGCCATTGCCGTCGAGCGCGACGCAGCCGTCGAGCCAGTCGGTGTTGGGCATTGCGCCGATCATCACGAAGACGTTGCGGATCGCATGGTCCTGGCGCGATCCGTCGCGGCGGTCGGCCCAGCTCACCCGCGACAGCCCGGCGTCGCCGTCCAGCGCGACGATCTCCGAATGCGGGTGGAGCGTGATGTGCGGCGACGCGTCGATGCGCTGGATCAGATAGTCGGACATGGTCGCGGCGAGCCCCGGGCCGCGCACCAGGATATGGACGTGGCGCGCATGCCGCGACAGGAACACCGCCGCCTGCCCCGCCGAGTTGCCGCCGCCGACCACGACGACGTCCTCGTCGGCGCACAGCCGGGCCTCGAGCGAGGTCGCGGCATAGTGGATGCCCTGGCCCTCGAAGCGGTCGTAATTGGGGACGTCGAGCTTGCGGTAGCGCGCCCCGGTCGCGATCACCACCGCGCGCGCCTGGACTTCGCCGCCATCGTCGAGGCGCAGGCGATACGGTCGTGCCGCGCAGTCGATCCCGACCGCGTGGCGCGAGATCGCCAGCCGCGCGCCGAATTTCTGCGCCTGCACCTGCGCGCGGCCGGCGAGCGCCTGGCCGGAGATACCGGTCGGGAAGCCCAGGTAATTCTCGATCTTCGACGACGTCCCCGCCTGCCCGCCCGGCGCCAGCCCCTCGACGACGATCGTCTCCAGCCCTTCCGACGCCGCGTAGACGGCCGATGCCAGCCCCGCCGGCCCGGCGCCCACCACGGCGACGTCGTAGACCTTGCCGGGATCGATCGTCTCGGTGAGCCCGAGCGCGTCGGCGAGCAGCGGAGTCGTCGGGTTGCGCAGCACGGCGTCGCCGGGGACGATCACGACCGGCAGCTGGTCCGGCGCGATCTCGAAGCTCTCGAGAAAGCCCGCCGCCTCGCCTTCGGTCTCGGTGTCGAGCGTGCGATGCGGATAGCCGTTGCGGGTCAGGAAGCGCTCGATCCGCTGGGTGTCGCCGCCATGCGCCGGGCCGATCAGCACCACCCCGCCCTGGTGGTGCTGGATCAGCCCGACCCGGCGCAGGATGAACGCCCGCATGATCGTCTCGCCGATGTCGGGCTCGCCGGTGATCAGGCCGCGGAACGCCGCGCGCGGCACCCGGACGACCTCGCTGTCGCGGCCCGCGCGGCCGCTGACCAGGATGCGCCGGTCGTTGAACAGGTCGAGTTCGCCGGTGAACTGGCCCGGCCCATGGACGGTGACCACGGCCTCGCCGCCCCCGGCGTCCCGGTCGAAGATCTCGATCGAGCCCGCGCGGACGAGGAAGAAGTCGACGCCGCGCGCGCCGCGTTCGAACAGCAGCGTGCCGGCGGGCACCGACTCGACGCTGCCATAGCCGGCGACACGCTTCGCCTGCTCGGCGCTGAGCACCGGGAAGGTCTGCCGTTCGCGGGCATAGGGATCGGCGGCGTCGAGGTCGGCGGGGGTCGTCTGGGCCATTCGCGGATCATTGGCGGCGCCCTGCGCATTCGCCAAGCCCGTGCGCTTTCGAAACGCGCAAGCCCGGCCCGATCCCGCCGCCTTGGACCCGCGCAGGACGAGGCCAAGATTAACCACAGTAAAACGGTACCTTTCACTCAGATAACAACGTCATTCGCAGATCGTTCACCGCCGGTCGCCTAATCGTCACCCACGGTTGTTACAGGGTGTTGTGATATGCGTATGACCAAACCACGCCAGCATGGTGCGCGCTGGGACGATGCGGCGGATGCCGAGCTTCGAAAACGTTTCACGGCCGGCGAGTTGCTGCCCGATGTCGCCCGGGCGATGAACCGCTCGCAGGAGGCGGTGCGCACGCGCGCCAATGTGCTGGGCGTCCCGGTGCGCTCGAGCGTCCGGCGCGGGGCGCATGTCGGCCTGTCGGCGCAGGCGGAGAGTGAGCCGACCGCCTAGGCGGCGTCGGACAAGGCACGGCCGGAGCCGCCTGCGCCCGCGCGCATCACGCGGTTCCGGCCTGCTTCCTTGGCGCGATAGAGGGCGCGATCGGCTTCGGCGACGAGGGACTCGACCGCCGTCGCCGGGCCGGCGGCCACACCGATCGAGACGGTGACGGCGGGCAATGGCGAGTCGGGGTCGAAGCTCGCGCCGATGGCGACCCGGATCCGCTCGGCGATCGTGGTCGCCCGCACCAGATCGTGGCCGGTCAGCGCGACCACGAATTCCTCGCCACCATAGCGCGCGACGATCGCGCCGCCGCCCGCGACGCGCGCCACGAAGGCGGCGACGTGCTGCAGGATCGCGTCGCCGGTGCCATGGCCGTAGCGGTCGTTCACGCGCTTGAAATGGTCGATGTCGATCACGAGCACGCCCAGGCTGGCGTGCGGGCCGAGGCCCGGCGACACGCGCCCGATCGCCTCGCGAAAGCCGCGGCGATTGGCGAGGCCGGTCAGCACGTCGGTCTGCGCCTGCCGCTCGAGCACCAGATGGCGCTCCTGCGCGCGCTCATGCTCGACGCGCAGCGCCTTGATCCGGGCCGTGACGGGGATCGACAGGATCAGGCACTCGATCGTCGTCGCCGCCATCATCAGCCCGTCGGGGATGACGAGGTCGGGCAGCAGGCCCAGCGCGCGGAGCGGGTAGAGCATCGACACCATGATCGGCATCGCCCAGCCGATCGCGAGCGGCACCGCCGACGGGATGCGCCGGTAGCAGCCGACCCCGAGGATCGCGATCGTCGTGAACAATGTGTTCAGCGCCGCGGCGTTGCCGGCGTAGAAGACCGTCGCGATCCAGGGCGACGGCGTCAGCGCATACGAAAGCGCGGCGAAGGCGGACCCGATCGTCGCCACGCGCGACCAGCGCCGCAGCCAGGTCGGCAGCCCGGCGGGCCCGAGGAATTCGACGACGAAGCTGATCCCCGTCGCGGTCGCCATCGCCATCGCGAAGCCCAGCAGCCGCGACACGCCGGACGCGGTCAGCTCGGGCATGACGATGCGGATGCCGTTCGAATAGCAGAGCGCATAGACGAACAGCAGCGCGACATGGCCGCAATAGATCAACTGGAAGCGGCGGCGGATCGCGAAGAACAGGCTGGCGTGGAACAGGATCGTCAGCAGCAGCATGCCGACCGCGATGCCGTAGCCGAGAGCCATGTTCCGGTCGTGCGCGGCGTAGAGACGCGCCGGCATCATCCATGGCGGTCGGGTCAGGCTGACGCCGATCGCGCCCTGGCTGCGCATCACGATGGCGATCACGCGCGTCTCGGCATGGAAGGGCACCGCGAAATAATTGCCCGACGCCCATTCGCGGGTCGGCGCCGTCGGGTCGTAGCGCAGCCGGGCCATGCCGCCGTCGGCGGTCAGCACCCAGAGGTCGAGCTGCTCGACCCGGTGGTTGTCGATGGCGAGCCGCCAGACCTGATTCGCGTCCGCGCGCACCTGTGGCGGCGTCGCATAGGCGAGCCAGAGCGTTCCGTCGGCGGCGTGCGAGACCGGTTTCGTGCAACGGGCGAGCGCGCGCAACGCATCGGCGAGCGGCAACGCGGCCGGGGCGGCAAGCCGGCAGGTCTCGGTCAGCGGCGCGGGCGAGGTCGCGGTGCCGTGCGCGGCGAGCTTCGCGGGCAGCAGCAGCCACAGCAGCGCGGCCAGCACGGACGCGATCGCCCGCCATGCCTTTGTCCTGCCTGTCCGCTGCCCGCCGCTCACCGGCCGGGGGATAACGCCGCCACCCCTTCGGCGAGGTTAAGGTTCTTTACCGGACGCGCTCAATGGCCCTCGAAATGCATCAGCGCGTGCGCCGCGACACCGGCGTCGCGGAGCAGCTTCGCGCCGCCGAGCTCGGGCAGGTCGATCGCGAACAGCGCCGCCGGCACCTCGGCCCCGGAGCGGCGCAGCAGCTCGATCGTGGCGAGCGCGGTGCCGCCGGTCGCGATCAGGTCGTCGACCAGGACCACCCGGTGGCCGGGCAGGCACGCGCCCTCGTGGATCTCGAGCCGGTCGGTGCCATATTCGAGCGCATAGTCGATCCCGATCCGCGGCCCGGGCAGCTTGCCGGGCTTGCGCACCGGCAGCAGCCCCGCGCCGAGCGCGACCGCGACGGGACCCGAGAAGATGAACCCGCGCGCTTCCACGCCCGCGATCAGGTCGGCGCCATAAGGCCGCGCCAGCTCCACGAGCTGCTCGACGGCGGCCGCGAAGCCGGCGCCGTCGGCCAGCAGCGTGGTGATGTCGCGAAACTGGATGCCGGGCTTGGGAAAATCCGGGATCGTCCGGACGAGGCGCTTGAGGTCCATGGACGTCGCATAATCGGAACGGGCGCGGAGCGGTAGGGGTGGCCCCTCCACCACCGCTTCGCGGCGGTCCCCCTCCCCGCGCTGCGCGCAAGGAGGAGCGAAGAACAACTCCTCCCCATCGCAGATGGGGAGGGGGACCGCCGGGCAAAGCCCGGTGGTGGAGGGGCAGCCCCACACCGAACGAAAAGGGCGACCGGATCGCTCCGGCCGCCCCGATCGCGTGCGCTGTGCGGCGGCTCAGCCGACCGCGACCGCGCCCTTCTTGCTGGCCCAGATGTTCTTGTACGACATGTAGGCGAGCACGGTGAACACCAGCGAGAAGATGAGCACGGCAAGCCCGGTGGACTTGCGGTTCTCGAGCTTCGGCTCGGCGGTCCAGGTCAGGAAGGCCGCGACGTCCTTCGCATTCTGGTCGACCGTCGACTTGGTGCCATCGGCATAGGTCACCTGCCCGTCGCTGATCAGCGGCGGCGGCATCGCGATGTTCAGGTTCGCGAAATAGGGGTTGTAGTGCAGGCCCTCCGGCGTCTTCGCCTCGGGGAACTTTTTCAACAGCTCCTCGGGCTGCTCGCGATAGCCGGTCAGCAGCGAGTAGACATAGTTCGAGCCGTCGTGGCGCGCCTTCGCCATCAGCGACAGGTCCGGCGGGTTCGCGTTGTTGTTCGCCGCCCGCGCCGCGACCTCGTTGGGGTACGGGCTCGGGAAACGATCGGCCGGGATGTTCTTGCGCGTGGCCGGCTCGCCCGTTTCCGGGTTCACCGACGGCGACTGGACCGCCCACTGGTCGGCGATCGCCTTCACTTCGGCTTCGCTGTAGCCGAGCGCCGACAGGTCGCGGAACGACACGAATTTCAGCGAGTGACAGCCCGAGCAGACTTCCTTGTAGACCTGGAAGCCGCGCTGAAGCTGCGCGCGGTCGAAGCGGCCCACCACGCCCGCCGACGACAGGCCGGCGTCGCGCGGGTGGAGGTGGAACTCATGCTCGGCGGTTTCCGGCTTGCCCTCGCGGATGAACGAGAAGGCGCCGGTGAACAGCGAGACGGCAAGGACGAGGCAAAAGCCCAGCCCGACGAGGAATGCAATGAGACGAGCCATGTGTCCTTGTCCTTACTCGGCCGGCTGCGGCTTGCCGAACGTGCCGCCGGCGCCAAGCGGGGCCGATTCCCGTTCCTCGCCGTGCAGGACCGACTCGCTGATCGAGTTGGGCAGCGGCTTCGGACGCTCGATCGCCGAGACGATCGGGAGGATGATCAGGAAGTGCGCGAAATAGTAGATCGACGCGATCTGCGAGATCATCACGTACGGCTCTTCCGCGGGCGCGCCGCCGCAATAGCCGAGCACCAGGATGTCGAGAACGAGCACCCAGAAGAACGGCTTGTAGAGCGGGCGGTAGTTGGTCGAGCGCACCGGCGAGCGGTCGATCAGCGTCAAGAAGAACAGCAGGATGATCGACCCGAACATGGCGATCACGCCCCACAGCTTCGCCGGCAGGATGAAGTCCACCGTGAAGGCGCGTAGGATCGCGTAGAACGGCCAGAAATACCATTCGGGAACGATGTGCGCCGGGGTCGAGAGCGGGTTCGCCTCGATATAGTTGTCCGGGTGGCCGAGATAGTTCGGCGCGAAGAACACCATGATGGTGAACAGGATCGCGAACACGCCGACGCCGAAGCCGTCCTTGGCCGTGTAGTACGGGTGGAACGGCACCGTGTCCGACGCCTGCTTCACCTCGACGCCCGTCGGGTTCGACGAGCCCGGGATGTGCAGCGCCCAGATCTTCAGGATCACCACGCCCGCGATCACGAACGGCAGCAGATAGTGGAGCGAGAAGAAGCGGTTGAGCGCGGCATTGTCCGGCGCATAGCCGCCGAGCAGCCAGGTCTGGATCGGCTCGCCCACGAACGGGATCGCGCCGAACAGGCCGGTGATGACCTTGGCGCCCCAGAAGCTCATCTGCCCCCAGGGGAGCACATAGCCCATGAACGCGGTCGCCATCATCAGCAGGAAGATGACGAGGCCGAGCAGCCACACCATCTCGCGCGGCGCTTTGTACGATCCGTAATAGAGGCCGCGGAAGATGTGGATGTAGACCACGATGAAGAAGAAGCTGGCGCCGTTGGCGTGCATGTACCGGAGCATCCAGCCCGAGTTCACGTCACGCATGATGCGCTCGACCGAGTCGAACGCAACCAGCCCGTTGGCGGCATAATGCATCGCCAGCACGACGCCGGTGATGATCTGGAGTCCGAGCGCGAGGCCGGACAGGACGCCGAAGTTCCAGAAGTAATTGAGGTTGCGCGGGACGGGATAGCCGCCGCCGATCGCGTTGTAGACGAGCCGCGGCAGGGGCAGCCGCTCGTCGAGATACTTCATGACCGGATGCTTCGGCTCGTAATGCTTGGCCCAGGGAAAGCTCATGCTGCAGCTCCCACTTCTACGACGGTGTCAGACCGGAACACATATTCCGGCACTTCCAGGTTCTTGGGCGCCGGTCCCTTCCGGATCCGGCCGGCGGTGTCGTAGTGCGAGCCGTGGCAGGGGCAGAAATAGCCGCCGAATTCGCCACGATTCTCGCCTTCGCCCGCGCCCAGCGGCACGCAGCCCAGATGGGTGCAAACACCCATCGTGATCAGCCACGCGCTCTTGCCCGGCTTGGTACGCTCGGTCAGCGTCTGCGGGTCACGCAGGCTGTCCGCCGGCACATTGTTCGCCGCCGCGATTTCCGCGGGCGTCAGGTGCCGGATGAAGAGCGGCTGTTTTCGGTAGATCGTCTTGACCGCCTGGCCCGGCTGGATCGCCGAGATATCGACTTCGGTCGACGCGAGCGCGAGCACGTCCGCCGACGGGTTCATCTGGTTGACCAGCGGAACCACGAAGGCAACGCCCCCGACGCCTGCGAAGGCGACCGCGGCGATGTTGATGAAGTCGCGACGGCGATGCCCCTGTTCGTGGGCGAGCGCCTCTTCGCGGTTCGTTTGCTCTACTGTGGCCATCGTCTGCCTTCTTAGCGAAACCCGTGAAGGCGCGAGCGGATCAGGGCGCGGCGTGAGCCGCGTTCGCCATAGCTCGCGCAACCGCCCCATTACCTCGCGGCTGGTCGCGCCAATAGCGTCGTTTGTTGCGGTTGCAAACAGGACTTTGTCATGGCTTCCATGACGAACAATGCGCCTTGCCCTCTTCCAGCCCGACATCCCCGGCAATGTCGGCGCGATCCTCCGCACCGCCGCCTGCTTCAAGGTCCCGGTCGACCTGATCGAACCGCTCGGCTTCCCCTGGGACGACAAGCGCATCCGCCGCGCGGCGATGGATTATGGCGGCCATGTCGACGCCACCCGCCACCGCGACTGGGACGCGTTTGCCGCGACATTGGGCGCGGCGCGGCTGGTGGTGATGGCGGCGCGCGGCTCCGTCCCGATCGGCGATGCGGGCTTCCGCGCCGACGACGTGATCCTGATGGGCAGCGAAAGCGCCGGCGCGCCGCCTTACGTCCACGACCGCGCCGGGTTGCGCGTGCGCATCCCCATTGCGCCCGGGCTCAGATCGTTGAATGTCTCGGTCGCGGCCGGCATCGCGCTGGCCGAAGCCTTGAGGCAGACGGGGGGATTTGCGGAGTGACGTTCGAACTCGACGACCAGCAGAAGGCCGCGCGCGCGTGGTTCGAAAGCCTGCGCGACCGCATCTGCGCCGCCTTCGAGGCGATCGAGGCGGAAGCCGGGTCGGACGCGCGCTTCGACTATCGGCCCTGGGACCGCACCGACCCCGACGGGACGCCCGGCGGCGGCGGCGTCCAGGGGCTGATGAAGGGCAAGGTGTTCGAGAAGGTCGGCGTCAACGTCTCGACCGTCGGCGGCCGCTTCGAGGGCGAGTTCGGCAAGACCATCCACGGCGCCGGCGAGGATCCGCGCTTCTTCGCGACCGGGATCAGCCTCGTCGCGCACATGGCGAACCCGCACGTCCCCGCGGTCCACATGAACACGCGCTTCCTGCGCACCACCAAGCAGTGGTTCGGCGGCGGCGCCGACCTCAACCCGCCGCTCCCGCGCGACGAGGACACGGCCGATTTCCACGCCCGCCTGCAGGCCGCGTGCGACGCCCACGATCCCGAATATTATCCCCGCTTCAAGGCGTGGGCCGACGACTATTTCTTCATCCCCCATCGCGGGGTGCACCGCGGCGTGGGCGGCATCTTCTACGACCATCTGGAGGGCGCGTTCGAGCCGAGCTTCGCCTTCACCCGCGCGGTCGGCGAAGCGTTCCTCGACATCTATCCGCAGCTGGTCCGGCGCCGCATGGGCGAACCCTTCACCCCCGCCGACAAGCACGCCCAGCTCGTCTGGCGCGGCCGCTATGCCGAGTTCAACCTGGTCTATGATCGCGGCACGTTGTTCGGCCTCAAGACCGGCGGCAACATCGACGCGATCCTGATGAGCCTGCCGCCCGAAGCCGCCTGGGACTGAGCGGCCGCTACTTGCTGCGGCGGCACCGCTCCGAACAGTAACGGACATTCTCCCAGTCGCGCGCCCACTTCTTGCGCCAGGCGAACGGCTTTCCGCAGGTCTCGCAGATCTTGCTGGGAAGGTGCGGCTTGCGGTGCGTCATGCCCGGACACCCATCGCCCGATTCGACACGGGGGCGCAACAGCGTCTAACATCGGTCTTTCGCGGCCGCCCCGGCGCCGCACCGGGGATGACATTGGCGATGAGTTCGGGCGAGGGAGCAGGGCTGGACCAGGTCGTCTCCGGACTGCGCTCCGAAGTCGCCGACCTGCGCGCGCGGCTGGTGGCGCTCGAGGCGCCGGCGGACGACGCCCCGATCGTCGAGATCATGCTGCGCGACAATGCCCGTCGCCGCCGTGCCGAGGCCGAGCTGGCGACCATGCAGACATGGAGCGATCTCGCCCAGGCGCATGGCGGGGTCGCCGCCTATCGCTACGAGATCGGCACGAACCAGCTCGCCTGGTCGCCTTCCACCTTCGCGCTCTACGGCTGGCCCGCCGACCGCGAGCCCGACCTCGACGGCTGGCTCGCCTTCATCCATCCCGACGATCGCGACCAGGCCCGCGACACCGCGATGCGCGCCGTCCAGAATGGCGAGGCGATCGAGCACGCCTTCCGCGTGCTCCGCCCGGACGGCAGCATGCGCTGGATCCAGGATCGCGGGATGGTCGAACGCGATGCGGATGGCCGCCCCGCGCGCGTGATCGGGCTCAACATCGACATCACCGAGCTCGAGTCCGGGCGGCACGCACTGTCGCAGAGCGAGGAGCTGTTCCGCTTCACTTTCGAGAATGCCGCGGTCGGCATGGCGCATGTCGCGATGGACGGCCGCTTCCTCGACGTGAATGCCTGGATGTGCCGCTTTCTCGGCTATGACCGGGCCGCGCTGATGGCGATGACCTTCGTCGAGATCACCCATCCCGACGACCTCGACGCCGATCTCGCGCTGGTCGAGCGCCTCGCCGCGGGCGAGAGCGACAGCTTCACGCTCGAGAAACGCTATCTGCGCGCCGACGGCTCGACCGTCTGGGCCGAGCTCTATGTTTCGCTGCGCCGCGCCGCCGACGGGAGGCCGCTGCACTTCATTTCGGTGATCTCCGACATTCAGTCTCGCAAGACTGCCGAGGATCGCGCGGCGCTACTGATGGGCGAGATGACGCATCGGTCGAAGAACCTGATGACAGTGCTCGAATCGATCGTGCACTTCTCCGCGCGCAACGCCGAGAGCATCGACGGGCTGGCGCGGGTGCTGGCCGACCGCATCCATTCGCTCGCCGCCTCGCACGACCTGCTGAGCGAGACGGTGCTCGGCCCGGCCCGGCTCGATGCGCTGGTCGAGCGCCAGATGTCGGCTTTCCTGCCGGCGGGAGACAGTCGCGTGCGGATCAAGGGTCCGGTGGTGCCGCTCAACGCGCGCGCCGCCCAGACGCTCGGCCTTGCGCTGCACGAGCTGGGCACCAATGCCTGCAAATATGGCGCGCTCTCCGCGCCGGGCGGTCACATCGAGGTCTGCTGGGACATCGTCGACGACAGCCTGCAGCTCAGCTGGACCGAGCATGACGGTCCGCCGGTCGCGCCGCCGGCGCGGTCCGGTTTCGGCCGCCGCGTGATCGAGCGGCTGGTGAAGACCTCGCTCGCCGCCCAGGTCGAATTGCGCTTCGATCCGGCCGGGCTTGCCTGGCGGGTCGAGACGCCGCTTGCGGAGCTCGCCTGAGCGGGACAGAAAAGGCCATGCGCCATTTCGTCCCCCTGCTCGCCGCCCTGCTCGTCGCCGCCCCCGCCTGGGCCCGTCCTCCGGTCGAACATCTCGCCGCACCGCCGCGCGGCGACACGCCGCGGCCATTCTCCGAGGCGGTTCGCGTCGGCGACGTGCTCTACCTCTCGGGCCAGATCGGCGTCCGCCCGGACGGGACGCTGCCGGACGGCTTCGAGGCGCAGGCGCGCCAGATGATGGAGAATATCGGCGCCACCCTGGCGCGCGCCGGACGCGGCTGGGGCGACGTGTTCAGCTGCCTGGTGATGCTCGACGACATGGCTGACTGGCCGGCGTTCAATGCCGTCTACGTGCCCTATTTCCCCGCCGGCCGACTTCCCGCCCGCAGCGCGTTCGGCGCGGACGGGCTGGCCATGGGCGCCAAGGTGGAGATGGAATGCCGGGCCCATGCGCCGGAGCCGGCCCGCCGATGACGCCGGTCCCGGCGGGCAGGATCGCCGCGATCGTCACCTCGCTCGAAATGCGGCAGCCGCCGCGCCCGCGCCCCGTGCCCGCCAGCGAGCTGCGGCTGGTCCGCTGGCCGTCGCCGACGCTCGATGCCTATCGCACGCTGTTCCGACGCATCGGCGAACCCTGGCTCTGGTTCTCGCGGCTGATCATGCCCGACGCGCAACTCGCCGCGATCGTCGGCGACGCGCGGGTCGAGATCCATGCCGTCGTCGATCGCCGCGGGATCGAGGTCGGGATGCTCGAACTCGACTTCCGCAAGCCGGGCCAGTGCGAGCTCGCCTTTTTCGGGCTGGTGCCGGAGCTCGCCGGGCGCGGTCATGGCCGCTGGCTGATGGCGCAGGCGCTGGCGAGCGCATGGCGGCCGGGCGTCGATCGGGTCTGGGTGCACACCTGCACGCTCGACCACCCGTCCGCCCTCTCCTTCTATCGCAAGCAGGGCTTCGTCGCCTATGCCCGCGAGGTCGAGACCTTCGACGATCCGCGCCTCTCCGGCCATCTCCCGCGCGAGGCCGCGCCGCAGATCCCGGTCATCGGCTGAGCGCGAGCTGGCGCCACGCCGCCGTCGCCACCAGGAGGATGGCGAGCTGCAGCGCGGCCGACGTCGCGGTTCCGATCAGCAGCACGGCGAGGCTGCCCGCCTCGCGCCCGGCCAGCAGCCCGAACACGATGCCGAGGACCAGTCCGATCACCGCCTGGAGCAGGTACGTGCCGATGATGATCAGCAGGAATGTGAGCGCAAGGCGCCAGCCATTGCCGCTGGTCGCCTGCCAGCTTGCGGCGAGCGGCGCGACCGGGTTGCGCATGCGCCGGTCGACGAGGGCGACCTCGACCAGCGCCAGCCGTCCGGCGAGATAGAGGCCGGGCAGCAGGAACAGCGTGAAGCCGAACAGCACCGGCAGGAAGGCGAGGATGTCCGCGAGCACCAGGATCGGCACGATCCCGACCGCGACGCGCAGCGCCTCGCCCACCGTCGGTCGCTCGTTCGCGGTGAGCAGGATCAGCATGGCGGCCCGGCCCAGCGCGGCCAGCAGCATGCTCAGCGCCAGCCAGACGATGTTCGCGCTCACCCATTGCTCGTAGCTGGCGAGCAGCTCGTCGATCGTGGCGGCCGCGCCCTCGAAGGGCCGCAGCGTCGCCAGGAACAGGTTCGGGAGGAAGATGAAGAAGCCGGTCAGGGTCAGCAGGATCTCGCGCTGCCCGGCCAGCATCCGCTTGGCATCGTCCCACGCCGCGCTCGCATCGAATTTCATTCGGCCTCCCATGATCGGGCCGGCTTATCCGCTTCGCGCGCTTGAAGCGAGGCCCGACAATGCCGATAGCGCGGCGATGGTCGACGATGTCGAATGGCAGGTCACGCCGGGGCTGACCGATTACGAAGGCGCCGTGCGCGACATGGAGGCGCGCGCCGCGGCGATCGCGGCGGGCACCGCGCGCGAGCGGATCTGGCTCCTCGAGCACGCGCCGCTCTACACCGCCGGGACCAGCGCCGACCCCGCCGAGCTCGTCGACCCGCGCTTCCCCGTCCATCAGTCGGGACGCGGCGGCCGCTACACCTATCACGGCCCCGGGCAGCGGGTCGGCTATGTCCAGCTCGACCTGAACCGGCGCGGGCGCGACGTGCGCTGTTTCGTTCACCGGCTCGAGGAATGGTTGATCGCCGCGCTCGCCGATCTCGGCGTCGCCGCGCGCGCGATCGACGGCCGCGTCGGGATCTGGACCGATTTTCAGGGCCGCGAAGTGAAGATCGGCGCCATCGGCGTGCGCGTCAGGCGCTGGGTGACGATGCATGGCTTCTCGCTCAACATCGACCCCGATCTGGACCACTTTTCCGGTATAATACCTTGCGGTCTCAGTGAATTCCCGGTCGCAAGCCTCGCCTCCACAGGGAACAAAGCAAGTGTTCGCGCGCTGGACCTCGCGCTCTTGTCCCATCTTCCGGCGTTCCTCTCTGCCCTCGCGGGCGGGCCAAAGAAGAACTCTTGAGGGGTGAAGCTTTTGTGTCTAAGTACGGGCGCGATTTGGCTAACGGAGGGCCAACGAGCCGGCCAGATCGAACATATAAGGGAGTTTCGAATGCGTGACCTTCTCACGAAGCTGATGACCGGCTCGATGATTGCCGGCGCTGCTCTGCTGGTTTCGGCCTGCGGCAGCAAGGAAGAGGCGAACATCGCCGACACCAATGTCACCGAGATGAATGCGGTCGACGCCAACATGGCGACCGACAACATGACCGCGGTCGACGGCGCGATGGGCAACGACGCCATGATGGCGAACGACGCGAACGCCATGGGCAACGCGACGGATGCCGGCAACGCGATGAACGCGACCGACATGAACATGACGAACGCCGCCAAGTAAGCGACGCACGTCCGTGTTTCGAAGGGCCGTCCGGGCGACCGGGCGGCCCTTCTTGTATCGGCGGATGCGACGAATGGCGGGCGGCGAACGGCCGCCCGCACGCGCGAAATGCTTTGTCCTCGGCACCAAAGCGGGTAGTTAACGCGCATCCAGCGGAGATTGTGATGCGTGTTCGGTCGTTTGGTATCTGCGCTCTGATGGCGGCCTGCGCGGCCAGCCCCGCCAGTGCGAATTTCTTCTGGAAGGCTCCCGATTTCCGCGGCCCGCCGGTGCGGGGCGACGAGCCCGGCGTCAGCGCGTCCCCGCTGCCCGGCGCGACGCCCGAGGAACTTCGCGCGATGGTGCTCTGGAACCTGCGCTCGGCGCTGAACGTGGCCGCGCTGCAATGCCAGTTCGACCCGACGCTGCTCACCCAGAACCAGTATAACCACCTGCTCGAGAACCATAAGGCCGAGCTGTCCAAGGCCTATCTGACGCTCACCAACTACTTCAAGCGGGTCGACAAGAAGGCCGGGCAGACCAAGCTCGACATGTACGGCACCCGCACCTACTCGTCCTTCTCGGCGGTCGGGGCGCCCCAGTTCACCTTCTGCGAGACCGCCTCGGCGATCGGCCGGGCAGCGATCTTCGCGCCCAAGGGCGAGCTCGGCACGCTCGCGCAGAACCGGCTGACCGAGTTGCGCAACAGCCTGACCAAGCGGCTGGGCGAGCAGCAATTCACCTACGCGCCGCCCTATTACATCCCGCGCTACGTCACGCTCGACGAGCGCTGCTGGAAGAAGAACGAACTGCGCGAGAAGTGCCGCACCGCGGCGTGACGCCCAGTCCTCCGTCATCCCGGGCTCCAGTCGGGCTCCGGCGCCGCAAGAAGAAGCGGGATCCCGGCTCGAGGCCGGGAGGACGGTGAGCTGGTCACCCCCTCCGTCATCCCGGGCTTGACCCGGGATCCCGCTGCACTCCGGCGCCGCAAGAATAAGCGGGATCCCGGCTCGAGGCCGGGATGACGGTGAGCTGGGATCACCCCCGCCGTCATCCCGGGCTTGACCCGGGATCCCGCTGCGCTCCGATGCCGCAAGAAGAAGCGGGACCCCGGCTCGAGGCCGGGAGGACGTTCCGATATCCCCTCCGTCATCCCGGGCTTGACCCGGGATCCCGCTGCGCTCCGACGCCGCAAGAAGAAGCAGGACCCCGGCTCGACGCCGGGAGGACCGTGCAGCCCCGATCGCCTCAGCCGACGAGCGCGAGGCGCGGCAGCTCCGCCGCCTTCAGCGACACGTGCGTCACGCCGGGCACCCGCTCGATGCGGGCGACCAGCTCGGCGTCGAGGTGGAAGTCGCGGCCCAGCCGCACATCGGCCTCGCCCGCATCGCTCGTCGCGAGCAGGCGAAGTTCCCCGCGGCCGCCCCGCAGCGGCTCGACCAAGGTCGCGATCCCCGCCAGCGCGGCCGGCGTGTCGACCTCGACCTGCAGCACCAGCCGCGCATGGCCGTTCAGCCCCTCGAACGGCTGGATGCGCCGGATGGTCACCCGCGGCGTCTCCTCGCCGGGGCGCTTGTCGAGCTCGACGGACAGCAGCCCGCAGCCGCCGACGCGCGCCGCTTCCTCCAGGTCCTTGGCCGCGATGTCGTCGAAGCAGCTCGCGACGAACTGGCCCGTCGCGTCGGAGCAGGTGGCGAGCAGATAGCGGCGGCCCTTGGCCGAGGTGCGCCAGCGCACCTCCTCGACCAGGCCCGCCATGGTCGCGGGCACGCGCTCCTCGCCGATATTGGCGGCGCACATCGCGCCATAGCTGCGTGCGCCGTGCGCGTCGGCCAGGTGGCGATAGCGATCGATCGGATGGGCGGAGAAGTAGAAGCCGAACGCCTCCTTCTCCTGGCCCATCCGGTCGGCGAGCGACCATTCCGCATTCTGCGGCAGCTTGATCGTGCCCGCCGCCGGCTCGGTCGCGCCGAACAGCCCGCCCTGCCCGCTCGTGCGCTGGTCCTCGGCGCGCGCGGCGACCGCGAGCATCGTCTCGGCGACCGCGAACACGCCCGCGCGCGCCGGCTCGATCGTGTCGAACGCGCCCGCGCCGGCGAGGCTCTCGACCTGGCGGCGGTTGAGCAGCCGCGGGTCGACGCGATTGGCGAAATCGTCGAGCGAGGTGAACGGGCCGCCGCGGCCGCGCTCCTCGACCAGCAGCTCCATCGCGCGCTCGCCGACATTCTTGAGCGCGCCGAGCGCGTAGCGGACGGCCAGGCCGTCTTCGCGCGCCTCGACCGTGAACTCGGCCTGCGACACGTTCACGTCCGGCGGCAGCACCGCGACATCGAGCCGGCGCATGTCGTCGACGAACACGCAGAGCTTGTCGGTCTGCGCCATGTCGTAGCACATCGACGCGGCGTAGAATTCGTGCGGGTGGTGCGCCTTCAGCCAGGCCGTCTGGTAGGCGAGCAGCGCGTAGGCGGCGGCGTGCGACTTGTTGAAGCCATAGCCGGCGAACTTGTCGATCAAGTCGAACAGCTCGTTGGCCTTCTCGGCGGGGATGCCGTTCACCGTCTGGCAGCCCTCGACGAAGATCGCGCGCTGCGCGTCCATCTCGGCCTTGATCTTCTTGCCCATCGCGCGGCGCAGCAGGTCCGCGCCGCCGAGCGAATAGCCGGCGAGCACCTGCGCCGCCTGCATCACCTGCTCCTGGTAGACGAAGATGCCGTAGGTCTCGGCGAGGATGCCTTCGAGCAGAGGGTGCGGATAGGCGACCGCGACGCGGCCGTTCTTGCGGTCGCCGAACAGCGGGATGTTGTCCATCGGGCCCGGCCGGTAGAGCGAGACGAGCGCGATGATGTCGCCGAAGTTGGTCGGCTTCACCGCCGCCAGCGTGCGCCGCATGCCTTCCGATTCGAGCTGGAACACGCCGACCGTCTCGCCGCGCTGGAGGATCTTGTAGACCTCCGCATCGTCCCATTCGAGGCTGTCGAGATCGACCTCGATGCCGCGCAGCCGCAGCATCTGCACCGCCTTCTGCAGCACCGACAGCGTCTTCAGGCCCAGGAAGTCGAATTTCACCAGCCCGGCGCCCTCGACATATTTCATGTCGAACTGAGTGACCGGCATGTCCGACCGCGGATCGCGGTACAGCGGCACGAGCTGGCTCAGCGGCCGGTCGCCGATCACCACGCCCGCGGCGTGGGTCGAACTGTGGCGCGGCAGGCCTTCGAGCTTCTTCGCGAGGTCGAAGAGCCGCCGGACCTCGTTATTGTTCTTATATTCCTGGTCGAGCTCGGTAACGCCGTTCAGCGCCCGCTCGAGCGTCCAGGGGTCGGTCGGGTGGTTGGGGACGAGCTTCGCCAGCCGGTCGACCTGGCCATAGCTCATCTGCAGCACGCGCCCGGTGTCCTTCAGCACGGCGCGCGCCTTCAGTCGCCCGAAGGTGATGATCTGCGCGACATGGTCGCGGCCATATTTCTGCTGGACGTAGCGGATCACTTCCTCGCGCCGCGTTTCGCAGAAGTCGATGTCGAAGTCGGGCATCGACACGCGCTCGGGGTTGAGGAAGCGCTCGAACAGCAGCCCCAGCTTGATCGGGTCGAGGTCGGTGATGGTGAGCGCCCAGGCGACCACCGAGCCCGCGCCCGAGCCGCGGCCGGGGCCGACCGGGATGTCGTGCGCCTTCGCCCATTTGATGAAGTCGGCGACGATCAGGAAATAGCCCGGGAACCCCATCTGGATGATGACGTCGAGCTCGAAGTCGAGACGGTCGACATAGGCCTGGCGCTGGGCCGCGTCGGTCACCCCCGCCTTGGCGAGCCGCGCGGCGAGCCCGGCATGCGCATCCTCGCGCAGCTTGGTCGCCTCGCCCTCGCGGTCGCCGGCGAGGCTGGGCAGGATCGGCTTGCGGCTCGGCGCCGCGACCGCGCAGCGTTGCGCGACGACGAGCGTGTTGGCGAGCGCCTCGGGCAGGTCCTCGAACAGCTTCTGCATGTCCGGAGTCGGCTTCAGCCAGGCGTCGGGCGAGCTTTTCGGGCGCTCGTCGCTGTCGAGATAGGCCGAGTTGGCGATGCACAGCATCGCGTCGTGCGCGGCGTGGAAATGCGCGTCGCCGAAGCAGGCGGGGTTGGTCGCGACCAGCGGCAGCTCATGGGCATAGGCAAGGTCGATCAGGTGCTTCTCGGCCCGCGCCTCGACCTCGTTCATGCGCCGGCACAGCTCGACATAGAGCCGCCCGGGGAAGAGCAATTCGAGCCGGTCGACATAGTCGATCGCGGCGGCCGCCTGCTCCTCGGCGAACAGCCGCGCGACCGCACCCTCGGCCCCGGCGGTCAGCGCGATCAGCCCGTCGGTCCGGCCCTGCAGCCGGTCGAACGCCACGTGCGGGTCTTCCTCGATCGGGCGATCGAGATGCGCCATCGACACGAGCTCGCACAGATTCTGGTAGCCGGTCTCGTCCTGCGCGTAGAGCGCGATCCAGTCGAGCGCCTGCGGGGCATCGCCCCAGGGCGGCCGCGCGACGCACAGCATCGTGCCGATCACCGGCTGGATGCCGCCCTTCATCGCCGCGTCCGAAAACGCCATCGCGCCGTAGAGGCCGTTGCGGTCGGTCACCGCCGCGGCGGGAAAGCCGTGGCGCTTCGCATATTTGGCGATGTCCTTCGGATCGATCGCGCCCTCGAGCATGGTGAAGGCGGAAAAGATGCGAAGGGGAACGAACGGCGCGTGCGGCATGGTGGGGTTATGGGGGGTGGCGCCGCGAAGGGAAAGGCTCGCGCGCCGTTTATCCCCATGATCCAGCGATGCGATCGACGCGGGATCCCGGCCCGCTGCCGCGACGACGGACCGGATATCCCCGCGTCAGGCGTCGGCGAGGCGCCGGTGCCGGTGCCGCTCCAGCGCATCCTCGAGCCGCGGCAGCAGCTGGCCGTGCAGCGATCCGAGCGGAACGAAGGCCGGGCGCCGCGCCTGCCAGCCGAGCTGGTCGGGCCGGGCCGGGCGCACGCGCCGCGGATCGAGGTCGAGCGTCTCGGCGACGCGTCGGCCGAACTCGAACCAGCTCACCGGCTCCTGGTTGGTCAGATGGCGGATGCCGGTCGCCTCGTCGAGCAGCAGGTCGAGGCTGGCGTGGACGAGGTCGGGCACGAAGGTCGGCGTGACGACGAAGCCCTCGGCCGCCGACACGTCGCGCCCCGCGCGGAGCTCGCGCTCCACCCAGATCGCGAAATTATGTGCGTCGAACGGCGAGAAGAAGGCCGCGGTGCGGATCACCAGCGCGCTGTCGTCGATCCCCAGCACCCGCTCCTCGGCGGCGGCCTTGCTGAAGCCATAGACGTTGAGCGGTTTCGCGGCGTCGGTCTCGACATAGGTGTCGTTCTTCGCCCCGTCGAACACGAGGTCGGACGAGAACACGCTGTAGCGGATGCCGCGCTCGGCGCAGGCGCGGGCGAGGTTGACCGCGCCTTCGGTGTTGGCGCGGAAGCACGCCTCGCGCGCCGTTTCGGCATCGTCCACCCGCACCCAGCCGGCGGCGTTGATCACGGCCCAGGGCTTGTGGCGATCGAGCGCCGCCGCGACCGAGGCGGGATCGTCGATCGCCAGCATCGCGCGGTCGGTGAGCAGATGGTCGAGCCCGCGCAGCTCGCACGGGCGGGCGAGCGCCCGGCCAAGCGTCCCGCTGGCGCCGGTGATCAGGATCGGCGCGGCGTGCGGCTCGGGCTCGGGCATCGGTCGCTCTCCGGTCCAGAGATAGGGGGCATGTTCCAATCGGATCGGCCGACGCCACCAGCCGGGCCTGGCAAGCGCGGGATGGGTGGCCATCCAGGCCTGCGCATCGGCATCGCCGCCCAGGCCCTTCAGCACCCGGGTGAGCGCGGTCGGCTCCGGCGCGCCCGCGCGCACGTCGAACGGCCCGCCTTCATAATGGTTCTTGGGCACCGTCAGCAGGCTGCACCAGTCGTAATTGCCGAGCAGTGCCCAGGCGGTCACCGCCTCGATCGGAACGCCTTCGCCGACCAGCCGCTCGCAGGTGCGCCAGCCCTCGACCAGCCAGCGCATCTGCTCTTCGCGGGTGCAGCCGAGATGGCTTTCGGTCACCGCCAGCGGGATGCCGTAGCGCTCCCAAGCCTGGCGCAGCACCGATTCCAGCCCCGGCGGCGGCGGATCGAGCACGCGCGCGGCGGTGAAATCGTGGAAGCCGCAATCCGGCCGGCGCAGGTCGGGGTAGCGCTCGAGCCGATGGTCGAGGAAGCGATCGCTGGTGATATAGTGGTTCACCCCGATCACGTCGGGCGGACATGGCGCGGCGCAGATGCGGCGGACCCGCTCGGCGAGCCCGGCCTGCTCGATCATGGGCCAATAGGCGTGGTCCTCGTCGACCGTCCCGACCAGCAGGTCCCAGCCCAGCCAGCGCCGGGCGTTATAGTGGTCGATCGTCGCCTGCATTTCGGGCGTGCCGTAATTGTCGCCCAGATCGTCGGTCTGGATCAGCCGCGCGGCCGGGTTGACCGTGCGCACCGCCCGCATCGCGGCGATCGTCGCCTCGATCTCGGTGACCAGCGCGGTCAGGAACACCGTTTCGTCGTGCCCGTGCGGATACCAGTGGCCGTAAAGCCCGCTGAACCGCGCGGTGGTCAGCGGCTCGTTGACCGGGGTCCAGTCGGTCACGTGCGGATAGCGTTCGGCGACCGCGCGGGCATAGTCGCCGAACAGGCGCGGCATGTCCGGGTCGACCAGGCTCGTATAGGCGGGGCCGCTGCCATGGTGGAGCAGTCCCAGGATCGGCCGGATGCCGAGCCGGCGCAGCTCCGCCACCCGCGCATCGGCCCAGGCGAAGTCCAGCCGGTCCGTGCTGTCGGGCGCGACGCGCTCCCACAGCACGGGATAGCGCAGCGCCGTCACGCCCAGTTCGGCGAAGCGCGCCAGGTCCTCGATGCGATCGTCATGACCGGTCAGCCGGCTCTGGTCGCAGAACCGGTCGCCCACGCGGTTCACGGTACATTCGTGGCCGCCCCAAAGCTGCATGCGTCGACCCCTGTTCGGTTGATCTCGCGCGTTAGAACGCGGAACGTGCCGATTCGACGCATTCGGATGTCGTTCAGTCGTCCGCCAGCAGTTTCTCGATGTCGGCGGCGATGTCGTCAGGCTTGGTCGTCGGGGCGTAGCGCTTCACCACCCGGCCGCTGCGATCGACTAGGAATTTGGTGAAATTCCATTTGATTGATTGCGAGCCGAGAACCCCCGGCGCGGCTTTTTTCAAGTGGCTATAAAGAGGGTCGGCGCCGGGACCATTGACATCGATCTTGGCGAAGACCGGAAAGGTCACGTCATAGGTGAGCGAGCAGAATTTGGCGATCTCGACGGCGTCCCCCGGTTCCTGCGCGCCGAACTGGTTGCAGGGAAAGCCGAGCACCGCGAACCCGCGATCCCTGAACTGCCGGTGCAGCGCTTCCAGCCCCTCATATTGCGGCGTGAAGCCGCACTTGCTCGCAACGTTCACGATCAGCAGCACCTTGCCGCGATGCTCGGCGAGCGGCGCGACGCTGCCGCCGGGCAGCTTCACCTCGAACTCGGTGACGTCCATGTGCGATCCCCTGTCTAGCGTCCCAGCCGGTGCGCGAGATTGGCGCGAACCCCCGGCCACTCGTTCGCGACGATCGAGTACACCACCGTGTCGCGCACGCGTCCATCGGGCATGACGACATGGTTCCTGAGCACGCCGTCGCGCTTGGCGCCGAGCCGCTCGATCGCGCGCTGCGAGCGGGTGTTGAACCAGTCGGTGCGAAACTGGACGCACAGGCATCCGAGCCGCTCGAACGCATGCGCCAGGAGCAGCAGCTTCGCCTCGGTATTGACCGGCGTGCGCTGGACGGAGGCGGCGTAGAAGGTCGTCCCGATCTCGAGCCGCCGGTGTGCCGGGTTTATGCGCATGAACCGGGTCGAGCCGATCACCCGCCCGTCCGGCAGCGTCACCGCCAGCGGCAGCGCGCGCCCGACCGCCTGCTCCGCGGCGGCCTTGGCCATCCAGTCGTCGACCGTCGCAGGCCCGGGGACCGACGTGTAGAACAGCGACCACAGCGCCCCGTCCGCCGCGGCGGCGAGGATCGCGTCGCGATCGGCGGGGACCAGCGGCCGCAGGGTGACGTGGACGCCTGCGAGCGTGGGGACGGTGGTCCAGTCGTTCATCGGGCCAGACTAGGCGGCGGCGGGCTCCAGCGTCCAGTGGGTGGCCCCTCCACCACCGGGCTGCGCCCGGCGGTCCCTCCCCGCCTGCGGCAGGGAGGAGCGAAGGACGCGCTCCTCCCCATCTGCGATGGGGAGGGGGACCGCGGCGCGAAGCGACGCGGTGGAGGGGCCCACAGCCCTAAGCCAGCCGCCCCTCGTGCAGCCGCAGGACGCGGTCCATCCGCGCGGCGATCCGCTCGTTGTGCGTGGCGACCAAAGCCGCAGAGCCCTCGTCGCGGACCAGCCGGAGGAACTCGTCGAACACCACGTCGGCGGTCGCCTCGTCGAGATTGCCCGTCGGCTCGTCGGCCAGCACCAGCGCGGGGCGGTTGGCGAGCGCGCGGGCGACCGCCACGCGCTGCTGCTCGCCGCCGGAGAGCTGGCTGGGCCGGTGCGTCAGCCGGTGACCCAGCTTGAGCGCGCCGAGCAGCGCCGCCGCCCGCGCGCGGGCCGCGTCGGGATCGGCATCGCGGATGAGCTGGGGCAGCACGACATTCTCCTCCGCGCTGAAATCGGGGAGGAGGTGGTGGAACTGGTAGACGAAGCCGATCCGGTCGCGCCGCAACCGGGTGCGGCCGTCATTGTCGAGCCGCGCCGCTTCCTCGCCGAGGATGCGGATCGAGCCCTCGAAGCCGCCCTCCAGCAGCCCGACCGCCTGCAGCATCGTCGACTTGCCCGACCCGCTCGGCCCCAGCAAGGCGACGATCTCGCCGGGCCCGACGCTCAGGTCGACGCCGCGCAGCACCTCGATCGTCTGGCCGCCCTGGGTGAAGGACCGGGTCAGCTTCTCGACCGCAAGGACGGGCTCACTCATAGCGCAGCACCTGCACCGGATCGGTGCTCGCCGCCTTGAACGCCGGATAGAGCGTCGCGAGGAAGCTCAGGCCCAGCGCCATGATCACGATCCCGACGACCTCGACCGGGTCGGTGCGCGCGGGAAGCTCGGTCAGGAAGCGGATCGACGGGTCCCACAGGTTCTGGCCGGTGACGAGCTGGACGAACCCGACCACCGACTGGCGGTAGAAGAGGAAGATCGCGCCAAGGCCCAGCCCGGCGACGGTGCCGAGCGCGCCGATCGTCGTGCCGACGGTCACGAAGACCTTGATCAGCCCGGCCCGCGTCGCGCCCATGGTGCGCAGGATCGCGATGTCGCGAGTCTTCGCGCGCACCAGCATGATCAGCGACGACAGGATGTTGAACACCGCGACCAGCACGATGATCGACAGCACCACGAACATCGCGACTCGCTCGACCTGCAATGCCTGGAACAGCGAGGCGTTCATCTGCCGCCAGTCGGTGATCACGCCCTGGCCGCCGACCTTGGGCACGAGCGGGCGAAGGATCGCCGCGACATTGTCGGGATCGGTGGTCTTGACCTCGATCATGCCGACCGCGTCGCCGAGCAGCAGCAGCGTCTGCGCTTCCTCGATCGGCAGGATCACGAACGCCTTGTCGTAGTCATAGACGCCGACCTCGAAGATCGCCGCCACCCGGTAGCTGACGATCCGCGGCACGGTGCCGAACGGCGAGCTCTGCCCCTGCGGGCTGATCAGGCTGATCGAGCCGCCGACGCGCGCGCCAAGCGCCTCGGCCAATCGCGCGCCGATCGCGACATTGCCGCTGCCCGGCGTCACGTCCGCCAGCTTGCCGTCGATCACCTTCTCGCGCACGACCGGGTTGGTGCGGATGTCCTCGACCCGCATGCCGCGCGCGAGCACGCCTTCGACACGGCCTTCATAGGTCGCCATCAGCGGCTGCTCGATCAGCGGCGTCGCCGAGACCACGCCCGGCGTCCTGCGCGCCTCCTCGAGCACGTCGCGCCAGCCGCGCAGCGTCCCGCCATAGCCCTGGATCACCGCATGGCCGTTCAGCCCCACCACCTTGTCGAACAGTTCGGCGCGGAAGCCGTTCATCACGCTCATCACGATCACCAGCGCGGCGACGCCGAGCATGACCGCGACGAGGCTGATCGAGGCGACGAGGAAGATGAACCCCTCGCCCTTGCCGGGCAGCAGGTATCTCTTCGCGATCATCCGCTCATAGCGTGACAGGAACATCGATCTTCCGTTCGGGGTGGCGCGCCCCGTCTAGGGACGCGGCAGGGGCGACGCAATCGGCGCTGTTGCCTCGATGCAACAGGACGCGGGAATTAAGCTGAACGCCACATAAACGGGCATGACAGGGCGATCTTTGCGGCATAGCCTCCAACCCACTGAAACGCAGGCAATGGCCGTGGTTCGGGGAGAGCGTTCGCTCCGCAGGATCTCTTGAAGGGGAGCAGGTCCGGGCGTCGAGCGGAGGCTGTCAAAGGGGGCTGACGAGCGATCGTCACGCGGGTGCCCGGGTCCGAAAGGATCCGGGCATTCGGCGTTTTCGGGGGGTGCCCCTCCACCACCGCTGCGCGGTGGTCCCCCTCCCCATCTTCGATGGGGAGGATCTTATCGCTCCTCCCTACGCGAAGCGTGGGGAGGGGGACCGCGCCGCATAGCGGCGTGGTGGAGGGGTCAAGATGCCCCAATCCCTCAGAGCGGCCGCCGCTCCTCGACCGGCGTCGTCTCGACCGGCGCGGCGCGCGGCTGGTCGAGCGATTCGACGCGCGGCGCCGGGCGCGGCTCGTCCTCCTCGGTCATGCCCTTCTTGAAGCTTTTGATGCCCTTGGCGACGTCGCCCATCATGTCGGAGAAGCGGCCCTTGCCGAACAGCAGCAGCACGATGATGCCGACGACCAGCCAATGCCAGAGGCTAAAACCACCCATCTGAAAATCTCCTCGCTGGCCGGCAATATAGGGCCGCCGTCGCCAGATTTCATCACCGGGCCGCCCTACTCGCTCTCGTCGGCGGTTTCCAGTTCGACCTCGCCCAGCGTCGCCTCGACCGGATCGAGCAGTCCGGCGGCCTTGAGGTCGTCGATCCCGGGCAGGTCGCGGCGGGTCCTGAGGCCGAAATGGGTGAGGAAATTCTGCGTCGTCGCGTAGAGCATAGGGCGTCCCGGCCCCTCGCGCCGCCCCGCCGGCCGCACCCAGCCGGCCTCCATCAGCACGTCGAGCGTGCCTTTCGAGATCTGGACGCCGCGCACCGCCTCGATCTCGGCGCGGCTGACGGGTTCCTGATAGGCGATGATCGCCAGCGTCTCGACCGCGGCGCGGCTGAGCTTGCGCGGCTCCTCGCGCTCGCGGCGCAGGATGTGCGCCATGTCGGGCGCGGTCTGGAAGTGCCAGCGCGCCCCGCGCTCGACCAGCTCGACGCCCCGGCCGCCATAATCCTCCCGGAGCAGCGCCAGGCTGCGCCGCACATCGACGTCCGGGCCGACATAGGCGGCGATCTCGTCGGGGCTCATCGGCGATTCGGCCGCGAACAGCACCGCCTCGACCGCGCGCACGCCGGGATCGATCACGCCGCCCTCACGAACAGCGGCGCGAACGGCGCGTCCTGCTTCAGCTCGGCCTTGCCCTGCTTGGCGAGTTCGAGCGCGGCGACGAAGCTCGAGGCGAGCGCCGACCGGCGCAGAATCGGGTCGGCGATGCGCGGCAGGAACGTCTCGATCCGCGCCCAGTCGACCGCCGTGCCGAGCATCGTCGACACGCGGGCGAGCGCGTCGTCCAGGCTCATCACCGGGCGCCGCATCACCTGGTGGACGACCGGACGGGACCGCGCCATCACCGCGCCATAGCCGGCGATCAGCTCGAACAGATCGACGTCCCACGCGCTCCGGCGGACCACGCGCAGCCCCTCCGGCGCGCCGCGCGCGAACACGTCCCGCCCGATCCGGTCGCACGCCATCAGCCGGGCGCCCGCCTCGCGCATCGCCTGCAGCCGCTGCAGCCGCATCTGCAGCCGGAAGGCAAGCTCCTCGGGGCTCGGCTCGACCTCGGGATCCTTGGGCAGCAGCAGCGCCGACTTGAGGTAGGCCAGCCACGCGGCCATCACGAGATAGTCGGCGGCGATCTCCAGCTTCAGCGCCTTCGCGTTGGCGATGAAGTCGAGATACTGCTCGACGAGCGCGAGGATCGAGATCTCGCGCAGATCGACCTTCTGCGCGCGCGCGAGCGCCAGCAGCAGGTCGAGCGGGCCTTCCCAGCCGTCGATGTCGATCGTGAGGGACTCGGGCGAGTCGGACATGGTGGGCGGGAGTTTAGCGGGGGTGCCGGGCGGGTCCAGTAGGGCGGCGTCGAAGAGCCCCTCCACCACCGGCTTTGCCGGCGGTCCCCCTCCCCGCCTGCGGCAGGGAGGAGCGAGGAGCAGCTCCTCCCCATCGCAGATGGGGAGGGGGACCGCGACGCGAAGCGGCGTGGTGGAGGGGCCCTAGGCGCTCAAACCAGCGCCAGCAGCCGGTCCCGCGTGTCGAGCAGCGCCGCGAACCGCGCCGGATCGCCCGGGCTGACGGTCGCCATCGCGCGCGCGAGCCGGTCGTGGCCGGCCTGCGTCAGCGGCGGGCAGGCGTTGGCGATCGCCACCATCTCGTCCATCCGCGCCCAGCAGTCGAGCACCACGTCGCAGCCGGCCTCGAGCGCGCCGCACGCCTTTTCGGCGGGCGTGCCGGACAGCGCCTTCATGTCGATGTCGTCGGTCATCAGCAGGCCGTCGAACCCGATCCGCTCGCGGATGATCTTGCCGACGACATAGTGCGACAGCGTTCCCGGCCGCGCGTCGTCCCACGCGGTGTAGACGATGTGCGCGCTCATCCCCATCGGGGCGCCGGCGAGCCGCTGGAAGGGCAGCAGGTCCTGCGCGAGGTCCGCATCCGACGCGTCGACCACGGGCAGCGCCTTGTGGCTGTCGACCAGCACCCGGCCATGGCCGGGCATGTGCTTGACGACGCCGACGACACCCGCCGCGGCGAGCCCCTCGAGCACCGCGCGCCCGATCGCGGCCACGGCGAGCGGGTCGTGCGCATAGGCGCGGTCGCCGATCACCTCGTTCGCGTGCGGCTGGCGCACGTCGAGCAGCGGCAGGCAATCGACGCTCACCCCCACCTCGGCCAGCATCAGGCCCAGCGCCTCGGCATTCGCGCGCGCCGCCTCGATCGCCGACACCGGCGCAATGTCGTAGAGCGCGCCGAACGCCGCGCCGGCCGGGAACGCCCGCCATTCGGGCGGCTGCATCCGCGCGACGCGTCCACCTTCCTGGTCGATGAGCACCGGCAGGTCCGCACGCCCGTGCAGGTCGCGAAGCTCGTCGGTCAGCGCGCGCATCTGCGCGCGGTCGACGCAGTTGCGCTTGAACAGGATGTAGCCGACCGGATCGGCGTCGCGGAAGAAGGCGCGCTCGTCGGGGCTGAGTTCGGGTCCGGCGATGCCGAAGATGGCGGGCGTCATCGGCCGGTCAGTTGACGACGAGGCAATTTTCGCCCGCGACCTTCAGCCGCGCGCAGACGTCGCGCGCCTGCTCGGCCGTGCCGGCCGCGGCGCGGAGCCGGTAGAAGGTGCGCCCGCCGACCTTGGCCGGGACTACGATCTTGCCCAGCCCCTCGACATAGCCGAAGCGCTTGGACAGCCCCGTCCAAGCTTCGTTGGCGATCTTTTCGCTGTCGAAGGCGCCGAGCTGGACGACGCTGCCGGCCGGACCGGCGGGCGCGCTCGGCTGCGCCGGGGGCGCCTTGGCGACGATCTGGCCGCCCGCCTCGACCTTGGCGGTCGCAGCGGTGCTCGCCGGCGCGGCCTTGGCGACGGGCGCCGGCGCCGGCGCCGCCCGCTCGACCGGGTCTTCCGGCACCGCGCCCAGGTCGAGCGCGCCGGTCGGCGCCGCGCCCTCGCTGGTCGCGAAGGCGGCGTCGCCCTTGCCCTCGACCTCCATGCCGCCGGGATCCTGCGGCTTGACCTTGTAGGGTCCGGGCGGCGCGGCGATCAGCTCGCCGGCGCCCGACGGCGTCACGTCGCGCGACTGCCACCACCAGACGCCGGAGATGATCACGCCCAGCAGCGCGAGCCCGACGAGCAGCAGCGCGGCGAGGCGCAGCGGCGAGACGCGTTCGACATCGTCCTCGTCGTCGACCGCCTCCAGCCAGGGCAGCCGATCCTCGTCGCGCAACGCATAGCTGTCGCGATCGATGTCGGTCATCAATGCATCTCCTCGGCGGCTGCGACGCCCATGATGCCGAGCCCGTTGCGGATGATCTGCCCGATTCCCTCGACGAGATAAAGCCGCGCCGCGGTCACGTCCGGCCGGTCGGCGACGAGCACCCGCCGGTCGGGCCGGTCGTTGCCGAGGTTGAAGAAGGCGTGGAACGCCGCCGCGAGGTCGTAGAGGTAGAAGGCGATCCGATGCGGCTCGCGCGCCGTCGCCGCGCTCTCGACCACGCGCGGGAATTGCGCCGCGAGCTTCACCAGCGCCAGCTCCTCGCCGTCGAGCAGGCCCGGGTCGGGCGTGGCCGGCGCGACGATCCCCGCCTCCGCGATCCGCCGCGCGATCGAGCGGATCCGGGCATGCGCATATTGCACGTAGAAGACGGGATTGTCCTTCGACGCCTCGACCACCTTGGCGAAGTCGAAGTCCATCTGCGCATCCGCCTTGCGCGTGAGCATCTGGAAGCGAACGACATCCTTGCCGACCTCGCGCACGACGTCGGCGAGGGTGACGAAGTTGCCCGCCCGCTTCGACATCTTGACCGGCTCGCCGGCGCGCAGCAGCCGCACCATCTGGATCAGCTTGACGTCGAACTGCACCCGGTTCTCGGTCAGCGCCGCGACCGCCGCCCGGATGCGCTTGACCGTGCCGGCATGGTCGGCGCCCCAGATGTCGATCATCGCGTCGACATTCTCGGCCTTCTGGAAATGATAGGCCATGTCGGCGCCGAAATAGGTCCAGCTCCCGTCCGACTTGCGGATCGGCCGGTCCTGGTCGTCGCCGAACTTCGTCGCCCGGAACAGCGGCAGCTCGACCGGCTCCCAATCGTCGGGCGTCTCGCCCTTGGGGGCCTCGAGCACGCCGTCATAGACGAGGTCGCGCGCGCGCAGCCACGCCTCGGCCGCCTCGGGCTTCTTCGCCGCCTGCACCTCGGCCTCGGACGAGAACAGGTCGTGATGAATGCCCAGCAGCGCGAGATCGGCCTTGATCATCACCAGCATCGCCGCGACCGCGCGGGTGCGGAACAATGCCAGCCATTCGCTTTCCGGCCGGTCGACGAAGCGGTCCCCGAACTCGGCGGCGAGCTCGGCACCCACCGGCTGCAGATACGCGCCCGGATACAGGCCCTCGGGGATCTCGCCGATCTCCTGCCCGAGCGCTTCGCGGTAGCGCAGGTGCGCCGAGCGGGCGAGCACGTCGACCTGGCCGCCGGCGTCGTTGACATAATATTCGCGCACCACGTCGTGCCCGGCATATTCGAGCAAGGCGGCGAGCGCGTCGCCGACGACCGCGCCCCGGCAATGCCCCATGTGCATCGGCCCGGTCGGGTTCGCCGAGACATATTCGACATTGACCCGCTTGCCCCGGCCCATTGCCGAGCGGCCATAATCGGCGCCGCCCGCATGGATCGCGCGCAGCTCGTCCCGCCATGCATCCTCGGTCAGCCGGAGGTTGATGAACCCCGGCCCGGCGATCTCGGCGCCGGTCACCTCGGGCAGCGCGACCAGCTTGGCGACGATCGCCTCGGCCAGCGCGCGCGGATTGGTGCCCGCCGGCTTCGCCAGCACCATCGCCGCGTTGGTCGCGAGGTCGCCATGCGTCGGGTCGCGCGGGGGCTCGACGGTCAGGCCCGCGCGCGGCAGGCCGGCCGGGAGCGTGCCTTCGGCGGTCAGCGCGTCGAGAACGTCGCCGATCGCGGCGGAAAAGCGGGCGTGGAGCGTCAAGGTTCGTTCCGGTCAGTGCACGAAAGGCCGCGCACATAGCTTGCCTTGGCGCCGCTTTGAAGCGGGAAGCTCAGAAGCCGTCCGGCAGATCGATCGCGCCGACCGCCTCCCGGAAGCGCGCGACGGCATAACGGTCGGTCATGCCGGCGATGAAGTCGGCAATGTGACGGCTGCGGCCCGGCTCGTCGTCGGGGAGCTCGCGGCGCCATTCCTCTGGCAGCCGGCGCGGATCGTCGTGATAGGCCCCGAACAGGCCGGTGACGATCGTCCGGGCAGCCGCGGCGGCGGCGAGCTGGCGCTCGTGGTGATAGAGTTCGGCATACATGAAGCGCTTCAGCTCGCGCTCCTCCGCCTGCATCGCGAGGCTGAAGCCGACCAGCGCATGGCCCACGCCACGGACGTCCTCGACCGTCTCGACGCCGGAGTCGCGGATGCGCCGACGCGTCTCGACGATCAGGTCGTTGACCATCAGCCCGATCTGGGATCGCACCAGCTCGGCGAGCAGCCGCCGCTCGCCGATCTCCGGATAGCGTTGCGCCGCCTCGCGCCACCCGCGCGCGACGAGCGGCACCGACACGATCTGGTCGCGGGTCAGCAGGCCCGCGCGCAGCCCGTCGTCGATGTCGTGATTGTCGTACGCGATGTCGTCCGCCACCGCCGCGACCTGCGCCTCGAGCGACGGCCAGCTGTCAAGCGCGAGCGGGAAGGCGGCGTCCGCCTCGCGCATCGCCCAGCTCGGCGACCGCACCGGGCCGTTATGCTTGGCCAGTCCCTCCAGCGCCTCCCAGGTCAGGTTGAGTCCGTCGAACCGCGGATAGGGCCGTTCGAGCCGCATCAGCACGCGCAGCGTGTGCGCATTGTGGTCGAAGCCGCCGGCGGCCTCGGTCGCGGCCTTGAGCGCGTCCTCGCCGGCATGGCCGAAGGGCGGGTGGCCGATGTCGTGCGCCAGGCAGAGCGCCTCGGTCAGGTCTTCGTTGAGGCCCAGCGCGCGGGCGATCGTCCGGCCGATCTGCGCGACCTCGAGGCTGTGGGTCAGGCGGACGCGGAAATGGTCGCCGTCGGGCGCCACGAACACCTGCGTCTTGTGGCGCAGCCGGCGGAACGGGATCGAGTGGATCACCCGGTCGCGATCGCGCTGGTACGCGTCGCGCGGGCCGCGCATCATCGACGCCTGCTCGTCATGCTGTCGCCCGCGCGTCTTCGCCGGATCGCAGGCCCAGGAGCTGAGCGCCCTCATTTGCCTCCGAGCTTGGAAACGTCCTGCCCGGCCGGGCTCTCCCACTGGAACGACGAAACTCCCGCCTTGCGCAGCTTGCCGACCATCGCCTGCGCCTCGGCGTCGGTCTTGAACGGCCCGAGGAGCAGCCGCCCCGGCGCGGTCGACGGCGCCCGGCCCTTGACCACGGCCCCCGCTTTCGATTCGATCCGCGACCACTCCCGCGGCATCGCGGACGCGTTGGATCCGCTCGCGACCTGCACCCAGATGCGCGGCGCCGCCTTCGGCTCCGGCTTGCCTTTCTTGCCCTTGGCGTCCGCGGCCTTTGCCTCGGCCGCGTCGCCCTTCTTCTTCGCGTCGGCCGTGCCCGGCTTCTTCTTCGAGTCGGGTTTTTTCGGGTCGGGCTTCTTCGGGTCGGGCTGGGCCGCGCCCTCGTCGTCGGGCGCGGTGCCGCCGCGTCCCTTGGCCGCCGGCCTGGGCGCGGGCGACGTCGCCTGCGCAAGCCGGGTCTGGCGGCCCCTGGGCGCGCTGCTGCCCGAGCCACTGGCCGCGCTGCTGCGAATGTCGCGCATGATCGCGGCGAGGTCGCCGCGCTGCTGCGGCGGCAGCGCGGCCGGCGGCGCGTCCTTCGAGGCGGTGACGGTCGGCGCCGGCGCGGCCGCAGCGGGGCTGGCGGGGACGGGCGCGGGCGCGACGGCAGCGCCGGGGCGGCGGCGCGGCTCGCGTGAGACGGGCGTGGGGGCCCGCGCCGGCGCAGTCGCACCAAAGTCGTTGGCGGCAAGGCGCGTCGGCGGCGGCGGCGTGCGGTCGACCGGCATCGGCGCGGGCGCGGCCGCGTAGCGCGTGCCGTCGGACGGCATCTCGCCCAGATGCACCGCCGCGGCCTTCTCCGCCGGGCGGAGCGACGGCAGCCGCTGCAGGAAGGGCGACATCGCGAGCGCCATCCGCTCGGGCATCACCTGGCGGACGATGGTGTTCGCGCCCGCCTGGTCGCCGGTCATCGCGAGCACGAAGGCGCGCGCGCGCCAGGCCGCCTGGTCGCGCTTGTAGAGCAGCGGGTCGATCAGCCGCAGCGCGGTGTCGCGGTCGCCCGAGATGCCGAGCGACAGCGCGTAGCGGCGGGTGATCTCGTCGTTCGGCCCGCGCGACAGGGCCAGCGCATAATCGCGCTGGGCCCGCTTCTGGTCGCCGCGCAGGTCGAAGGCGAGGCCGCGGTCGCCCGCCAGGTCGGCCTCGGGCACGCCCAGATTGACCGCTGCCTCGAACATGCGGAGCGCGTCGCGCGGATTGTCGACCATCAGCAGCGCGCGGGCGAGGCCGGCCTTGACCTGGCCGTTGCGCGGGGCCTGCTCGTCGGCGCGCGCGAAGAAGCCGAGCGCGGCATTGCCGTCGCCCACCCCGAGCGACGCCTGGCCCGCGCCGATCAGCGCCGACAGGCTGTTCGGATTGCCGGCGAGCTCGCGCAAATAGGACGACAGACGATCGGCGGCATTGCCACCCATCTGGGCCTGGCCGGGGCCGGCGGCTGCGAGGAGCAGCGCGGCGGCGAGCGGGCCGGAACGGCGGAGGAGCAAGCGGATCACGATACGCTTCTAGCTGCTCCAGGCGGCCTGTCGCCAATCTGAATGACAGACGTCATCGACGGGCCGTGTCGCCGCGGCGACGATCCGAAACGATCGCGCCCGTCCGGATCGCTCCGGGCGGGCGCGCGCGTGCCGTTACTGGTTGTTCTGGCGGTTGAGGAAGCGCGGAATGTCGAGCGGGTCGCTGCTCCGCTCCTCTTCGACGGCGCCCGGCGTCTTGGCCGAGCCGCGCGCGATCGACGACATCCGCTCGAACAGCGTGCCGCCACCCTGGCGCGCCGCCGGCTTCTCGTCCTTCGCCGCGGTGCGCAGCCACCGCTGGCCGGCCGCGAACGGATCGTCCTCGGCAGCCGCCGGAGCGGGCTCCGCCTGCGGCTCGGGCGCGGCCGGCATGGCGGTGTCGAGCAACAGCTCGTCCGTGGGCTCCTCGACCGGCGTGTCGAGCGTCAGCGGCTCGGACGTCACCGCCTCGTCGACGAAGCGCACCGGCTCCTCGGCGCTGGGCGCCTCGACGACCGGTTCGGCCTGCGGCGCCGGCTCGGCCGCCTTGGCCGAGCTCGGCATCGCGAACGGGCGCGGCGCCTCGTCCTTGCGCGAGCTCGGGAACGAGAAGACGCGGGCCGGCTCGGCCTTCTCGCCCTGCTCGGCCTCGATGCCGGTGGCGACGACCGAGACGCGGATGCGGCCTTCGAGCTCGTTGTTGAACGCCGAACCCCAGATGATGTTGGCTTCGGGGTCGACCAATTCCTTGATGTGGTTGGCGGCCTCATCGACCTCCATCAGGCGCATGTCCTCGCCGCCGGTGATCGAGATGATGACGCCCTTGGCGCCGCGCATCGACACGCCGTCGAGCAGCGGGTTGGCAATCGCCTTCTCGGCCGCCTCGATGGCGCGGTTGTCGCCCTGCGCCTCGCCGGTGCCCATCATCGCCTTGCCCATCTCGCCCATCACCGAACGGACGTCGGCAAAGTCGAGGTTGATGAGGCCGGGCATGACCATCAGGTCGGTGATGCCGCGCACGCCCTGCTGCAGCA
>JAESGM010000327.1_pt1 | contig 60538 bp, 65 predicted proteins | sample 9269721 | NCBI WGS metagenome assembly JAESGM01 (sample SAMN15720920, study PRJNA650825) | algae metagenome | isolation source: Komarekiella atlantica HA4396-MV6 and co-occurring heterotrophs from... | place: USA: Theobald House, Kauai, HI | collected 2009-07-29
TCGCGTTCTTGCCCTGCACCACCGCAACGCGCGCCGACACCGCGCTCATCGAGCGGGCGATGTCGTCGGCGAGGGAAATCACACGCGAGCTCTTCGTGCCCGGAGCAGGCTCAAGCTCGTACAGCGTGACCACCGGGCCGGGGCGGACCTGGCTGATCTCGCCGCGTACACCGAAATCCTCGAGGACGCCTTCGAGCAAGGTGGCGTTCTGCTCCAGCGCGTCAGTGGAGATCGTGTTGGCCGGAACCTTCTTCGGCTCGGCCAGATAGGTCAGCGGCGGCAGCTCGAAGCCTTCGCGGTCGAGCAGCGAGGGCTGGGCCTCGCGCGACAGGCGTTTTCCTGGCTTGGGCGCGCGCACCGGCTGGGCGACGCGCGGCGCATTGAGATCGCGCAAATCCTGTGCCTCGAACGGCTCGTCGTCATCGTCATAGGCCGGGCGAGCGCTCACTACCTTGGTAGCAGGGGCACGCACGAGGTCGGGCGCGACGACAGGAGACCGGTAGGCCTCCGGGTCGCCAGTGAAGTTCGGCTCGCGGCGCACCCGGCCGGATTGGGCTGGAACCGGCATCGCGCTGGCGCCGGCGGAAGCCGGCTGCGGCGGACGCGGCAGGCGGCGCAGGATCGCGGCCTTCAGCGCCATGGCGCCATGGGCAACCCAACCGATCAGGATCACGGAGAAGCCCGGCTCGTCGTCGCGACGCTCCTCGCCATCGGCGAAGGCGGCATCATCGTCGTGGTCGGGTTCAGGATCCTCGTCGGTGACGAAGCCGAAGCCGGCCGCAGCGGTGACCGAGAGAATGGCGATGCCGGCAAAGACGAAGGCGACGAGGCCGCCGAGCGCGGTGCCGCCGAGGCCGACAATGTTGCGGGTGCCCTGCAGCAGCGCGTCGCCGATGACGCCGCCCATGCCGGTCGGCAGCGGCCAGCGCGGCGTTGCCGGCAGGGCGCTCGCAACCGCGGCCGTCGAGACGATGCCGACGACCCAGAGCACGAGCTTGAGCGCGCTGCGATCGAACAGATGGAAGCGAATCAGCCGGAGCGACCAGAGCAGCGGCGGCAGCAGCAGCGCGACCACGCCGAGGCCGAGCAGCTGCATGGCGAGATCGGCGATCATCGCGCCGGGTCGGCCGAGCAGGTTGTGCACGGTGCCGCGCGTGGCGTTGTTGAGGCTGGGGTCGTCGACCGACCAGGTGGCCAAGGCGATGGCGATGGCGACCATCAGCGCGAGCATCGCCATGCCGGCGATCTCGGCGGCGCGGCGCGACAGGAACTCGCGCACCGGATCGGGCAGGCGGTCGATCAGCGATGAGGAGCGTCGGATCGTGCGCATCGGGCCGTGTCTGCGGGCGTCAGTCAGGAAGGCGGCCGGAACCGCCCCATCGAACCGGCAGGTTAGGAAGGTCCGGTTAAGGCCCGCTTAACCTTGCACTGCCGCCGCGTGTTGTCAGCAGTTCGGGGAACGATTGCCTCGGCCAACGCATTTTTTGGGCAGCAACCGCAAGGAGGGCGAGATGGCCGATGGCGATGACAGGATCGCGAGAATTGCCCGGATCTGGCGCGGCCGGACCGTGCCGGAGAAGGCCGATGCCTATACCGACTATCTGCTGGAGGTCGGGGTCCGGCCGCTGGCGAAGAAGGCGCTCGACGCGCAGATGTTCCGCGAAGACTGCGAGACCGAAAGCGAGTTCGTGACGATCTCCTATTGGGAGAGCGTCGAGGCGATGTCGCGCTTCGCCGGGCCCGATCCGCGCAGGATCCATCATCTCGAACGCGATGCCGAGTTCCTGATCGAACTGCCGGAGACGGTGCAGGTGCTTGAGATCGTGCTCGACCGCTCTTCAGGCGAGGGGTGAGTGGCCTCCTGCGCTTCGAGAGCGGCTTTTCCGGCGCCATTGCTGTATTGTCGCGCCGTCGGCGCCAGCCGTCCCGACGCGCCGCGAGGAGGGTTTGATGACCTCAAGCTTCACCATCCACGATGCGGCCGGCTATGAGCAGCTCATGGGCCGCTGGAGCCGCATGCTCGCACCCCGATTCATCGATTTCGCTGGGCTTGCCGATGGCGAGCGCGTGCTCGACGTCGGCTGCGGAACCGGCAGCCTGACCTTCGCGCTCGCTGCCACCGCAGATCTCGCGGAGGTTGCCGCCATCGACTTCTCGCCGATCTTCGTCGCAGCCGCGACCCGGCGCAACAGCGATCCGCGCATCACCATCCGGCAGGCCGATGCCTGTGCCCTGCCATTCGAGGATGGCGTGTTCGATCGGGCCATGGCCCTGCTCGTGCTGCATTTCGTGCCTGAAGCCGACAAGGCCATCGCCGAGATGGCCCGCGTCGTGCGGCCTGACGGCGTGGTCGCGGCGGCCGTGTGGGACCATTACGGTGGTATGCCGGGCATGCGCATGATGGTCGATACCGTCGCGGGGCTGAACGAAGCCGGCCGGCAGATGCGCGCCCGCTACTGCTTTCAGCCGATGATGCAGCCCGGTGAAATGAAGCGGGCCTTCGTCGGGCAGGGGCTCGCGGATGTGGCCGAGGCCGAGCTGATGGTCCGGATGGACTATCAGGGCTTCGACGACTTCTGGGCGCCGATCGCCGCAGGCGAAGGGCCGCTTGGCAAGTATGTGGCGGCGCTCGACGCCGTGGAGCGGGCGCGCGTCGACGCGGCCGTGCGCGACGCCTACCAGGCTGGCCGGCCCGACGGCTCGAGATCCTTCGCGAGCGTTGCATGGGCCTGCCGGGGCACCGTCCATTGATCCGCTGGCGATCGGCCTGCGACCGGCCATGAAAAAAGCCCCGGCGGTGTCCCGCCGGGGCGATGTTGCGAGCGAGATGGGCCGCGCTCAGTCGTGGTAGGCGCGCTCGCCGTGCTCGGCGATGTCGAGGCCCTCGCGCTCCTGGTCGGGGGCGACGCGCAGGCCGACGATCACGTCGACGATCTTGTAGAGGATCGCCGAGCCGACGCCGCTGAAGACGATGGTGAACAGCACCGCCTTGAGCTGGGCCATGAAGGCCGTCCCGAACTCGTAGGTCGCCGCGACCAGCTCGCCGGGCTTGGTCGAGTAGTCGGGGATGCCGGCGCCACCGAGCGTCTGGTTGACCAGGATGCCGGTCGCCAGGGCGCCGATGATGCCGCCGACGCAGTGGATGCCGAAGACGTCGAGCGAGTCGTCGTAGCCGAGCGCGTTCTTCACGGTCGAGCAGAAGACGAAGCAGACCGCGCCGGCGACGAGGCCGAGCACGATCGAGCCCATCGGGCCGGCAAAGCCGGCGGCCGGGGTGACGGCGACGAGGCCGGCAACCGCGCCCGAGACCATGCCGAGCATGGAGGGCTTGCCCTTCACCGCCCACTCGACGAAGAGCCAGGCGACCGCCGCCGCCGCCGTGGCGACGAAGGTGTTGATCATGGCGAGCGCCGCGGTGCCGTTGGCTTCGAGGTTGGAACCGGCGTTGAAGCCGAACCAGCCAACCCAGAGCAGGGCGGCGCCGATCAGCGTCATGGTGAGCGAATGCGGGGCCATCAGCTCACGGCCGAAGCCGATGCGCTTGCCGATCAGCACGCAGCCGACGAGGCCCGCGATGCCGGCATTGATGTGCACGACGGTGCCGCCGGCGAAGTCGAGTGCGCCCCACTTGAACAGCATGCCGGCATCGGCATTGACCGCGTCGAGCGCCGCCTGGGCCGCAGCCTTGCCGTCAGTGCCGGCGTCAGCCAGCGCCTTGGCGGCATTGCCGACCGCGTCGGGCCCGCCCCAGTACCAGACCATGTGGGCCATCGGGAAATAGATGAAGGTGACCCAGAGCACGATGAAGAGCAGCAGCGCTGAGAACTTCATGCGCTCGGCGAAAGCGCCGACGATGAGGGCCGGCGTGATGCAGGCGAAGGTCATCTGGAAGGCGATGTAGACGTATTCCGGAATGACGACGCCGTTGGAGAAGGTCGCGGCGGTCGAATTGCCGTCGACGCCGCGCAGGAAGGCCTTGGAGAAGCCGCCGACGAAGTCGTTGAGCCCGCCGCCATTGGTGAAGGCGAGCGAGTAGCCGAAGATGATCCACATCAGCGAGACGATGCAGACGATGGCGAAGACCTGGGTCAGCACCGAAAGCATGTTCTTGGAGCGGACGAGACCGCCATAGAACAGGGCGAGGCCGGGCACGGTCATGAGCAGGACGAGGATCGTCGAGCTCATCATGAAGGCGACGTCGCCCTTGTTGGGTACGGGAGCGGGCGGCGCAGCCGGGGTTTGCGCCAGTGCGGCGCCGGCCATCGCGGCGAAGGCCAGTCCGACCAGCCCGGCCCGGTTAAGGGTCTTGTTGTTCATCGTATAGCTCCTGGGAAGGTCGGAAATCAGAGGGCGTCGCCGTCGGTCTCGCCGGTGCGGATGCGCACGGCCTTCTCGATCGACGAGACGAAGATCTTGCCGTCGCCGATCTGGCCGGTGCGGGCGGCGGCGGTGATCGCCTCGATCACCTTGGCGACGAGATCGTCGGTGACGGCGACCTCAATCTTGATCTTGGGCAGGAAGCTCACGGCGTACTCGGCGCCGCGGTAGATTTCGGTATGGCCCTTCTGGCGGCCATAGCCCTTCACTTCGGTCACGGTCAGCCCGTGCACGCCGATGGCGGTGAGCGCATCGCGCACCTCCTCCAGCTTGAACGGCTTGATGATGGCCATCACGATCTTCATGGCTGGGTTACCCCCGCTTGTGCGCCGTCGGACCGCGATCCAAGCGACGTGGTTGCGCCTCTCGCGCCCTTTCGAGCCAGGCGCGTCGGGGGAAGCCTTTCAAGCCGCGTGCCAACCGCTGGATGTGGCGCGCGAGCGGGCAATGCCGCGATTCCGCCATGATCAGGCGCGGTTCAGCGGGCTGTAATGGCTAATAATTAGGCAGATGCTGTGAAAGCAGGCGCTCGCCTGCTCAGGCGCGATCGGGCCGTGGCCGGATCAGCCCTTCCTGAGCGACGGAGGCGACGAGATGCCCCTGTCGGTTGAAGACGAGGCCTCGGGAAAAGCCGCGCGCTCCGGAAGCCGAGGGGCTGTCCTGAGCGTAGAGCAGCCAGTCATCGGCGCGGAAGGGGCGGTGGAACCAGAGCGCATGATCGAGGCTCGCCGCCTGGATCTGCCGATCGAAGACGCTGGTGCCATGGGCGATCAGGCTGGAATCGAGCAGCAGCAGATCGGACGCATAGGCGAGCACGCTCTGGTGCAGCGCCGGCTCGTCCGCCAAGGGCTGTCTTGCCTTGATCCAGACGTTGAATCTCGGTTCGCGCGAGCCGTCCGGCGCATAGCGGGTCATCTCGACCGGGCGGACCTCGATCGGGCGCTCGCGCCGGTAATAGGCGCGGACCGCCTCGGGCACATGTGGGAAGACGTCGCGCTCCAGCGCATCGTGATCCGGCAGCTCCTCCGGCATTGGCACCGCGGGCATCGGCATCTGGTGATCGTGGCCGGGCTCGGCGATCTGGAAGGAGGCCGACATGGCGAAGATCGCCGCATCCTTCTGCAAGGCCAGCACGCGCCGCGTCGTGAACGAGCCGCCATCGCGCAGGCGCTCGACCTCGTAGACGATCGGAATTGTCGGATCGCCCGGCAGCAGGAAATAGGCGTGCAGTGAATGAGGCTGGCGGGTCTCGACCGTCTTGCAAGCGGCGTAAAGCGCCTGGCCGATCACCTGGCCGCCGAAGACGCGGGCCCAGCCATTATCGGGGCTGCGACCCTGGAACCGGTTGTGCCCGAGCGGTTCGAGATCGAAGATCGGGAGCAAGGTGTTCGCGGCTGGGTTCATCGGCTGGAAAACCGGCTCGGTGCGGGCTTGCGGCCCGGACCGGCTATGGGCAAGACGGCAGAGTGTTGCATCAGCAACGAGCGATCCGGCCGCGTCAAGCGGCGCGATGCGAGGAAGACAATGGCGCAGAGTTCCGAAGGCGCGAGCCAACGCATCGTCATTGCCGGCGGCGGCGTCGCCGGTTTGACGCTGGCGATCGCGCTGAAGCAGGCGCTGGGCGAGAGCTTTCGCGTGATCGTCGCCGATCCTGCGCTGGCCGGGCCGCCGCGCGCCGACGACCGCGCCTATGCGGTCGCGGCAGCGGCGCGCAACATGCTGGAGGCGCTCGGGATCTGGCGCCTGGCCGAGGCGGCTGCGACGCCGATGACCGAAATGATCATCACCGACAGCCGCACGCCCGATCTGGTGCGGCCGGTCTTCCTGACCTTCGATGGCGAGGTCGAACCTGGCCAGCCCTTCGCCCATATGGTCGAGAACGGTGCGCTGATGGCGGCGCTGCTCCAGGTCGCGCGTGCCAATGGCGTCGAGTTGCGGCCCGAGGGCGTCCGCTCCGGCACCGAGGAGGACGGGTTTATCACCGTTGCCTTCGCCGGCGGCGAAAAGCTTGATGCAGCGCTGCTGGTCGCGGCCGATGGCGCCCGCTCGAAACTGCGCGAGCAGGCCGGCATCGGCTGGGTCGGCTGGTCCTATCCGCAGTCTGGAATCGTCGCGACGATCGGTCATGAGCGGCCGCATGACGGGCGGGCAGTCGAGCATTTCCTGCCGTCCGGCCCGTTCGCCATCCTGCCGCTGGTCGATGGCGGCAAGCTCGGCCATCGCTCCTCGATCGTCTGGACGGAAGTGACCGAGAACGTTCCGGCGCTGCTGGCGCTCGACGACAGCGACCTCCTGCTCGAAGTCGAGCGCCGCTTCGGCCTCGAGCTTGGCGAGATCGCACTGGAAAGCCGGCCCGGCGCTTATCCCCTCTCGTTCGGGGTGGCGCGCCGTTTCGTCGGCGAGCGGCTGGCCTTGCTCGGCGATGCCGCGCATGTCATCCACCCGATCGCCGGTCAGGGCCTCAATCTCGGCTTGAAGGACGTCGCGGCGCTGGCCGAGGCGATCGTCGACGTGGCCCGGCTCGGCCTCGACGTCGGCGGCTCCGAGGCGCTGGAAGCCTATGAGAAGGGCCGGCGCTTCGACACGGTCGCGATGGGTGTCATGACTGACGGGCTCAACCGGCTGTTCTCGAACGATTCGACGCCGTTACGATTGGCGCGCGATCTCGGCCTCGGGCTGGTCGAGCGCATGCCGGGGCTGAAGCGCTTCTTCATCCGCGAGGCGGCTGGGCTGGCCGGGCCAACACCGCGGCTGCTCAAGGGCGAGATGCTCTAGGCACGACTCGCCATCATAAGCGGAGTGGATGCCGGTCATACCGAGTCGGACCGGCTGCTCCGGATGGTTCCGACAACAAGCATCGGGAGTCTGCCTGAATCTTACCTGAGTCAGGCCGGCAAGATCGATGACTTCCGGCTCTACCCTTCCAGCTGTCGCGCCTCTTCCGGCAGCATGATCGGGATGCCGTCGCGGATCGGGTAGGCCAGCTTGGCGGCGCGGCTGATCAGCTCCTGACGGTCGGCATCGTATTCGAGCGTCGCCTTGCTGACGGGGCAGACGAGGATCTCCAGCAGCTTCGGGTCGATCCGGGTCGCCGCCGGCTCCGCGCTTTCCTCTTCGGGACTCATCGTCTCACTCTCTTCTAGGGTCGTCGCGCACCATCTGGGCCGCGACGACCAATAATTATGATAACCGGCCTTACCGGCGCGGCAGATCGGCCAGCATGCCGGCCGCCACCATCAGCTTTGGCAGGGAGAGGCCCGACATGGCAATGGCCGAGACGGTGGCGCGAGTGCGTTCGGCATCGGCGCCACGCTCTGCCAGCCAGTCCTTTAGCGCGTCCGGGCCGGACTTGCCGGTGGCGATCTCCTGGGTCAGCCCGGCATGGGCGTCGGTCAGGGTCTCGACCGCGCGCTGGCGTGCCAGGCGCTCGTAGTCGTCGGTGGCCGGCACGGCGGCGGCGGCCGACATCAGTGTCGAGAAGCCGAAGGTCGAATCGGTGCCGAAATGAATCCGGGCGACTTCGACGATGTCGCGCTTCGTCCGACTGGCGATATCGACGATATCGGTCGCCTCGGCGAGCCAGGGCAGGCTGGCGACGCGAACCGCCAGCGCCTCGGGCACGCCCTCGGCCGTCAACGCAGCGATGCGGGCGCTGCGCGCCTGGGCCGCTGCTTCCGGCAGCAATTCGGCAAGGGCTCCCTCGAGCGCCGCGACTCCCTTGGCGTAATGCGCCACGGTCTGCTCGATCGCGCCGGGCTTGGCGACGCCGCGGCGCAGGAACCAGCGCATCCGGTCGACGACCAGTTCCTGCGCGGCGGCATAAAGCCCGGTCTGGGTCTTGCCCGGCAGCTTGGCGTCGAGCGCGTCGATGGCGCCGTTCAGCGTGATCAGGTCGAAGGAATCGCGGGCGACGGCATAGGCTGCCGCGATCTCCGGCGCTTCGGCCCGGGTCTGGTCAGCCAGCGTCGCGACGATTGCCGGGCCGCCGCGATTGATGATGGCGTTGGCGAGCTGGGTCGCGACGATCTCGCGGCGCAGCCGGTGCCCGGCGATCTCCTTGCCATAGCTCTCGCGCAGAGGTTGCGGGAAATAGCGGACGAGCTCGCTTTTCAGATAGGGGTCGTCGGGGATCGCCGATTCGAGCAGCGCGTCGTGCAGAGCGAGCTTGGCATAGGCGAGCAGGACGGCGAGTTCCGGCCGGGTCAGGCCCTCGCCTCGCTTCTCGCGCTCGATCAGCACGGCGTCGGAGGGCAGATACTCGACGCCGCGGTCGAGCCGGCCATCTTCTTCGAGCTGCACCATCAGCCGGCGCAGATGCGGCGTCGCCTGGATGCCCTGCGCCTCGGTTAGCGAGAGCGCCAGCGTCTGCAGGTAGTTGTTGCGCAGGACGAGCAGGCCGACCTCGTCGGTCATCTCAGCCAGCAGGGCGTTGCGCTTCTTCTCGGGCAGGCGGCCGTCGCGGACAGGATCGGCCAGCGCGATCTTGATGTTGACCTCGACGTCGGAGGTGTTGACGCCGGCGGAGTTGTCGATCGCGTCGGTATTGAGGCGCACGCCATTGCGCGCCGCCTCGATGCGGCCGCGCTGGGTCGCGCCGAGATTGGCGCCCTCGCCGATCACCTTGGTGCGCAGCTCGGAACCGGTGACGCGGATCGCGTCATTGGCACGATCGCCGACCTGGGCGTCGGTCTCGTCGCTGGCGCGGATATAGGTGCCGATGCCGCCGAACCAGAGCAGGTCGACCGGCGCCTTCAGGATCGCCGTCATCAGCTCGGCCGGCGTGACACTGGCCTTGTCGAAGCCAATGGCCTGCCGGATTTCGGGCGAGAGCGCGATGCTCTTGGCCTGGCGCGAGAAGATGCCGCCGCCCTTGGAGATCAGCGACTTGTCGTAATCGGCCCAGGAGGAGCGCGGCAAGGCGAAGATGCGCTGACGCTCGGCCAGGCTCTTGGCCGAATCCGGATTGGGATCGAGGAAGATATCGCGATGGTCGAAGGCAGCGACGAGCTTGATCGCCGGCGAGAGCAGCATGCCGTTGCCGAAGACGTCGCCCGACATGTCGCCGACGCCCGCGACGGTGAAGGGCGTCGTCTGGATGTCGACGTCCATCTCGCGGAAATGGCGCTTCACCGCTTCCCAGGCGCCGCGGGCAGTGATGCCCATGCCCTTGTGGTCGTAGCCTTGCGAGCCACCGGAGGCGAAGGCGTCGCCGAGCCAGTGATGCTTTTCAGCCGAGAGCGCATTGGCGGTGTCGGAGAAGGTCGCGGTGCCCTTGTCGGCGGCGACGACGAGATAGGGATCGTCGCCGTCATGGCGGACCGTGTCCGGCGGCGGCACGATCTTCTCGCCGTCGAGATTGTCGGTGAGCTCGAGCAGGGTGCGGATGAAGATGCGGTAGCTTTCGGTGCCCTCGGCCAGCCAGGCCTGGCGGTCGGAGGCTGGCGGCAACTGCTTGGGCACGAAGCCGCCCTTGGCGCCGACCGGGACGATGACCGCGTTCTTGACCTGCTGCGCCTTGACCAGGCCGAGCACCTCGGTGCGGAAGTCCTGCGGCCGGTCCGACCAGCGCAGGCCGCCGCGGGCGACCTTGCCGAAGCGCATATGAATGCCCTCGACGCGCGGCGAATAGACGAAGATCTCGTAGAGCGGGCGCGGCAACGGCATGCCGTCGACCTGGCCGGAGGCGAATTTGAACGAGATCGTACCACGCGGATGCCCATCCGGGCCGATCTGGAAGAAGTTGGTGCGCAGGATCGCGTCGATCAGATTGACGAAGCGACGCAGGATCCGGTCCTCGTCGAGGCTGGTGACGTCGGCGAGCGCGGCTTCGATGCGCTCGCGTTCGGCCCCGACCTGCTCGGCGCGCTTCTTGTCGGAGAGGTGCGGATCGAACTTGGCGATGAAGAGCTTGACCAGCCCGGTGGCGATGCCGGAATGGCGGGTCAGCGCGTCGGCAATGTAATCTTGCGCATAGGGAGCGCCGACCTGGCGCAGATAGCGACCGAGTGCCCGCAGGAGCGCTGCCTCGCGCCAGGCGAGGCCGGCGGCGAGCACAAGCTGGTCGAAACGGTCGGATTCGGTGAAACCGCGGAACTGCGCCATCAGCGCCGCCTCGATCGTCGGATCGAGATGCTCGATGTCGATCTCGCCGCCGCTGGCGCGCTCCAGCGTCATGTCGTGCAGCCAGACGCGGGTGTCGGCGCTGCCTGCGCCATTCTGCTGAGGCGTGATGTTGAAGGTACGCTCGTTGACGACGCGGAAGCCCATGTTCTCCAGCATCGGCACGCGCTCGGAAAGCGAGATCGCGGCGCCGCGCGAGAACAGCTTGAGATTGGCGCGGGTCGGCCCGTCGCCCTCGCGGCGGTAGAGGTTGACCGCGCGCGGCCGCTCTTCCGACAGCTTCTGCAGCATGTCGACGTCGATGAGGGCATCCTCGGCGGAATAGCGCTCGCGATAGGCGGCGCCGAAGGCCTCGGCATAGCGTTCGGCGAGGGAACGGGCAGCAGGGCCGGCCTTCTGCGCGTCGAGCGCGTCCTTGAGGCCGTCGCTCCAGGTGCGGACAATCGCGGCGATGCCGGCTTCGAGCGTGTTGCGGTCGATCTTGGGCGTGCGGCCCTCGTCGCGGCCGATGATGTAGTGGGTGCGGGAGAGCGGGCCTTCGGGATAGGCCGGATAGGCGGCCGAGAGGCGGCCCTGGTAGACACGGGCCAGGAATTCGCCGACGCGGCGGCGCACCGTAGTGTCGTAGCGGTCCTTCGGGATGAAGACGAGCGCCGAGACGAAGCGGTCGAACTCGTCGGCGCGGGCGAGCGCCCGGATGCGCGGCCGCTCGGTCAACTGCATGATGTCGAGGGCGAAGCGCTCCAGCGTCTCGACGTCGATCTGGAAGAGCTCGTCGCGTGGGAAGGCGTCAAGCACGTTGTAGAGGGCGCGGCCGGAATAGCTCGACGGGTCGAAACCGGTGCTCTTGAGGATACGGGCGACCTTGAGGCGCAGATAGGGAATGCCGCGGGCGCTGCCGGTATAGGCGTTCGAGGTCAAGAGGCCGACGATGCGCAATTCGCCGTCGAGCCGGCCGTCGGGGGTGAAGAGCTTGACCCCGACATAGTCGAGATGGACACGGCGGTGGACGCGGCTCTTGACGTTGGCCTTGGTGATGATCAGCGCCTGCGGCTTGGCCAGGAAGGCGCGGATCTCCGGCGTCATCACCACGAGCTCGCGATTCTTGCGCAGCACGCGGACATCCGGGTCGCGCAGGATGCCGAGGCCGGAGGAATCGACCGGGTCGGCGGCAGTATCACCGCCGGCGAAGCGGTAGGCGCGCACGCCGAGCAAGGTGAAATTGTCGCTGGCGATCCATTCGAGGAAATTGAGCGCCTCAGCGACCTCGTCCTCCGGCAGCGGCGGCGGATTGGCGCGGTAGGACTGGATCACCTCGGTGATTCGCCCGCGCATCGCGGCCCAGTCGTCGACGGCGAGGCCGACATCGACATAGACGCGGGCAAGGCCGGCCGCGAGGCGGTCGCGTGCCTCGGCGGTGTCGATCCGGTCGAGATGGATATGGATCAGGCTTTCGCGGCGCGTGCCCTCGACGGCGCGGCCGGCGGCTTCGCCGGCAAGCGACTGGAAGGTACCGTCGTCCTTGCGCACCACGGCGAGGATCGGGTGGGCGACAAGGCGGGGTTCGTAGCCCTGCTCGGTCAGTTCGGCGAGGGTCGAATCGAGCAGGAACGGCTTGTTGTCGTTGACGACCTCGAGGATCGTGATCTGGCGCTCGCGCCCATCCTGCTTCACCGCCTCGTCGCGGAAGCGCAGATTGGGTTCGCCGGGTTTGCGCTTGCCGCTGAGATGGGCATAGGCGGCGTCGGCAGCGCGAGCGAGAAGCTCCGGAGGCAGCGCGACGAGGTCCTCGGCGACGGTGCGGCCATAGAGCAGCTTGGGGAATTCCGCGGGCATCGCCGAACCGAGCTCACGGGCAGCTGCCTCGATCGCGGTGACGGCTGCAGCCGTGGCATTCGCTTCGCGCTTGGCCATAGTCTTCTTCCCCCTGCTATTTTGCCGCAGCGATGACATAGCTCACAGGCTGCTGCAACTTTCGTCGCATCGCAGCAGCCAGATTGCACCAATGTGGCGCGGAAGCGGCAAGTTGTGCCCTATCCGCACGGATATCAGCGCGAGGAGTGCAGAGATGACGAAGAAGCATGACAAGCCGATGGTGGGCGAGCAGCCGGCGAAGCAGGACGCGCCGCCCGTCGTGATGGCACTCGCGCTGCCGCAGGCCGAGCTCTCCGGCGAAATGAAGGCCTATTTCGCCAAATGCGAGGAGAAGCTCGGTTATGTCCCGAACGTGCTCACCGCCTATGCGCATGACGACGCCAAGCTCCAGGCCTTCGCCACCTTCTACAACGACCTGATGCTGGCCCCGTCCGGCCTGTCGAAGCTGGAGCGCGAGATGATCGCGGTCGCGGTCTCCAGCGTGAACCGCTGCTATTACTGCCTGACGGCGCATGGTCAGGCAGTGCGCCAGCTCTCCGGCGATCCCGTGCTCGGCGAGATGATGGTGATGAACTACCGCGCCGCGCAGCTCTCGGCCCGCCATCGCGCCATGCTCGATTTTTCGGTGAAGCTGACCGAGAGGCCGCACGAGATCGAGGAGGAGGATCGACAGTCCCTGCGCAAGGCCGGTTTCGGCGAACGCGACATCTGGGACATCGGCGCGGTCGCAGCCTTCTACAACATGTCGAACCGGATCGCCTCGGCCGTCGATATGCGGCCTAATCCCGAATACCACGGCGCATCGCGCTGAGAGGCCGCCAAAAGAAAACGGCCGGCGGAAACCGCCAGCCGTGAGTTGGCCTCGACTCGTTGGCCCGGCCCGCCGCAGCGCCGGAGGGGCTGGGGGGCTGACGTGTCCGGAACCGGACAGGCCGGGCCGCCGAGGCAACGATTCGGAGTTGAATGCCGCAACGGGGCGCTCGCTTGGCGCAAGCGCGGCAAAATCAAGGCAATCGCAATCCGGCGGCGAGAAGATTGGGCAGCGTCATCAAGTTGTCTTGCCAGCTTCCGGGGGCAGGCGCATCATCCCTTGCCGAATAAGGGGCGATAGACGGAAGGAGGCGCGATGAGCGAAAGCGAAACTCCGCCAGGTCAGCGAGTGGGCGCGGTCGTCGCCTTTCCGGCTGCCGCGCCATCCTCGGTCACCTTCGACCGGCGTGAGCTGAACGAGCTGTTCAACCTCTATGGCCGCATGGTCGCGGCCGGCGAATGGCGCGACTACGCCATCGATTTCCTGCGCGACAAGGCGCAGTTCTCGGTATTCAGGCGCACCGCCGAGGTGCCGCTCTACCGGATCGTCAAGGATCCCTCGCTGGCCCGGCGCCAGGGCGCCTATTCGGTGGTGACCGCGACCGGGCTGATCCTGAAGCGCGGGGCCGAGCTCGGCCGGGTGCTCAAGGTGCTCGACAAGCGATTGAGCGTGGTGAGCTGAGCCCTTCCACCAGGCTCAAGCCAAACAAAAAAGCCCCGGCCGCGAGGCCGGGGCTTCGTTCTTTCAGGCTGTCGCCCGGCTCACTCCTGCTTGGAGCCGAAGAGCGAGAGCAGCATCTGGAACATGTTGACGAAGTTCAGGTAGAGCGACAGGGCGCCGTTCACCGAGAGCTTCGCGGCCGACTCGGAGTCGAGGTCCGAGTACAGGTACATTTCCTTCAGGCGCTGCGTATCCCAGGCGGTCAGGCCGGCGAAGACCAGCACGCCGATCACCGAGATGGCGAAGGACAGAGCGCTCGAGGCCAGGAAGATGTTCACGACCGAGGCGATCACCAGGCCGATCAGGCCCATGATCAGGAACGAGCCGATGCCCGACAGCGACTTCTTCGTGGTGTAGCCGAACAGGCTGAGGCCAGCGAAGGAGGCCGCGGTGATGAAGAACACCTTGGCGATCGATTCACCAGTGAAGACCACGAAGATCGACGACAGCGAGATGCCCATCACCGCCGCGAAGGCGAAGAACATGGCACGGGCGGTCGAGGAGCTCATGCTCTCGGCCTTGAACGAGAAGAAGAAGATGAAGGCCAGCGGAGCCAGCATCACCACCCACTTCAGCGGGCTGAGGTAGAGCGCCTGGCCGAGCGGCGTCAGCGCAGTGACCTTGCCCGAAGGCGAGTAGCCGGCGATCGCCAGCATGGAGATGCCGATCGCCATCAGGCCGGTGATGGCCAGGCCGATGCTCATGTTGTTGTAGACGCCGAGCATGAACGAGCGCAGGCCCTGGTCCACCTCGACGGCGCTGGTCTGCTGGGCGCGGCCGGCGCCCCAGACCTGAGCGTTGCGGTCGAAATCGCTCATGGAGAGAGTTCCCCTTGAAACTTTGCCTGGCGGACAATCGCCCTTGCGACGCCCACCGCCGCGCACCGATGTCGCGACGTTTCGAAATATGAGGGGGATCGGGCGGCCTTACAAGAGGCAAGCATGGTTAGCGCCGTGGCCGGCATAGAAATTCGCCGGCCAGTCGATGCAACATTACCGTCCGGTCATGTTTATGATGCGCCGCGAAGAGTCAGACCTCATAAATTCCTCAGATGAGAAGCGGGCGCTTTCGACAGTATCTGCAGCGTTCCGATCAATCCGAACGCGACGGTAACCACGACGGCTGCAGTCGCGGCGATAATAGCGCCTGTCGGATCGGGAACGAAATCTATCTTCATCACTTGCGTGACGACGCCCCAGCCGGCCGCGGCACCTGCCAGGAGCCCGAACAGGGCGGAAACGACGCCGATGCCTGCGTATTCGAGGATGTACGACGAAAGTATGAAGCGACGGGTCGCGCCGAGCGTCTTCAGGATCATCGCGTCATAGAGCCGCGCCCTCTGTCCGGCCGCGAGGGCGCCGGCCAGGACCAGCAGGCTGGCGCCGATGGCGAGGGCGGAGGCGCCGCGAATCGCGCCGGCGAGCTGGCCGACGATGGTATTGACCGCCTCCAGCGCATCCTTGACCCGGACCGCCGTCACCGCCGGGAAGGCGATGGCGAGCTGGCGCATCAAAGCGGGATCGCCGGTCGCGGGCGCCGCGCCGTTGTCGGTTACGGTCGCAAGGTTGGTGTGCGGCGCGCCGGCGAAGGTGTTCGGCGAGAACACCATCACGAAGTTGATGCCGAGCGAGCGCCATTCGATGTCGCGGAAATTGGCGATGCGGGCGGTGATGTTGCGGCCGAGCACGTTGACGGTGAGCTTGTCGCCGAGCTTGAGGCCGAGCCCCTCGACCGTGCGGGCGTCGAAGGAGACGAGCGGCTCGCCGCGATAATTCTCCGGCCACCACTCGCCCGAGGCGAGCCTTGAGGCTTCGGGCATGCCAGCGGAATAGGTGATGCCGCGATCGCCCTCCAGCACCCAGGCCATCTGCTCGCTCGCTTTGATCTGCTCGGCCGGCACGTCGTTCACGCTGACGATGCGCCCGCGCATCATCGGCACGCGCTCGACATGCGCGCCCGGGCGCTGCTGCGCGAGGAAGCGGTCGAATTCCGCGGCCTGGGCATTGGGAATGTCGAGGAAGAAGAAGCTCGGCGCCTTCTGCGGCAGCGACTGGGTCAATTGCCTGGTCAGGCTGACGTCGATGAAGGCCAGCGTCGAGAGCAGGGCGACGCCAAGGCCGAGCGAGAGCACCAGCGAGGGTGTCAAAGCACCGGGGCGATAGATGTTGGCGAGCGCTAGGCGCAGCGCCGGCTGACGTGGGCGTCCGGCGCGGCGGGCGAGCGCCATCAGCCCCCAGGCGATCAGGCGCAGCAGCAGGAAGACGCCGCCGGCGGCACCGATATAGATCAGCGCGATGCGCCGGTCATAGGCGAAGACGAGCGCGACGCCGACGAGGCCGGCAAGCGCGGCGAGGAAGATCACCCGATAGAGCCAGCGCGGCTGGCGCCGGTCGGGCTCGATCTGGTCGCGGAACAGGGCCGAGACCGGCACGTCGTGGGCGCGGCCGAGGGGGATGATGGCGAAGACCAGAGCGGTCAGCAGGCCATAGAGCGCGGCGATGGCGAGTTCGGCCGGGGCCAACGTCGGCTCGAAGGGCAAGGGCAGGATGTCGGCAAGCGCATAGCCGAGCGCGAAGGGCGCGGCTGCGCCGAGCGCCAGCCCGATGGCGATGCCGAAGCTGGCGACGAGCATGACCTCGGTCAGATGGATAGCGACGACCCGGCCGCCGGTCGCGCCGATCGCCTTCAGCGTGGCGAAGTCGAGCCGCTTGGCCTCGACGAAGCGGCGCACGGCATTGGCGACGCCGACGCCGCCGACCAGGAGCGCGGTCAGGCCAACCAGGGTGAGGAACTGGGTGAAGCGCTCGATATTACGCTGGAAGTTCGGCGCGGCATTGGCGCGCGAGCGGATTTCCCAGCCGGCATTGGGCTGCTCCTTGGCGGCATTGGCGAGCAGGGCATCGAGTGCGGCGTCGGTGCTGGCGCCATCAGGCAGGATGACGCGGGCGGTCCAGCGTATGAGACTGCCGGGCTGGAGCAGCCCCGAGGCCCGCAATGCGTCCTGCGAGAGGATCAGCCGCGGGCCGAAGCCGACGCCGGCGGCGATCTTGTCGGGTTCGGAGGCGAGATTGGCGCGCAATTGCACCCGGGCCGAGCCGATCAGCACGGTATCGCCCGGCTTGAGATCGAGCCGGCCGAACAGGACGGGATCGGCGATGCCGCCATAGGCGCCGTCGCGCAAAGCGAGCAGATCGGCGGTAGGCTGGGCCGGATCGGTGCGCAGTTCACCGATGCTCGGATAGGAGCCGTCGACGGCCTTGACCTCGACGAGGGCGGCGCCCTTCTCGCCGGCATTGGCCATGCTGCGCAGGGTCGCGATGGTCGAGACCTTGCCATGGCGGGCGAGGAAGGCGTGCTCCTCCGCCGTCGGCTCGCGATGGATCAGGCTGAAGGCGGCATCGCCGCCGAGAATGCGCCGGCCCTCGCGGCCGAGACCTTCGCTGAGGCCACGCGAAGCCGAGGAGACGGCGGCGATCGCCATGACGCCGAGTGCGAGGCAGGCAATGAAGACGCCGAAGCCGCGCAGGCCGCCGCGCAGATCGCGCCAGGCGAGGCGCAAGGCCAGCTTCAAGCCCATTGGGCGGCGAGAGGGCGTCGAGGGGGAAGCGGAGGGTTTGACGGGGGCGTGCATTTCAGATCGCCAGCGCCTCGGTGCCGGCCTCGGTCTCGATGCGGCCGGCGCGCAGCCGCACGGTGCGGTCACAACTCGCGGCGAGCGCGAGATCATGGGTGACCAGCACGAGGGTGGCGCCGCGCTCGCGCCGGAGCGCGAAGATCAGGTCGACGATCGAACGGCCGGTGCTCTCGTCGAGATTGCCGGTCGGCTCGTCTGCGACGAGAATCGCCGGGTCGGGCGCAACGGCGCGGGCGATGGCGACGCGCTGCTGCTCGCCGCCGGAAAGCTGGGCCGGGTAGTGATCCATGCGCTCGCCAAGACCGACATTGCGCAGCTCAGCGGCGGCGCGCTCGAAGGCATCGTCAGCGCCGGCGAGCTCAAGCGGCAGCGCGACATTCTCGCGCGCCGTCATGGTCGGGACGAGGTGGAAGGACTGGAAGACGATGCCGATATGGCGGCCCCGGAAGAGGGCGAGCGCGTCCTCGCCGAGCGCGCCGAGATCCTGACCGGCGACCTTGACCACACCGGAATCGGGCCGTTCCAGCCCGGCCATGGTCATCAGCAACGTCGACTTGCCGGAGCCGGACGGGCCAACGAGGCCAGTCGCCTGCCCTTGCGGGATCGCCAGCGAAACGCCCTTGAGGATATGGACGCGGGCGGCGCCGCGCCCCAGACTGAGCTCGACGTCACTCAGTTCGATGACCGCCGGGGTTCCTTCGCTCGCCGCCATGTTTCCGCTTTCATCCCATCAGATGCCGTCGCTTCGACCGTCTTTCCGAGCCGAAGGGACCAGAACCGCCATGCGTCGCGCCGCCACCCGATATGGGCGCTTACTGTCTCGAATCCAGCTGTCGCCGCACATTTGGGCGGCAATGCTGCTCGTCTTCGCCAGCCTGGGCTATTTTATGATGAACAGCACGTCTTCCGCCCAGACCAAGCCGCTCAAGCTGGTCGCGTTCGGCGACAGCCTCACCGCCGGCTATAACCTGCCTGCTAGCGCCGCCTTCCCGACGGTGCTGGAGAAGATGCTGCGCGACAAGGGGATTTCGGTCGAAGTCGCCAATGCCGGCGTCTCCGGCGACACCTCGCAGGGCGGGCTGGAGCGGGTCGAGTGGTCGGTGCCTGATGGGACCGACGGCGTCATCCTTGAGCTCGGCGCCAATGATGCGCTGCGCGGCGTCGATCCGGCGCTGACCGAGACGTCGCTTGACGCGATTGTGACCGGGCTGAAGGCGCGCGGCATCCCGGTCCTGCTCGCCGGCATGTATGCGCCGCGCAGCAATGGCCCTGACTATGTCGCCCGTTTCGACGCGATCTATCCGAAGCTCGCCGAGAAGCACGGGCTGATCCTCTATCCGTTCTTTCTGGACGGGATCGCCGGCGACCGAGTATTGAACCAGCCTGACATGCTGCATCCGAAAGCTGAGGGCGTGCGCGTGATCGCGCAGCGCATCCTGCCGACGGTGGAGCGGTTCCTGTCCTCCCTGCGTCCGCGCTCCTGAGCAAGGGCGCATCCTGCCATCACCTCAGTCATGCGCGACGCGTTCCGGTGCGTCCGCTATCGGAGCCTTTCGCCATGGACTACCGTCGTCTCGGCCGTACCGACCTGAACGTCTCGGCGATCTGCCTGGGCACGATGACCTGGGGCCAGCAGAACACCGAGGCCGAAGGCCATGAGCAGATGGACTACGCTCTCGACCAGGGCGTGAACTTCTTCGACACGGCCGAGCTCTATTCGATTCCGCCCAAGGCCGAGACGCAAGGCTCGACCGAGCGGATCATCGGTACCTGGTTCAAGGCGCGCGGCAATCGCGACAAGGTGATCCTCGCCTCCAAGGTCGTCGGGCGCTCCGGAAACGACTGGTTCCGCGACGACAAGGGTCCGACCCGGGTCAACCGCCGGCAGATCGAGGAGGCCGTCGACAAAAGCCTGAAGCGGTTGCAGACCGACTATATCGACCTCTACCAGATCCATTTCCCCGACCGGCCGATGCAGTGGGGCTCGAATCCGACGCGCTTCAACCAGGGCGCCTTCGAGCAGGCGCAGGACGAGACGCCGTTCGCCGAGCAGCTCGATGCCTTTGCTGCAATCGTCAAGACCGGCAAGATCCGCCATCTTGGCCTCTCCAACGAGAGCGCCTGGGGCACGATGAACTTCCTCACCGAGGCGAAGGGGACCGACCGGCCGCGCGTGCAGTCGATCCAGAACGCCTACAACCTGCTGAACCGGACCTTCGAGACGGCGCTGGCCGAGATCGCCATGCGCGAGCAGGTCGGGCTGCTCGCCTATTCGCCGCTGGCCCAGGGCTACCTCTCCGGCAAATATCTGGGTGGCGCCCGGCCGGCGGGCTCACGCACGACACTGTTCGACCGCGCCCAGCGCTACCAGACCGAGGGCTCGGAAGAGGCGATCAAGGCTTATATCGCGCTGGCCCGCGAGGCCGGACTCGACCCCGTGCAGATGGCACTGGCCTTCGTGACCTCGCGCTGCTTCCTCACCTCGAACATCATCGGGGCGACCAGCATGGAGCAGCTCAGGACGGCGATCGGCTCGGCCAAGGTCACGATCTCGCCCGAGCTCGAGGCACGGATCGACGCGGTCCATCAGCGGGTCGGCAACCCCTGCCCATGAGCCGGAAGCAGAGCCGGCTTGTGGTCAGTGGCGCATGATGCGAGGCTGCCGTCTCGCCAGAGTCACAAATGCTTGGCACTGATTCGTCATGCCCCGGCTATTCACCGCCCTGGAAATTCCCGCTGAGGTCGCTTCAAGCCTGACGCTGCATCGCGGCGGATTGGCCGGCGCCCGCTGGATCGAGCCCGCCGACTATCACATCACCTTGCGCTTCCTCGGCGATGTCGACCGGCGCATGGCCCATGACGTCGACAGCTTCCTCAACGATGTCAGTGGCGAGCCGCTGACGATCACGCTCGACCAGCTCGGCAGCTTCGGTGGCGACCGGCCGCGTGCGGTGTTCGCGCGCGTCCAGCCATCGCAGAAGCTCAACGAATTGCAGGGCGAGCTGGAACGATTGATGCGGCGGCTCGGCCTGCCGGCCGAATCACGCAAGTTCACGCCGCATGTGACGCTGGCGCGCTTGCGCGACGGCTCGCCGATCGATGTCGCGCATTACCTCGCACTGCATCCGATCGTGCGGCCGATCAGCTTCACGGCGCGGCGCTTCGCACTGATGTCGTCACGTGATTCGATCGGCGGCGGCCCCTATGTGCTGGAGGCGGCCTATCCGCTCGGCCTGTCCTATCCGAATCGGCCGAGCGGCGCGATGTCGCAGCGGAGGTGACAATGGGACATGACCGGCCAAAGCGCTTGAGCCCAGAGGCCCGCAAGGAGGCGCTGTCGATCCTGACCGGCTGGACGCTGGCAGAGGGCCGCGAGGCGATGAGCAAACGCTTCGTCTTCCGCGACTTCAACGAAGCCTTCGGCTGGATGAGCCGCGTCGCCTTGCTGGCGGAGAAGCTCGACCACCACCCGGAATGGTCGAACGTCTACAAGACGGTCGAGGTGACGCTGACGACGCATGATGCCGGCGGCCTGACCGAACTCGATGTCAGGCTGGCGCGCGCCATGGACGCGATGGCGAGCTAGAGCATTTTCGAGCGGAGTGGGTACCGGTTCGCGTGAAGAAAATGCGATAAAACAAAAGTTTAGAGCAGTTTCGCGATTCGAAGAAACGCGGAACTGCTCTAGGTATTTCCGCGTTTCAGTTTGCGAAGCGCCGTACCCAGCCCGCCGGCAGGCGCTTGGCGATCGCCTTCAGCGTTGGGCGCAGATGCGGAAGCGCGACGTCGCAGGCGAGCTGCCCGCGCCAGCTCAACGGCACCGTGAAATCGCGCACCGGCACGGCCCCGTCGGCATGTTCGCGCTTGTAAGGGTCGGCTGGCGCCAAGAGGTCGAAGATCGAGTTGCCGCGCGCCCTGGCGCTGGCGAAGGCGTGGTGGATCAGCACCCGGCCGAGGCCTTCCCGCTCGAAGGCGGGATCGCTAGCGATGACATGGCCGAAGCTGCGGTCCTTGCAATCGAAGGACAGATCGATCCCGACCGGCCGATCGTCGCAGGTCACCAGCGAGAGCCGCAGGCCCGTATCCTCGCTCCGATCGGCGGCGAGAGCCGCAAAGAAGCGCCCGAAGCGTGGATTCAGGACGGCGGGGGCGACAACGCCGTGCTGGGCGAGGGAGGCGCGCTTCATCGCCACCGCCTGCTCGGCGAGCATGGCGGCTGCGGGCCCGGGCTCCTGATCGGCGAAGGCGATCTCGCCGCGCTCGGCGAGGCGGCGCAGACGGCGGCGATAATTCGAGCGGTCGCGCGCCGGGTAGACGAGACTCGGCCCGTCCGGAGCGACGCGCAGGCCGAGATCGGCGAACGGCGCCTCCTGGCTCACCACCGGCGCGATCGTCGCCAGCCGGCTGCATTGGGCGAGCGCCGCATCAGCGCGGATCAGACGCAGTTCGACGAGATCGACGCCGCGCCGGCGCAAGGCCTCCCAGCCACGCTCCAGCCAATGCTCGCGCTTTGGGCCGGGCTCGATCAGAACGTCGCCGAACTGGGCGACCGGGGCGCCCATCAGACGCACCAGCTCCAGGCCGAGGCGGCGTCGGCGCTCCAGCGGCCAGAGCATGACGAGGCGCCCGCCCTCGCGGCCTATGAGGAGGCAAAGGCGGTCATCGGCGGCGAGGTAGTGATCGCACCAGTGCCGCAGGAAGGCATGGCGCTGGAAGAGCTGATGCGGCAGGCCGGCGCGGGCGAAGAGTGCATCCCATTCCGGCTTCAGCGCGAGGAAGGCGTCGCGGCCGGTGAGGATCTCGACCGAGAAGCCTGCCGCCGTCTCGCCGCCCGGCGAGAGCGATCCTTGCGTATCCCGGCGCATGGACTTGGCGGGCATGCTCAACCCTGGCCGCGAAGATGGTCGATCAGGCGCTTGGCGCTCGCCAGCCGGAACTTCGCGAGATAGGGAACGAGCAGCAGCGGATGCCGGGCCGCGAAGGGGGCATCGTGCTCGACCATATGGCGGATGGCGAGGACGGGCAGCGGCGCCCGCAACGGCCGGAAATCGCGATTCCACAAGCCCGGCGCGTCGGAACCTTCGTACATCAGCCCGATCATGCGGCCGCGCGCGAGCGAATAGAATTTGTGGCGCTTCTGGACGCGCTGGAGCATCGCCACGCCGCGCGCGTCGGCGCAGTTCGGAAAGCCGACGATGATGGTGCGGAAATGCACCATGCCGGGCTTGCAGGGAATGGCGTCGAGCGCGCCGAAGCTGCCGCGGATCAGGGAAAAGGCGCGCTCCTCCTCGTCCGGCCCAGCCGTGCAGGTGGCGAGCCGCGCCGTGTCGATGCGCGCGGCCTGGCGCGTGAAGGGGCAGACGGCGCCGGTGCGGCCGAGATCGGGATGCTCGCGCATCAGATAGCTCTCGACCCAGCCCAAAAGCGTGGCGAGCGAGGAGTTCGCCCCGGCATCGGCAGCGATGTCGGCCCGCGCCTGCGCGAAGGTCAGCAGCGCATCGCGCGCTTCCGCCGTTCTCGCCACCTTATCCAGCATGAGAAATCCCGTGGGCCAGTGCAACCGGGGATAGCAGACGCGCCTTAGGGAATGGTTGACGAGGTCTTGTCGTCGGTCGCGGCGGCGTTAGGGTTTAGGAAAGCTTGTCATCGCCGGACCGGCCGCATGCCGCGAGCGCCGCCTGCATATGCTGCGGCGGCAGGGCTGAGACCTCTATCGGATCACGCTTCGGATTAAGCGGAATCGTGATGCTCCGTGCGTGCAGATGCAGGCCAGGACCGGCATCGCGTGGCGCCGAGCCGTAGATTTCATCGCCCAGGATCGGCCCGAAGCTGGCGGCGCAGTGCACGCGCAACTGGTGCGTGCGGCCGGTCAGCGGCTCGAGCGCCAGCCAGGCAAGCTGGATCCCGTCGCGCACGCCGCGGCCGAGCACGCGATAGCGCGTTTGCGAGGGCAGGCCGTCCGGGTCCGGCTTCATCCACCAGCCGCGTTCGGGCGAGCGCTTTCCCAGGGGCAGGTCGATCAATCCTGAGTCTTCGGCGGGGCTGCCTTCGACGACTGCCCAATAGGTTTTCTCGATGCGGCCATCGCGAAAGAGCTGGTTGAGCTGCGCCATGGCGCGGGGATGCCGGCCGAGCACGAGGCAGCCGGAGGTGTCCTTGTCGAGCCGGTGCGCCGCTTCCGGCCGGCGCGGCAGTCCGAAGCGCAGGGCGTCGAGATGGTCGGTCAGCACCGGGATGATGCGGCCTTTCGCCGCCGGACCGCGATGCACGGGAAGTCCTGCCGGCTTGTCGATGACGAGCATCATCGCGTCGCGATGCAGCAGCGTGAAGGGCAGGTCGTCCTGCGAAAGGGCTGGTCGCTCGGGGCTCGTCATGGCATTGCGCTAAACCAAGACTTCACCGCCATGCAACCCGAAGCTCGCCGCTCGCAGCGGCAGGACGCGCGATGAGCGAGACCGAACCGAAGAAACGCGGCTTCTTCTCGAAGCTGTTCGGACTGGACCAGCCGGCCGAGACGCCGAGGCCGGAACCCGTGCCCGCTTCCCCGCCCGAGCTGCCAGCCGAGCCTGTGGCCGAGATCGTGCCAGAAGCCGAGCCGGAGGCTCCCGTCGCGCCCGAGATCCTGCTCGGCGAGGACGCGCCCTTGCCGATCGCGGCGCCGGAGCCCGCTCCCGAGCCGGTGCAGCCGAAGCGCAGCTGGTGGCGCCGGCTGCGCGACGGTCTGTCGCGGACATCCTCGGCGCTGACGACAGGCATCAGCGACCTTTTCACCAAGCGCAAGCTCGATGCGGCGACGCTGGAGGACCTGGAAGACATCCTGATCCAGGCCGATCTCGGCCTTGCGACCTCGGCCCGGATCGCCAAGGCGGTCGGCGAGGGCCGCTACGACAAGCAGATCGAGCCCGAGGAGGTGAAGACGATCCTGGCCCGCGAGGTCGAGACGATCCTGACCCCGGTCGCCACCCCGCTTGCGATCGACGCCACCAAAAAGCCGTTCGTGATCCTGATGGTCGGGGTCAACGGCTCGGGCAAGACGACGACGATCGGCAAGCTCGCGGCCAAGTTCCGGGCCGAGGGCAAGTCGGTGATGCTGGCGGCGGGCGATACCTTCCGTGCTGCCGCGATCGAGCAGCTCAAGGTCTGGGGCGAACGGACGGGCGCCGAAGTCGTGTCCGGCCAGCAAGGCGCCGATGCGGCCGGGCTCGCCTTCGAGGCGCTGCAGAAGGCCAAGGCCAACGGCACCGACGTGCTGCTGATCGATACGGCCGGGCGGCTGCAGAACAAGACGGGGTTGATGGACGAATTGGCCAAGGTGGTGCGGGTGATCCGCAAGCTCGATGCAGAGGCGCCGCATGCGGCGCTGCTCGTGCTCGACGCCACCGTCGGCCAGAACGCGGTCAGCCAGGTCGAGGCCTTCCGCGATACGGCAGGGGTCACCGGCTTGGTGATGACCAAGCTCGACGGCACGGCGCGCGGCGGCATCCTCGTCGCGCTGGCGGCGCAGTTCGGCCTGCCCGTGCATTTCATCGGCGTCGGCGAGAGCGTCGACGATCTCGAACCATTTTCGGCGCGGGATTTCGCCCGCGCCGTGGCAGGACTGGGAGAAGCGGCATGAGCGGGACGGCGGCGAGCCCGAGCGAGGCAAAACCGATCAATCCGCTGCTGAAGCTCGCGCTCGAATTCGGGCCGCTGGCGATCTTCTTCTTCGTCAATTCCTATGGCGATCGCTGGTTCGGCGTCGCCGAGGATCGGCGCATCTTCGTCGCCACCGGCGTCTTCATCGCGGCCTCGCTGATCGCGCTGGCGCTGTCGAAGATCATCATGAACCATCTGCCGCGCATGGCGATCGTCAACGCGGTGGTGGTCACCGTCTTCGGCGGTCTGACGCTGGCGCTCGACGACGCCTTCTTCATCAAGGTCAAGCCGACCATCGTGAACACGCTGTTCGGCTGCATCCTGCTCGGCGGCCTCTATTTCGGCCGCTCGCTGCTGGCGCTGGTGCTCGACAGCGTGCTGCAGCTCGACGAGGAGGGCTGGCGCAGGCTGACCCTGCGCTGGGGCTTGTTCTTCTTCGTGCTGGCCGCGCTGAACGAGGTGGTCTGGCGCACGCAGACGCAGGATTTCTGGGTCGCCTTCAAGGTCTGGGGCGTGATGCCGCTGACCATGATCTTCGCGCTGGCCCAGACGCCATTGATCCTCAAGCATGAGATCAAGCGCGAAGGGGCGGAGTAGGCGTATCAGTCGTCATTCTCGGGCGGAGCGAAGCGCAGGCCCGAGAATCGCCTGACGATAGGGCGCTGATTGGCGCCTTCTCCGGCCCGAGATGCTCGGGGCAAGCCCGAGCATGACGCGTTACCCCTACTTCGGCGCGAGGCGGATGGCCCCGTCGAGGCGGATCGCGGTGCCGTTCAGCATGTCGTTCTCGACGATGCTTTTGACCAGCGCCGCATATTCCGAAGCCCGGCCGAGGCGCGAGGGGTGCGGTACCGAGACGGCGAGCGAGGCGCGGGCCTCGTCCGGCAGGCCGGCGAACATCGGTGTTTCGAACAGGCCCGGCATGATCGTGACGATGCGGATGCCCACCCCGGCGAGATCGCGCGCGACCGGCAGGGTCAGGCCGACGACGCCGGCCTTGGAGGCGGCATAGGCAGCCTGGCCGATCTGGCCGTCCTCGGCGGCGACGGAGGCGGTGCAGACGAAGACGCCGCGGCCGCCATCCTCGGTGACCGGATCGAGGCCGGCGAGCGCCACTGCCGACTTGGCGATCAGGCGGAAGGTGCCGGTCAGGTTGATCGCGACCGCCTTCTCGAAGGTGGCAAGGTCATGGGCGACGAGCTCGCCGGTGTCGCGCTTCTTCGAGACGACGCGGCGGCCCGGCGCGACGCCGGCGCAGTTGACGACGATGCGGGCGACACCATGGGCGGCGCGCGCCTTCTGCAGGGCCGCATCCACCGAGGCCTCGTCTGTGACGTCGCAGGCGCAGAACAGCCCGCCGATCTCCTTGGCGATCGCTTCGCCGCGCTCGGCGTTGAGATCGAACAGGGCGACCTTGACGCCATGGCCGGCGAGCATGCGGGCCGTGCCTTCGCCGAGGCCGGAGGCGCCGCCGGTGACGATGGCGGAAATGGAGGAGTCGAGCTTCATGGCGTTCCTCGCGTCTTTTGACATTGCTGCATCGGCTTTAGAGGCGCGATGCTCGCCATCCAAGAGGGTTTGGCGTGCGATTCTGAGTCGATCCCTTGTGCAGCCCTTCATGCGGGGCCACATTTTTGCGTCGACGGCGGGCTGGAACTGGCGCGCCAAGGGAGAGAGGAATGAGCGACAGCTTCGGCTTTGGCCAGCGTTTCACTGCGGAAGAGATGGCGGCGATCCGCAAGAGCCTGCGCGACGAAGCCCGTTTCGGTTCCGAGTTCATTGGTCGGCTGAAGCGGGTGGCGAAGCGGATTCCCTTTGCCGAGGATCTGCTCGCGGCCTGGGTCTGCACGCGCGATCCCTCGACGCCGCGCCGCGTCAAGCTGACGCTGCTGGCGGCGCTCGGCTATTTCGTGCTGCCGCTCGACGCGATCCCCGATGTGATGCCGCTGCTCGGCTTCACCGACGATGCCGCGGTGATCGCGGCCGCGCTCGCTGCGGTTGCCGGCTCGATCACGCCGCAGCACCGCGAGAAGGCCAAGGAGATGCTGACCGATCTCTGATTGGTCAGGGCACCAGCACGACCTTGCCCTGGACCTTGCGCTCGGCGATCAGCGCCAGCGCTTCGGCGGCCTGCTCCAGCGGATAAGCGCCATGGACATGGGCGCGGATCTGCCCGGCCGCGGCCCAGGCGAGCAGGCGCTCCATATTGGCGCGGTGGCCGGCCGGATCGCGCCGGACGAAGTCGCCCCAAAATACGCCCCGCAGGTCGCAACCCTTCAGCAGCAGTAGGTTGAGCGGGATCTTCGGGATTTCGCCGCCGGCGAAGCCGACGACGAGATAGCGCCCGCCCCAGCCCATCGAGCGCAGCGCCGGTTCGGCGAGCGCGCCGCCGACCGTGTCGTAAAGCGCGTCGAGACCGGCGGGAACGAGGCGCCGCAGCCCCGCCCGCAGATCGTCAGCGGCGTAGTCGATCCCCTCCGTCGCGCCATGCTCGCGGGCAAGGGCGAGCTTCTCCGGCGAAGAGGCGCAGGCGATCACCCGCGCGCCGAGCAGGGCGCCGATCTCGACGGCGGCGAGGCCGGCGCCGCCGGCGGCGCCGAGGATGGCGAGGCTCTCGCCCGGCTTGATCTCGCCGCGCTGGATCAGTCCATGCATCGCCGTGCCATAGGTTACAAAGAGGCCGGCGGCCTGATGATCGCTCAGCTTGTCGGGAATCCGGATCGCCGCCTCTGTCGGAACCACGACGATTTCGCGGGCCGCGCCGTAGCCGAGCCAGGCGGCGACGCGCTCGCCGACCTGCCAGTCCGTAACGCCCTCGCCGACGGAGCTGACCACGCCGGCGCATTCGGCCGAGGGCGAGAAGGGCAGCGGCGGCTTCACCTGATAGCGGCCCTGGATCACCAGCGTGTCGAAGAAGTTGAGCGCCGCGGCGCTGACCCGGATCGCGATCTCGCCGGGGCCCGGCTTGGGCTCGGGCAGCTCGCGGATCACCAGCGTCTCGGCCGGCCCGAGGGCTTCGCACAGCAGCGCCTTCATCGATCCTCCATCTCCTCCGGCCGATTTCTTCGCATCTGCACAAGGCTGGCACAGCTGGAAGCCGAACGGAACCGGGTATGCGGCCGCCCTAAACTATTGAAGGAGCAGGCGTCGTTGGACCTGCACGCCCGCAGCGGGCATTCGCAATTTCGCCAGGATCGTGACATTGTATCCGACGCGTTGCGTCAATCCGGATCGCCGATCCCGCGCATTCTCCATTCGGCGTTAAGGTTTTTGTTGGTTACTGGCGATCCATGATTCGCATTTCGGCTTCCTCTTCCGCCCGCCGCCCGCTCCTGGCCACCGCTCTGCTCGGCTTGGCGGCCTTGACCCTTGCGGCTGTTCCGGCGCAGGCGCAACAGCGCGCGCCAGCGGCCAAGCCGGCGCCGGCGAAGCCCGCCGCGGCTGGCGGGCAAGGCCAGGCGCTTCTGCTCGAGACCGCCGGCAAATGGCAGGCTTTCTCCTCGCAGCAGGGCCGCTCCAAGATCTGCTACGCCCTGTCCAAGGCCGAAACCCGCACGCCCGCCAATCTCAAGGATGTCGAGGGCCTGCTGTTCATCTCCAGCCGCCCCGGCGAGGGCGTGCGCAACGAGATCAGCCTCGTCATGAATTTCGACCTCAAGGAAGATGTCGAGCATCAGGCGATCATCGGCAGCGACCGCTTCTCGCTGGTCGCCAAGGGCCAGAATGTCTGGCTCAAGAACCCGGCCGAGGAAGGCCGCATGCTCGATGCGCTGCGCAAGGGCTCGGGCCTCGAGATCAAAGGCACCTCGAAGCGCGGCAATGCCACCAGCGACAAGTATTCGCTCGCCGGCATCTCGCAGATCGTCAAGCGGGCCGAGGACGCCTGCAAGTAAGGCAATTTCGCGATTAGCCGCCATCGTGCTATGAGGCGGCCAATTCCGGGCGGGATGCGCCCGTTGCGAGCCGAGTTCCGATGAATCTCTCTGTTGCTGAAGCCGCCGTTCCGGCGGCCGAACCTGTTGTGCGGCGGCCCTCGCTGGCCGGGCGCACGCGCGCCGGCCTGGATGCGGCGCTGGCCGAGATCGGCGTTCCCGAGAAGGAGCGGCGCATGCGCGTCGGCCAGCTCTGGAACTGGATCTATCATTACGGCGTGCGCGACTTCCAGGAGATGACGACGATCGGCAAGGGCCTGCGCGCCCAGCTTGCCGAGCATTTCACGCTCGATCTGCCGGAAGTCACCGCCGAGCAAGTCTCCAGCGACGGCACCCGCAAATGGCTGCTGCGCATGGCTCCGACCGGTCCTCGCGACCGCGGCGCCGAGATCGAGTGCGTCTACATTCCCGAGGTCGATCGCGGCACGCTCTGCGTTTCCAGCCAGGTCGGCTGCACGCTGACCTGCACCTTCTGCCATACCGGCACGCAGCGCCTGGTGCGCAACCTCACCACCGAGGAGATCGTCACGCAGTTGATGGTGGCGCGCGACCGGCTCGGCGATTTCCCGAACCGCAGTGCGCCCGAGGGCGCCTTCGTTCCCAATGACGGCGGGCGCTTCGTCTCGAACATCGTCTTCATGGGCATGGGCGAGCCGCTCTATAATTTCGACGGCGTGCGCGATGCGATCGGTGTGATCACCGACGATCAGGGCCTGTCATTGGGCCGCCGGCGCATCACCGTCTCGACTTCGGGCGTCGTGCCGCAGATCGGCCCGCTCGGTGACGAGATGGGCACGATGCTGGCGATCTCGCTGCATGCGGTGCGCGACGACCTGCGCAACGAACTGGTGCCGCTCAACAAAAAGTACCCGATCAAGGACCTGCTCGACGCCTGCCGGAACTATCCGGGGCTCTCGAACGCAAAACGCATTACGTTTGAATATGTGATGCTGAAGGGCGTCAACGACAGCGATGCCGAGGCGCGCGAACTGGTCCGACTGCTCAAGGGCATCCCGGCCAAGATCAACCTGATCCCGTTCAACCCCTGGCCCGGCACCAAATACGAGTGCTCGGACTGGGAGCGAATCGAGCGCTTCTCCGAGATCGTGTTCAGGGCTGGCTATGCCTCGCCGGTGCGCACGCCGCGTGGCCGCGACATCCTCGCCGCCTGCGGCCAGCTCAAGAGCGAGACCGAGAAGCTCTCGGCCCGGGCCCGGCTGATGCTGGAGCAGGGCGAGACCGAATCTGCCACGGCCGCGCACTGAGATGCTGCGCTGGCTGTTGCTGATCCCGTTCGCGCTGCTGTTTGCGATCGGTTCCGGGCTGGTCGCGCTGATGGTCGCCGGCGTCGCCTCGCCCGATCTCGGCCTGCTGATCGGTGGCGGGTTCGATCGCTTGTTGTCGGCGCTGTTCGACCAGGCTGAGCGAGGCTTCGATCCCGGTCCGACGGCGCAGGCGGCCTTCGCTCTGCTCGGCCGACTCGGCTTCGCCATCCTGGTCCTGCCGGTGGTGCTGGTCGCGATCGCGTCCGAGCTCTTCCGCTTCCGCAGCGGTCTGATCCAGAGTGGTTTCACCGGCCTGCTGGCGGCCTTGCTGCCGCTCGCCATGCTCGGCATGACGAGGGTGCCGAGCGCCAGCGAGATGCAGGTCGTCTCGGCGCTCTTCCTGGTCGGCGCCGCCACGGGCTTCATCTACTGGCTGATCGCCGGGCGTGGGGCGGGTGGCGAGCCGCGGCAGTCCGCGCAAGGCTGATCTCGACAAAACCCGTCTGAGTTCGCCAAGAATCCGGCATCGTCACCATGATGGGGGATGCCATGCTTCGCTATGCCTTGCTCATCAGCCTCTCGTCGCTCGGACTGATTCACACTGCGGCTGCTCAGCAGCCCGCTTATTCCGGCCGCTGGGCGCATGAAGCTGCCTGGTGTCGCAACAAGCTCGGCACCACCGACGAAATCGCCATGCGCTTCACGGCGCGCCGGGTCGACGGCTACGAGTTCTACTGCAGCTTCGACCGCGTCGATGGCGGCAATGGCCGCTGGGACATCGCAGCGACCTGCCATGGCGAAGGCATGACCGAGAAGCGCCGTATCAGTCTCGTGCGCGACGGGGATGTGTTGGTCTGGTCGGAACGCGGCAAGCCATCGCGACGCCTGGCGCGCTGCGGGTAGCGCCGGGCCTCAATCTCCGATCGCCACGCCTTCACGACGGCCGTCTGCACCGCCGAGATAGCCTTCCGGCGTCTTGACGATCGCCTGGATGCCCGAGGTCATGTCGATCAGACGGACCTCGTGGCCCTTGGCCTCCAGCGCAGTTTTCCAGCTTTCTGCTTCGCTCGCCTTTTCGAGCTCGGTCGGGCCGTTGCGGTTGCCGAAATTGGCGAGGTCGACCGCGCGCTGCGGATCCATCTTCCAGTCGAGCAGCGCGACCAGCGTCTTGGCGACATAGCCGATGATCTGGCTGCCGCCGGGCGAGCCGGTGACGGCGTAGAGCCGGCCGAAAGCGTCGAAAACGATGGTGGGTGCCATCGAGGAACGCGGCCGCTTGCCGGGCTCGACCCGGTTGGCGACCGGCTTGCCGTCCTCGGTCGGCGCGAAGGAGAAATCGGTCAATTCGTTGTTGAGCAGGAAGCCGCCCTTGGTCATCAGGCGCGAGCCGAAACCATCCTCGATCGTCGTCGTCATGGAGACCGCGTTGCCGGCGGCGTCGATCACCGAGATATGGCTGGTGCCGTTCTCGACGCCCTCGGACGGCGCGAACAGGAAGGCGCGCTTGTTCGGCGGCGTGCCGGCGCTGGCCTTGGCCATCGCCTTGTCCGGGCTGATCAGCTTGGCGCGTTCGCGGATATAGTCCTCGTCGATCAAGCCATTAGTGGGCACGCTGACGAAGGCGGGATCGCCGAGATAGAGCGCCCGGTCGGCGAAGGCGAGCTTGTTGGCCTCGGCGAACCAGTGGGCTGCCTCAGCGCCCGCTCCGATGCGGGCCACATCCTTCGTCTCCAGCATGCCGAGAATCTGCTGGACTGCGATGGCGCCCGAACTCGGCGGGCCCATGCCACAAAGCGTATAGGCGCGGTAACGGCCACAGAGTGGCGCGCGCTCCTCGACCTTGTAGGCGGCAAGGTCGTCCAGCGTGAGATCGCCGGGATTGTCCTTGTGACCGGTCACAGTCGCGACGATGTCCTCGGCGATCGCGCCCTCATAGAAGGCGTCGGCGCCGCGGCCGGCGATGGCGCGCAGCGTCGCGGCAAAGGCCGGGTTCTTCAGGATGGTGCCGACGGCCTTCGGCTTGCCGTCGGGCTCGTAGAAATAGGCGGCGGCGCGGGCGTCCTTGCCGAGATTCTTCTCCAGCGCAAGCAGGCCATTGAGACGCGGCGAGATCGCGAAACCATCTTCAGCCAGCTTGATTGCTGGCGCGAAGGCCTCGGCCCAGGGCAGCTTGCCCCAGCGCTTATGCGCCTCCTCAAGCAGCCGGACCGTACCGGGGACACCGACCGAGCGGCCGCCGACCACGGCGTCGACGAACTTCATCGGCTTGCCGTCGGTGCCAAGGAAGCGTTCCGGCTTTGCCGCCTTCGGCGCGGTCTCGCGTCCGTCGAGCGTGGTCAACTGGCGGCCGGCCTCGTCCCAGTAGACGAAGAAGGCTCCGCCGCCGATGCCGGAGCTCTGCGGCTCGACCAGGTTGAGCACGAGCTGGATCGCGATCGCCGCGTCTGTGGCGCTGCCGCCGGCGCGCAGGACTTCGCGGCCCGCCGCGGCAGCGAGCGGATTGGCTGCTGCGGCCATGTAGCGCTGTGCGGTGCCGAGCGTCTTGGCGGTACGGCCGGTCGCGGCTTCCGGCGCGGGCGCCGTGGTTTGGGCAGGGGCTGCGGTTGCTGCAGCCAAGCACAGGCCGAGCGCGATGATCGAGCGGGTAGCGAATGCGGACAATGTAAGCGGCATGGTCCACGCCTCCTCGTTGGCGATGCAGACTAGCGCGCTTGCCAGCCTGCGCGCCATGCTTGTGGCGTTGGTTTGCTCTGCCTTGCGGTGCCGCTATGGTCGCAGCCTGATTTGTCCTGCCAAGTTTGTCCTGCCAAGCCGAAGGGGTTCGTCATGGTGCTCGCGCAGTCTCCGGCGGTTCGCCGGCCCCTCTACATGCTGCTGGTCGGGCTGTTCGGCCTTGTCTTGGCGGGCTGCGGCTACAACAACGTGCCGACGCTGGAGGAGAAGGCCAAGGCGTCCTGGGGCGAGGTGCAGAACCAGTATCAGCGCCGCGCCGACCTGATCCCGAATCTGGTCGAGACGGTGAAGGGCTATGCCCAGCAGGAGCGCGAGGTGCTGACCCAGGTGATCGAGGCGCGCGCCAAGGCGACGCAGGTCAAGGTAGACGCCTCTACCATCACCGACCCCGCCAAGTTCAAGGAATACCAGGACGCGCAGAACCAGCTCAGTGGCGCGCTCGGGCGGCTGATGGTGACGGTCGAGCGCTATCCCGAGCTCAAGTCGAACCAGAATTTCCTGGCGCTGCAATCGCAGCTCGAAGGCACCGAGAACCGCGTCGCGGTCGCCCGGCGCGACTACATCCAGGCGGTGCAGGCCTTCAACACCGAGATCCGCACCTTCCCGGGCGTGATCTGGGCCCGCCTGTTCTGGGGCGCCAAGCCGATGGAGAGCTTCTCGGCGACTGCCGGAGCGGAACGGCCGCCAGCGGTGAAGTTCTGATTGTTGTCGTTCCGTGTGCTCTGCCGGCTGTGATCAGACGCGGGGAACCCCTCTCCCGTGTGGGAGAGGGGCAGGGGTGGGGGATCGCCCTTCCCCGGTGAGGAGCAGCGGCGTGATTGTGCCTCCAACGGAAACGGCAGGCCCTCATCCGGCGCTCCGCGCCACCTTCTCCCATCCGGGAGAAGGGAAGAGGACGGCTCGCCCGGTCGTTGCGGCATGGCTTTCGCTGGTCCTTTTCCTGTTCTTCCCATTCCTCGCTGCAGCGGCGGAGCCGAACTACCCCGCCCTCACCGGCCGCATCGTCGACAATTCGAAGCTGCTCAATGCCGAAGCCTCTGCCCGCATCGAGCAGAAGCTCAGGGCGCATGAGGAGAAGACCAGCGACCAGGTCGTGGTCGCGACGCTGCCATCCTTGCAGGGCTATCCGATCGAGGACTTCGCCAACGGCCTGTTCCGGGCCTGGAAGCTCGGCGACAAGGCGAAGAACAACGGCGTCCTGCTCATCGTCGCGCCGAACGAGCGCAAGGTGCGCATCGAGGTGGGCTACGGGCTGGAGGGCGCGCTGACCGATGCGCTCTCCAAGGTGATCATCACCACCGCGGTCGCGCCAAAGTTCAAGAACGGCGATTTCGCCGGGGGGATCGAGGGCGGCGTCGACGCGATCCTCTCGATCCTGACCGGCGATGCCGAGGAATGGCAGCGGCGGGCGCAGATCCGCAGCGATGAGTCCTCCTGGGTCGAGACCGCCGCGGTGATTTTCGTCATGATCATGGTGTTCATCCTGATCGTGAGCTTCATGCGGGAGCTCGGCCGCTCCTCCGGTGGCGCGCGCCGGCACCGGACGCGCGACGGGCGCTGGATCGTGCTGCCGCCCTCCGGCGGTTCGGGCTGGAGCGGCGGCTCCTCCTCGGGTGGCTGGAGTTCCGGCTGGGGAGGCGGTTCGAGCTCGGGCGGGTTTTCGGGTGGCGGCGGCTCGTCCGGTGGCGGCGGGGCTTCAGGGGATTGGTGAGATGCTGAATTCCGACGATCGCGACGCCATCGCCGATGCGGTGCGCGAGGCCGAACGGCAGACCTCCGGCGAGATCGTCGTTGTCGTCGACCGCGCCGCCGGCAGCTATGTCGCGGTGCCGCTGGTGCTGGCCTTGGCGCTCTCGCTGGTCGTGCCCTGGCCGCTCCTGCTGCTGACGACGCTGAGCGCGGCGAGCATCTTCCTGACGCAGCTGATCGCGGCGGCGCTGCTGCTCGCGACCCTGCTCTGGTATGGCCGCGGCGGGCGCTTCGTGCCGGGCTTCGTCAAGCGGCGGCAGGCGCATGAAACGGCGCTGCGCGAGTTCACCGCGCGCGGGCTGACGCTGACGCGGGGCCGGACCGGCGTGCTGCTCTACATCGCCGTGCAGGAGCGCTATGCCGAAGTGGTCGCCGATGCCGGCATCTCGGCCAAGGTCGACGGCGAGGCCTGGCAGAAGATCGTCGAACCCCTGCTCGCCGCTGCAGCGCAGGATTCCCTACGCGAAGGCCTGATCGCAGCCGTGCGCGATGTCGGCGCGGTACTTGCCGCCCATGCGCCGCCGGCCGCCGACGATGTCGACGAGCTGCCCAACAAGGTGGTGATTCTGTAGTTCTATATTTTTATCGTATTTTCTTCACGCGAACCGGTACCCAGTTCGCTTGAAAATGCTCCAGCGGGCTATTTGGCGGGGCCGCGCGCCGCGCCGAGGATCGCGCTCTGGCGGGCGTAGAGATCGGACTGCACCAGGACCACGTAAGAATCGGCCTTCGCGGCGGAGCGGACGGTCTCCAGCGGCACGGTCAAGGTCGCAGCCTGGCCGTTCCATTCGCCGATGCGGCTGATGCCGCGCACGACATTGGCATAAGTCACGGTCTTGCCGCTGTTCTCGCCGCGTTCGATCGGAACGCTAGCGGTGCGACTGACCTGGAGCAGCCAGACCACGGCCGGCTTCTCGCCGGTAAAAGGTGCCTGGCCCAGCGCGATGCGCAGCGCACCATCCGCCTCGGCGAGGTCAACCTTGACCGGGAAGCCGTCCTTGCCCTGGTCCTTGACCAGTTTGTCGATGCCGCCCTTGTCGGAGCCAACGATATGGCCGGTGCCGTTGACCACGGCCTGCGGGGTATAGATCTGGCCGTCGCCACGCGCCTTGGCATAGAGCTTCTGGCGCTTGCTGAAGACCTCCTGGCCGAGCGTGTCCTTCCAGCCGAGATAGTCCCAATAGGTCACCGGCAGGGTGAGGGTGATCAGCTTGGGATCCTTGGCGAGCTCGACAAAGAGCGCGTCCGCCGCCGGGCAGGACGAGCAGCCCTGGCTGGTGAAGAGCTCGACCACCGCCTGCGGCCGGGCCGCGGGCTGCTGCGCATGCGTCGACGCTCCTGCGAGCAGGAGAACCGCGACGGCTGCGATGTTGCTGATGTGGCGGACCATCTTTCGAACTCGACGCCTGTATAGAAGCAGGCGGTTACCAAAAGCGCTACTCTCCACTCAATTGGAAATCACGTTGCCTTGAAAACAGGCTTCTGCTGCGGCTGATCGCGAAAACGTGCCGAGGCCTCGGCGCTTATCAGGTTGGGGCGCCAGCGCCGGTGCATCCAGAGCCATTGCTCGGGATGCTCGCGGACCCAGCCATCGACCACCGCGGTCATCATCGCCATCGCGCCGGTGACGTCGACCTCGCCATTGGCGTCGCGCGGCAGATCGAGCGGCGGCGTCAGCTCGATGCGGAAACGCCGGTTCGGCAGGCGGATGACGCGCACGCCATGCACGGGGCATTCGAAGCGGCGGGCGAACTTGCCGAGGATCGGATTGGTCAGTGCCGGCCGCCCAAGGAAAGGCACGACCACGCCGCGGGTAAAGTGCTGGTCGATCAGCATGCCAAGATGGCCGCCATTCTCGAGCACGCCCTGCATGGCGAAGGCGGCACCCTGCTTGGCGGCGGCGAGGCCGCCCATGGCGCCGGAGCGGATCTCGTGGACGACAGCGGCGATCGCCGGGTCGTTGGGCGCGCGGAAGACGGCGGTGGTGTCGAGGTCGTAGGTGGCGGCGCAGATCGCCGGCAGCTCCCAGTTGCCGAGATGGGCGGAGAAGATCAGCCCGGGCTTGTCGTCATCCTTCAGCGCGATGAAGTGCTCGATACCGACGACCTCGATCCGGCCGTTCGGATCGGGATTATGGTAGTCATAGTCGAACAGCGTCTTGAGATGGGCGTATTCGGCGACGGTGCGGCCGAGATTCTCCCAGCCGCCGCGGACGAGGCGCCTGGCCTCGGCGTCATCGATGCCAGGGAAGGCGGCGCGGACATTGGCATAGGCGACGCGGTTGACCGGGATTAACGGGCTCACGCTGCGCAGCAGCCAGCCGCCGAGGTCGGAGGCTCGCTCCGGCCCGAGTGCGCGCAGAAAGGCGAAGACCGCGCGGATCAGCCCGATCATCAGCGCAGCGCCGATGCGCGTCACGAATTGCTTCAGTTGCCTCAAAACCCCAGCCCGGTGCGCCGGCGCAGCGCCCGGGAAGGAGCTCGCCATTGTGGCGCGACTTGCGGGATTGTGGCCGGCGCGTCAAGTCACGCCGGCTCATCAGGCCCCGATCAGAGCGTGACGATGACCTTGCCGAAGACCTTGCGGCCTTCGATCCTGGCGAGGCCCCGCTCAAACTCGGCGAGCGGGAAGACCGAATCGATCACCGGCTTCATCCCGACCGCCATCTTCTCAAGCGACTGCGCGATGTTCTCGATCCGGCAGCCAAAGGAGCCGGTGATCCGGTATTGCTGCTGGAAGAGCTGCATCAGGTTCATCGTCGTCGAGGCGCCGGAGGTCGCGCCGCAGGTGACGAGCCGGCCGCCGCGCTTCAGGCAGAGCAGCGAGCCATTCCAAGTATCGGCGCCGACATGCTCGAAGACGACATCGACACCCTTGCGCTTGGTCAGGCGCCGGACTTCGCCCTCGAAGCGTTCGGTCTTGTAGTTGACGACGAAGTCGGCGCCGAGTGCCTTGGCCTTCTCGCCCTTCTCGTCATCGCCGACGGTGGTGTAGACGGTGCAGCCGATCGCCTTGGCCATCAGGATCGCCGCCGTGCCGATGCCGGAGCCGCCAGCATGGACGAGGACGGACTCGCCGGGCTCCAGTTTCGCGTTGTCGAACAGCATGTGCTGAACCGTGCCGAAGCCGATCGGTGCGCAGGCGGCGTCCTCGAAGGAGACGCCCTTCGGCGCCTTGATCACCAGGCGCTCGGGCCGATTGATCAATTCGCGGGCGAAACCGTCGATGTGGAAGCCCATGATCCCGGCGACGTTCTCGCAGAGATTGTCGCGGCCCTCACGGCAGGCCTTGCAATGGCCGCAGGTCTCGGCGCCGTACATCGTCACCGTGTCGCCCTCGCGGAAGCGCGAGACGCCCTCGCCGACCGCGACGACCTCGCCAGCCGCCTCGACGCCGGCCGCCTGCGGCATCTTGCGCTTGGCGAAGGCCATGCCGCGGAAGCCCCAGAGGTCGAGATAGTTCAGCCCGACGGCGCGCACGCGAATCTGGACCTCGCCGGGAGCCGGCGGCGGCGGCGGCTCGATCTGTTCGAGGCGGAGATCGCGGTCGCCATGGAGCTGGAGCGAGAGCATGGGTCTTCGTCTTTCAGAGCTGGTCCGGCCATTGCCGGGAGGCATGCAGGACCGCGAGGATTTCGACGCGTCCGTCGCGGACGCGATAGGGAAGAATGTAGGGCGTACCCGTGATCACGAATTCGCGGGTGCCGTCAACACGGCCGGGGCGGCCCATATTCGGCTGATCGATCAGCAGCTGCGCCTTGGTCTCGATCAGAAGCGCGAGGTGTTCTGCCGCGATTGGACTGTCGGCGGTGACATAGGCGAATATCTCATCGATCTCGGCGAGAGCCCGTCCGGTCCAGAGAAGCTTCACGCCTTCGCCCGGTACTTCGCGAAGACGGTTTCGACCTCGTCCTCCGTCGCGAATTCACCGCGGTCAGCCTGGGCTATACCCTCCTTGATGCGGGAGATCTGCCAGGCGTTGAGCGCGATGTAGTTCTCGATCGCCTTGGCGGCGAGCCAGTTGCGCGAGCGGTCGGTGTCGGCTGCCAGAGCGTCGAGCTTGGCGAGGGTTTCGTCGTCGAGGCGGATGGTGAAGGCTGCCGTCATGATGGTTCACTCCGGTTCAGTGTGAACATAGGCGCACCAAGCGCCGGAGCCAAGCAGGTTCCGATGCGGGTGGCCGCGGAGTCTTGCGTTATGTGGAACGGGGTCATGAGGCTCAGTCGCCGAAGATGCCTGCGAGCCTTTCTGCCAATTCGGGCCTGTCGCCTTGTCCCAGGGAACCTATACGCCCGCCGATAAGATCGAAGGGGAGCGTGAACAGCTTGAAGCGGACGACGGATGCGCGAGACAAGCCGGCTTCCGTCAGGTCGGTAATCGGTACGTCGCTGGGCCAACGCCCGCGTGCCGCCGTCGTAACCATGCAGCCGATGATATGGCCGTGTTCGACATTGAAGCGCCCATTGGACAGGACGAGCACCGGCCGGGGCTTTCGCACGGGCACATCGGTGAACGGGAACAAAGCTTTGACCAGATCCCAGCGCTCAAAGGCCATCATAGGCCTCGGCATCCTCCGGACTGTCCCATTCAGACAGCGTCGCAGAGACCGAGGCGAGATATGGGTCGGTCGCGAGTGCTATATCGCGCAGCCGCACCGAAACTCTTTCGCCTCGCCGGCTCTGCATATGATCCCAGAATGGCTTGAATGCCGGATCAGGCCGTAAGCCATTGGTCGGACGGCCGTCGGTGCCGTCGCGCATCTTACGGAAGACCACCGGCTTCTCCTCGATTAGCAAGGTGATGGCGGCGTTCTGCGGCAGCGCGAGAATGCGACGGACGATCTCCGGATCGCCTTCGATGCTCTTCGCCCAGAGCGCGTTGTCGCGGATGGTGATCATGCCCATCGGATGTCTCCCGAAACCGGAACTTCATCCTGACGCTGTGATGTCGAATTTGCAATGGGTGGGGTGGGGTGGGGTCTACCGATGAATGCCGAGATGGGCGGTCAGGCCGCCATCGATCGGCAGGACCGTGCCGGTGATGTAGGCAGCCGGCGGGCTCATCAGGAAGGCGGCGAGGCCGGCGACCTCCTCCGGCCTGGCGAAGCGGCCGGCCGGGATCTGGCCTTCCATCTTGTCGCGATAGGCGGCGTAGGGCGCCATCATGTCGGTGTCGACGAAGCCCGGCGCGATCACGTTGACGGTGACGCCGCGCTTGCCGGTCTCGACCGCGAGCGTCTTGGCATAGGAGATCAGCGCGCCCTTGGACGCGGCATAGGCGGCATTACCGGGATTGCCGCGGAGCGCCGCGACCGAGCCGATCGCGACGATGCGGCCGGCCTTAGCGCGGATCATGCCGCGCATCAGGCTCTTGGCGAGGCGGGTGAAGGCCCAGAAATTGACCTGCATCGCCGCTTCGGCCTTGTTCTGCACCAGCATGGCGGCGAGTGTGTCATAGGGCTGGCCGGCATTGTGGACGAGGCCGAACCAGGATTCGCCCTCGCATTGCTCGCAGAAGGCGTCGAGCGCGGCCTTGTCGGAAAGATCAAGCGGCAAGGCGCGCACGCTCTGGCCCGGCGCGGTCTCCGCGATCTCGGCGGCGAGGGCCTGGGCCTGTTCGCTCGAGGAGCGATAGGTAAAGTCGACATCGTGGCCATCGGCCACGAGCGCCCGGACGATCGCGGCGCCGACGCCCTTGGCGCCGCCGGTGACGAGAACCCGGGTCATGCCGCAGATGGCCCGGCCGTCAGGACGAGGCAGGTGTTCTGGCCGCCGAAGCCGAAGGAGTTCGACAGCACGGTGCGCACCTTGGCGTCGCGGGCCTCGTTCGGGATGACGTCGAGCGCAATCGCCGGATCGGGCGTGTTGTAGTTGATCGTCGGCGGGATGCGGCCATTGGCGATGGTCAGGAGCGAGATCACCGCTTCGACCGCGCCGGCGGCCGTCAGCGTATGGCCGAGCATCGATTTGTTCGAGGAGATCGGCAGGGTCGCCATCCGCTCGCCGAAGACGGCGGAGCAGCTCATCGCCTCCATCTTGTCGTTCTCCGGCGTCGAGGTGCCGTGCGCGTTGATGTAGTCGACATCATCAGGGGTAAGACCGGCGTCGGCGAGGGCGTCCTGCATGGCGAGGATCGCCGGCTTTCCGTCCGGGCTCGAGCGGGTGCGGTGGAAGCCGTCGCCGCGCTCGCCGCAGCCGGCAACGATGCCGAGAATGGTCGCGCCGCGCGCCAGAGCGTGATCGTAGTCCTCCAGCACCAGCGCGCCGGCGCCCTCGCCCATGACGAAGCCGTCGCGGTTCTTCGAGAACGGCTTGGCAGCGCCTTCCGGCGGGTCGTTCTGGGTCGACAGCGCCGAGAGCAGCGAGAAGCGGATCAGCGCCTCGGCATGGACCGAGCCGTCGGTGCCGATGCAGAGCGCGCTTTCCGTCTCGCCCCTTCTGATCGCCTCGACGCCCATCTGGATCGCGGTCGCGCCCGAGGAACAGGCGGTCGAGAGCGAGATCGGCGAACCCCTGGTGCCGAACTTCTCGGCGATGTGCTCGGCGACGCCGCCGAACAGGAAGAGCTCATGCATCGCCTGGTGCTTGTGGCGGGCGGCGACGCGCAGCAGCGCGTCATAGTCGGCGTCGCCATCGACGGCCTGCGCCAACTCCTGCTTCTGCGGCCATTCCATCTCGACCGGAGGAACGGCCATGAAGAGCTCGCCTGGGAAATCGCCGGCCTCGCCCAGGCCGCTCTGCGCCACCGCTTCCTCGGCGGCGAGCGTGGCGAGCTTCTCGGAGAGCTCGGGGGCGGCGACGGAGCCGTCGAACAGGAAGTCGACGGTCGCGGCGATGGTGGTGCGCAGACCCTCGGTCGGGAAGCGCTCGATCCGATGGATGCCGGAGCGACCCGCAGTCAGGGCCTCCCAGTTGGCGTCCTTCCCCTGACCGAGCGAGGTGACGATGCCGAGGCCGGTGACGGCGACGATCGGCCGGCCCTGGCTGTCGCGATGGCTTGCACCCATGACGCCTCTCCTCAAGCCTTGATCAGACGGGCAGCGCCCTCGCCACGCCAATGCGCGGCGCCGGTGACGATCGCCTCGTTCGCCGCGCCGGTCGAGAGCGCGGCCGCAGCCAGCGCGACCGAGACCGGGAAGGCGGCTTCGATGGAATGACCGACGAGGTCGCCGGTCGCGACGCGGCGTGCAGCCGGCGCGGCCTTGGCGATTGCGGCCGCCTCTTCCTCGGTGATCCCGGCGCAGCCGGTCGCAGCCGAGATCGCGAGGGCGTCGGCTGCGACCGGGCCGAAGCCGGCGAGCAGTTCGTCGAGCGCCTTGGCGACCGAGCCGGGCTGGCGGCGACTGCGATGAGCGCCGGCATGGCTGAGACGGGCATGGGCCCTGGCGCCGCGGGCTGCGGCTCGCTCGGCCGATTCAAACACGAGGAAGGCGCCGGCGCTGCCAGTGATGATGCCGGGCACGTCGTTGCGGGCGAAGACGGGAGCGAAGTCCGCGGCGCGCAGAAAGCCGCCGAGCTCGAGCAGCAGCAGCATGTCGCGGCGCTCGGCGTTGTAGGCGCCGCCGACGAGGATAATTTCAGCCTGGCCGGCCGCGATGCGGGCCCAAGCGGTGCGGATCGCATCGACGCCGGCCTGTTCCTCGCCCATCAGCGTGCGCGAGGCGCCGGTGATGCCGTGGACGATGCCGATATTGCCGGCGAGCAGGTTGGAAAGCTGGGCCAGGAACAAGGTCGGCCGGAGATCGCTCATCAGCCGTTCGTTGAGGAAGGCGCCCGGCTGGTTGACGTTGCGCAGGCCGGTCAGCACGGCGGCGTCGACGGCATGGTCGCGCTCGCCGCCGCCGGCAGCGACGATGACCTGAAGCTGGCTCTTGGTCTCAGCGTCCTCCTTCAGCCCGGCATCGTCGAGGGCAAGGCCGGCGGTATAGACGCCTAGGCGCTGCCAGGGCTCCATCTGGCGCTGGTCGGACTTCTTCGGGATCTGCTTGTCGAGCTCGAGCGGCTTCAGCGGATGCAGCGGATAGGGCGCAAAGCTCTGGGTATCGACAACGGGGGCTGCATTCGCGGCGAGCGCCTGCGCATGCGCCTCGATGCCCTCGCCGAGGCTGGAGGCGAGGCCGATGCCGGTGATGACGACGTCGCGGGCCATGTCAGGCTGCCTCCGGGGAGAGGCCGATGGCAGCGATGCGGCTCTGCATCAGGGTGCGCATATCGGCGGGGAACGGCATCAGGCGAAAGCGCAGTTCGGCGTCGCAGATCGGCTTGCCGGCGATGGCGATCTTCGCCTTGGTCGCGGCGTAGCCGGAGCCCTCATGGACCAGCTCGGCACTGACGTCGAGCACGGCGTTTGGTTCGACGAAGGTGCGAAAACGCGCCTTGTCGACCATCATCAGGAAGGGCATTTGCGTCAGGCCGTTCAGCCCGAGCAGCAGATAGCCAGAGGCTTGCGCCATGGTCTCGGTGAGCAGGACGCCGGGAACGAGCGGGTGGCCGGGGAAATGGCCCTCGAAGACCGGGCTCTCAGCAGGAACGGTCGAACGGGTGACAATCCGCTTGCTCGCCGGATCGAAGCTCTCGACCTTGTCGATCATGTCGAAATATTCGAGGCGCATGCGGTTCCAACCCGTCTCGCCGCGATCGGGGTCGGGCCCCGCTTGCGGCGTTTCAGTGTCCAGCGGCGGTCCTTGCGGACCCGAGCTTGCTCAGGCTGCCTTGGCGGCGACGAGATCGTCGATGCGCTTGCACAGGTTCTCAAGCACGAAATACTGCTCGGCCGGCGCCTTGCCCTCGTTCACTTCCTGGGTCCACTGCTCGAGCGGCAGCTTGATGCCGAAGGCCTTGTCGATCGCGAAGGCGATGTCGAGGAAGGCGAGGGAGTCAATGCCGAGATCGTCGATCGCGTGGCTCTGGGGCGTGATCTTCTCGCGAGGAATGTCGCAAGTTTCCGAAATGATGCCGGCGACCGTCTCGAACGTGGCGGACATGCGGGTGCTCCGTCTTGGATGATGATGGCGGATGGCGTCCGGGCGCGTTCGCCCCGCGCCTGCCCCAAGCCCCCCGCCGAGGATGACTGTGACCGCCCCCTTACACCTCAGTGCAGAATAGGACAACCGTCAGGGCCAAAGAGAGACGCCCGGCTTGCGGCCGGGCGTCTCAGTATTGCTGGTGTTGACCTTAGGCGGCGATGCCACGCAGCACGTAGTGAAGGATGCCGGCGTTCTTGAAGTAGTCGAGCTCGTCCAGCGTATCGATGCGGCAGAGGATCGGAACCTTCTTCACCTTGCCGTCAGCATAGGTGATCTCGGCTTCGAGCGTCTGGCGCGGCTTGACGGTGGCGAGGCCCTTGATCGTGACGCTCTCGTCGCCCTTGAGGCCGAGCGAGGCCCAGCTCGTGCCCTCCTGCAGGGTGAACGGCACCACGCCCATGCCGACCAGGTTCGAGCGGTGGATGCGCTCGAAGCTCTGGGCGATCACGGCCTTGACGCCGAGCAGGTTGGTGCCCTTGGCCGCCCAGTCGCGCGAGGAGCCATTGCCGTATTCGACGCCGGCGAAGATCACCAGCGGCACCTTCTCCGCCTGATAGCGCATCGAGGCGTCGTAGATCGGCAGCTCTTCCTTGCTGGGATAGTGGATGGTGTAGCCGCCTTCGCGCCCGTTCGGGCCCATCATGTGGTTGCGGATGCGGATATTGGCGAAGGTGCCGCGCATCATCACCTCGTGATTGCCGCGACGCGTGCCGTACTGGTTGAAGTCGGCGACGGCGACGCCATGCTCGGTGAGATAGGCGCCGGCCGGCGAGGCGGCCTTGATCGAACCGGCCGGAGAGATGTGGTCGGTGGTGATCTTGTCGCCGAACAGGCCGAGGATGCGGGCGCCGACGACGTCGGTGACCGGGGTCGGCTGCTTGCCCATGCCGCGGAAATAGGGCGGGTTCTGGACATAGGTCGAGTTGTCGTCCCAGGCATAGGTCTGGCCGGTGGGCGCCTTGACCTTCTGCCAGTTGGCGTCGCCCTTGAAGACATCGGCATACTTCGCCTTGAAGATCGCTTTGGTGACGTTCTTGGCGATGAAGGCCTGGATCTCCTTGTTGGAGGGCCAGATGTCCTTGAGGTAGACCGGCTTGCCGTCCTTGCCCATGCCGAGCGGCTCGGTCGTCAGGTCGATCTGCACGGAGCCGGCCAGCGCATAGGCGACGACCAGCGGCGGCGAGGCGAGGTAATTCGCCTGCACGTCCGGCGAGACGCGGCCCTCGAAGTTGCGGTTGCCCGAGATCACGGCGCCGGCGATCAGGCCCTGATCGTTGATCGCCTTCGAGATCGGCGGCGGCAGCGGGCCGGAATTGCCGATGCAGGTGGTGCAGCCGAAGCCGACCAGGTTGAAGCCGAGCTTGTCCAGGTCCTTCTGCAGGCCGGCCTTGGCGAGATACTCGGCCACGACCTGCGAGCCGGGGGCGAGCGAGGTCTTGACCCAGGGCTTGACCTTGAGGCCCTTCGCCACGGCGTTGCGGGCGAGCAGACCGGCGGCCATCAGCACCGACGGGTTCGAGGTGTTGGTGCAGGAGGTGATGGCGGCGATGACGACGTCGCCATGGCCAAGATCGAACTTCTCACCCTCGACCTTGACGCGGCGCGACAGCTCGCCGCCCTTCTTGTAGTCGGCGTCCATCGCTGCGGCGAAGCCGCTCTTGATCGCGCCGAGATCGGCGCGGCCTTCCGGGCGCTTCGGGCCGGCCATCGAGGCCTGCACCGTGGCCAGGTCGAGCTCGAGCGTGTCGGTGAAGACCGGATCGGGGGTCGAGCGGGTGGCGAACAGGCCCTGCGCCTTCGCGTACTTCTCGACCAAAGCGACGCGAGCCGCCTTGCGGCTGGTGGTCTCCAGATAGTTCAGCGTCTCGGCATCGACCGGGAAGAAGCCGCAGGTCGCGCCGTATTCCGGGCCCATATTGGCGATGGTGGCGCGGTCGGCCAGCGTCAGATTGTAGAGGCCGGGGCCGAAGAACTCGACGAACTTGCCGACGACGCCCTTCTTGCGCAGCATCTGGGTGACCGTGAGCACGAGGTCGGTCGCGGTGATGCCTTCCTTGAGCTTGCCGGTGAGCTTGAAGCCGATCACCTCGGGCAGCAGCATCGACTGCGGCTGGCCGAGCATGGCGGCCTCGGCCTCGATGCCGCCGACGCCCCAGCCGAGCACGGCGAGGCCGTTGACCATGGTGGTGTGCGAATCGGTGCCGACCACGGTGTCGGGATAGGCGACCTCGACGGTCTCGGTCTTCTTGCCCTTCTTCACCTTCTCCTTTGCCGTCCAGACGGTCTGGGCGAGGTATTCCAGGTTGACCTGGTGGCAGATGCCGGTGCCGGGCGGCACGACGCGGAAATTGTCGAAAGCGCCCTGGCCCCATTTCAGGAAGCGGTAGCGCTCGCCATTGCGCTGGTATTCGAGGTCGACGTTCTGCTTGAACGCCTTGGGCGAGCCGAACTCGTCGACGATGACGGAGTGGTCGATGACGAGATCGACCGGCACCAGCGGGTTGATCTTCTTGGGGTCGCCGCCGAGGGCGACGACGCCGTCACGCATCGCGGCGAGGTCGACCACTGCCGGAACGCCGGTGAAGTCCTGCATCAGCACGCGGGCGGGGCGGAAGCCGATCTCCTTGCCGGCCTTGCCCTTGTCGCTGAGCCAGCCGACGAACGATTCGATATCGGCCTTGGTGACCGAGCGGCCGTCCTCGAAGCGCAGCAGGTTTTCGAGCAGCACCTTCATCGAGAAGGGGAGCTTGGAAATGCCGGCGAGGCCGTTCTTTTCGGCCGCCTTCAGCGAGTAATAAACGTATTTCTTCGTGCCGACGGTCAGCGTCTTGCGGCACTTGAATGAATCGAGCGAGGCCATTTTGGCTTACATCCTGGTCAAGGGGTTGCGGTCACGAGCCGAATCCCGCCTTGCGGATGAATCCGGTCGAAGGCCTATTGCGCATGACGCGCACGCCGCCCCGGGAGTGCCCGAGCCCCGCGCCGGATCGGCGTGCGGCGTAGCCACGGGTTCTATAGATCAATTCCAAGAAGCCCGCTACAGGCTCGATATGCGTCAGATGAAGAGCTAATGACGCTTCGGAAGACAGGCTCGGCGTGACGCAATCTCGATTCCAGACCTTTGCCTTGACGGCCGAAGCGCTCGCCTGCCGCCGTGGCGGTCGCGCGATCTTCGACGGCGTCGGCTTTCGCCTGGAAAACGGCGAAGCGATCGCGCTCACCGGCCGCAATGGCGCCGGCAAGTCGAGCCTGATCGCCATGCTGTGCGGCCGGTTGCGCCCTGAAGCGGGTGCGATCCGGCTCGATGGCCTCGACGACATGCCGCTGGCTGAAGCGGCCCATCTGGTCGGCCATCGCGACGGACTCAAGACCGCGCTGACAGCGGCTGAAAACTTGCGTTTTGCCCAGGAACTGCTCGGTTCTGCGGGTCTCGACCCGGCCGATGCGCTCGCCACGGTCGGTCTGCCGCATGCCGGACCGCTGCCGGTCGGCTATCTCTCCGCTGGCCAGCGTCGGCGCGTGGCGCTGGCGCGGCTTCTGGTGGCGTCGCGGCCGATCTGGCTGCTCGACGAGCCGATGGCGGCGCTCGATGTCGGCTCGCAGGCGATGCTGTCGCAATTGATGCAGGGCCATCTGGCTGCGGGTGGCGCGATCCTGGCGGCGACGCATGGGCCGCTCGGCCTCGACGGCGCGCGCGAACTCAGGATCGGGCCGTGACCAGCGCCTTCCTCGCCATACTCAGGCGCGATCTTGCGCTGGCGGTGCGGGCCGGCGGCGGCGGCGAGCTTGCGCTTGTCTTCTTCCTCACCGTCGTCGTGCTGATCCCGTTCGCGCTCGGGCCCGACCTCAATCTCTTGTCGCGGATCGGTCCGGCGATCCTCTGGCTGGGGGCGCTGCTGGCGACGCTGATCGGGCTCGATCGCCTGTTTCAGGCGGATGAGGAAGATGGTTCGCTCGACCTGCTCCGCAGCGCGCCGCTGCCAATGGAGCTTGCGGTGTTCGCCAAGGCGCTGGCGCATTGGCTGACGACCGGCCTGCCGCTGACGATCGCTGCGCCGCTGCTCGGCCTGCTCGTCGCGCTGCCGGCGGAGAGCGTCCTGCCGCTAACGGCGAGCCTTGCACTCGGCACGCCGGCGCTGAGCTTCATCGGTGCTGCTGCTGCGGCGCTGACCGCGAGCCTGCGCCGTGGCGGCCTGATCCTGCCGATCCTGGTCGCGCCGTTCTGCGTGCCGGTATTGATCTTCGGTGTTTCGGCCTCGGATGCCGCGCGCGGGCTGATGCCGCTGCAGAGCCCGCTGCTGATCCTGGCCGCGCTGTCGCTGATGGCCGCCGCAGTGGGCTGTATTGCGGCAGCGGCGGCGCTGCGCCAGCCTGATTGAGGTTTCAGACCTCGGACAGCTCGCCGCGGTCGAGTTCCAGAGCACAGCCGGATTGGGATGCCAGATGGGCGACCATGGCGGCGATATCCTCCAGGGCGACATTGTCGCCGACGAAGCGAAGCTGGACCTCTTCGGCGACACCGAAGACGTCGACGACGCGCGATTCACCGGCCCTGGTGCGCACGGTGGTTTCGATGTCGAGCCGCATGGGATCGGATAGCTTGAGAAGCATGACAATCCCTCCTGCATCGGGGGATAGACCAAAGCTGCGCCTTATGCAAGAGAAAATATAATATTTTCAATTAGTTAGTAACATGTGTCGCTGGCGGCTGAATGGCATGACGCTAAGGCGCCGCCAGCGCCGCTACCCCTTGCAAATGAGCAATCAGCGCTCATATAGTCACTTACTCATTTTTAGCGCGATGGGGGCGCGCCGATGTCGGATCTGGAACGCGGCGAACGGCTGCAGATCATGCTGAGCATGGACGAGCTGCGCGCCGTCGAGAACTGGCGCTTCGAGAAGCGCATGCCGAGCCGCGCCGCTGCGGTGCGCGAGCTGCTCAGGCGTGGGCTCGCGGCCGAAGGCTTCCTCACCGCCGGCGAGGGCGTGACCTCCGGCCGTTTCGGTGTTGTCGACAAGGGCGGCGCCAATGCCTCGCGCGAGCCGGACGAGACATAGCGGCCTCATCGTCGCAGGGTCCGCTCATCGATTGTGAGCCGGGCCGGCGATTGCTACATGCTCTCTGGTCGAAAGAAGAGCAGAGCCGGCCACCACCTTCATGGCGAGCCTTACCGAACTGGCCAATCCGGCGCGCTTCATGCGCCTGTCGAACGTGCTGTTGCCCTGGCTTGCGGGCGCTGCCGCGCTTTCGCTCGTCATCGGCTTCTATCTCGTCTGGTTCGTCGCGCCGTCGGACTACCAGCAGGGCGAGACCATCAAGATCATGTACATCCATGTGCCGGCCGCCTGGCTGGCCATGATGTTCTATTCGATGATGACGCTGTCGGCGCTCGGCGTGCTGGTCTGGCGCCATCCGCTCGCCGATGTCGCTCAGCAGGCGGCGGCGCCGATCGGGGCCTGCTTCGCGCTGATCTGCCTGCTCACCGGGTCGTTCTGGGGCAAGCCGATGTGGGGCACCTACTGGGTCTGGGATGCGCGCCTGACCTCGATGCTGGTGCTGTTCCTGCTCTATCTCGGCATCATCGCCCTGCGCCGCGCCATCGACGAGCCCTCGCGCGCCGGGCGCGCCGTCGCGATCCTGACGCTGGTCGGCTGCGTCAACATCCCGATCATCAAGTTCTCGGTCGACTGGTGGAGCACCTTGCATCAGCCGGCCTCGGTGCTGCGCCTCAGCGGCCCGACCATCCATTCCTCGATGCTCTGGCCGCTGCTGATCACCGCTGTCGGCTTCACGCTGCTGGCGCTGGTGCTGCACTGCGCCGCGATGCAGGCCGAGATCCTGCGCCGGCGCGTGCGGACGCTGACGATCTTCGAGGCCGAGCGGCTCGACCGACTCTCGCTGCAGGCGGCACAATGACGGAGATGCTCGGACCCCATGCCGGCTTCATCCTTGCCGCCTATCTGGCGGCGGCGGTGATCCTTGGCGGTCTTGCTGCCGCGATCCTGCTCGACCGGCGCGCGCAGCGGCGTGCGCTGGCGGCGCTGGAAGAACGTGGTGTCGGCCGCCGTGGCGGAGCGGCGTCATGAGCGAGGCTTCGGTTTCGCCACCGCGGCGCTCGCCCTGGCTCTACGCCATCCCGCTGCTGGTCTTCGCGGCGCTGGCCGCTGTCTTCGCCAAGGGACTGTTCTCAGGCGATGCCAGCAAGGTGCCCTCGGCCCTTATCGGCAAGCCGGCACCGGCGGTCACGCTCGCGCCGCTCGAAGGCCTGCAGCGCGATGGCCGGCCCGTGCCCACATTCGACATGGCCGACCTCGCCAAGGGCAAGGCGACGATCGTAAACGTCTTCGCCAGCTGGTGCGCGCCCTGCCGGGTCGAGCATCCCTTCCTTGTCGCCATGGCGGATTCTGCCGCGGTGAAGCAGGGCAAGGTCGCGCTGGTCGGCTTCAACTACAAGGACGAGGCCGAGAATGCCCGCCGCTTCCTCGGCGCGCTCGGCAATCCCTATTCCGCTGTCGGCGTCGATCGTGCCGGCCGCGCCGCGATCGACTGGGGCGTCTATGGCGTGCCCGAGACCTTCCTGATCGGGCCTGACGGGCGGATTTTGGAGAAGCATGTCGGCCCGCTCGACGGGCAGGCGGCCTCGCGCCTGCTGGCGAAGGCGGCGGCGCTGGTGAAGTGACGGCCTGAGGTCAGGCCGCCTTCCTGCCATTGACCAGGCTCTCGAACATGCCGCGGCCGTCGGTGCCGCCGACGAGGCCGTCGATCAGGTTCTCCGGATGCGGCATCAGGCCGAGAACGTTGCGGTTCGGCGAGTAGATGCCCGCAATGTGGTTGAGCGAGCCGTTCGGATCGGCCTCGGCCGTGATCTGGCCTTCGGCATCGCAATAGCGGAAGGCGACGAGGCCTTCGCCTTCGAGCCGGGCGAGGGTCTCGGGATCGCAGATGTAGTTGCCTTCGCCATGGGCGATGCAGACATCGATCACCTGGCCCTTGGCATAGGCCGAGGTGAAGGCGGTGTCGTTGCGCTCGACCTTGAGGTGCTGCCGCTTGCAGACGAATTTCAGATTGGCGTTGCGGGCGAGGACGCCGGGCAGCAGCCCGGACTCGCAGGCGATCTGGAAGCCGTTGCAGATGCCGAGCACGAGGCCGCCACGGGCCGCATGGGCGCGTGTCGCGTCCATGATGTGAGCGCGGCCGGCGATGGCGCCGCAGCGCAGATAGTCGCCATAGGAGAAGCCGCCCGGCAGGACGACGAGATCGGTCCCGGTCGGCAGTTCATGGTCGGCATGCCAGACATGCTCGACGGTCGCACCAGCCTGGCGCAGCGCCTTGGCGACGTCGCCGTCGCGATTCGAGCCGGGGAAGGTGATGACGGCGGCCTTCATGGATTCGACCTTTTCGACTGGCGGTAGCTCTCGGCACTCATCGTCATGGTGACCACCGTGACGGCTTTGTCGCCATGCCCCTGCTCCTCGCGCCGGCTCTCCTCCCTCATCCCGAGGGCAGAGTAAAGAGCGATGCCGTTGGCATTGTAGGCGCGGACGCCGAGACGGGCAGTCCGGGCGCCGAATTCATCGAAGATCACATGCAGCGCATGGCCGAGCAATTGCCGGCCATGGCCGCGCCGCTGCTCGCCGACGGCAATCCGGCGGACCAATATGGAATCCGCCGCTTTGCCGACCTCCTGCAGCATCACGAAGCCCGCGATGGCGCCATCGGGCCGGCGCGCGACGAAATAGCGATGCGTCGGGTCGGCCATGCCGGCGAGGTGTTCCTCGCGGCTCCAGCGGCCGACAGTCGCCTCGTAGCCGGGCCCGCGTTCGCAGGCCATGATCGCGTCGATATCGGCCGGCGTCGCCGGGACGACCATCGACGTATCCAGGCTCACGCCTGCAACTCGACGCGATAATTCTCGATCACGGTGTTGGCGAGCAGCTTCTCGCAGGCGGCCTTGAGCGCGGCCTCGGCGGCAGTCTTGTCGGCGCCGTCGAGCTCGATATCGAAGACCTTGCCCTGGCGGACCGAGCCGACGCCATCGATGCCGAGGGATTTCAGCGCGCCCTCGATCGCCTTGCCCTGTGGGTCGAGCACGCCGGTCTTGAGGGTGACGGTGACGCGGGCTTTCATCGTGATCTCCGGGGGCGGGACTGTGCGGGTGCCTTAGCGGCGAATCGGCGGGGGCTCAACTCTTTGTCGCGTCGGTCGCCGGAGCTGCGGTGTCGCGGCTGTCGAGCAGGCCCTGCAGGTAGTCGAGCACGGCCCTCGCCACCTCGCCGCCCATTTTGGCATGGATGAGCAGCGGGATACCGTGCGGGCCGGGCGCAGTTAGGGCGGCAGGCACAGCGGCGAGATGGCTGCGGACCAGGTCGAGATGCCCGAGCATCGCGGCCGCGAAGACATCCATCCGCGCGCCCCGGGCGAGCAGGAATTCGGCGATCTCGCGCCGCCCGGTATGGGCGGCCGCGCCGAGGCCGCTCTCCCAATCGCCACCGCCCCAGTCCCAGACTGCGTTCACCAGGGTCGGATGCTCGGCGACGAGCGCCGTGACCCGTTCGAGATTGCCATGCGCGGCGCGGACGAAATCCTGGACCAGCTGCGGGTCGAGCTGTGGCTTGTCACCCATCAGGGCCTCCTGCTTTCCAACCGATCGGCGATGTCAGCGGCTCGCCCAGGTGGCGCGGGCGAAATCCTGGGCCGCTTGCGAATCGTCGGTCACCGCGATCGCCATGGCGAGCGTGTTGTCCTTGCGGGCGTAGAGGATCGCGGTCGAGGCCAGGCGGCCGCCGTCCTTGGCGCGAATCTCGACCAGAATGCCGTCGGTGCCCTCCTGCTTGAAGCGCGAGACGGTGGTGGTGCTCTTCGGCTTCTCGGCTTGCTTCGCCTTGGGGCGCTTCGAGAACTCCCGCGCCAGCCGTGCCGGGTTGAGCGCGAGCGTCCTTGCCATGTCGGTGGCCTCGCGGCCCTCGAAGCTCAGCAGCGCGGCGACGCCAGGCCGCTGGCAATCCTGCGGCGTGCAAAAGACCATCGCCTTCGGGTTGATGCCGTCGTTCACCACCCAGTTCTGGATCGGCAGCGGCTCCCAGCCGCGCCCGGCGGCGAGCTGGACGAGGCCTGGTCCGAAATGATCGGCGCAGCCGGCGACGAGCAGCAGGCCGAGCGCGAGCGCACCGAAACGCAAACGGGAGCGCAAGCGCCCCCGTGCGGTCGTCATAGATTCGGTAGCCGTCACACTCACTGCACGAGGCGCGGCCCGGTCGGGCCCGGCTTCTCGTTCTCGCCGAGGATGCCGAGGCGGCGCGCCACTTCGGTATAGGCCTCGATCAGTCCGCCCAGGTCGCGGCGGAAGCGGTCCTTGTCCATCTTGTCCTTCGACCGGATGTCCCAGAGGCGGCAGGAATCGGGGCTGATCTCGTCGGCGACGACGATGCGCATCATGTCGCCTTCCCAGAGCCGGCCGCACTCCATCTTGAAGTCGACAAGGCGGATGCCGGCGCCGAGGAACAGGCCGGAGAGGAAATCATTGACGCGGATGGCGAGCGCCATGATGTCGTCGATCTCCTGGGGCGTCGCCCAGCCGAAGGCGGTGATGTGCTCTTCCGACACCATCGGGTCGTTCAGCGCGTCGTTCTTGTAGTAGAACTCGATGATCGAGCGCGGCAGCTGCGTGCCCTCCTCGATGCCGAGCTTGGTCGAGAGCGAGCCGGCCGCGACATTGCGGACCACGACCTCGAGCGGAATGATCTCGACCTCGCGAATCAACTGCTCGCGCATGTTGAGGCGGCGGATGAAATGCGTGGGCACGCCGATATCGTTCAGGTTGCTGAAGATGTGCTCGGAGATGCGGTTGTTGAGCACGCCCTTGCCGTCGATCACTTCATGCTTCTTGGCATTGAAGGCGGTCGCGTCGTCCTTGAAATGCTGGATCAGCGTTCCGGGCTCCGGTCCCTCATAGAGGACCTTCGCCTTGCCTTCGTAAATGCGACGGCGGCGGTTCATCGGGATATACCGTGGCTTGAGGAAATCCAAAGGGTCGGCCTCTCTCTGGTCGCGGTCGCCCGCGGCGGGATCATGGCCCTGTTCAGCACGCTCTCGCGCAATCCCGTGCTCTTTCGAGTTCGATTCTGGCGCGCCGATCCGGCTGGTTCACGCGGGCCTCGCTCCTCTGAGAGCGTGCCACGCTCGCGCTATATGGCCCCTCCGCGCCGCAAACGCAACAAAGGCCGGAAAAGCGGCGCAGTATGCCCTTGCAGGGCGTGTTGGGGCCCTGGGGCGCTTGGCCTCTAGCCCGGACCGCCATCACGTTGCTATACGGGGAAGCTGATATCGCGTCGCAGCATGATTGTGCCGCTCCGAAGAGGATAAGAGCCAGATGACCACCTTCGACCAGCGCAAGGACGCCTACGAGAACAAGTTCGCGCATGACGAGGAGCTGCGCTTCAAGGCGACGGCCCGGCGCAACAAGCTGCTTGGCCTGTGGGCGGCCGAGAAGCTCGGCAAGAGCGGCGCCGATGCCGAGGCCTATGCCAAGTCGGTGGTGCTCGCCGACTTCGAGGAAGCCGGCGACGAGGACGTTCTGCGCAAGGTCAAGGCCGATTTCGCCGCCGGTGGCGTCACACTCGCCGATGACGAGATTCGCCGGACCATGACCGAGCTGCTGATCAAGGCGGCCGATGAGGTGCAGGCCGGCCGCTGAGAGGGGGCCGCTTCGGCGGCCATCTTCCGCATTGCGGCCTTGAGCATGGCGCATGCCGCATGGTTTGCCTTTCACTGGTGGTTCGGTCCAGGGTCGCTGGACCCGCCAGTGGTGAAGAGCGGGCAACCGGAAGAATGCGCTCATGACCGCTGCCAAGCCGACCGTGCTGTCCTCGCTCGCCGACCGTCTCGCCAAGGGCGAGACGCTGCTCTCCGCCTGGTGTGGGCTGCCCGATCCGAGCATTGCCGCGATCCTGGCGCAGGAAGGCTTCGACGCGGTCACGCTCGACATGCAGCACGGCCCGATGACGCTGGCCGAGGTGATCCGGGCGATCCCGCTGATCAACGCTGCCGGCAAGCCGGCGATCGCGCGCATCCCCGTCGGCGAGTTCCAGAACGTCTCGAAGCTGCTCGATTCCGGCGCCTCGGGCGTGATTGCGCCGATGATCAACACGATCGAGGATGCTCGTCGGCTCGCGGCCTATGCCAAGTATCCGCCGCTTGGCGAGCGCAGCTGGGGCAGCTATGGCGGCCTTGGCGCCTCCGGCCTCGACCAGAACAGCTATCTCCGCCAGGCCAATAGTTTCTCGCTGACTTTCGCGATGATCGAAACGCGCGAGGCGATGGCGATCGTCGACGACATCCTCGCGCTGGAGGGGATCGACGCGCTCTTCGTCGGCCCGTCCGACCTCTCGATCGCGCTGTCGGGCGGCGCCTCCGTCAATGCCTCGGCCAAGGAGGTCGACGACGCGGTGCGCCATATCGTGGCGCGCGCGAACGCGGCGAAGAAGCCGGTCGCCTTCTATGCCGCGAGCGCCGAGCGGGCAGCGGAAGGCATCGCGCTCGGCGCGCGGCTGGTCACGGTGATGAGCGATACCGGCTTCCTGCGCAACGCGGCGCAGACGGCGCTGAAGATCGCGCGCGGCTGACGCTTCAGGCGTTGATACCCTCGCGCGATTTCAGCGCGGCATAATAGGCCCAGAGCAAGCGCGCGGCGACGCCGCGCCAGGGCCGCCAGGCTTCGGCCAGCTCGGTCAACTCGGCCGGTTTCGGTCGAGCTGCCAGGCCGAAGGCGACCTTCGCCGCCTCCTGCACGGCGAGGTCGCCGGCGGCGAAGCCGTCGCGATGGCCGAGGCAGAACAGCAGATAGACATCCGCGGTCCAGGGACCGATGCCGGAGACCGCGGTCATATGCGCATGGACGAAGTCCGGCGTCGCCGCCTCCAGTGAGGCCAGATCGAGCCGGCTTTCGGCGATCGCCGCGGCGACGGCGCGCAATGTCTTCTGCTTCGGCCGCGACAGCCCCGACAGGCGCATCTCCTCGTTGCTGGCGGCGAGGACGCGCTCCGGCGTCAGCGGGCTGAGCACGCTCTCGACCCGCGCCCAGACGGCGCGGGCGCTCGCCACCGAGAGCTGCTGCGAGACGATGATCGAGGCGAGGCTCAAGAATCCGCTCTCGCGCCGGCGAAGCGGCGGGATGCCGGTGCGGGCGATGATCCGGTTCCAGACGGGATCGAGGGCGGCGAGGGCGGCCATGCCCTCTTCGAGATCGGCGGTGCAGGAGATCGTCGTCATGCTGGTCCGGTTTGTCGCCGATCGCCGGTCCCGGTCCTGTCAGGAGGTCGGGCTTGGCGAGAGATGCGGCGAACCATAGACAGGAGGGGATGGCGTCGTCTCCACTCGTTTTCCGTTTCGCTCCCAGTCCAAACGGGCGGCTGCATCTCGGCCATGCCTATTCAGCGCTGGAGAATCAGCGTCTGGCGGCGCGCTTCGGCGGTGAGCTGCTGCTGCGGATCGAGGATATCGACCTTGGCCGCTGCCGGCCCGAATTCGAGCAGGGCATCCATGAGGACCTCGCCTGGCTCGGCATCGGTTTTGCGTCACAGGTGCGGCGGCAATCCCGGCATTTCGAGGATTATCGCGTTGCGCTGGATCGGCTCGAGGCAAAGGGGCTGGTCTACCCCTGCTTCTGCTCGCGCCAGGAGGTGAAGGACGCCGTGCGCAAGCGGGAGACCGGGGCCGGAATACCCTGGCCGCGCGATCCCGATGGTGCGCCGCTCTACCCGGGAACGTGCCGGGCGCTGAGCGAGGTGGAGGCGCAGCGACGCCGCGATTCGGGGGAGCCACATGTCCTGCGCCTTGCCATGGACCGGGCTCTCGCGGCGATCCCGAGCGAATCACTGTCCTATTGGCTCTTCGACGAGAGCGGCGCGGAGCGGGACGTCAGCGTCGACCCGGCGCGCTGGGGCGATGTCGTGCTGGCGCGCAAGGACGTGCCGACCAGCTATCATCTCTCAGTTGTGGTCGACGATGCGCTGCAGGGCGTCAGCCATGTCGTGCGCGGCAAGGATCTCGAAGCTGCGACCGATATCCATGTGCTGCTGCAGTGCCTGCTCGGTCTGCCGACGCCGCGCTACCATTTCCACCGGCTGCTCAGCGACGAGACCGGGCAGAAGCTGGCGAAGAGCCGGCTGTCGCAGAGCCTCGCCGATCTGCGGGCGCAAGGAACAACGCCTGATATGATCCGGCGGCAGCTCGGTTTCACGTGAATCGTTTGCGGGCCGAAGCACCGTCCGGGCGGCGGTTCAGCCGACGCCCAAGAAGGTCAGCCAGCCGATCGTGGTGAAGAGCGAGAGCCCGGTCGAGAGCGCGATCGCGCTGGAGGCATCGGCGACGCCCTGCTTGTAGCGCTCGGCGAAGAGGTAGGCGTTGATGCCGCAGGGACAGGCGGCGAAGAGCACGGCGACGCCGGCCCAGGCCACCGGCATCGAGAAGACCTTGGTTGCCAGCAGGAAGACGATCAGCGGGTGCAGCACGAGCTTGAGGAAGCTCAGGATTGCCGGCAGGCCGATGCCCGAGGCGAGGCCATAGCGCCGCAGCGCGATGCCGAGGCTGATCAGGGCGCAAGGTACGGCCGCACCGGCGATCAAGTCGACGATCGACCAGAGCGGCGTTGGCACCATGCCGACAAAGGGACGCGCGGCGCTGCCGAGCAGGATGCCGACGACGATCGGATGGGTGAACAGCCGCTTGAGCAAGAGGAGCGGCGATGTGCCCTTGCCTTCGGCGAGCAGGGTCGCGGCTGTCATCGTTACCGGCAGATGGACGGCGAGCAGCAGGCCGAGCGGCACCGCTCCGGCCTCGCCATATGCCTTCAGGATCATCGGCACGCCGACAAAGACGGTGTTCGACTGTGCTGCGGCAAAGCCGGAGACGACGAGCTCGGGGCCTTTGCGGGCGAACAGGCGCTTCGCCACCAGTTGCGCGATCAGCCAGACGATGGCGAGGCCGGTGAAATAGGAGATCCAGTAGCCCCAGGGCTGGTCAGGCGGGATCGCGGCCGTCGCCAGCGTCTTGAACAGCAGGCAGGGGACGGCGAGGACGAAGACGAAGTCGGAGAGGCCTTCGCCGGTGGTCTCGCGCAACAGCTTCAGCCAGCGCGCGCCATAGCCGATCGCGATCAGGCCGAAGACGGGAAGGACGATGATCAGGGAGGAGAGCATTGGCCCGCGGGCTAAAAGGGAGAGATGTCAGCGCAATTGCGCGGTCTGGCCTCCGGCCTTCTCGATCAGGCCCAATACCTCGTCGCGCTGGCGCTTGAATTCGGCGAGCGCCCGGCCGTCGAGCTCGCGGCCACGCGGCACCTTGATCTTCATCGGGTTGACGAAGTTGCCGTTGACCATGACCTCGTAGTGCAGATGCGGCCCGGTCGAGAGGCCGGTATTGCCGAGGAAGCCGATCACCTGGCCTTGGCGAACCTTGACCCCCGGCGCGATGCCCTTGGCGAAGGCCGATTGGTGCGAATAGGTGGTGACATAGCCGTTAGCGTGCTGGATCTCGATGCGCCGGCCATAGCCTGAATCCCATTCGGCCTTGATGATGGTGCCGTTGCCGGCAGCCAGAATGGGCGTGCCGATCTTGTTGGCCCAGTCGATGCCAGTGTGCATCTTCGAATAGCGCATGATCGGGTGGTAGCGCATGCCAAAGCCCGAGCGCATCTCGGCGTCGGTGATCGGCTTGCGCAGCAGGAACTTCTTCAACGAGCGGCCGTCACTGTCGAAATAGTCGATCAGCCCGTCTTCCGGTGCCTGATAGCGGAAGACCTGGCGCGTCTCGCCATTGACCGTGAGCGTCGCCGACAGGATCTCGGCACGCTCGCCTTCGTCGTCATCGGTGAAGATGACTTCGAGATTGTCGCCGCCGCGCACGCGCTGCTGGAAGTCGAGATCATAGGAGAATATCCGGACGAGCTCGTCGATCAGCGGGCGCGGGAGGTCATGGCGCAGGCCGGTCTCGTAAAGGCTCTCATAGAGCCGCGCGCCGGTGCCGCCCTCGTCGTCCTCTTCTTCCTCATCATCCTGCGAGCTGACTTGCGATTTCTGCTGCGGGCCGACGGTTTCCGCCCTCGGCAGGGCGACCGGCACGAACAGGCCCTTGTCGTTGACGGCGATCGCAGCGGAGGGCCGGCCGTTCTCGAGCAGGGCGACGCGGACGATCTGGCGGGGATCGCCGGGGCGCGGGCCCGGCGCGAACAGCGCCTGCAGCACCTGGCCTTCCGGCAGGGCGGCGACCTTCACCCGGCCGTCGAAGGCCTTCATCATCGAGACGATCTGGTCGCGATTGGCGCCGGCATTGCGTATCACGGTCTCGAAATTCTCACCGCGACGGGTGATCAGCAGCTTCTCCTCGACCTGCGGCTCGCGCGTGGCGGCCATCGGAGTCTTCGGCGCATTCGTCACGTTCTCGGGGACGACGCGGACCTCGATGTTGGAGAAGGAGGTGTCGGTGGCGGGGGCATAGGACAGGAGATTGCCGGTGCCGGCGGTCTGGTTGCCCTGAGCCAGAGTGCGGCTCAGCATCAGCTGGGGCGGGATCGGCAGCGCGGCGCGACGGTCGGCGGCGGCGAGGTTGGCCCGCTCCTCCTCCATCTGGTTAACCACGTCGGCGTCGGTGAGATTGGCCTTGCCTGGCGTGATCGGCAGGTCGGCGAGGTCGCGCTTGGTGATCGAGACGTCGGCATCCGGCATTTCGGTGACCGGCTCGGCATAGCGCTCGCTGCCGGGGGCGCCCTCGGCGAAGAGCCGCAACGGATTGAAGGGCGGGATGTTGGCGGCATAGACGCCGCTGGTCAGCGACAGATTGGTCGACAGGCGCACGAAGGGGCGCACCCGGATGACCTCGCGGTCGCCGATGCGCTGGGACATTGGCGCGCGCACGCTGTGCCTGGCAGAGGCGATTGGCTGCTCGGCGACGAGCTTGTCGCCCTTGCGGGCGCCGCCGCCGGCGGAGGTGGTCTGATGCGGGGTGACGGGCTCGGGGCGCTCGGCGAAGCTGGTGTCGCCGCGCACCGCAACCAGGATGGCGCCGCCAAGCAGTGCCGCGCCGCAAGAGCCGACGAGCAGGCAGGCGAAGAGCCAGCGCAGCGAGACGCCGCGGCGGTCCATGCCGGCGGGCGTGGCCCCGGCTGGCGTGATCGGCGGCTCGATCCCGAGATCGACGAGCAGCGCCGTCGCTTCCGGCGTCAGCGGCTCATGCGGCGCTCTGAGATCCGGAGGGGCGTTCATCGGGCGTCTGGCGAATCCATTGAAGCGCCCGACGGGCGCCGGGCGCGATGCCGTTAACGAGCATGGACCCCATATAGAGGAGAGCATGCCTGCGTCACGCGCGGGAATCAATCTCGGGCTGGTCCCGGGCTGAGTTCCTGCGCGGTCGCCGTCGCTGTGAGGAAAAATTGCGGCTGTTTGCGGGCGGCTGCCGTCCGGCGACATTCGCGGGGCGACGGAGCCCGGCGAAAGACCGACAAAACGCCGGGAAATCGCGAGCCGGATAAAAAAACGCAGCTCTGTCGAAAAACTTTCATTTGGCGTGTTGACACCCGGCGGAGGGTCCCCCTATAAAGCGGCCATCGAGACGGCGCCGCCGCTGGCGGGGCCGCTCTACTGCGCTTCATAGGAACGCTAGGCGTTTTGG
>JAESGM010000328.1_pt1 | contig 59953 bp, 39 predicted proteins | sample 9269721 | NCBI WGS metagenome assembly JAESGM01 (sample SAMN15720920, study PRJNA650825) | algae metagenome | isolation source: Komarekiella atlantica HA4396-MV6 and co-occurring heterotrophs from... | place: USA: Theobald House, Kauai, HI | collected 2009-07-29
CCACCGTCGCGGACCGCCATTTCGTCGTCGAACAGGGCAAGGTCGTCGACCAGATCCTGAACGACGAACTCGATGCCAACATCGAGAAACTGCACGCCTATCTGGGCGTCTGACTGAGGAAGGCGCTGATAAGCGTCGCATGTGGAGGAGTGAGGACATGAAATTGAAGACGATTCTTCTGGGATCGATCGCCGCTGCGGTGTTCGCCGCGCCGGCCTATGCCGTCGACATCAAGATCGGCGTCATGAACGACCGCTCGGGCATCTATGCCGACATCGCCGGCGAAGGCTCGGTCGTCGCCGCCCGCATGGCGGTCGAGGACTTCGACGCCGAATCGAAGGACATCAATGTCGAGATCGTCTCGGCCGACCACCAGAACAAGCCCGACGTCGGCTCGACGATCGCGCGCCAGTGGTACGACACCGAGAATGTCGACGTCATCGTCGACGTGCCGACCTCCTCGGTCGCGCTCGCCATCAACGACATCACCCGCGAATCCGACAAGGTGTTCCTGAACTCGGGCGCCGCCACGTCGGACCTGACCGGCTCCGCCTGCTCGCCGAACACGATCCACTGGACCTACGACACCTGGCAGCTCGCCAACGGCACCGGCAACGCCGTCGTCGCCAATGGCGGCGACACCTGGTTCTTCGTCACCGCCGACTATGCCTTCGGCCACGCCCTCGAGCGTGACACCTCGGCAGTCGTCGAGGCAGCCGGCGGCGAGATCGTCGGCACCGTCCGCACGCCGTTCCCGGGCACGGACTTCTCGTCCTTCCTGCTCCAGGCGCAGTCCTCGGGCGCCAAGGTCATCGGCCTTGCCAATGCCGGCGGCGACACGATCAACTCGATCAAGCAGGCGTCGGAATTCGGCATCACCCAGGGCGGCCAGTCGCTCGCCGGTCTGCTCGTCTTCATCAACGACATCCACGCGCTCGGTCTCGACGTCGCGCAGGGCCTGCTGCTCACCTCGAGCTTCTATTGGGACCTGAACGAGCAGACCCGCGAGTGGTCGGCCCGCTTCGAGGAAGAGACCGGCAAGAAGCCTTCGATGGTTCAGGCCGGCGTCTATTCGAGCATCCTTCACTACCTGAAGGCCGTCGAGGCCGTCGGCGACAAGACCTCGCAGGACGTCGTCGCCAAGATGAAGGAAATGCCGACCGACGATCCGCTCTTCGGCAAGGGCGAAATCCGCGCCGACGGCCGCAAGATCCACGATTCCTACCTGTTCCGCGTCAAGACGCCGGAAGAGTCGAAGGGTCCGTGGGATTACTACGAGACCGTCTCGACCACGCCTGCGGCGGAAGCCTTCCGCCCGCTCGAAGACGGCGGTTGCTCGCTCGTCGAGTAGGCTCGCGTCCATTGATGCGGCGCGGCCCTTGAGCCGCGCCGCATTTCGTCTCCGGAAACTTCTCGACCACGGGATGCGCACATGTTCGAGCTCCTAGGCATTCCGCCGCAAGCTCTCTTCGGCCAGTTGCTGCTGGGTCTGATCAACGGCTCGTTCTATGCGATGCTGTCCCTGGGCCTGGCCATCATCTTCGGCCTCCTCAACATCATCAATTTCACGCATGGCGCGCAATATATGCTCGGCGCCTTCGTGGCCTGGATGCTGCTCAACTATCTGGGCATCGGCTACTGGTGGGCGCTGCTGCTCGTGCCGATCGCCGTCGGCGCGACCGGCATCATCATCGAGCGGCTGCTGATATCGAGGCTCTATCACCTTGACCATCTCTACGGCCTGCTCCTGACCTTCGGCCTCGCGCTGATCATGCAGGGCCTCCTGCGCAACGAGTACGGCATTTCGGGCCTGCCCTACGGCATCCCGGCGGAGCTCGCCGGCGGCACCAATCTCGGCTTCATGTTCCTGCCGAACTATCGCGGCTGGGTCGTCATCGCCTCGCTCATCGTCTGCCTCGGCACCTGGTTCGTGATCGAGAAGACGCGGCTCGGCGCCTATCTGCGCGCCGCCACAGAGAACCCGACGCTGGTCGGCGCCTTCGGCATCAACGTGCCCCTGATGATCACCCTGACCTACGGCTTCGGCGTTGCGCTCGCCGGCTTTGCCGGCGTCCTCGCCGCGCCGATCTATTCGGTCAACCCGAACATGGGCGCGGACCTGATCATCGTCGTCTTTGCGGTGGTCGTCATCGGCGGCATGGGCTCGATCCTCGGCTCGGTCCTGACCGGCTTCGGCCTCGGCCTCGTCGAGGGCCTGACCCGCGTCTTCTATCCCGAGGGCTCCGCCGTCGTCATCTTCGTCATCATGGCCATCGTGCTCATGATCAAGCCCGCCGGCCTGTTCGGGAGGACCGCCTGATGGTTTCCGTGACCGATACCGAAACGAGTTCGGCCGTCGCCGAGCCGCGCATCCGCCAGAAGACGATGGGCATGCCGGTTCATCACATGGCGATCTTCGTCATGCTGCTGGCGGCCGGCATCGTCGCCCCCTTCATGCTCTATCCCGTCTTCGTCATGAAGGTGCTCTGCTTCGCGCTCTTTGCCTGCGCGTTCAACCTCCTGCTCGGCTTCGGCGGCCTGCTCTCCTTCGGCCACGCGGCCTATTTCGGCTCGGCGAGCTATGTCTCGGCGCATGCCGCCAAGGTCTGGGGCCTGTCGCCGGAACTCGCCATCCTGACCGGCACGGCAACGGCGGCGGTGCTCGGCCTCGCCTTCGGCTCGCTCGCCATCCGCCGCCAGGGCATCTATTTCGCGATGGTCACGCTCGCCTTCGCGCAGATGGTGTTCTTCTTCGCCTTGCAGGCCCCGTTCACCGGCGGTGAGGACGGCATCCAGGGCGTGCCGCGCAATCCGCTGCTCGGCTTCATCGACATTTCCAGCCACATGTCGCTCTACTGGCTGGTGCTCGGCATCACCTTCGGCGGCCTGCTCGTCATCTACCGCATCATCCACTCACCCTTCGGCCAGGTGCTGAAGGCGATCCGCGAGAACGAGCCGCGGGCGATCTCGCTCGGCTACCGCGTCAACCGCTACAAGCTGACCGTGTTCGTCATGTCGGCGGCACTGGCCGGCCTTGCCGGATCCACCAAGGCCTTCGTCTTCCAGCTCGCCTCGCTGACCGACGTGCACTGGTCGATGTCGGGCGAAGTGGTGCTGATGACGCTGCTCGGCGGCATGGGCACCGTGTTCGGGCCGATCGTCGGCGCGGCGGTGATCGTGACCATGCAGAACTACCTGGCGACCTTCGGCGCCTGGGTCACGATCGTCCAGGGCATCGTCTTCGTCATCTGCGTCATGCTCTTCCGCGAAGGCATCATCGGCGTCCTGTCGAAGCTGATCAAAAAGCCGCTCTGAGGCGAGAGGCACGGTTCAAAGAAAAAGCCCCGGCAGCGATGCCGGGGCTTTTGTTTGTGCGGTATGCCGACGGGCCTATCGGCGCTGCGGGGCAGATCGCGCGGCGACCGGCGAAAGGTCGCGGCCGTGCAAGACGACCCGCTTCGGTTCGCGTGCGGCCTGCGCGCCCTTGAGAAGGCGGCGATACCATTCGATGTAGTACGCAAGCGCGAACTGCAGCGCGATGCCGGCCGTCACGATGACGATGTCCCCCGCCACGGTCGGCGCGAAGACGCCGCGCCAGGCCTGCGCCGCCATCGACAGGATCGTGCCGACGACGAAGACCGGCAGCGCATGGCGCCCGAGCACCGCGAGCGGATTGTCGAAGCTCGTGCGGAACATGTTCGAGATGGCTGGAATGGCATAGAGCAGATAGCCGGCGGCCAGCACGTGCAGCATGCGCGGCAGCGACAGGAACGTCTTGTCGAAGCCGGTAAAGATCTTCGGCAGGCCCATCGAGACGTCGATGCCCCAGAACGGCACGCGAACCCACAGGAGCGCTGTGACGAGATAGAGCGCGGCCGCGCCGACGAGCCAGCGATTGACCGGCAGCGAGCCGCCCCGCTTGACGTGCATCATCACGGCCATGCCGATGACGAACAGGAACTGCCACGAGAACGGGTTCAGGAACCAGTAGCCGCCATTGGGAAACTGCGGCGGCGCGATCGGCAGCAGGCCGGCGACCATCCAAAGGATGCCCGACGCGGCCACCATCCAGCCGATGCTGAGCGTGCCGATGAGGAGGAACAGCGGCAGCAGAAGCAAGACGATGCCGTACATCGACAGGATGTTGTTGTAGCCGAGCTGGTGGCCGAGCGTGACGATGCCGACCAGCGAGGCGGCCGTGTCGGTGACGACCGGCTCGATATTGATCTTGGCCATCAAATGCGGCGCGCCGAAGTACAGCGCGAAGAACGAAAAGATGCCGAGCGTCGCCATCGTGGTGCCGAGCTGGGCGATGTAGAGCACGCCCGCGCGCCGCCAGGTCTTCAGTGCCGTGATCAGGCGGTTGCCGGCCTCGAACTTCAGCCCGTAGGCGAGCGCGGCCGAAATGCCGGAGATCAGCACGAAGGCTTCGGCCGAATCGGAGAAGCCGAAATTCTTGTGCGTGATCACCTCGATCGGATTGCCCGGAACGTGGTTGATGAAGATCGAGAGCAGGGCGAGCGCACGGATGACGTCGATCCTGGTATCGCGAACGGGGTTCTTGGCATTCATCATGCAAAAAGATTCCAACGATGTGAAACGGGTTCATGCCGCTTCACAAGCCAGGCGTCCCTTCCTGAGGTGAAGACACCGCTCTGACAGCCTCGCCGGACGAAATTGCGGCAGCGCTGGAAGCATGTCGACAACGCGTTAAGTACCGAATCCGATCCCGAGGCGGGATCACGTTTCGCGAAACTTCGTTTCAGCAGCCACTGAAATGCGCAAGGCCGCCGATGCGGCGGCCCTGCTTATGGCGGTTGATTTGGCCGGTTCAGGCCGCTTCGATGGAGGGCGCGATGCGGAAGGAGCGGCGCACTTCCTCGTCGTTGAGAAGCCCGCCCGCGCGCAGGAGGCCGGCGAAGCGGCCATTGCTCTGCGCGAGTTCGCCGAACCCGCCCATCTCGACGATCCGGCCGCGATCCATGAAGATCACCAGGTCGGCGTCGCGCACGGTCGACAGGCGGTGGGCGATGACGAAGGTGGTGCGGTTCTCGCGCAGCCGGTCGATCGCCTGCTTGACCTGTTCCTCGGTCTCGACGTCGAGCGCGCTCGTCGCCTCGTCGAGGACTAGGATCGGCGCGTCCTTGAGGATGGCGCGGGCGATCGCGATGCGCTGGCGCTCGCCGCCCGAAAGCTGCCCGCCGCGCTCGCCGACGAGCGTGTCGTAGCCGGTCGACTTGCCGAGGATGAACTCCTCGGCTGCAGCCGCGCGGGCCGCATGGTGGACGTCGTCGTTCAGCGCATCGTCGCGGCCGAGACGGATATTGTCCTCGATCGAGCGGTTGAGCAGGCCCGCATCCTGGAACACGGTCGCCATCTGATGGCGCAGCGAGTTGCGCTTGACCGTGCGCGTGTCGATCCCGTCGACATAGATCGCGCCCGAATGCGGATCGTAGACGCGCTGGAGAAGATTGATCAGCGTCGTCTTGCCGGCGCCCGTCGGGCCGACGATCGCGACCGTCTGGCCGGCGCCGACCGAGAACGAGATGTCGCTCACGCCTTCGTTCGTGCCGGGGAAGCGGAAATTGACGTTGTCGAAGACGATGTTGCCGTCGACGCGCTCGAGAACCTTCGCGTCATAGGCTTCCGCCCGCTCCTCGACCGAATCCTCGATCTCGTAGAACGCCTCGAGCTTGGCGCGCGCCTCGAACACCTGGTTGACGAAGCCCGTCACCTGGTCGAGGCGGCTGATGAGAAGCGTGGCGAAGCCGGTGAAGGCGACGACGTCGCCGATCTTCAGTTCGCCGCGCGAGACGAGGAGGGCGCCGATGACGAGCACGACCATCATCGAGATGGTCGAGGACAGGCGCTGCAGCGCGCTCGCCAGCGCCCACCAGTCGAGCACCGGATACTGGGCTCCGATCAGGCGGCCGATATGCTCCTTGAGCGCATGCGTCTCCTGCTGGATGCGGCCATAGCTCTGCAGCACCGAGACGTTGGAGACCGAGTCGCTCACATGGGCGAAGACCTTGTGGTAGTGCTGCTCGACCTCGGCCTGGCCGTTCTTGGTCTTCTTCATGACCAGGCGGCTGATCGTGACATAGGCGACGCCGAGCGTGAACAGCACCATCGACATGCGCAGGTCGAGCGAGATCGCGGTCGGCACCAGAAGGACGAGCGCGACGGCCGTCGACAGATGCTGGCGCATGAATTCGAGCCACAGGCTGAACAGCGCCTCGACGGCGCGGAGCAGCGTATGCAGCGAGTTGGACGTGCCGCGCTTGGAATGCCAGGCGAGCGGCATGGTGATGACGTTCTCGTAGGAACGCGCGAGGACGTCGCCGCGCACGGCATGCGCGAGCCGGTCCGCGCCGCGGGAGACGAGCACGAAGGCGACGATGTTGAAGAGGCCGAGGCCGGCCCACATGGCCAGCGCCGGTGTCACGTCGGCCTTCTCGGAAATGGCGTCGATGATGCGGCCGAACAGGATCGGCTCGGCGATGGCGACGATCGCGAGGAGGACGTTGGAGCCGCAGATGACGGCGACCTTGCCGCGGGCGACGGCAAGGTAGGTCAGGGCTCTCCAGTACACTTCCACTAGGGACACGGCATCAGGCCTTTCAGCATTCATTGTGCGCCGCAACATAAATGACGCTACGTCAGGTTGCGGTCTTGGACAATCGGGTATGTGGGGGACGGGTCTCGAATTTCGCTACAAGAAGAGCGAACGGTCGTTACTTTCCGTGATGCTTTAACAATCGGAAATGTTTGATCAATTGGGAACGTGCGCCGCAAATGCGGTACCAATGCGGCGCGTGATGCCTAGCCCAATTCACCGTTTGCGACGGTAACGACGACCTCGTGATGGCCCTGATCGGCAAGCTTTATTTGCTGCACCTGCGTTCCGTCAAGAACAATCGAATCGGTTGCTCCGCGGACGATCGAAATTCGGTACTCGGCCGCGCCGAAACGCATTTTCGCGTGGAATCCCGGCCAGTTGGAAGGAAGGCGCGGCGCGATCGAAATCGTCCCGCCCGTCCGCTCGATGCCGAGGATTCCCTCAACGGCGGCCCGGTAGAGCCAACCTGCCGAGCCCGTATACCAGGTCCAGCCGCCGCGCCCGGCGCGGTCGGCTTCCGAATAGACGTCCGCCGCCACGACATAGGGCTCGACGCGATAGGCGTCCGCACTTGCCCGGTCGAGGGCGTGATTGACCGGGTTGATCACGGAAAAAGCGCGGTAGGCCTCGTCGCTGCGACCGAGTGACGCAAGGGCAAGAACGAACCACGTGGCGGCGTGGGTGTACTGCCCGCCATTCTCGCGCACGCCCGGCGGATAGCCCTTGATGTAGCCCGGTTCCTTCGGCGTGTGCTCGAAGGGCGGGGTGAAGAGGCGGATGAGATCGTGCTCCGCGTCGAGCAGCCATTCCTGCGCGCTCGTCATCGCCTGGCTCGCGCGGTCCTTCGGGCCGAACCCGGAAAGGACTGCCCAGGACTGGGCGAGCGAATCGATCCGGCATTCGTCGGACTGGCTGGAACCGAGCGGCGAGCCGTCGTCGAAATAGCCGCGGCGGTACCATTCGCCGTCCCAGCCGGCGTCCTCGATGGCGATCTTGAGCTGGTCGAGATGGCGCCGCCATGCCTCGGCGCGCTTCGCGTCGCCGCGCTCATCGGCGATGACGGCGAAGTCGCGCAGCGTGGCCGCTAGGAACCAGCCGAGCCAGACGCTCTCGCCGCGTCCCTCTTCGCCGACGCGGTTCATGCCGTCGTTCCAGTCGCCGCCGAGGATCAGCGGCAGGCCGTGCGGCCCGGTGCGCTTGACGGCAAGGTCGAGCGCGCGGGCGCAGTGCTCATAGAGCGGCGCCGTCTCCTTCGAAAGCTGCGGGGTGAAGAAGGAATCGTGCTGGCCTTCCTGCAGGGGCTCGCCTTCGAGGAAGGGCAGCGTCTCGTCGAGAATGGCCGCATCGCCGGTGACGGTCACGTAGCGCTGCGCGCCATGCGCCAGCCAGACGACGTCATCCGAGATCATGGTCCGCACGCCGGCGCCCGAGCGCGGCAGCCACCAATGCTGCACGTCGCCTTCGCGGAACTGGCGCCCGGCGGCATTGAGGATCTGCGTCCGGGCGAGCGACGGATCGTGCAGCAGAAGCGCGAGCGTGTCCTGCAACTGGTCGCGGAAGCCATAGGCGCCGCTCGCCTGGTAGAAGGCGGCGCGGGCGCGGATGCGGCAGGCGAAGGCCTGGTAGGGCAGCCAGGTGTTGACCAGCGCGTCGAAGGCCGGGTCGGGCGTTTCGACCTGCAGCGCATCGGCGAAGTCCCGCCAGCTTTCGCTGTTGCGCTGAAGGCGCTCGTCGAAGGATTGCTGGCGGTGATGCTGGACGAGCGTGCGCGCCTCGGCGAGCGAGCCGGCATCGCCGAGATAGAGCGTCAGCGCCTCCTCGGCCCCCGCGTCGAGGTCGATATCGAAGGCGATCGCGCCGCAGATGTCGCGTCCGGCTTCTGACGTGCGGGTCAGCGATGCGCCGGAAACGACCGCCGCCGGCCGTTCCGTCGACCCGCGCAGGCCGAGGAATTCGGCCCGGTCGCAGGTGAAGGACTGGAGCGGCCGGTCGCCGGCCAGGAATGCGACGCGGTCGCCATAGTCGAGATGGTAGGGGTTGGCGGCGGTCACCATGTCGACCGTGGCGTCATGCCCCGGCACGGTGGTCGCGCTGGTGCGCGTGCGGTTCACGCCCATCACCCATTCGACATAGGCATAGACGCGCAGGCGCTTCGGCGCATCGCCGCGATTGGCGAGCTTGAGGCGCGAGATGCGCACCGGATCGGCGGGGTCGACGACATGCGTCAGTTCGGCCGCGATGCGGCTCCGCTCGACCGAGAAGGTCGAGATGCCCTGGCCGTGCCGCGCTTCGTAGATAAGTGACGGGTCGCGCAGGAGCGCAGCCGTCGGCGCGAACGCCTCGCTCGTATCGCGGTCGACGATGTAGAGCCCTTCGCCCGGCCGGTTGGTCACGGGGTCGTTCGTCCAGGGCGTGATCTGGAAGTCGCGGCTGTTCCGGCTCCAGGTGAAGGCGGCGCCTTCGGCCGAGACGTGGAAGCCGAAATTCTCGTTGGCGATCACGTTGATCCAGGGCTGCGGCGTGTGCCGGCGCCCGTCGAGCCGCACGACATAGCTGCGGCCCTCGTCGGCAAAGCCGCCATAGCCGTTCCACATGGCAAGGCCGGTTCCGTCGGCCGCCGCCACCGGCGCCAGTCGCGCGGGTGGCTTGACGGCCTGCGCGGGCGCCAGCGCGCGGCGCTGGCCGAGTTCCTGATGCGCGATCGCCTCGGCGCGATCGATTTGGTCGAAGATCGTGCCGTTACGGGTGTGAAGCACGACGCGCGCGACGGAGAGCAGCGTCTTGTAGGTGCGGTCGTCCATCAGGTCGCGGCGCACGGCGAAGATGTGCTGGCGGGGCCCGAGTTCGCGCCCGCGCATGCGGCTGTTGTCGCACAACTGCTCGATCGCCTGCTGCAGGTCCTGAACGTAGGACGAGGCCTGTTCGTTGACGATGACGAGATCGGCGACGAGGCCGTGCGTGCGCAGATACTCCTGCATCCGCAGCGCGGACGAGACGATCTCGAGATCGGCGACATCGGCGATGCGCAGCGCGAAGATCGGGAAATCGCCCGAGATGCTGGTCGGCCAGAGCGAGGATTGCGAGCCGAGCCCCTCGATGATCGATTCCGACGGCGCGCGCAGCGCCGGGTCGGGATAGAGGAGATAGCGCGCGAGCTTCTGGACGCCGGCGGCGTCGGCGAGCGACAGGCCGACGTGCCGGGTCTGCACCTGCGAGCGCGTCCAGGCGAGCATCGCCTGCCGCTCGAAGGATTCGGGATTGTCGAAGCGGATCGCCGCCGCGCGCGCATCGTCCTCCGTCGCGGTGACGATGGTCCAGAAGGTCAGCGAAACCTCCTTGCCGGCCGGCACGCGCACCTTGCAGCGGATCGACAGGATCGGGTCGAGCGTGAACCCGTCCTTGCCCTCGAAGGCCGCATGGCGGTCGAAGGCGGCGGGATCGACGATCGAGCGGCCGCGTCCGAGAAATTCGCGCCGATCGGTCTGGGCGCGTGCCTCGCGCGAGATGCCGGCCCCGGCGGTGACGAAATGCGCGAAGGCGACGTCGGCCTCGCCCGGCGTGCGCTTGTTGCGCCGCGCCAGGATCAGGCTGCCCTCATTGGCGATGGTCGTCTTGACGAACATCTTGGAAAAGGCCGGATGTGCCTGGTCGCTCGCCTCGGGCGCCAGCGCCAGCTCGCCATAGGAGGTGATCTCGAGATGCTGGTCGGCATCGCCATTGTTGGAGATGGTGATCCGCCGCGCCTCGCCATTGGCTTCGGAGGTGACGATCGCCTCGACCTTGGTCGTGATCGGGCCGACGCGCTTCAAGAACGTCGCCTTGTCGTCGCTGAAGATCGCCTCGGTGCGCTCGTTCTCCGCCGCCTTCGGATCGCCGGTGGCCGACCACCACGCGCCGGTCGCCGGGTCCGAGACGAAGATGAAGGTGCCGGAACGGTCCTCGACCGGATCGCCCGACCAGCGGGTGACGGCGATGTCGCCGCAGCGGCTATAGCCGGTGCCCTTGGCCGTCAGCATGACGCTGTAATAGCCGTTCGACATCAGGCTGGTCGCCGGCAGCGCATGGACCGGGTCGGCGACGACGCGGATGTCGGAGCTCGTCTCGACCTCCTCCGCCGTGGTGCGGTCGCCCGCTTCCGCGCGCGCCTTCGTGGCGGGCACGTCGCGCGGCGCCTTTTCCTGCAGCAGGAGTTCGGCGGCCTCGATTACGGCGTCCGAATGGAAGCGCTCGCGCATGCGGCCTTCGAAGACGACGTTGGCAACGGCGACGATCGACATGCCGGTATGGTGAGCCATGTAGTTGCGAACGACGGCGCAGGCCGCGCCCGTCGGAACGCGCGTCGGCGTGAAGTCGATCGCGTCGTAGTAGCCGTAGCGCCCGCGTCCGCCGATCGCCTCCAGTTCTGCAAGGTTCAGCACCGCCTCGCGCGGCTTGAACTGCGCGGCGAGCAGCGTCGCATAGGGCGCGATCACCGTGTTTTGCGCAAGGCCGCGTTTCAGGCCGAGGCCCGGCACGCCGAAATTCGTGTACTGGTAGGTCATCTCGCGGTCGCGCGCATTGTAGGCGCTTTCGGAAATGCCCCACGGAATGCCCTTCGAGCGGGCATAGCGGATCTGGCGGGCGATGATGAGGTTGTTGGTCTGGTTGAGGATGCCGCCGAGGGGCTCCTTCATGACGAGCGGCGGCATCAGATATTCGAACATCGAGCCCGACCAGGAGACCAGCGCCCCGGCGAAGCCGACGAGCGTCACCGGGCGGCCGAGCCGCATCCAGTGGTCTGTCGGCACGTCGCCCTTGGCGATGGCGAAGAGGCTCGTCAGCCGGGCTTCGGAGGCGAGGAGGTCGTAGCAGGCCTCGTCGAGCTGGCGCTGGTCGACGCGGTAGCCGATCGACAGCAGCTTGCGGTCGGCGCGCAGGAGGAACGAGAAATCCATCTCGAAGGCGAACTGGCGCGCGCGGTCGCGCAGCGCGATCAGGTCGCGGCGAAGGGCCGTCACCTGCGCGTCCTCGATGTGGGAATCGGCGATGTGCGACTGGCAGGTCGCTTCCACCTTGTTCGCCCAGAGCGCCAGCGTCTCGCTGGCATGCGAGCCGATCTCCTCGTCGATCGAGCGCGCCAGCTTGCGAATGTCGGCGGACAGGACGGCGAGGTTGATCGTGCGGATCGCGGCCGTCTCCGGCTCGCTGCGGATCGTCTCGACCGCGCGGCGCATGCCGTCGACCCGCTCGCGCAGGCGCTGGCGAAGGGGGCGGAGCGGACGGCGGTCGTCCGGCAGTTCGTCGAGGCTTTGCTCCAGGATCGTCACGCAGTCGAGGATGCCGGTATAGTCGCCCTGGAGATGCGCGGCGGGCGCCTGCGCCCAGATGTTGCAGGTCGCGGCGACGGTGACGAGATGCCCCGCCAGATTGCCGCTGTCGACGGAGGAGACGTAGAGCGGCAAAAGCGGCTTCAGCGTCTGCGTGTCGTACCAGTTGTAGAGATGGCCGCGATGGCGCTCCATGCGCTCGATCGTCGAGATCGTCCGTTCCATCTGCCGCACGGCGTCGGCAAGGCTCAGCCAGCCGAAATCGCGGGCCGAGACGATCGACAGGAGGTAGATGCCGACATTGGTCGGCGAGGTGCGCGGCGCGACGACGGGCGAGGGGATTTCCTGGAAATTGTCCGGCGGCAGGAAATGGTGCTCGGCCGTCACGAAAGTCTCGTAATAGAGCCAGGTGCGGCGCGCGGCGATGCGCAGCTTGGCGGCGTCGACGGGGTCGACGACGAGCTGGTCCTCGGTCTCCGCCGAGCGGCTGATCAGCCAGGCGAAGCCAGGCGCGCCGGCCCAGAAGAACAGGAAGATGCCGGCGACGAAGACGCCGGTGCGCTCGCCGATGACCGCGATCGCAAAACCGATCAGCGCGATCGCCAGCGAACCGATCATCATGGCGTGATAGCTCGGCAGTGTCTCGCCGCCGCGCGCCGCGTCGGAGGCCGTGCGCCATTCGAGCAGCTTGCGCCGGGTGAAGAACACGCGGGTGAGCGTGCGCAGGATCGCATCCGCCGACGCCCAGGCCTGATGCGCGATGAGCAGGACCTTGAGCACCACCTGCGCCGTCGCGAAGGCGATTTCGCGGGCGAGCGCGGAGAAGTGGCTGCGCAGCGTCGCTTCGGAATTGCGCGGCATCAGCGCGTCGACGATGGAATAGGTGAGCGCGAGGACGAGGCTGAGGATCAACAGCGCCTGCCACTGGGCGGCATAGGCGAAGGGCAGCAGCGTCCAGCCGGCGATCGAGGCGAGGACCCAGGAGATCGGCGTCAGCGAGCGTCGCAGATTGTCGATCATCTTCCAGCGCGACAGGCCGGGAATGCCGGAGCGCGGGTCGAGGATGAAGGGCAGGAGCTGCCAGTCGCCCCGGATCCAGCGATGGTTGCGCGAGGCGTCGACCGAATAGCGCGTCGGGTAGTCCTCGATCAGTTCGACATCGGTGACGAGCGCGCAGCGCGCCCATGCGCCTTCCAGAAGGTCGTGGCTGAGGACGGCGTTCTCTGGAATCCGGTCCTTGAGTGCGGCCTCCATCGCGTCGATGTGGTAGAGGCCCTTGCCGGTGAAGGTGCCGGAATCGAAGAGGTCCTGATAGACGTCCGAAACGGCGAAGACGTAAGGGTCCATGCCCCGGTTGGCCGAGAAGATGCGCTGGAAGAACGACGCCTCGTTGCCGGTCGTCAGCGACGGCGTCACGCGCGGCTGCAGGATGCCGTAGCCGGTGAGGATGCGCCCCGTCCTGGCGTCGATGACCGGCCGGTTGAGCGGATGCGACATCTTGCCGACGAGCTTGGCGACCGCGTCGCGCGTCATGCGCGTGTCGGCGTCGAGCGTCAGCACATATTGCACGTTCCCCGGCAGCGGCGTCGTCGGAGCGATATAGGTCGTGTCGAGATCGCCGCGCAAAAGCGCATTGAGCTCGTGCAGCTTGCCGCGCTTGCGCTCCCAGCCCATCCAGGCGCCTTCGTTCTCGTTGTAGAGCCGGCGGCGGTGGAGGACGTGGAAGCGGGGCCGGTCGTCGCGCGGATAGCGGTCGTTCAGCGCCGCGACGCGCTTGCGGGCGTAGTCGAGCAGTTCCATGTCCTCGCCGGTCTGCTCCGACTGGCTGTCGCGCCAGTCCGACAGGATGGCGAAGTCGAGTTCGCCCTGCATGTTGGCGAGGTAGTGGACCTCGAGATTATGGAGCGCGTCCTCGACGTCGTCGCGCGAGCCGATCAGGATCGGCAGCGCGACCAGCGTGCGCGCATGGGCGGGCACGCCGTCCTTGTATTCATAGCCGATCAGTCGCGTCGGCTCGACGAGCAGTGAGGCGACGGTGTTGAAGAGGCCGAGCGCCGCCTCGCTCGCCGGCAGGAGGAAAAGTGCCAGAAGCAGCGTCACCGCCAGGGTGGAAAGGCCGATGCCTTCGAGCGTGAAGCCGACGGCGACGAGCAGCAGCCCGGTGAGGATGGCGGACGGCAGCACGATGCCCATCCAGCCGGTGCGCCGGTAGAAGCGGCGCAGCCGCGTCGGCCATTTCGGCTCGTAGCCGATGGCGTGTTCGAGTTCGGGCCGCCGCGGGCCGACGACGAAGAAGCCGATGTCGGGACTGGTCTGCTGGCCGATCGCGAGCGCCCGGTCCTGCGCCATCCCAATCGCGCGCTCGGTGACGTCGCGTTCGGAAAGCTCAGTGCCGGCCGCCAGTTCCTCGATCGCGCGGCGATACTGGTCGCGCGACTGGAAGTCGAGTTCGGCGAAGTCGGTGTGCGCGCGCAGCGTGCGGTCGACATGGCTCAACTCCTCGAACCACACGGTCCAGTCCGTGTCGTCAACGAGCCTCAGCCCCTTGATGATGTTGCCGGTGGTGACGTTGCCGGAGGACAACGTCGCATGTTCGCGCCGCGCGACCTCCTCGGCGTCGAGGTCGAAGCGCTCGAGTTCGGTCTCGAGCCAGCCGAGCGCGCTCGCGGCATATTGCGTGCCGTCGCGCAGGCGAAAGAGAAGCTGCGTGGCGAAGGTCGTGTCGCGGGCATGGGCGTCATAGGCGCCGAGGACGCCCAGTTCCTCCTCGACGGAGCCCTGCGCCAGCGCCTCGTCTGCGACCTTGTTGGCGACGGCGCGCATCTCGTGCGCGCGCTTCACGCGTACGGCGAGCCGGCGCAGGTTTTCGACGAGCACGAAGCGCAGGAGCGACGGCAGCGCCCACAATTCGCCGATCGACAGTGGGTCGACCTCCTGGAAGGCCGCGACCATGGTCTCGAAACCGGTGACCGAGATAGCGCTGTCGCATTGCGCGACATAGGTCCAGGCGAGAACGAGCGCGCGCGGCACCTGGCGCCCGTCCGGCAGCGTGGTCAGCGGCAGCTTCTTGAAGAAGCGCGGCGGCAGGTCGCGCCGCACCTGCAGGATCGTGTCCTCGACGAGATAGTGGTTGTCGAGCAGCCAGTTCGCGGCCGGCGTGACGGGCTCGCCGTTCTGCTGGGCGGTGCCGAGATAGGTGACGACCGCGAGGATCGTATCGGCGTTCTCGTTTGCGCGCTGGCGCAAATCGAGTTCGTAGAGGTCGAATTCGGGCTCGAACCGGTCGGACGCCAGATCGTAGCCGAGAGCGTGAAGCGTCAGGTCCTTGCCGGGTGTAAAGCGAATGGGCGTGTCGACTGCAGCAGGCAGGAGCGGAGCGGCGTCGCGGATGCGGGCCGGATCGGTCTGGATGTTCATGCTCTAAAAGAATCCGTCTAAGCGCTGTCGACCGCCCGACGCATGTCAGGCTGACGCTAAACCGATTCAAACGCGATTGGTTTCAAGAGCGTAAGGGGGAGGCGGCTACACAATTCGTGTCGGGGCGACACAGAGCCGTGGCCCGCAACGGCGAAAGGCGGCCCGCGCGTGCGGTCCGCCTTTCCATTTGGCGATGGATCGCCGGGTTTTCTACTCCGCCGGCTGCGGTGCCCCGTCCGCGACCGGCTTGCGCGTCGCCTCGGAGCGCTCCTTCGAGGTGATGAAGGTGTAGAACATCGGGACGACGAACAGCGTGAAGAACGTGCCGATCAGGAGCCCCGAGAAGATCACGAGGCCCATCGCCTGGCGGGCGGCTGCACCGGCGCCGGCCGCGATCATCAGCGGGATGACGGCGAGCGCCAGCGCGGCGGTCGTCATCAGGATCGGGCGCAGGCGCACCGTCGCCGAATAGACGATCGCCTCGCGGATCGACATGCCCTCGTCGCGCTTCTGGTTGGCGAATTCCACCAGCAGGATGCCGTGCTTGGTGATGATGCCGATCAGCGTGATCAGGCCCACCTGCGTATAGATGTTCAGCGTTCCCAGCCCCAGATTGAGCGGCAGGATCGCGCCGAAGATCGACAGCGGCACCGACATCAGGATGATGAACGGATCGCGGAAGCTCTCGAACTGCGCGGCGAGCAGGAGGTAAATCACGACGATCGCAAGCGAGAAGGCGATCAGGATCGTGTTGCCCTGCTGGACCTCCAGACGCGACTGTCCGGAATATTCGATGAAGAACGAATCCGGCAGCGCGGCCTGCGCGATCTCGGTGATGGTCTGCAGCCCTTCGCCGGTCGTGATGCCGGGCAGGGGCAGGGCCGAGATGGTCGCCGAGTTCAACTGGTTGAACTGCTCGATGGCGGCCGGCGCGGCATTGGTGGAGATCGTCACGACCGAGGAGAGCGGGATCATCTCGCCGGTGGTCGCGCGGATGAAGAAATCGCCGAGCTTTTCCGGGTTGTCGCGATATTCCTGCGGCACCTGGGTGATGACGTCGTAGCTGTTCGACTCGCGGTCGAACTGCGCTACGGCGCCGCCGCCGACGAGCGCGCTGAGCGTCGTGCCGACATCGCTGACGGGCACGTTGAGCGCGGCGGCGCGGTCGCGGTCGATGGTGATCGTCACCTGCGGCGCGTCGAAGGCGAGCGAGTTCTGGACGACGATGAACTGGCCCGTCGCCTCCGCCTCGCGGCGGATCTGGTCGGCCACTTCATAGACCTGGCTCGGGTCGCCGGTCGACTGGACGATGAGCGAGATCGGCAGGCCGCCGCCGGCGCCCGGCAGCGAGGGCGGCGCGAAGACCAGCGCCTCGACGCCGTCGACCGTGCCGATCCGGGCCTGGATGTCCTGCTGGATCTCGGCCTGGGTGCGGTCGCGCTCGGACCAGTCCTTCAAGGCCCAGACGACGAAGCCCGAGTTGGTCTGGCCGCCGAGCCCGACGATGGAAAAGCGCGACTGCACGTCCTCGAGGTCGCTGGTCGCGGCCTCGATCTCCTCGGCATAGCCGGACGTGTAGGGCGTCGTCGCATAGCGCGGCGCGGTGATGAGCGAGAAGAGGGCGCCCGAATCCTCTTCCGGCGCCAGTTCGCTCGACGTGTTGAAGAACATGAACGCGGTCACCGCCACCAGCGCGGCCGAGATGAAAAGCGTCACCGGCCGGTAGTTGAGCGAGCCCGAGACCATGCGGCCGTACCAGTTCGACAGCCGATCGAAGGTGCGGTCGACGAAGATCTGGAACCGGCTGTGCCCGCCCGACTTCAGGAGCCGCGCCGACATCATCGGCGTGATCGTCAGGGCGACGATGCCCGAGATGACGACGGCGCCGGCGAGCGTGAAGGCGAATTCGCGGAACAGCGCGCCCGTCAGGCCGCCGGTGAAGCCGAGCGGCATGAAGACGGCGACGAGCGTCAGCGTCATCGCCACGATGGCGAGCGAGATTTCCTGCATGCCCTTGATGGACGCCGCCATCGGGGTCATGCCCTCCTCGATGTGCCGGTGGATGTTCTCCACCACGATGATGGCGTCGTCGACGACGAGGCCGATGGCCAGCACCATGGCGAGCAGCGACAGGAGGTTGATGGAATAGCCCATCATCAGGAGGAAGAAGCAGACGCCGATCAGCGACAGCGGGATCGTCGCCACCGGCATCAGCACCGAGCGGAACGAGCCGAGGAAGAGCAGGATGACGACCACCACGATCGCGACCGCTTCGGCGATCGTGATGAAGACCTCCTCGATCGAGGCGCGGATCGTGTCGGTCGCGTTGTAGACGAGCGAAACGCTCATCCCGTCGGGCAGCGTCGCCTGGATGGCGGGCAGTTCGGCGTTGACCGCATCCGCCGTGTCGAGCGGATTGGCCGACGGCGTCGGGAAGATGCCGATGAAGGTGCCGGGATTGCCGTTGAAATTGACGACCGTGTCGGTGCTTTCGGCGGCGAGCTCGACATTGGCGACGTCGCGCAGCCGCACGACATCGTCGCCGTCGGATTTGAGCGGCAGCGCGCCGAAGGCTTCGGGCGTCTGGAGCGTCGATTCGAGCGTGATCGAATAGGCGACGTATTCGTTCTTGGTCTGGCCGGGGGCCGACAGGAAGTTCGACGCGTTGATCGCCTGCAGGACCTCGGACGCCGTCACGCCGCGGCTGGCGAGGCGGATCGGATCGATCCACACGCGCATCGCGTAGTTCGCAGCGCCGAGGATCTGGACCTCGGCGACGCCCTCGATGGTGGACATGCGCGGACGGATGACGCGTTCGAGATATTCGGTGAGCTGCTCGGCGGTCATGTTCTCGTTCTGGAAGGCGAGATACATGATGGCGAATTGCTGGCCGGTTCCCTTGACGATGACCGGGTCTTCCGAGTCCGACGGCAACTGCCCGCGCACCTGCTGGACCTTGGACATGACTTCGGTCAGCGCGACGTCAGGATCGGCGCCGAGCTGCATCTGGACGGTGACCGTGCTCGACGAGGGGCGGCTCGCAGAGGTCACGTAGTCGATGTCCTCGGTCGTCGAGACGGCCGAGGCGATCGGCGCGGTGACGAAGCCCTGTATGAGTTCCGCGCTCGCGCCCGGATAGACGGTGTTGATGGTGATGACCGTCTCTTCGACCTCCGGATATTCCCGGATCGACAGGTTGAAGAGGCCCTGGAAACCCAGGAGCAGGATGAGCGCGCCGAGGACGGTCGAAAGGACCGGGCGGCGGGTGAAGAGTTCGGAAATGCTCACTGGTCGCTCTCCGCGGCTTCGACGGAGGTCTCAGCGCCGTCGGCCGGCGCGTCGGCGGCCGGGCTGAGCGTTATCGGCGCGCCGTTGGACAGTCGGTTCTGGCCCGCCACGACGACGCGGTCGCCGGCATTGACGCCTTCGGTCAGCTCGACGAGCTGGCCGTTGCGCCGTCCGGTTTGGACGAAGACCTGGCGCGCGACGAAGCGTTCGGCTTCGCCTTCAGCGGTTTCCTGCGCTTCCTCCGGCTCGGCGACGACATAGACGAAGTCGCCGTAGAGGCTGGTCGTCACGGCGGTCTGCGGCAGGGCGATGACGTCGTTCTCGACCGGCATCTCGACGCGAACGCGCACGAACTGGCCCGGATTGAGGGCGCCTTCCTGGTTGTCGACCTCGGCGCGCACGCTGACGAGCCGCGTCTGCGGGTCGATGCGCGGCTCGATGCCGGTGATGGTGCCGGAGGAGACGGCGCCGCCGGCCTCGGTCGCGATGTTGACCGTCTGGCCGATCTGGAGGCGTCCGAGTTGCTGCTCGGGAACGGTGAAATCGACGCGCAGCGTGTCGAGCGCCTGCAGGGTCGCGACGGTGGTCCCAGCCGAGACATACTGGCCGACCTCGACGCGCGGCAGGCCGATCGTGCCCGAGAACGGCGCTTCGAGCGCCTTCTGGCTGAGGACGGCCTGCAAGCGCTCGATCTGCGCATTGGCGGACGCGGCGGCGGCCTCGGCCTCCTGCACGGTCGAGGCCGAGCTGACGCCGCGGTCCGACAGCGTCTGCGCGCGTTCCAGCGCCTGGTTGCTCACATCGACCTGCGACTGCGCGGCGACGATCTCGGCCCGTTCGATCGTGTCGTCGATCTGGACGAGAAGGTCGCCCTGGTCGATTTCGTCATTGGCGCGGAAATTGACCTCGCGCACGACGCCCGTCGCCTCGACGGCGAGGTCGATGCCCTGCGCGGCATAGACGGTGCCGATCGCCTCGATGCCGGGCTGCCAGTCGCTCGGCTCGGCGACCACCGTATCGACCGGGAAGGCGGGCGCCTGACGGTTGGCGAAGAAATCCTGGATCGCCTGGTCGCGAAACATGTTGAAGCCGACGATGCCGCCGACGACGACCGCGACGAAGACGATGGCAATGAGAAAACGTTTGATCATCGGTGGGCCCGTGACGAAGCTGGATGGCGCTGAAATGCGCTATGATGCGTGGAGGTCTTGCAATTGTGCGGCGCATTACTGTACCGTCCGGACGGTATTGTCAACATTTGCTAATCTGCAAAGGCACGGCGTGACGAATTGAAGCTTCCAGCCGGACGACCAAGTTCGCGGCAACGCATTCTCGATGCGGCGGAGGCGCTTGCGCGCGAGCAGGGACCCGGCAACATATCGCTCGATGCCGTTGCCGCAAGGGCAGGATTGTCGAAAGGCGGCCTGCTCTACAATTTCCCGACCAAGGCCAAGCTCCTGGAAGCGCTGGTCGAGATGCACATCGAACGCGCCGAGGCGGCGCTGGCGCAGAGCATCGAGGCCCTGCCGGAAGGCCGCAACGCCATGGCGCTCGCCTATCTGCGCTATTCGCGCCAGGAGATGATCGACAAGCCGGAACCGGCCTCCGGCGTGCTCGCGGCGATCGCCGAGAATCCCGAATTCATCGACCCGGTGCGCCGCTATCAAAAGCAGGTGATGGAGCGGCTGCGCGAGCGCTCGGCCGATTTCGAACTCTCCGCGCTCGCCTTCCTCGCCATCGAGGGGTTCTGGTCGCTGCGCCTGATGGAAAGCGACTGCATCCGGCCCGACGAGGTCCAGCGCGTCTTCGACCGGCTCGAGCGCGAACTGGAAAGCGTCCGCGAAACGTAAAGCGGCCGACGCTTTGGCGACAGTCGTCGGCGACGGCGAGGCTCTGATTTCGCTTTACCGCCTGCAACGCCATGAACGATTTGACCTGCGCGGATATTGTGGCTAGGCCATGCCGGCGGACGCCATCGTGTCGCTCTCTCAGTCATTGCTCCGCCTGCCAATTTCAACGGGTCCAATGTCTGCCACCGCTTTCCCTGTCTACGTCATCAATCTGGACCGGTCGCCGGAGCGCCTCGCCGCCGTCGAGGCGAGCGCTGCCCGGCACGCGATCGCCTTTACGCGCATCGCCGCCGTCGACGGGCGAACGCTGACGATCGCCGGCCATCCCGGCGTCGACGTCGCCCGCTTCGAGACGGTGAACGGCCGATCCCTGGTCGCCGGCGAGGTCGGCTGCTATCTGAGCCACGTCAAGGCGCTCGAAGCCTTTCTCGCCGACGGGCGCGAGATCGGCCTGATCTGCGAGGACGATGTCGATTTCACGAGCGAAACGCCGGCCTTCATGGGCCGACTTGCCGGTGCGTCCGATTGGGACGTCGTTAAGCTCTTCAATTTCCGCTACCGCGGCTTCGTGCCTCACCACCGCCTATCGGACGAATGGACCCTGGGCCGCTGCCTGCACGGTCCATCGGGAAGTTCGGCTTCCTATGCCGTGACGCGCAACGGCGCGCGGCGGCTGATCGACAATCTGCTGCCGATGATCGTGCCCTACGATGTCGCGCTGGAGCGGGGTTGGAAGGGCGATCATCGCTTCTATACCACCAGCCGGCCGGTCATCGGCCTGCAGCCGGTCGAGACGAGCACCATCGTCGGCCAGGGCGGCCTGATCAAGTATCCGTTCTATCGGCGGTCTGGCACGTTGGCTTTCCGCGCGAGCGAATATGTCCGCCGGATGGCGTTCGCCATGCGCGGCGCGTCGGCAAGAGCGCGGCGATGAAGCGGCTGGCGCGACATTTCATCCGCCGGCGCAAATGGGATTCGCGGCTTCTGGCGCTGGGGGGCGCCGCCATGCCGCTGCGCCACGGCATCACGCCGGTCGTCACCCTGTTCTTCTCCGCCGTCGGCGTCTATCTGGTCGCGATCGGCCATGGCGGCGCGCGCCGGCTGGCGCCCTGGTTCGTCGGCCTCGGCGTCGCCTATCTCGCCTGGTCGCTGTTCCTGATCGTCATGCGCGGCGAACCGTTTCTCGACAACCGCCAGGTCACCTACAGCCTCATGATCGGCATGTCGGCCTTCATCGCGAACGGCCTCGTCCTCGTTCGCGACCCGCTGCGCTTTTTCGTGGTCGGGAGCCGGATCGGCGTCGTCGGGGCGATCCTCGCATCGCTCAGCTACGACCTGATCGGGCAGGATCGCGTCGGCCTCGGCGGCAATCCTGCGCCCTTCGCGATGGTCGCCGCGATCTGCATGATCGCCGCGATCATCCCGGTGCGCCGCGCGCCGCGCTGGGCGCCCAATTCGGTGCTCTACGCGCTTCTCGGCGCGGTTCCCATCTACTATTCCGAGACGCGCGCTTTGCTCGTCATCGTCCCGCTCGTTCTCGTGGTCGAATATGTCGTCTGGCTGCGGCCGAAGCCGCTCCGCTTGCGGTTGACCGGCCTCGCCGCAGGCGCCGGCCTCGCGGCCGCGCTTTTGGCGGCAGGCCCGGTTCACGGCCTGGTCGAACGGCTCTTCATGCCGGCCGTGCTCTACTACACCGGCCAGAACGTCGAATGGGAAGGAAGCATTTCCGGCGACATCCGGCTCTCGCTCTGGCAGGGGGCACTCGCTTCGATAGCGCAGCAACCGCTCGCCGGTTATGGCGACGGGCGGATGGCAGACGTCATAGCGCGCGCGCCGGCAATGCACGAGCAACTCGTGCAGATGCGCCATGCACACAACATGTTCCTGGACGAAGCGCTGCTGCACGGCTTGCCGGGCCTCGTCATCCTCGTCGGGCTGTTGGCCGCCGGGTTCCACCATATCCTCAAATATGCCGGCGATGCCGCGACGAGGCGAAACGCGCTCTATGTCCTGGCGGCGATCCTGTCATACGGATCGCTCCACAACCCGTTCCTCCACGAGACCACCATCTGCGGCATCTTCCTCTATATGGGCGTGATGATCGCCGGGGCGGCGCGCGACAGGAGCCGCGCGCGCATGAGCCTCAGAGCGTCCGCAGGTCGGTGACGGCCTCGGCGCCGAACGCGTCCGACATCAGATAGGCGGCGATCTTCGCGCCCGCTTCGCTCGGCGAGGCGAGAACGCCGTCGGCCTTCATCGCCCTGAACTGGTCGATCGCCGGAAACTGCTCGACGCTCGAGTCGCGAATGTCGGCCTGCATGTCGGTGTCGATGACGCCGGGCGCGAGGCTGGAGACGCGCAGGCCCGGGATCGAATCCTCCCTGATCGCGCGGGCATGGTTGTCGAGCGCCGCCTTGGTCGCACAATAGATGCTCCAGCCGGCCATGCCGCGCCGCCCCGCACCGGACGAGATGTGCAGCAACCGGCGGTCCTTCACCGGCGCCGCGACCGCCTGGAAGAGATCGGCCAGAACCAGCGGGCCGGTCACGTTGAGCGTCACCGCCTTGGCGATGGCTTCCGCGCCGCCGGTCCCCACCGGGCCGATCGGCTTCACCATGCCGGCATTGTTGACGAGCAACACGCGGTCGGCGCCGTCGCAGAACGCCTCGATCCGGTCGGACAAAGCGCGGTCGCCGAGCGCCGCGGCATCGCCGAGATCGAGCGCGATTTCGCTCAGCTTCGCCCCGTCCTTCGCCGCCAGGTGTGCTGACGCGCGCCGCGACAGGCCGAGCACGTCGACCCCTTTGTCGAGGAGTGCGGCGGCGATCGCCTCGCCGAGGCCGCGGCTGTGTCCGGTCACGATTGCCTTCGTTTTCATCATTCCCTCCATCGTCGGAGCGCAAGGTGATGGCCGCGTCCGCGCCATGCAACTCTTTTCCAACAAAGCGGTGGTGCAACGCACCTATTTGTGGAAACGTCCGCTCGACCCGATCCCACATGGAAACCCCATCCGCCCGATGTCGATCCTCGCTGCCATCAGCCATCTGACGCATTACACCTACGACCGCCCGGTCACGCTCGGCCCGCAGATCATCCGCCTCCGCCCTGCGCCGCACAGCCGCACGCGCGTCGTCTCGCATTCGCTGAAGGTCTCGCCCGACAACCATTTCGTGAACTACCAGCAGGACCCCTACGGCAACTGGCTGGCGCGTTACGTCTTTCCCGAGCCGGTGCGCGAACTGAAGATCGAGGTCGACCTCGTCGCCGACATGACGGTCTACAACCCCTTCGATTTCTTCGTCGAGGAGGAGGCCGAGCACTGGCCGTTCGACTATCCGGCCGCGCTGCAGGACGATCTCGTTATCTACCGCAGGCCGGAGCCTGCCGGCCCGCGCCTTCAGGCCTTCCTCGACACGATCCCGCGCGAGCGCACGCGCTCGGTCGACTTCGTCGTCAATCTCAACGCGCGGCTGGCGCGCGAGATCGGCTACGTCATCCGCATGGAGCCGGGCGTGCAGATGCCCGAGGAGACCTTCGAGCGTGCCTCCGGCTCGTGCCGCGACACGAGCTGGCTGCTCGTCCAGATCCTGCGGCATCTGGGCTTCGCCGCGCGCTTCGTCTCGGGCTATTTGATCCAGTTGAAGCCCGATCTCGTCGCGCTCGACGGGCCGGCGGGCACCGACCATGACTTCACCGATCTCCATGCGTGGGCCGAGGTCTACCTGCCCGGCGCGGGCTGGATTGGGCTCGACCCGACCTCCGGCCTCCTCACCGGCGAAAGCCATATCCCGCTGGCGGCGACGCCGCACTTCTCCAACGCCGCGCCGATCTCCGGCCTGGCGAGCTATGCCGAAGTCGATTTCGCCTTCGACATGAAGGTGACGCGCGTCGCCGAGCATCCGCGCATCACCAGGCCCTTTTCCGACGAGGCCTGGACGGAACTCGACCGGCTGGGCGAGACGGTCGACGCAGCGCTTCAAGCCGGCGACGTGCGCCTGACGATGGGCGGCGAGCCGACCTTCGTTTCGATCGACGATTTCGAATCCGCCGAATGGAACACCGACGCCGTCGGCCCGACCAAGCGCGCGCTTGCAGACCAGTTGATCCGGCGCCTGCGCGACCGCTTCGCGCCGGGCGGCTTCCTGCATTACGGGCAGGGCAAGTGGTATCCGGGCGAGACGCTGCCGCGCTGGACCTTCTCGCTCTACTGGCGCGAGGACGGCAAGCACATCTGGCGCGATGCCGACCGGATCGCCGCGGAAACGGGCGGCGGCGCGGCTTCGCCGCAGGAAGCCGAAAGCCTGCTCCAGGCCATCGCCGGCGAACTCGGCCTTCCGGGCGAAAACGTCGTCCCGGCCTATGAGGATCCGGCCGAGTGGCTGTTGAAGGAAGGCCAGCTTCCCGAGAACGTGACGCCGGAAAATTCGAAGCTCGAGGACCCCGAGGAGCGCTACCGCATCGCGCGCGTCTTCGGACGCGGACTGACGGAACCGTCCGGCTACGTCCTGCCGGTGCAGCGCTGGCAGGCGGCGGCGACCGCGCCGCGCTGGATGTCCGAGGTCTGGAACGTGCGGCGCGGGCATCTCTTCCTCGTGCCCGGCGACAGCCCGGTCGGCTATCGCCTTCCGCTGGGCTCGCTCCCCTACGTGCCGCCGGCGCAATACCCTTACGTGAACCCGGCCGATCCGACCGAGGAGCGCGGACCGCTGCCCGAGCCGCCGGAACCGGATCAGAAGGTCGCGAGCTTCACCGCCGCGACGCCGCAGCAGGCGATCGTGCCGCAGGAGATCGGCGAACTCGGCGGCGCCGTGCGCACCGCGCTTTCGGTCGAGCCGCGCGACGGCCGGCTTTGCGTCTTCATGCCGCCGGTCGAGCGCATCGAGGACTATCTGGAACTGGTCGCCGCGGCCGAGAACGCAGCGGAGAAGCTGGGCTTCAAGGTTCACATCGAGGGCTACGCCCCGCCGGCCGATCCGCGCATGAACGTCATCCGCGTCGCGCCCGATCCGGGCGTCATCGAGGTCAACATCCATCCGGCCTCCTCATGGCGCGACTGCGTGGCGACGACCGCAGCGATCTATGAGGAGGCGCGCCAGTGCCGCCTCGGCGCCGACAAGTTCATGATCGACGGCCGCCACACGGGCACCGGCGGCGGCAACCATGTCGTCGTCGGCGGTCGCACGCCGATGGACAGCCCGTTCCTGCGTCGTCCCGATCTGCTGCGCAGCCTGATCCTCTACTGGCAGCGCCATCCGTCGCTTTCCTATCTCTTCTCCGGCCTCTTCATCGGCCCGACCAGCCAGGCGCCGCGCATCGACGAGGCCCGCCATGACGGGCTCTACGAACTCGAGATCGCAATGGCGCAGATCCCCGATCCGCTGGAAGGGACGCGGCCGCTGCCCTGGCTGACGGATCGCCTGCTGCGCAATCTCCTGACCGACGTGACCGGCAACACGCACCGCGCGGAAATCTGCATCGACAAACTCTATTCGCCGGACGGGCCGACCGGCCGGCTCGGCCTCGTCGAATTTCGCGGCTTCGAGATGCCGCCCAATCCGCGCATGTCGCTCGCTCAGCAATTGCTCGTCCGCGCGATCATTGCCCGGCTCTGGCAGGCGCCGGTGAAGGGCGCCTTCACGCGCTGGGGCACGGCTTTGCACGACCGCTTCATGCTCCAGCACCACGCCTGGACCGATTTCCTCGACGTCTTGGCTGACCTCAAGGACCACGGTTTCGCGTTCCGATCCGAATGGTTCGAGGCGCAGGCCGAGTTCCGCTTCCCGTTCTGCGGCGAGGTCGACTATGAGGGCGTCAGGCTGGAACTGCGCCAGGCGCTTGAGCCGTGGCACGTGCTCGGCGAAACCGGCGCGATCGGCGGGACGGTGCGCTACACCGACAGTTCCACTGAGCGTCTTCAGGTCAAGCTTCAGGCGGCCGACCCGTCGCGCTACGCGGTGACCTGTAACCGCCGCCGCGTGCCGCTCGAGAAGGTGGCGAACGGCGTTGCGGTCGCCGGCGTGCGCTACAAGGCGTGGCAGCCCGCGATGGCGCTTCATCCGGTGCTCGCCGTCGACACGCCGCTGACCTTCGACATCTACGACAACTGGACGGGCCGCTCGCTCGGCGGCTGCGTCTACCACGTCGCCCACCCGGGCGGGCGCAACTACGAGACCTTCCCGGTCAACGGCAACGAGGCCGAGGCCCGGCGGCTCGCCCGTTTCGAGGGCTGGGGCCATACGCCCGGCCGCTTCGAGGCGGTGCGCGAGACGCCGCATCCCGAGTTCCCGTCCACGCTCGATCTGCGCCGGCCCGCCAACCTATGACCGCCCCGTCGCCGCGCCCGTCCTTGCCCAAAAGGCGTTCCGCGCTTCTGGAATCCTATCGCGCGTTTTCCGGAACGCATGACGAGTTGCTGGATGGCGACGGCTCGGTGCGCCCGCTCTGGCGCGGTCTCGTCGATGATCTGGCTCGGATGAAGCCGGGCGAGATCGAAGGCCGCGTCGCGCGCGGCGACGAATATCTGCGCGATGCGGGCGTCTATCTGCGCCAGTTCGGCGCGGGCGACGCCGAGCGCGTCTGGCCGCTCAGCCATCTGCCGGTCCTGATCCACGAGACCGACTGGTCCGGCCTCGTTTCCGGTCTCGTCCAGCGCGCCGAGCTTCTGGAGGCCGTCGCGGCCGACATCTACGGCGAAAACCGGCTCGTCGCCGAGGGCCATCTGCCGGCGGCGATCGTCGCGCAGAGCCCCGAATGGCTGCGCCCGATGGTCGGCGTGCCGCCCGCCTCCGGCCACAGGCTGAACATCGTCGCCTTCGACGTCGCCCGCTCGGTCGAGGGGAACTGGTGGGTGCTCGGCGACCGCACGCAGGCGCCGTCCGGCGCCGGCTTCGCGCTCGAAAACCGCGTCGCGACCGCGCGCATCTTCGCCGAGCTCTACGCCCGCACAAACGTCCACCGGCTCGCCGGCTTCTTCCGCGATTTCCGCTCCAGCCTGCAATCGCTCGCGCCGGGCGGGGAAGGGCGCGCGGCGATCCTCACGCCGGGCCCGCACAGCGACACCTATTTCGAGCACGCCTATATCGCCCGCTATCTCGGCCTCTCGCTTCTCGAAGGCGAGGACCTGACCGTGCGCGACGGCCGCCTAATGGTGCGCACCGTCTCGGGCCCGCAGCCGGTCGGCGTCCTGTGGCGGCGTCTCGATGCGAGCTACGCCGACCCGCTCGAACTCGACGACCGCTCGCGGCTCGGCACGCCCGGCCTCGTCTCGGCGCTGCGCAGGGGCAGCCTCGCCATGGTCAACGCGCTCGGCGTCGGCGTCCTCGAAACCCGCGCGCTCCTCGCCTTCATGCCGCGCCTTTCCGAAATCCTCCACGGCGAACCGCTCGCGCTTCCAAATGTTGCGACATGGTGGTGCGGCGACGAGGCGGCGCGAAATGCGGTTGCCGAAAGAACCGACCTTCACCGCTCCTCCGCGCTCTCGACGAGCCTTCCCTATGAGGGCGACGTGCCGCTCTCGACCCACGGCTTTTCAGTCGACGGCTCGCCCGATACGCATCCCGAACTCTTCGTCGCGCAGGAGATCGTCTCGCTCGGCTCGACGCCGGCGCTCGACGGCGAAAGGCTTGTCGCGCGGCCGTTCAGCCTGCGCGTCTTCCTGGCGCGTACCGCCGATGGCTGGCAGGCGCTGCCGGGCGGCTATGCGCGCATCGCGGCGGGCGAGGGCGGGGCGGCGAGCCTGGCGCTCGGCGGCAGGGTGGCCGATGTTTGGGTCGTCGCCGACAAGCCGGTCGAGGCGATCAGCCTCCTCTCCGGCGAGCACGTGGCCAATCTGAAGGCGCAGCAGGGCGCGCTTCCGGCCCGCGCCGCCGACAATCTGTTCTGGCTCGGGCGCTATGTGGAGCGCGCCGAGGACACGATGCGACTGGTGCGCGCCTACCGCGTGCGCGCGGCGGAGGCGGGCGGCGAGGAAACGCCGCTGCTCGTCCATTTCGGTGAATTGCTAGAAGATTCGGGCATCGATCTTGCCCAGCGCATCCCCGAGGCGTTGTCAGCGACCATCGGCTCGGCCGTCTTCAGCGCCTCCAAGGTGCGCGACCGTTTCTCGGTCGACGGCTGGGCGGCGCTCAAGGATTTGGCCGCAACGACCCAAAGTATGAGCGAAAAAGAGGAGGTTTCGGACGCAAACGGGCGGATAATGGGTGTTCTTTTGCGCAAAATCACCGGTTTTTCCGGTCTTGCGCATGAGAATATGTACCGTTTCACCGGCTGGCGCTTCATGCGGATCGGCCGTTCGATCGAGCGCGCCATCGCCACCGCCTCGATGCTCGGCTTCATGATCGCCGACGATGCGCCGGAAGGCGCGCTCGATATCGCCATAGAGATCGGCGACAGCGTCCTTACTCATCGCCGCCGCTTTTCGCTGGAGGCGAGCGTCGAAAGTGTCGTGGCGCTGCTGGCGCTCGACCCGATGAATCCGCGCTCCATCCTGTTCCAGGTCGCGGAAATCAACGACCAGGTGCAGTTGCTCCCCGATGGCGGACTGGCCGGTCGCGCCGGCGACCTGGCGCGCGCGACGCTGCGGCTCCACACCGAGCTCGCGACCGCGCAGGCGCACGAGGTCGACGCCGCCTTCCTCGAACGCGTGCACGGCGAACTGGAGATCATCTCCGACCTCGTCGCCGCGGCCTATCTTGGATGACGCGCCATGCTCTATGACATCAAGCTGACCATGCGCTTCGACTATTCCGGCCTTGCCGGCGGCGGGCGCCATGCGATCCGGGTGCTGCCGCAGACGATTGGCGCGCACCAAAGGCTGATCGCCGGCCATGTCGACGTCGACCCGGTGCCGCACGAGCGCTCGGAGCGCATCGACTTCTTCGGCAACCCGGTCACCGACTGCGCCTTCGACGCGATCGCGGACGAACTCGTCTATACCGCGCAGGCGCGGGTGGAGCGCACGGCGCCGGCCTACACAGCCGACGACTCTGCCCTGCTTGCCGATCTGCGCGCCGAACTCGATGCGGAAAAGACGCTTCTGGCGCGCTCGCCGGCGCATTTCCTCAACGCATCGGCGCTCGTGCCGCCCCATGCGGGCATCCGCGACTATGCACGGGACCGTTCGGCGAGAACCGTCTTCGACACGGCGCTGGCGCTGAATGCGGCGCTCTACAAGGACATGCGCTACGACGCCGAGGCGACCGACGTCGATACGCCGCTGGCCGAAGCCTTCGAGGCGCGGCACGGCGTCTGCCAGGATTTCAGCCACATCATGATCGCCGCCCTGCGGCACCTCGGCATCCCCGCCGCCTATGTCAGCGGCTATCTGCGCACCATCCCGCCGAAGGGCGAGCCGCGACTCGAAGGCGCCGACGCGATGCACGCCTGGGTATCCGCCTGGTGCGGGGCGAAGACCGGCTGGGTCGAGTTCGACCCGACCAACGACCTCGTGGTCGGCGCCGACCACATCGTCGTCGGCTACGGCCGCGACTATGCCGACGTGCCCCCGGTGCGCGGCGTCATCCGCACCGCCGGTGGCCAGACGGCCACGCAGGCCGTCGACGTATTGCCGCTCGATTAGCCTGGTCTACGACCTGCCGTAGCGGTCCTCGAAGCGCACGATGTCGTCCTCGCCGAGATAGGAGCCGGTCTGGACCTCGATCAGTTCGAGCGGGATCTTGCCGGGATTTTCCAGCGCGTGGATTTCGCCGAGCGGGATGTAGACGGATTCGTTCTCCGTCAGCATGATCGTCTCCTCGCCCTTGTGCACCCGCGCGGTGCCGCGCACGACGACCCAGTGCTCGGAGCGGTGGTGGTGCATCTGCACCGAAAGCTTGGCGCCCGGATTGACCGTGATCCGCTTGACCTGGTCGCGCTCGCCGACATCGATGGAATCGTAGTGCCCCCAGGGCCGGTAGACGTCGCGATGGTTCAAGTGCTCGGTGCGACCTGCCTCGCGCAACTGGTCGACGATGCCCTTGACGTCCTGAACCTTGTCGCGATGCGCGACGAGAAGCGCGTCCTTGGTCTCGACGACGACGAGGTCCTCGATGCCGACGAGGGCAACGAGGCGGCCGTCAGCGCGCACCAGCGTGTTGCGCGTGCCGATCGCCAGGACGTCGCCGGAAAACGAATTGCCGTCGCCGTCGCGCTCCTGCACCGACAAAAGCGCCGACCACGAGCCGATGTCGTTCCACTCGGCGTCGAGCGGCAGCACGACGGCCTCCTTCGTCTTTTCCATCACCGCATAGTCGATGGATTCGGACGGGCACTCCTCGAACGCCTTGGCGTCGACGCGCACGAACTGCATGTCGGGCGTCGTCGCGGCCATCGCCTGACGGCAGGCGGTGAGGATGTCGGGCCGGAACTTCTTCAGTTCCTCAAGGTAGCGGCGGGCGCGGAACATGAACATGCCGCTGTTCCAGAGATAGTCGCCCTTTGCGACGTAGCGCTCGGCGGTGGCGGCGTCCGGCTTCTCCTCGAAGGCCGCGACCTCGAAGCCTGCGCCGAGCGGGTTGCCCTTGCGGATGTAGCCGTAGCCGGTTTCCGGGCTTGCCGGCACGATGCCGAAGGTCACGAGCTTGCCTTCGGTCGCCAGCTTGACGCCCGCGCGCACGCAGTCGCGAAACCGTTCGGACTGGCGGATATGATGGTCGGCGGCAAGGACGAGCAGCACCGGATCGTGGCCGCCGGCGGACGCGCGGATCGCCGCGAGTGCGATCGCCGGCGCCGTGTTGCGGCCGACGGGTTCGAGCAGGATCGTCGCATCGCCCGCGCCCGCGACGCGCATCTGCTCGGCGGCGAGGAAGCGCTGTTCCTCGTTGCAGATGACGAGCGGCGTCTGGGCGTCGAGACCGTCGAGGCGCGAGACGGTCGCCTGCAGCATGGTCTGGCTGCCGACGAGCGCGTGGAACTGCTTCGGGTAGAGCTGGCGCGAGAGCGGCCAGAGCCGGGTTCCCGACCCGCCCGCCATGATGATCGGCAAGAGCATTCCCGCGTCCCCGCTGTCTTTCCCGGTTCTATCCGGGAGCATTCATGACAAAGTCGAATTTACATGTCGTGAACGCAAATTGTGCAACTTGCCCGATCAAGTCTTCCGTGGAGTCTGCCAGTGGGATCGCCGTTCAAGGCTTACGACATTCGCGGCCGCATCCCGCAGGAGATAGACGTCGCCTTCATGCACCGCTTCGGCAAGGCCGTCGGGCGCGAGCTTTCCCCGCGCGCGGTCGTCGTCGGCCACGACATGCGCCAGGAAAGCCCGGCCTTCGCGCTGGCTCTGGCGCAGGGGCTGCTGGACGTCGGCGTCGACGTGCTGCCGCTCGGCATGTGCGGCACCGAGGAAGTCTATTTCCACACCGCTGCGAGCGGCGCCGATGCCGGACTGATGGTCACGGCCAGCCACAACCCGGCCGACTATAACGGCCTCAAGATGGTGTTGTCGGGCGCCCGCGCGGCGACGCGAGAAAATGCGTTCGACGCGCTCGAGAGCGTCGTCCTCTCCGAAATCCCGCTGCCTGCGGTGCCGGACTACGCCGCCCGGGGTCACCTGCACGACATCCTGCCGCGCCAGGCCTATGTCGACCGGCTGCTCTCCTCCGTCGCGGCCAAGCCCCTGCGGCCGATGAAGATCGTCGTCCATGCCGGAAACGGCTGCGCCGGACCCGTCCTCGACATGCTGGAGCCGCATCTGCCCTTCGAGTTCGTGCGCGTCGACCACGAGCCCGATCCGCGCCTGCCGAACGGCATCCCGAACCCGCTATTGCCGGAAAAGCGGCTGCGCGCGAGCGCCGCCGTGCGCGAGACGGGCGCCGATCTCGGCATCGCCTGGGACGGCGATTTCGACCGCTGCTTCCTCTACGACCATCGCGGCAAATTCGTCGAGGGCTACTATCTCGTCGGCATGATCGCGGCGACCATGCTGCGCGACCATCCCGGCTCTCCGATCATCTACGATCCGCGCGTCTGCTGGAACACGATCGACATCGTCGATCGGATGGGCGGGGTGGCAAAGGCGTGCCCGACCGGCCACGCCTTCTTCAAGCAGAAGATGCGCGAAGAGGACGCGGTCTATGGCGGCGAGATGAGCGCGCATCACTATTTCCGCGATTTCGCCTATTGCGATTCCGGCATGCTGGCCTGGCTTGCCGTCGTCGCGGAGCTTTCCGCCCGCGACGTTACGCTGGCCGATCTCCTCGCCGACCGCATCGCGGCCTTTCCCTGTTCGGGTGAGATCAATTTTACCGTTGCCGACAGCCGCGGGGTGCAGGAGCGCATCGCCGACAATCTGTCGGGCAAGGCGCGTGCGACCGACTGGCTGGACGGGCTGTCGATGGAGTTCGACGACTGGCGCCTGAACCTGCGCGCGTCGAACACCGAGCCGCTCCTGCGCCTCAACCTGGAGACGCGCGGCGACGTCGCGCTTCTCGCCGACAGGCAGGCGGCGGTCGAGGCGATGATCCGGGACCATCGCGCCTGACGCGCCGGGTCGCCAGCCTTGCGGCGGCAAAACCGCAATGCTATGGCCGCCGCAACATCATGCTGCGCGATCTCATGCCTGTTTTCGACGTCGCAATGCAGCTTCACCCGAAACGGATGCCGCCGCGCGGGGCGGCACTTCCCCGATGAGGTCCTGATATGTGCGGTATCGTTGGAATCGTGGGCGTCCGCCCCGTCGCCCCCCTGATCGTGGATGCGCTCAAGCGTCTCGAATATCGCGGCTACGATTCCGCCGGCGTGGCGACGCTGTCCGATGCCGGTCTCGACCGCCGGCGCGCCGAGGGCAAGCTCGTCAATCTGGAGCGCCGGCTCCAGGACAGCCCGCTCGACGGCACGATCGGCATCGGCCACACGCGCTGGGCCACGCACGGCGTGCCGAACGAGACCAACGCGCACCCGCATTTTTCCGCCGGCGTCGCCGTCGTCCATAACGGCATCATCGAGAATTTTGCCGAGCTGCGCGAGGAACTGAAGCGCGACGGCTATGATTTCGCCTCGCAGACCGACACGGAAGTCGTCGCCCACCTCGTCGCCCATGGAATGAAGAACGGCGCCGGCGCGGTCGAGGCCGCCCATGCCGCGATCAAGCGGCTCGAAGGCGCCTTCGCGCTCGCCATCATGTTCGCCGACGATGCCGACCTGATCGTCGGCGCGCGCAACGGCCCGCCGCTCGCCATCGGCCATGGCGAGGGCGAGATGTTCCTCGGCTCCGACGCCATCGCACTTTCGCCCTTCACCAATGCGGTGACCTATCTGGAGGACGGCGACTGGGCCGTGGTGCGCCGCGGCAGCTTCGCGGTCTTCGATGCAGACGGCAACGCGGTCACCCGCGAGCAGCGCCAGGCGGCCAATGCGGCGCACGTCGTCGACAAGGGCAACTACCGCCACTTCATGGAGAAGGAGATATTCGAGCAGCCGGAGGTCGTCTCCCACACGCTCGCGCATTATCTCGACTTCTCCACCGGCCGCACGCGCGACATGGCCGCGCCGTTCGATTTCTCGTCCATCGACCGCCTCGCCATTTCGGCCTGCGGCACGGCCTACCTTGCCGGCGTCGTCGGCAAATACTGGTTCGAGCGCCATGCGCGCCTGCCGGTCGACATCGATATCGCCTCCGAGTTCCGCTACCGCGAGATGCCGCTGGCGGCCAAGGACGCGGCGCTGTTCATCTCGCAGTCGGGCGAGACCGCCGACACGCTCGCCTCACTGCGCTACTGCCGCCAGGTCGGCATGAAGATCGGCGCGGTCGTCAATGTCCGCGAATCGACCATCGCCCGCGAATCCGACGGCACCTTCCCGACGCTGGCCGGCCCCGAGATCGGCGTCGCCTCGACCAAGGCGTTCACCTGCCAGCTCGCCGTCCTCGCCTCGCTCGCCGTGCGCGCCGGTGTCCAGCGCGGCACGATCGACGCCGCCGAAGAGGCGCGGCTGGTGCGCCAGCTCGCCGAGGCCCCGCGTTACATCAACTCGGCGCTCAAGGTGGTCGAGCAGGTCGAGACGGTGGCGCGCGAACTCCAGCACGCGCGCCATGCCCTTTATCTCGGCCGCGACACCAGCTACCCGCTGGCCGTCGAAGGCGCGCTGAAGCTGAAGGAAATCTCCTACATCCATGCCGAAGGCTATGCCGCCGGCGAACTGAAGCATGGCCCGATCGCGCTGATCGACGAGGACATGCCCGTCATCGTCGTCGCGCCGCACGACCGCGTCTTCGAGAAGACCGTTTCCAACATGCAGGAAGTGGCGGCGCGCGGCGGCAGGATCATCCTGATCACCGACGAGAAGGGTGCCGAGAAGGCCGGCATCGAGACGCTGGAGACCATCGTCGTGCCGACCGCGCCCGAACTTCTCGCGCCGCTCGTCTTCGCCGTGCCGCTGCAGATGCTCGCCTACCATACGGCCGTGCTGAAGGGCACCGACGTCGACCAGCCGCGCAATCTGGCGAAGTCCGTCACCGTCGAATAAAGGTGCGAACGGTGCGCATCCCCGCTTGTGCCGCGCGTCGCCTCGCCTGCCGGCGATCGCGGAGGATGGCGCCTTGGCACTAGGGCTGCTCGACAAGCTGAAATCGGTGTTGGCGGGGGGCTTCGTCCGGTCCGTCGGCGTGCTCGTCGGCGGTTCGGCGGTCTCGCAACTGATCATGGCCCTCAGCCTGCCGGTCGCCACGCGCCTCTACACGCCCGAGGATTTCGCGGTCCTGGCGCTGTTCACCTCGATCGTCTCGATCGTCTCGGTCGCCGCGTGCCTGCGCTTCGACATCGCGGTGCCGATCCCCGAAGGCGACGGCGAGGCCGTGAACGTCTTGGCGCTGGCGCTGTTCTTCGCCGCCGCCCTGTCGCTGGCCTTCGCCATACCCGCGCTGGCGGCGCCGACGGTGGTGGCGGATGCGCTCGGGCGTCCGCAGATCGCGGGCTATCTCTGGCTCCTGCCGATCGCCATCTTCCTCGCCGCGTCCTACAGTGCGCTGCAGTTCTGGTCCGTGCGCCAGAAGGCGTTCCGGCCTATCGCCATCACGCGCATCGCGCAGTCGAGCGCTGCGGCGGGCACGCAGATCGGCCTCGGCTTCGCGACGAGCGGTCCGCTCGGCCTCGTGCTCGGGATGGCGCTCAACATGGGCGCGGGCGCGGTCGGCCTTCTCGCGCGGCTGCTGACTGCAAATCGCGCTTCTCTGGCTGACATATCGACTGCGCGCATGCGCAAGGCGTTCCGCGACCACATCCGCTTTCCGAAATATTCGGCGCTCGAAGCGGTCTGCAACAGTGCGTCGATCTTCCTGCCTGTGGTTCTGATCGCGGCCCATGCGCCGGCCGCCGAGGCCGGCTTCGTCATCCTCGCCATGCAGGTCATGCAGGCGCCAATGTCGCTGATCGGCAACGCCGTCGCGCAGGTCTACATGTCGCAGGCCCCCGCAGCGCATCGCGAAGGCGACCTCGGCGCGTTCACCGTGAGGATCCTCGGCGGCCTCATGCGAACCGGCGTCGGCCCGCTGATCTTCGCGGGCATCGTCGCCGCGCCGGCCTTCGCCATCATATTCGGCGCCGAATGGCGCGCGGCCGGCGAACTCGTCGCCTGGATGACGCCGTGGTTCGTCATGCAGTTCCTGTCGAGCCCGGTTTCGATGTCGCTGCACGTCACCGGCCATCAACGCGCCGCACTCCTGTTGCAGATCGCCGGACTGGTGATCCGGGTCGGCGCAGTCCTCGCCGCCATCGCGCTCGCGCCGCAGCATCTTGCGCAGGCATACGCGCTGTCGGGGCTGGTGTTCTATGCGGTGTATGTGGCGACCGTGCTGCGCATCGTCGGCGCACGCGCCGGCGATGTCCGGCGGGAATGCGGACGGTTCCTGCCCTGGGCGATTGCCTGGGGCGTCGCGGGCGCGGCGTGTGTGGTGGTGGTGGAACTTATCGTCGCCGGCTGACGCGCCTATGCGCCGTCGGTTGCCCTGCGCCTGCCGACGACATCGCGGTACAGTGCCAGCAATTTCAGCGCATTCCGGCCCGGATCGAAATTTCGCTGCGCCAGGGCGAGCGCGTTCGAACCCATTCGCCGCACCTCCTCGCGGTTCGCGGCGAACCTGGTGATGGCTTCGGCGAGTTGCGGAACGTTTCGCGGTTCGATGCAGATGCCCGTCTCGTCCGGAATGATCGTATCGTGATGGGGGCGCGTTACCGCGGTAATGCTCGGCACGCCCGCGAACGCCGCCTCGAAAACCGGTCGGCCGGGCGCGTCGTAGTGCGACGCGAAGCATATGACGTCGATGCGCTCGTAGACGCTCTGGATATCCTTGGTCGGGCCGAGCAGGTGAAAGCGGTCCTGCAAGCCCAGTTCGGCCACGCGCTGGCGCAACTCCTGCTGGACGTTTTGCGCCAGTCCGGCCCGCCTAAGCAGGCCGCCCGTCGTGTCGGTATCGGAGATCGTCGTTCCGCCGACGATGGCGAACTCGACGTCGTGGCCCGCATCGATCACGAGCTTTGCGGCCTCGATCATCTCGAACAGGCCCTTCGAGTGATGAAGATTGCCCACGAAGCCCACCTTCAGTGCGGTCGGCCTCAAGGCGTCGAGACGCTCGACCATCACGTCGTCGCGCACGTCCGCCTTTTGCGCGGTGAACGAATTGTGGATGACGGCCACGTTGATGTCGGAGGGCAGGGACGCGCGGACGTTCTCGTCGATCGCAATGACCTGATCGGCATGCCGCCGCAACATGTCGCAGACGTACCGATAGCGTCTGGAGCGCGGATCATCGTTCTGCACGGACCGAACGTGGACGACGAGCGGAGCGCCGAATGCTTTCTTCGCCAGGATCGCGGGGAGCAATTCGAGGACTTCGTTGGCATGGATGAGGTCGACGTCGCCCCAGGCTTTGCGAGCGGCTCGAATTCCGGCGAGCGTCGATGGCAGGTAGGCGGTCTCGCGCGCTAGAATGAGCCATCTCTTGCCGCGGTAGTGGCTGTAGCGCGTATTATCGAAGCGCGAGAGGCCCCGCACCGGGACGACGTCGGCCGCAATCTCCCTGTAGAAATTGAGCGCAGTCCCGTTTGCCGCGATGAAATAAGGCTGAATTGCGTCGAATGGCATCGCGCGAACGGCTTCGTATAAGCTCCGTGAGGCCCCGCCAAAAGGCCCTACGCCGTCCATATAGCATACTTTCATACTATCCCCTCTCAGCCAATTTGACATAATAACCTCATTGGCGAGCAGTCAATATGCGAACGCTACCCATTAATGAAAGAACATCAGATGAAATTCGAGAAGGCGATCGCGTATTTGACGTCAGAGCGAAATTGCGGGCCCGTTTTCGCATTCGTATTGTTTTTTGTTTTTGCCATATTGCCGATAGTAAGCAACTTTCTATTCGAGCGAAGTGAATATATGTTGATTCTTTCGGCTATGGCGACGGCATGCTCGGCCGCCATTCTCGCCGGCTGGCGGGCAAATTTCATCGACTGTCTACTCCTAGACTGCAGATTCAAGATAAAAGTGCCGTTCGGACTGCTCCATGCGTCGATCTGGCTCGGCTTTCTGATTTTCGTCGTGGTGGTCGTGTCGACCGCCGATAGCGTGCCGATCGTTTCGGCATTGTCTGGGGATTCCACGACCAAAGAATTGGATCTCGAGCGTGCTGCATTCCTGAAGATGCGTGAGGGATGGCAGGTCTCGTTCGGCTATATCGGTGGAATATTTACAGGCGTCTTAATCCCTTACAGTATGGTTTCCTTGTTCTTGGCGAAAAGCAGATTCAGATATCTGTCATTTTTTGGATTTTTGTCCTATTCGCAAATGTTTTTGCAGAAGGCGTTATTTCTTCAGGTCATAATTCCGTTCCTTTATCTGGTCGCCCAAAGAAGAATATGGAACTATTACGGCTTCCTGATCCTGATATTGGCTTCGGTCGGCATCCTGTACGTCAATACGGTCCTCTCGAGGGGAACCGACGATGGCGGGCTGTCCGATCAGTCTCGAGTGGCAATCGTCAGGCCTTTGGACGGGGCAGACGCCGTGCCGTTTCCGACGAACTTCTTTTCAGCATCCTACAGGCCTAGGTCCAGCGCGGACCATCTGGTGTGGCGAGCCATTGCCGTTCCGATATTCACCGCACGAGACGCGCTTGTCGTCTTCGACGAGGTCCTGGACGGACGGCATCTCCTCGGAGCCACCAGTTCGGCGGTAGCATTCGTTACCGGAGCAGAGCGCGTCAACGTCGATGCAGAGGTGCACGGTTACCAGTTCGGCGACAAGGTGTCCGGGCGTTCGAACGCGACCTTCTTCACCGAGGGGTACATCAATTTCTGGTGGATCGGCGTGATTGGCTATGGCTTCATAGTCGGGCAGATCTTTCGCCTGTTCAGGATGACGAACGACGTTGCACTAAAGGCCCTTTGGCCGCTATTCGCCTATAACATCATTCAGGCGAGCCTGATCGGCACGATGCTCAGCAGCGGCTACGCGCTGGTCCTGTTGATCGGCCTGCTCCTGCAGGTAAAGACAGGCGAACAACCCCCGGCGAAGGCGGTTGGCTCGGCCGGGAGCGCCGAATCGACCAACGACTTCAACTGACGGAACGTGCCGAAACGGCCGCGATCAGAAAGGTTTCTCCGAGAATGCGCATTCTGATCACCGGGGCGTCCGGCTTTGTCGGCCGGCATCTTCTGCCGCGCCTGGCTGCGGGCGGGCATGAGGTTGTCGTGCTGGCGCGCGGGGAGCGCGGGCGTGGGGGCGGGGCGGGGGAGGAGTTTGCCGGGCCGGCCGAGCTTGCCGACCTCGACACGTGGCCCGGCTGGCCGGACGGCATCGACGCGGTCGTGCATCTGGCGGCGGCGAACCCGCAGCGGGGAACGAAGGCGGCGCAGGATCGCGGGGCGATGGTTCGCGCCAATGTCGACGGCACGGGCGCGCTCGCGCGGCGCGCTGTGCGGGAAGGCGTGCGGCGCATCGTCTTCGTCAGCACGGCAAACGTCCACGCCGCGGCGTCGGGCCGGGCGGTTCGCGAGGACGATCCGATCGCGCCGCAAAGCGCCTATGCGGAATCGAAAGCCGCCGCCGAAGAGGTCTTCTGGGCGGCGCTGGCGGGAAGCGGGACGGAAGGATGCGTACTACGCCCCGCGCCGGTCTTCGGTGCGGGCGGGCGCGGCAATGTCGCGCTCTTGCGCAGGCTTGCAAGGCTGCCGGTCGCCTTGCCGCTCGGCGGGCTTGCAGGACCGCGCAGCCTTGTCGCCGTCGACAGTCTCGTCGATGCGATCCTGCTGGCGGTGTCGGTGCCCGGCGCGGCCGGCGGCACGTTTCTTCTGTCCGACGGGGCGCTGGACCCGGCGCAGATCGTCTCCGCCTTGCGCCGGGGTGGCGGTCGTAGCGGGTCGGTGCCCGCCGCGCCGCTCTTTCTCATCGACCCGCTGGCGCGGCTTGCCGGCAGGAAACGCACGCTCGATGCGCTTCGAGCGGGGTTCGTCGTCGATGCGGGCCGCGCCCGCGAGGTGCTGGGCTGGGCCCCGGCCGGCGATCTTGAAGCCGCGCTCGAACGGCTCGGCCGGGACGCCTGACGGCGTTCATTCGAACAGCCGCGCATTCATCAAGGTGCCGCCCAGCGGCTCGAGATCGACGTGGCCCAGGACGACCTTCGGCATGGCGACGAGAACGACGCTTGACGTCGTCGCGAGCAGTTGCAGGAAGCGGTAGTTGTAACCGGTCGAGTTCGGCGCCTGCTGCAGGCATATGAACTGCCAGCCATCGGCAGAGGTCAGTTGAAGGGCGCCGGTCATGGCGACGCCGTTGCGGCTCGCGTGGCGGACGGTACCGTGGTCGGCGGTTATGAGCGCGTCGCCCGACAGGACCTTGACGTAGTAGCCGACCGTATAGCGCGCCGGCATGGCGGTGAACTGGCTGGTCGCCGGCAGGCCGAACGACTTGCCCGCAAAGCTGCGGGGCTCGGCGACCGACGAGCCGACCTGGATGCGCATCATGCACCATTCCGGTCCGTAGCGGCGGTCGTCGGGTGCCTTCAGCCACTGCACGAGCTCGAGCACCTGCGCGTCGAGCGCGCCGGCCGTGCCGCCATGGGTGGTGTTGTCGTGGATGAACTTGCCCTGCGAGGTGAGCGTCGCATTGCCGTGCGGCGCAAGGTAGGTCGGCGCCTGGAAGGTGAGGCCCGAAAACTGCGAATTGCTGGAATTGCCGCTGAAGCGGCCGCTGTCGGGCAGGAGATTGGGCTGGAGGTCACGTGACAGGCGCAGGCCGCCCGCGAGCACGTCGCCTGTCTGTGGATCGGCCGACATCGCTTCGCGCCAGGTCGTCCCGTCGGCGCTGACCTTGACGCTGAAGGCGTCCGATCCCGCGAGGCCGAGCTCGGCGCGGCCGGAATAGTCGCTCTGGAACAGGAGGCTCGCGGTATCCGTACCGGCGGCCTTGTTCACTTTTATCCGGTGGTCGTCACCATTGTTGTCGAAGAGGGAGGCGTCGCTCCGGAGCGCCAGCCGGTTGATCTCGTCGGCGGTGGCGTTGATGCCGAGGCGGTCGACCGCCTGCGACGAGCCGGCGCCCGTCGCCAGCGGCATCCATGCCGCGCCGTCATGCACGACGAAGCCAGCATCCTCGACCACATAGGCGAGCCATCCGGCACGCGGCGTGCGGAATGTCCAGCCGCCATCCTCGAACGAGGCGAGATGGCCGTCGCGGCCGACCCATTCGCCCACCGCCGCAACCGCAGGGATGAAGCGCTCGCCTTCGCTCGGCGCGACCGGCGGACTGGTATGCGTGCGCGAGGTCACAGCGATCTGCGCGAGCGCGTCGAGCCCGCGCAGGGCGTCATTGTGCGTGACATGCTTCTGGGCCTGGGAAGGAAGAATATAGGGAAGGGAGAGATTGGGCGTTTCCATGGCGGCTCCTTTGATGGATCGCGCCAGTCTAAGGCCGCGGGCCGCAGTGGGGATAAGTCGGGCGTGCGGGGCGCCGACACCGACTTGCCTCGCGTGTGGACAGTTGGTAGGAGGGGCGGATTGTAACGAGGTTGTTCTCGTATCATCTTCCGACATCTGCGAAGGTCCGCGCTCGGTCAAGATGCCGCTTCCACGCGGTTTTCGCGAGGGATCACGCAGGAAAGCAAGCGGTGCGCGCGAAATGAACGTCCAAGCCAGACCCGCCCATACGCGGCCCTATCAGATCTGCTGCAACTGCATCATGGACACCTCGGATTCGAAGATCAGCTTCGATGCCGAGGGCCGCTGCGAATACTGCAACAATTACTATGACAACATCCTGCCGAACTGGCATCCCGACGAGCGCGGCCTCAAGGAAATCGAGCCGACGATCGAGGCGATCAAGAAGCACGGCCGGGGGCGCGACCACGACTGCCTGATCGGCATCAGCGGCGGCGTCGATTCGTCCTACGTGACCTATCTCGCCAAGGAGAAGTTCGGCCTGCGGCCGCTGCTCTTCCACGTCGATGCGGGCTGGAATTCGCAGCAGGCCGTCAACAACATCGAAAAACTGGTCGATGGGCTGGAACTCGACCTTCACACCGAAGTCGTGGACTGGCAGGAGATGAAGGACCTGCAACTGGCCTTCTTCAAGGCGCAGGTTCCGCACATCGACACGCCGCAGGACCATGCCTTCTTCGCCGGCCTCTACAATTTCGCCGCCAAGAACGGCTTCAAGTATATCCTGACCGGCGCCAACTATTCGACCGAATGCGTGCGCGAGCCGCTCGAATGGCACTACCATGCCAGCGATTTGCGCCAGTTGAAGGACATTCACAGCCGTTTCGGCAAGCGCCCTTTGAAGTCCTTCCCGCTGTCCGACATCCTGACCTTCAAGCTCTATTATCGCTATGTGAAGGGCATCCGGGTGGTCAAGCCGCTCAACCACGTGCCGTTTCACAAGGAATCGGCGATGCAGGAGCTGGTCGACAAGTTCGGCTGGCAGAAATATGCGCACAAGCACTACGAGTCGCGCTTTACCCGCTTCTACGAAGGTTACTGGCTGCCGACCAAGTTCGGATACGACAAGCGCCGGGCGCACTTCTCGAGCCTGATCCTGACCGGCCAGATGAGCCGCGAGGAGGCGCTGGAGAAGATCGCCAAGCTGGCCTACGACCCCGACGATCTGCGTCAGGATTTCGAGTATATCGCGACCAAACTCGATCTGACGGTGCCCGAACTGCAGGCGATCATGGACGGTCCCAACAAGACCTACAAGGACTACGCCAATGCGATGTCCGTGATCGATCTTGGAACGAAGGTGCTGCGCGCGGTCGGCGTCCAGCGGGCGATCATCAGATGATCTCGATCGTCGACTACGGGCTCGGCAATATCCGCGCTTTCCAGAACATGTACAAGCGCATGAACATCGACGCGGTGGCGGTGCGCACGGCCGACGAGTTGCGCGAGGCGAAGCGCATCGTTCTGCCGGGCGTCGGCGCGTTCGATCACGCGATGGAGCTTCTCGACGCGTCGGGAATGCGCGAGACGCTCGACGAATTGGTGCTGGAGAAGAGTGTTCCGGTAATCGGCATCTGCGTCGGGATGCAGATCCTGGCCGATTCGAGCGAGGAGGGCACGCGGCCCGGCCTCGGCTGGATCAAGGGCACCGTGCGCCATTTCCGCTCAGCGCCCAAGGCGGCGGGAATGATGCTGCCTCACATGGGCTGGAACGACGTCGCGGCGAAGCCCGGCGAGGCGCTGTTCAAGGGGCTGGCCGACGAGGCGCGCTTCTATTTTCTGCACTCGTTCTATTTCGATTGCGCCAATCCCGCCGACGCTGCGGCGCAGGCCGAATACGGTCTCGACTTTGCGTGCGCGGTTCGTCGCGACGCCATTCACGGCGTTCAGTTCCACCCCGAGAAGAGCCACCATTTCGGCGCTCAGCTTTTGAAGAATTTCGCGGAGTTGCAGTAGATGCTGAGACCCCGGATCATTCCATGCCTGCTCGTGCATGGCGGCGGACTGGTGAAGACCGTCGGTTTCAAGGACCCGAAATATGTCGGCGATCCGATCAACGCGGTGAAGATCTTCAACGAGAAGGAAACCGACGAGCTGACGATTCTCGACATCGACGCCACGGCGGAGGGCCGGGGTCCCGATTTCAAGATGATCGCCGACCTCGCGGTCGAATCGCGGATGCCGCTTTGCTACGGCGGTGGCGTGCGCACGGCGGATCAGGCCAAGCGCATCATCGAACTGGGGGTCGAGAAGGTGTCCGTCAGCTCGGCTGCGATGGAAGACCCCGACCTGATCAGCCGCATCGCCGCCGAGATCGGCCGCCAGAGCGTCGTCGTGACGCTGGACGTCAAGCGCGGGCGCTCGGGCGCCTACGAGGTCTGGACGCGTAACGCCACCAGGGCAACGGGACAGCCGGCGCTCGACATGGCGCGGCGTGCCGAGCAACTTGGCGCAGGCGAGGTCGTCATCAACTCGATCGACGCCGACGGCACCATGAAGGGCTACGACCTCGATCTGGCGCGTGAGGTTCGTGCGGCGCTGACCATTCCGATGACCTTTCTCGGCGGCGCCGGCAAGCTTTCTGATCTCGGCCGGCTGATCGAGACGTGCGGCGTCGTGGGCGCTGCCGCGGGCAGCCTCTTCGTCTTCAAGGGCCCCTATCGCGCGGTCCTGATCAACTACCCGGACATGGCCAAGCGCGAGGAACTGATCCGCACGTCGCTCAAGGCCGCCTGACCGGCACCGCAATCTCGAATTCTCGCAGGCAGGTTTCGCAATGTCCGAAATGTTCAAAGATCGAGTGCTCCTGATCACAGGCGGCACGGGTTCCTTTGGCGGCGCGGTCCTGCGGCGGTTCCTCGACACCGACATCGGTGAGATTCGCATCTTCAGCCGGGACGAGAAGAAGCAGGACGACCTGCGCAAGCGCTACAGCCATCCCAAGCTGCGCTTCTACATCGGCGACGTGCGCGAGCGTCATTCGATCGCCGCCGCGATGCGCGGCGTCGACTACTGCTTCCACGCGGCCGCGCTGAAGCAGGTGCCGTCCTGCGAGTTCCATCCGATGGAAGCCGTGCGCACCAACGTGCTCGGGACCGAGAACGTGCTCGAGGCGGCGATCGCGGCCGGGCTGAAGCGCGTCATCTGCCTGTCGACCGACAAGGCCGTCTATCCTATCAACGCCATGGGCATCTCCAAGGCGATGATGGAAAAGGTGATGGTCGCCACTTCGCGCAACCTCGAGGGCACCGGCACGGTCATCTGCGGCACGCGCTACGGAAATGTCATGGCGTCGCGGGGATCGGTGATCCCGCTGTTCGTGGACCAGGTTCTTTCCGGCCGGCCGATCACCGTGACCGACCCGCAAATGACCCGCTTCATGATGACGCTGGACGACGCCGTGGAGCTGGTGCTCTACGCGTTCCACAATGGCGGCAATGGTGACATCTTCGTCCAGAAGGCCCCGGCCGCCACGATCGACGTGCTCATCCAGGCCTTGCTGTCGCTGATGAAGCGGCCCGACCACGAGGTTCGCGAGATCGGCACCCGCCATGGCGAGAAGCTCTACGAGGCGCTGCTCAGCCGCGAGGAAATGGCGGGCGCGGACGATCTCGGCGACTATTACCGCGTCCGTCCGGACGGACGCGACCTGAACTATGCCAAGTTCGTCGAACAGGGCGAGCCCGCGATCAAGGCGATGGACGACTACAATTCCCACAACACCCATCGCCTCGACGTCGAGGAAATGAAGGCGTTGCTCCTCAAGCTCGATTTCATGCGCAGCATCGTCGAGGGCCGGACGCCGGTGCTGGAGGATTGAGGATGCGGATCGCGGTAACCGGAGCCGACGGCTTTCTCGGACGCAATCTGCGCCTGCGCCTGGCCGAACTGGGGCACGGCGCCATCGTCCCTGTGACGCGGACGACGGCGGCCGCCGACCTGCCGCGTATCCTGGCCGAGGTGGATTTCGTCTTCCATCTGGCCGGCGTCAATCGCCCGCAGGACCCGGCCGAGTTCGGCAAGGGAAATGCGGGCTTCACCGAAACGCTCTGCGCCGCGCTGGGCGAGCGGCCGGTGCCGATCGCCTTCGCATCGTCGACGCAAGCCGCGCTCGACAATCCGTATGGCGCCAGCAAGAAGGCGGCCGAGGATGCGCTTGTGGCCTTCGGCGAGCGCACGGGCGCGCCGGTCCACATATTCAGGCTCACCAACGTCTTCGGCAAATGGTCGCGCCCGAACTACAATTCGGTCGTGGCGACCTTCTGCCATTGCATCGCGCGCGGCCAGCCGATCACCGTCAACGATCCGGACGCGCCGCTGCGACTCGTCTATGTCGACGACGTGGTGGCGGCTTTCGTCACGCTCCTCGAAGATGCCGGCCGGCCCGGCGGCCCTGCCGAGGTCGATCCGGTCTACGAGACGACGGTCGGCGCGGTCGCCGACGCCATCCGCTCCTTTCCCGAAAGCCGCCGGACGCTCGTCACGCCGGCAGTCGGCGAGGGGCTGCTGCGCGCGCTCCACGCCACCTATCTCAGCTTTCTGCCGACTGACGATTTCGCCTATTCGGTTCCCGTCCATGGCGATCCGCGCGGCGTGTTCGTGGAGATGCTGAAGACCGCCGACAGCGGCCAGTTCTCCTATTTCACCGCGCATCCGGGGATCACGCGCGGCGAGCACTATCACCACACGAAGACCGAGAAATTCATGGTGATCCGCGGCACGGCGAGCTTCGGCTTCCGCAATGTCGACACCGGCGAGACGGCCGAAATCGTGGTCACAGGCGGCGAGGGCCGCATCGTCGAGACCGTTCCCGGCTGGGCGCACAACGTGACCAATGTCGGCGCGGACGAGCTGATCTGCATGCTGTGGGCGAACGAGATCTTCGACCGCGCGAACCCCGACACGATTGCCGCGAAGGTGCGTCCATGAAGAAGCTCAAGGTGATGACGGTGGTCGGCACCCGTCCCGAGATCATCCGCCTGTCGCGGGTGATGGCGCGGCTCGACGAGCACTGCGATCACGTCATCGTCCACACCGGCCAGAACTACGACTACGAGCTCAACCAGGTCTTCTTCGACGATCTGGGCGTTCGCAAGCCGGACCATTTCCTGAATGCGGCCGGCGCGGGCGCATCGGAAACGATCGGCAACATCATCATTGCCGTCGACAAGGTGCTCGGCGCCGAAAAGCCCGAGACGCTTCTGGTGCTGGGCGACACCAATTCGTGCCTGTCGGTCATTCCCGCCAAGCGCCGCCGCATCCCGATCTTCCACATGGAAGCGGGCAATCGCTGCTTCGACCAGCGCGTTCCCGAAGAGACCAACCGCCGGATCGTCGACCACACGGCGGACGTCAACCTGACCTATTCCACCATCGCGCGCGACTACCTGCTGCGCGAGGGCCTGCCGCCGGACTTCGTCATCAAGACCGGCAGCCCGATGTTCGAAGTCCTGACGCATTACCGCGACCGGATCGACGCATCGGACGCGCTCGACCGATTTCAGGTGGCCGAAGGCGGCTATTTCGTCGTCAGCGCGCATCGCGAGGAGAACATCGACGCGCCGCGAAACTTCAACCGCCTCGTCGCGATCCTTAACGCCGTGGCCGAGGATTACGGCCTTCCCGTCATCGTCTCCACCCATCCGCGAACGATGAAGCGGGTCCAGGCGTCGGGAGCCATCTTCCATGAGAACGTCCGGCTGATGAAGCCGCTCGGCTTTCACGACTATATCCGCCTGCAATTGTCGGCGCGGGCCGTCCTGTCGGACAGCGGGACGATCAACGAGGAATCCTCGATCCTGAATTTCCCGGCGCTGAATTTGCGCGAGGCGCACGAGCGGCCCGAAGGCATGGAGGAGGCCGCCGTGATGATGACGGGGCTCGACGTCGACCGCGTCCGCCAGGGGCTCGCCATCCTCGAAAGCCAGGCGCGGGGCGACGACCGGACATTGCGTCTCGTCGCCGACTATTCGATGCCGAACGTCTCCGACAAGGTCGTACGCATCATCCACAGCTATACGGACTATGTCCGGCGCGTCGTCTGGCGCGACTATGACTGACGAAAAGCCGCTCCGCATTCTCGTGCTCACCCAGTATTTCTGGCCCGAGAATTTCCGCATCAACGATCTGGTCGAAGAGCTGTCGTCGCGCGGCCATCTCGTGACGGTGCTGACGGGCGTTCCCAACTATCCGGGCGGCAAGGTGTTCGACGAGTTCGCCGCCGATCCGGAGCGATTTGCGAATTTCAAGGGCGTGGAAGTGCTGCGCATCCCGATGCTGCCGCGCGGGCAGGGCAGCATGCGCCTCGTCATGAACTATGCGAGCTTCGTCCTTTCCGGCCTGACCGTGGGGGCATGGAAGCTGCGCGGGCGTAAGTTCGACACGATCTTCGTCTTCATGATCTCCCCGATTACGGCCGTGCTGCCGGCTATTCTCCAGCGCCGGCTGAAGCGCGCGAAGCTCTTCGTCTGGATACTCGACCTGTGGCCCGAGACGCTGTCGGCCGTCGGCGTCGTCAAGTCGCCGCGCGTCCTGGCGCTGGTCGGGCGACTGGTCTCCTACATCTACAATCGGACCGACCACATCCTCGTCCAGTCGCAGGCCTTCATCGCCAATGTCGAGCGCTATGCGCGGCCCGGCGCACGCGTATCGTACTTCCCCGGCTGGGCCGAGCCGGTCTTTGCCGGCGACCTGTCGACGGTCGCGCCGGCCCCGGAGCTCGCGCGCTTTGCCGACACCTTCAACGTCCTTTTTGCCGGCAATGTCGGCGAGGCGCAGGATTTCCCGGCGATCCTCGACGCGGCCGAGGCGCTTGCCGATCGTCCCGACATCCGCATCGTGGTGGTCGGCGACGGGCGGATGACGCCCTTCGTCGAGGCCGAGATCGCGCGGCGCGGCCTCGGAGACCGGATGGTGCTCCTCGGACGCTATCCGCTCGACCGGATGCCGTCCTTCTTCCGCGCCGCCGACGCCCTTCTGGTCTCGCTCAAGCGCGAACCAATCTTCGCGATGACCATACCCGGCAAGGTGCAGAGCTATCTGGCGGCGGGCGTTCCGATCGTGGCCATGCTCGACGGGGAGGGCGCCCGCGTCATCGAGGAGCTCGGCGCTGGCCTTGCCTGCCCGGCCGGCGACGGCAACGCGCTTGCGAAACGCATCCGGACGCTGGCGGATATGGAGGCCACCGAGCGCGACGCGATGGCACTTGCCGCGCGTGCCGGAAGCGAGCGCGAATTCGGACGGGCGCGCTTGATCGACGGGCTCGTGGAGCGATTTCGGGAACAGGTATGAGCGCAGCGAGTTGGGCTGGGGCTCGATCGGGCGATGTGCGGCGCTGCGTTCAGGGCATGTCGGCTCGGTCGGCACCTCGTATCGGTCATCAAACGTCCACAGTTCGGTTACATTTCACGCATGCCGGAATTGTGCGCGGATGATGTAGAGTGGTTGGAATCGTTTCGGGCAGGCGATAAGAGCTGTCGCTGCCGGAATGTTCGTGCAGGCAGTCCGAAAAGGGCTGCGCGACGTGGCGGTGATCCTCGATTGAGTCGGTGAATTCGGGCTGATGACGAACAGAATGAAGTCCTTCGTCTGGCGCGGCGCCAGCATCGCGCTCGACACGCTGATCGCCGCGGGCTCTTTCGTGTGCGCGTATATGCTGGTCTACAGCCCCTCCTATCTACAATACGTCCCCGGACTGGAGGAAAAGACGGTCGCGTTCGCGTTTGTCAGCGCCGTTTCGCTGTTCGTCTTTTCCGTGCATCGCGGCTCCTGGCGCTTCGTCTCGCTGCCCGAAGTGCTCGATCTCGTGAAGGCTGCGGTCCTCGCCGTGGTTGCGTTCACGGTCGGCGCGTTTCTCGTGTCGCGCGCCGACAATGTCCCGCGCAGCGTTCTCGTCCTCACCGGATTCATCCTCGTCGGCGGCCTTGCGGCGCCGCGCATCATCTATCGGCTGGCCGTCGAAGGGCATTTTCTCAAGCCGCTCGGCGGGCGCAGGGTCGAAGACGGCGCGCGCCGCGTCGTCGTTCTCGGCTACACCAGCATCGCCGAGAGCTTCATCCGCAGCGCGCGGCGCAGCAAGGACAGCCCCTTCGAAATCCTCGGCATTCTCGACGATGGCGGGCTGTCCCGCTCGCAGACCGTGCAGGGCGTCAGCGTCTATGGCGGGCTCGAGGCGCTGGAGAAGCTGCTCGCAAGGGCCGAGGCCGATGGATCGCCCGCGACCGAACTCGTCGTCGCCGAACTGAGCCCGAGCCGCCAGAGACTGAGCGAGATCGTCGAGCAGGCCACCGCGCACGGGCTGAAGACCACGCGCATCAATGCGCCGACGGTGACCGCGGAGATCGGCGCCAACGGGCTCGTCGATCCGAAGCCCATCGAACTTGCCGATCTGCTCGGCCGCCCGGAAGTCAAGACCGACGTCGAAAGCGTCGGCCACCTGATCCGCGGCCGTACCGTGCTTGCGACCGGTGCCGGCGGGTCGATCGGTTCGGAACTCATCCGCCAGATCGCCCAGTTCGGCCCGAAGCTGCTCGTGCTCACCGACAATTCGGAGCACAATACCTACCTCCTCGATACGGAAATCCGCGAGAGATTTCCCGAACTCGAGATCGTCACCCAGCTCGTCAGCGTCCGGGACAAGCGACGCCTGAACGAGGTTTTCGCGCGCTATCGCCCCGAGGTGGTTTTCCACGCCGCGGCGCTGAAGCACGTGCCGCTGGTCGAGGGCAACCCGATCGAGGGCATCAAGACCAACGTGCTCGGCACCCGAAATGCGGCCGACGCGGCAATCGCCCACGGCGCGTCGACTTTCATCATGATTTCCACCGACAAGGCGGTGAACCCGACCAATATCATGGGCACGACGAAGCGGGCCGCGGAGGCTTACTGCCAGGCGATGGACGTTGCCGGGCAGGGCACGCAGTTCAAGACCGTTCGCTTCGGCAACGTCCTCGGGTCGAACGGATCGGTCGTGCCGCGCTTTCGCGAACAGATCATGGCCGGCGGCCCCGTCACCGTCACCCACCCGCAGATCGTCCGCTATTTCATGACCATCCCGGAGGCGGTGAGCCTCGTCCTCCATGCCTCGGCCCATTCGCTCGGCAACAAGTCGGAGCGGGGCAAGATCATGGTCCTCGACATGGGCAAGCCCGTTCGCATCGTCGACCTTGCCGAACGCATGATCCAGTTGGCGGGGTTCAAGCCCGGCTTCGACATCGAGATCGCCTATACCGGCCTGCGGCCCGGCGAAAAGCTCTACGAGGAGCTGTTCGACCCGAGCGAGGTGCAGGACGGCAAGAGCGAGGACGGCTACGTCGTCGCCTCGCCGCGCGTCATCGACAACAATTTCCTCCTGCGCACGCTGCATGGCCTCGAGCAGGCGGCGGACGAAGAGGACGTCGACCGCGCGGTCCAGTTGCTGAAGCACATCGTTCCGGAATATCGCCCGGCGAAGTCGGAAGTCCTGCAGGGCGACGTGGAATTGCGCGAAGACGCCAAGCCGAGCGCGCCGCCCGCGAAGGTCACGGCCAAGCAGCCGGCGGAATAGGGCGCGTCGAGCGAGCCTGTCGCTGCGGCGCCAGGATCACTTTCAGGAAGCGATTTCCAGCCGACCGTCGGTCACCCGATATTTCTCGCCCGTGCGCGGGCAGGTCAGGCTGTCGTCGAGGATCTCGCCTTCGCGCGACACCCATCCGATCCGCCGCGCTGGCACGCCGGCCATGAGCGCATGGGCCGGCACCGGGCGCGTGACGACGGCGCCGGCGGCGATCAGGCAATATTCGCCCAGTTCGTTGCCGCAGACGATCGTCGCATTGGCGCCGATGGACGCGCCGAAGCCGACCTTCGTCGGCCGGAACTCGTCCTTACGCTCGACGTTCGCGCGCGGATTGATGACGTTGGTGAAGACGCAGGACGGGCCGCAGAAGACCGCGTCGGCGAGTTCCACGCCCTTGTAGAGCGCGACATTGTTCTGGATCTTGCAGCCGTCACCAACCGAGACGTCTGGCCCGATCATGACGTTCTGGCCGATCGAGCAGTTCCGGCCGATGCGGGTGCCGGGCAGGATGTGGCTGAAATGCCAGATCTTGGTGCCGGCTCCCACCGCCGCGCCATCGTCGACGTAGGAGCTTTCATGAACGAAGTAGTCGAGAGCCATCGTGCGCTTCCTTCAAATGTATCGGTCAGGCCGACGCGGCATTATTGACGCAGGCAAATCCTATCGCCCGGCCGCCAGATTGACGCGCAGTGCGGCCTCGGCGCGCGCCAGCACGTCGAGAACGCGCAGGCCCTCGCGGCCGTCGGTGCGCGGCGTCGAGCCGCTGGCGATGCAGTCGATGAAATGCCGGCACTCCTGCTTCAGCGGCTCGTCCTTCTCGACCGCAATACGGCGTCCCTCGGCCTTGGTCGGCAGCGGAACGGGCTTCGACATGTCGATGACGTGATCGTAGACGACGAGCTTGTCGGCCCATTCGGTGGCGCTGTCCTCGAAGACGGCCATCGCCCTGGAGCCGATGACGACCAGGCGCTGTTCCTTGAACGGATGCATCCAGCTCACCTGCACATGCGCGGCCGCGCCCGACGGGAACTTCATCTGCGCGGTGACGAGATCGGCGACGCCGGGCGTAAAGGCGACCACTCCCTGCGCCGACACCTCGACGGGCGTCTCCGTGATCAGGCCGAGCAGCATCGAGATGTCGTGCGGCGCGAACGACCAGAGCACGTTCTCCTCGGTCCTGAACTTGCCGAGCGAGAGGCGGTTCGAATAGGCATAGCGGACGTCGCCGAGTTCGCCGGCCCCGACGAGTTCGCGCAGGCGCAGATAGACGGGGTGGTACTGGAGAAGGTGGCCGACCATGAGCACGAGGCCCCGCTCTTCGGCCATTCGGCAGAGCTCTTCGGCCTCGGACATCTCGAGCGCGAGCGGTTTTTCGACGAACACATGCTTGCTGGCCTCGAGCGCCTGCCGGGCAAGGCCGTAGTGGAGCTCCGCGGGCGAGGCGATCGACACGCCGTCGATCGCGGGGTCGGCGATGACCTCCTCGAAGGTCGCCACCTTGCAGCCGAGCTTGGCCGCGCCTTCCTCGGCCGCGGCGGGCGAAGGGTCGACGACCGCCGCGAGCGCGCCGAGTTCGGCGAGGTTGCGGGCGATGTTGCGGCCCCAATAGCCGTAGCCGACATGTGCGATCGCGGTCATGGAGTGCCTTGCGTTTGGGAGGACGGAGTGAACGGCCGGGTCAGGCCTTCACGACGTTGGGGTGATCGGTCCGGTACTTGCCGCGCGTATCGATGACCAGGTCGGCGTGCTCAAGGATCATGTCGTAGTCGAAATCGGTATGATCCGTCAGCAGCACCACGCAGTCATATTGCGCGAGCGTTTCCGGCGTCATCGGCACGGATTTCAAGTCGAAGCGGTGCTCGCGCATCTTGGGGAAGACCGGCACTTTCGGGTCGGAATAATCCACGATCGCGCCGCGGTCGCGCAGGATCTCCATCACCATCACGGACGGGGATTCGCGCATGTCGTCGACGTCGCGCTTGTAGGCGATGCCGAGCGCGAGGATGCGGCTGCCCTTGAGCGACTTGCGGCGGTCGTTGAGGGCGGCGGTGATCTTCTCGACGACCCAGCGCGGCATGTCGCGGTTGATCGAGCCGGCAAGCTCGATGAAATGCGTGTTCAGGCCGTATTCCCGCGCCTTCCAGGTGAGGTAGAACGGGTCGATCGGGATGCAGTGCCCGCCGAGGCCAGGGCCGGGATAGTAGGGCGTGAAGCCGAACGGCTTCGTGGCGGCCGCGTCGATGACCTCGAAAATGTCGATGTTCATCTTGTCGGCGATCGTCTTCATCTCGTTGACGAGACCGATATTCACCGCGCGATGGATGTTTTCGAGAAGCTTGGTGAGCTCGGCGACCTGCGTCGAGGAAACCAGAACGACCTTGTCGATGGCATGCTCGTAGAGCGCGTGGCCGACTTCGCGGCAGGCCGCCGTCGTGCCGCCGACGATCTTGGGGATCGTCTGCGTATTGAAATGGGCGTTGCCCGGGTCTTCGCGCTCGGGCGAATAGATGACGAAGTAATCGGTGCCGACCTTGAAGCCGCGCTTCTCGACATAGGGCTGGAGCACTTCGGCGGTCGTGCCGGGATAGGTGGTGCTTTCGAGCGACAGGACCTGGTCGGCGCGCAGGTGCGGCGCGATCGTCTCCATGGTGGACACGATGAAGGACAGGTCGGGCTCGCGGTGCTTGGAGAGCGGCGTCGGCACGCAGATGATGATGGCGTCGACCTCGCCGATCCGCGCGAAATCGGTCACGGCGCTGAAGCCGGAGCCGTTCATGGCGGCAATGTCCTCGTGCGGAATGTGCGCGATGGGGCTGCGCCCGGCATTGAGGACATCGACCCGACCCTGATCGATGTCGAAGCCGATGACCTTGAAGCCGATGCCGGCAAACCGCAGGGCAAGGGGAATTCCGACATAGCCAAGGCCGATGATGCCGATCGTGGCTTGCTTGTTCCTGATCTTATCGAGCAACTTCATGTCGCAGGCGCCTGACGTCGACGGTGGGGAAATTTGCAATGCCCTGTAGGCGGACTCGCCATTCGATGCAAGGTGTTCGTCGGCGATGGGCAGGGCCGCATGGGCTCGCAGCGCCGGCCCGCAGGGGGAGGGAAAAGTTGAACCCGCATGGCGCGTCGTGTATCAGGCGCACGATTCCATCAAGGCTGGCGGACATTCGCCGAATCGAAAGGCTCCCGTTTCCATGTCCATTGCATTCATCGATCTTGCGGCCCAGCAGCAGCGCCTTCGCGGCGGCATCGACACGGCGATCGCCCGCGTGCTCGACGAGGGCAAGTACATCATGGGGCCGGAAGTGGCGCGCTTCGAGCGCGAGCTGGCGGCGTTCTGCGGCGCCCAGCACTGCCTGTCCTGCGCCAACGGCACGGATGCGCTGCAGCTTGCCCTGATGGCGCTCGGCGTCGGCGAGGGCGACGCCGTCTTCGTGCCGGCCTTCACCTTCGCCGCGACGGCCGAGATCGTGCCCTTCGTCAACGCGACGCCGGTCTTCGTCGACGTCGATCCGCGCACCTTCAACATGGACCCCGAAAGCCTCAAGCGTGCGATCGCGCATGCCCGTAGCGAGGGCTTGCGCCCGGCCTGCATCATTCCGGTCGATCTCTTCGGTTTGCCGGCAGATTACGACGTTCTCGTTCCGATCGCCCGCGAGGCGGGGATGCATGTCATCGGCGACAGCGCGCAGGGGTTTGCCGGCGTCTACAAGGGCAAGCGCACCGGCTCGCTCTGCGACGTGACCACGACCTCCTTCTTCCCCGCCAAGCCGCTCGGCTGCTATGGCGATGGTGGCGCGCTCTTCACCGACGACGCGACCCTGGCCGGCCTGATCGATTCCTTCCGCGTCCACGGCAAGGGATCGGACAAGTACAACAACGACCGCCTCGGCCTGAACAGCCGCCTCGACACGCTTCAGGCGGCGATCCTGCTCGAGAAGCTGGCCGTCTACGAGGACGAAATCGAGGCGCGCCAGAAGGTCGCCGCGCGCTACGACGCGGCGTTGGGAAGCGATTTCGAGACGCCCTACATCCCCGCCGGATCGACCAGCGTCTGGGCGCAGTACACGCTGAAGATGGCCGACGAGGCGGCCCGGACGCAGCTTCAGGCGCGCGCGAAGGAAGCCGGCGTTCCCACCATGGTCTATTATCCGGTGCCGCTCCACCGGCTCAACGCCTACAAGGACTTCCCGCGCGACCCGAATGGCCTTGCCGTCAGCGAGAATCTGGCGACGCGCGTCGTCAGCCTGCCGATGCACCCTTACCTCGACGAGGCGACGCAGGATCTGATCATCCGCGCCGTTCGCGGATGATTTGAATTGAAGCGGCTCATCGACTTCACGCTGTCGGCAGGCGGTCTGCTGGTCGCCGCGCCCCTGCTGGCCCTGCTGGTCGTCCTCGTCAGGCGGGACTCGCCCGGGCCGGGCATCTTCCGCCAGGACCGGGTGGGCCGGCATGGCCGCGCGTTCGCGTGCTACAAGCTGCGCACGATGAGCGCCAATTCGCCCAACGTGCCGACCCACATGGCGCAATCGGCCCAGATCACCAAGATCGGCGCCTGGCTGCGGCGCACCAAACTCGACGAGATCCCGCAGCTCTGGAACGTCGTCAGGGGCGACATGAGCCTCGTCGGCCCGCGGCCCTGCCTGCCCTCGCAGGTCGAACTCGTCGAGGAACGCCGCAAGCGCGGCGTGCTGGAGGTTCGCCCTGGCATCACCGGCCTGGCCCAGGTCAACGACATCGACATGTCCGATCCGGTGCGCCTTGCCGAAAAGGACGCCGAGTATTGCCAGAGCCAGTCGCTCGCCCTCGACGCGAAGCTCCTCTACCAGACCGTGCGCGGCAAGGGCCAGGGCGACCGCGTGCGGTGATGCCGCCCGCCAGGAAGACGCCGTGCTCCGAACGCGCGCTCCGTCGAAACGGCGCGCGGCTTGCGCATCCTAGCGTTGGCGCTGCTTGCGTGCGGCGTAGCGGGCGTCGCGTTTGCTTTTGAGGTCCGCTTCGTAGTCGAGCAACTTCTTGACCATTGCGCGGTCGTTTTCTTCCTTGGCGATGACGGCGGCCCTCGACGCCTTTTCAGCGGCGGCGCGCTCTTCCTGCGCCTGACGCTCCAGCCGTTCGGCCTCTTCGCGCTTTGCCCGCTCGCGCTCGGCCGTTCGCAATTCGCGTTCACGCGAAATGCGCGCGCGCTCTGCTTGCTTGGCGAGGACTTCCGGGGAATCGACCGCCGGGCGGGCTTTGAATTTCGCAAGCAAGGCCTGCTTGGCCGCATTGGAAGTCGCGAGCCGGTCTGCGAGGCTTTGGTTCTTCATGGGTGGCAATTTTGTGCTTTCCTGAGAGGGACGCGACCGATGGGTATCGATCGCAGTTCAACGACGTAAAGAGGTCGGACATGTGTCCGACCTTTGCCGTCTCGATGGACTGCCGTTGCATTCGTGGTCGCACGTAGGCCCTTTGGACCGCGAATACAAGCGACGGTTCTCCGCCTGTTTGGCGATTACCGCGTCCCGGCACCGGCGGTCGCCGTGCGCAACTGGACGAGCTGCAGCACGGCGACGGCGACGAGGATCGTCGCGCCGACGAGCGTCGTCGTCAGTTCCGGCGCGACCATGAGGATGGCCGCGACGGCGAGGATCGGCCGTTCGACGGCGCGCAGCGGTGCGATCAGGTAGCCGGAGAACGCTGCCGAAAGCGCCGTGATGCCGAGCGTCGCGCCGATGAAGGCGAGCAGGAACGCTTCCATCGTGAAGCCCTCGACGACGATCAGCAGCGACGGCGAGAAGACGAAGACGAACGGGATCAGCACCTTGCCGATGCCGAGCCGGAAGGCGGTGTTGCCGGCCCTGAACGGATTGGCGTTGGCGATGCCCGCCGCGGCATAGGCCGCGAGCGCGACGGGCGGCGTGATGTCGGCGAGGACGCCGTAATAGAACACGAAGAAATGCGCCACGAGCGGCTGGACGCCGAGCATGCCGAGGATCGGCGCGGCGACGGTCACCATGATCAGGTAGTTCGCCGTCGTCGGGATGCCGCAGCCCATGAGGACGCAGACGACGCCGGTCAGGATCAGTGTGATCGTCAGCGTCAGCGTCGCCGGGCTCATAAGGTCGAACGGGATGAAGGGCTCGATCGCGCCCGCCCATGCAGCGGCGGTCGAGGTGACGATGAAGGAGACCTTGAAGCTGACGCCGGTCAGCGTGACGACGCCGATGACGATGCCGACCGTGGCGGCGGCGGCGCCGACGGCGAGCGCATATTTGGCACCGATGACGAAGCTGTCGAAGATGTCGCCGATGGTGATGCGGTTGCGCGGATTGGCGAGGCCGATCACGATGCAGGCGGTGATACCCCAGAAGGCGGCGAGATAGGGCGTGTTGCCGTTCATCAGCACGCCGATCAGGACGAAGAGCGGGAAGATGGTCGGCCAGTCATGGCGCAAGACTTCCCAGACGCGCGGCAGTTCGTCGGCGGTGAGGCCGCGGAGGCCGAGGCGCTTGGCCTCGAAATGGACCTGCATCAGAACGCCGAAGAAGTGCATGAAGGCGGGCACGAGGGCGGCGATGAGGATGTCGGTGTAGGGAATGGCGAGGAACTCGACCATGAGGAAGGCGGCGGCGCCCATGACGGGCGGCGTGATCTGGCCGCCGGTGCTGGCGGCGGCCTCGACGCCGGCTGCGAAATGGCGCGGATAGCCGACGCGGATCATCGCAGGGATGGTCAGAGAGCCGGTCGTCACCGTGTTGGCGATCGACGAGCCGGAAATCGAGCCCATGAGGGCGGACGACAGGACCGACACCTTGGCCGGCCCGCCCGAAAAGCGCCCCGCGACGGCCGAGGCCAGGTCGATGAAGAGCTTGCCGAGCCCCATCCGCGTGGCGAGCACGCCGAACAGCACGAAATGGAAGACGTAGGTGGCGACGACGCCGACCGGCAGGCCGAAGATGCCCTGGCTGGTCAAATAGAGGTGGTTGACGAGGCCGGACCAGCTCGAACCGGGATGGACGAGGATGCCCGGCGCGCTGCGGCCGAAAATGGCATAGGTCATGAAGAGGCAGGCGATGACCGGCAGCGGCCAGCCCATGGAGCGGCGGGTGGCTTCGAGCAGGACGACGATCAGGATCGTGCCCATCGCCACGTCGATCGACAGCGGATTGCCGACCCGGAAGGCGAGGTCCTGGAAGATCCACGGCACGTAGAGCACCGAGACGGCGCCGGCGATGGCGAACATCCAGTCAAGAAGCGGGATGCCGCCGGGGCGCAGCAGCGAGGACTTGTAGAGCGTCTTCTGGCCGGTCGGGGTCGCCGCGAAGACGATGAAGATCAGGCCGATGACGAAGGCCATGTGGACGCCGCGATGGGTGATCTCGCGCAGGAGGCCGAAGCCGGCCGTGTAGTAGTGGAAGAGCGACAGCGTGAAGAGGAGGCCGGCCGCGAGCCAGCCGACGGCGGGGCCGAGCGGGCGGAAGCGGACTTCCGGATCGAACCGCTCTTCGATTTCGGCAAGGTTGGGCTGATCCGTATCGGTCGCGGACTTGGTCATCGCTGTCGCTCTGTGAATTCATGGAAAAGCAGATGCCATTCGCCGGACTTTCGGCGAATGGCAGGGCAAGGGCGGACGGGCCGCATGTCTGTCCCGTGTAGGACTATTCTTCGAGGAGGCCGGCTTCCTTGTAGAAGCGCTCGGCGCCCGGATGGAGCGGAATGCCGACGCCTTCGAGCGCGGTTTCCTTCTTGATCGACGCGCCCTTGGCATGGCCGCTGTCGAGGAGCGCGCGCGAATTGTCGTTCCAGAGCGCCTTGGTGATCTCGTAGATCAGATCGTCCGGCTGCTCGGCGCTCGTCACCCACTGGGCGCCGACGCTGATGCTCTGAACGTCGTCCGCTACGCCTTCATAGGTGCCGCCGGGGATCACGTGTTCGGCGAAGAAGCCGTATTCTTCCAGAAGCGCTTCGGCTTCCGGTCCCGAAATCGGGACGAGCGTGATGTCCTGGCTGGTGGCGAGTTCGGTGATCGCGCCGGCCGGGAAGCCGCCGACGAAGAAGAATGCGTCCATGTTGTTGTCGCGCATCAGGTCGGCGGCCTGGTTGGGCTTCAGGAACTCGGCCTCGACATCGTCCTCGGAGAGGCCGTAGGCCTCGAGGATGATGCGGGCGTCGACCAGCGTTCCCGAACCCGGCTCGTCGAGCGAGACCTTCTTGCCGGCAAGGTCCGCGACCGAGTTGATGCCGGCATCGGCGCGGGCGACGAGGTGGATGCTTTCCGGATAGAGGTTGGCGATGGCGCGGATGTTTTCGAGCGCACCCTTGTCCTCGAAGACGCCGGTGCCCGTATGCGCCCAGTAGGCGACGTCGGACTGCGAGAAGCCGGATTCGATCTGGCCGGACGCGATGCCGTTGATGTTGGCGACCGAGCCGTTGGAGGCGAGCGCCGTCGCGACGACGCCGGGCGCGCCGCAGCTTCCGCCTTCATCGCAGGCGCGCGAGCCGGGCGGGTTGGAGATGGCGTTGGAGAGAAGGCCGCCGATCGGGAAATAGGTGCCGGCGGTGCCGCCGGTCGCGATGCGGAAGAACTGGATGTCCTGCGCGACGGCGGGCAGGGCAGCAAGGCCGCCCGCGAGCGACAGGATGGCGACGGCTTTCGCCAGTCCGCCGAATTGAATGGTCATTGTTCTCTCCTCAATTGCTGAAATGTCCCCGGAAGATCTCGTTCGATCTCAGGCCGCAATGTTTCCGCTCGGGCGGGGGAGCGCAAGCCTTATTCTTGCCATTGTTCACACCCGGCAGGCCGCCTCCCTAGGTTGAGCCATTCGTTTTCCCGTCCTGTGCCAGCGCGCGGGCGGCGACCCGTTCCACGCCCTCTGCGATACGGGAGACGTCGATCGACGAATAGGCCATGCGGAAATAGCGGCATGGACCGTCCCGATGCGCGAAGAATGGGGCGCCGGATTCGATCAGGACGCCGTCCGCGCGCAGCGTATCGGCGAGCGCGTCGGCGT
>JAESGM010000330.1_pt1 | contig 59024 bp, 50 predicted proteins | sample 9269721 | NCBI WGS metagenome assembly JAESGM01 (sample SAMN15720920, study PRJNA650825) | algae metagenome | isolation source: Komarekiella atlantica HA4396-MV6 and co-occurring heterotrophs from... | place: USA: Theobald House, Kauai, HI | collected 2009-07-29
TGTAGAACTGGTGCGGATCGAGGATCAGCCGCCGGTCGCGCCGCGCGCGGATCGGCGTCCAGAAATCGTCGATGGCGTAGCCGCCGACGCGATCGACGTCGATGACGTCGGTGAAGCGCTGGGCCTGATAGCCGATGACCTCGCCCTCGCTGCGTCCGGCCAGCAGAATGCTGAACAGCAAGCCGTTGCGGATCGCGGCCTGACCATCGACGAGCGGCGTCCGCTCATGGACCTCGCGGAGTTCCCTGTCGCCGAGGCGGAAACCGGCGGCCTCGTCCTGCCCGCTGCTGCGCCGCCTGAAGCGGAGCTGGTTGAGGCGACTGCCCTGCCGCACCCTTATGGAGAAGCTCGACGGCGAGATCTCCGCATAGAGCTTGCCGGTATAGCCGCCGGCGACCGTGTCGAAGGCGTCGGCCCGGTCGGCGATCAGCCGGGTGAAGACGTCGATGCGGCCCGTCGAACTCTTGGGGTTGGCGAAGGCCGAGATGGTCGCTGGGAGACTCGAAAGCGATTCCATCAACTCGACCACATAAACGCAGTTTCGCTCGAGAATCGCGCCCTCGACGAGCGAGACTTCGTCCTGCGTCAGGTCGGCCAGGACCTGCTCGACGGTGCGCTCGGGACCTGGCAGGAAGCTTGCGCGAACGCGATAGGCGCGCTCCCCCAACCGCAGATCGAGACTTGCCGGCTGGAACTGGCTCTCGACGAACGCGCCCGAGGCCGAGCGCACCATGTTGCGCTGGACCAGCTTGCGGATGTCCTGACGCGGCAGCACGCCCGATGGGCCGCTGAGCGAGGCCCCTGCGTCAGTCCTGTCCGCGCGGAAATCCGGCATCGCCGTCATGTCGTGTCCATTCCATCGTCGTGATCGGTCAGTTTATCGCGCCGCGACGGGATGCGCCGCAACGGGCGGCGTCACCGGAAAGTTGTCCACGCGAGAATCGCCCGGCCGAGCGCCGTCACCAGGGTCAGGCCGGCAAAAGCGAGCGCCAGCACGGGGAACCAGCCCGGCCACAGCATCATCGCGGCGAAGCAGGCGACGGTCTCCGCGCCCTCGGCGAGACCCGCCGTGAAATAGAGCGATTTGACGCCGCGCGCCGTCGTCTCAAGCCCGCGTTTGGACGCCATCACGGCGAAGGCGAGGAAGCTCGCGCCGTTGACGTAGAAGGAAAAGAGCAGGATCGCCGCCGGCAGGGCGTTGGCAGCGGGATCGCGCAGCGCGAAGGCCAGCGGGACCGCGCCGTAGAAGGCGAAATCGCAGGTGATGTCGAGAAAACCGCCGCGATCGCTCGGCTTCGTCGCCCGCGCCACGGCGCCGTCCAGCCCGTCGAACAGCCGCGAGGCGGCGAGCAGCGCCAGAGCGGCGAGATCGTGCCGGAGCCAGACGGCAAGCGCGCAACCCAGCCCGAGCGCGAGTCCCGCCAGCGTGACGTGATCGGCGGACAGCCCGCGCCTGGCGAGCGCGCGGCCGGCCGCGTCCAGCGGCGGGTCGATGATGGCGCGCAGGCGGCCGTCGAACATGCTTGTCTACCCCGGATGGCGCACGGGAGGATTGAAGCCCGCGGCCGGGCCGACCATAACAGATCACCCGCGAGGCGGCGCGGCGACGAGGAGGCTCCGGCATGTATCAGGAGGAGACGCATGGCGTGCGCGTGACCGCCTCGCCGCGCTTCATGGACGGCGAATCCTCCCATGCGCAGGGCCGCTATTTCTGGGCCTACAGCATCGAGATCGTGAACCTGTCCGACCGGACGATGCAGCTGATGACGCGGCACTGGTTCATCACCGACGGGCGCGGCGAGGTGCATGAGGTGCGCGGCGAGGGCGTGATCGGGCAGCAGCCGGTGCTGCGGCCGGGCGAAAGCTTCAGCTACACCTCGGGCTGTCCGCTGATGACGCCGGACGGCTCGATGCGCGGCTTCTATGCGATGATGGCCGAGGACGGCACGATCTTCGACGTGGCCGTGCCGCTGTTCCCGCTCGATTCGCCCTATGTGAAGAAAGTGCTGCACTGAGCAAGCGGCGCTATCTGCCGGTCAGCGCGCGCGCTCCCCGCCAGAAGCCCCGCCAGACCGGCTCGGGCGGGCCGTCCGCGATCACCGCGCTTGCGGTCAGGGCGTTGGGCATCGCTGCGTCCAGATCGGCCCATTCGATCGGGGTTGCGATGGTCGCGCCTTGCCGCGCGCGGGTCGAATAGGGCGCGATCGCCGTCGAGCCCCGGCCATTGCGGAGATAATCGACGAAAATGCGGCCTTTTCGGGCCTTCTTCGACAGGGTCGCCGTGTAGCGCTTCGGCTCGCTCTGCTCCAATGCCTTTGCGAAATCGCGGGCAAATGCCTTGACGCGCGCCCAGTCGGCCCTGGGCTTCAGCGGCACGACGACATGAAAGCCCTTGCCGCCGGAGGTTTTCAGCAGGCTCTCGAAGCCGATCTCCGCAAGCCGGTCGCGCACGGTTTGCGCTCCCTCGCGCACCGCCTCGATCGAGACGCCCGCGTCGGGATCGAGATCGAAGATCATCTGGTCGGGCATCTCGACGGCGTCGATCGTCGCGCCCCAGAGATGAATCTCGACCGTGCCGAGCTGGACCAGCGCGGCCAGCCCGTCGAAATCGCGGATGAACAGCAGGTCCTCGCCATCGACGTCCTTCTTCCGATGCACGGCCTCGTTCATGCCGGGCCCGGCATGCTTCTGGAAGAAGGAATGGCCCTCGATGCCGTTTGGCGCGCGCAGGAGGCTGAGCGGCCGGTCGACGACAAAAGGCGCCATCAGCGGCCAGACGGTGGCGTAGTAGTCGAGCAGGCCCTGCTTGGTCAGGCCGACATCGGGCCAGAGCGGCTTTGCAGGGTTGCTGAGCTTGACCGAGGTGGTCGGCAGGTCGGCGGGCTTCGACTTGCCAGCGGATTTTCCAGCCTTGGCCTTCGCAAGGGCAGCTTTCGCTGGTTCGTCCAGACCCACGGCCGGCGTCTCGGCCACGACCTCGTCGGCCGGCTTGTCCTCGCGCAGACCGAGATAAGACGCGTGGCGCAGGGTCTTCGAGGCCGTCCAGGCGCGAAACTCGACCTCGGCGACATGCTCCGGCCTGACCCAGACGATCCCGCGCTCGCGCCCGGCCGCACCATCGAAGGGCGAGGCGTCGGCCTTGATGCGATCGAGCTTCGTCTTCAACGCGGCCGCACTCTTGCGGGTGAAGCCCGTGCCGACGCGGCCGGCGGGCCTGAGCTGGCCATTTTCATGATAGGCCGCGACGATCGAGCCGAGTTCGCGGCCCGACCCTTTCGAGGGGACATAACCGGCGATGACGAACTCCTGACGCTGGGTGCATTTCGACTTGACCCAGTCGCGCCCGCGTCCGCTGCGATAGGGTGCGTCGGCGCGTTTCGAGATGACGCCTTCCAGCCCCATGCGGCAGGCATGGCGCAGCATGGTCCGGCCCGGCTCGACGAAATGCTCGCTGAAGCGCAGCGGAGTCTCGCCCGGGGCGGCCTGGAACAGATGCTCGAGCCGCTCCTTGCGGGCGAGCAGCGGCTCGCGCCGCAAATCCTCGCCGTCGAGATGCAGCAGGTCGAAGCCGAAGAAGACGAGGTCGCTGGTCTTTCCCTCCGAGAGCGCCTCCTGCAGCGCCGAAAAGGACGAGATTCCGTTCTCGCCGAGCGCGACGACCTCGCCATCGATCAGAGCGGTCTGGCAGGGCAGATCGCCGAGCGCCTTTGCGAGCGCGCTGCCGAAACGATCCGTCCAGTCGAGCCCTGAGCGGGTCAGCAGGGTCGCCTTGCCGTCAGCGATCCGCGCTTGAAGGCGATAACCGTCGAACTTGACTTCGTGCAGCCAGTTTTCGCCAGCCGGCGGCTTGTCCTGCAGCGTCGCGAGGCAGGGCTCGACGAAGGGCGGAAGCGGTTCGGCGGGGGCTTTCCTGGCCTTGCGGCTTCCGGCGGGCTTTGTTTTCGGAAGCTCGGCGCCAGGCTCGGCGGATGCCGAAGCCATGTCGCCCCGTCCCGGCCGCTTCGTCTTCGCCCAGACTTTTGCATCGGGCGCTTCGCCGCGCCCGACGGCCTCGACGCTCAGACCCGATTTCACCGAATCGGGTGCGGTTTCCAGAATGTCCCCGTCGCTTTGGGCCGCCGCATCATCGACCTTGATCAGAAGCCAGTTGTCCCGCTTCTCGCCCTTGCGGGGTTTGAGCCTGACGAGATGCCACTGGCCGGCGAGCTTGTGCCCCTTCAGCATGAACGACAGATGGCCCTTGGCCATGCCGAAGGTGGGATCGCCCTCCGGCGCCCAGATGCCCTCGTCCCAGATGATGACCGCGCCCGCGCCGTACTGGCCTTCGGGGATCGTGCCCTCGAAGGCTCCGTATTCGAGCGGATGGTCCTCGACATGGACGGCGAGGCGTTTTTCGTCGGGGTCGAGGCTCGGGCCGCGCGTCACCGCCCAGGACCAGAGCACGCCGTCATGCTCGAGCCTCAGATCGTAATGCAGCCGGCGCGCCGCATGCTTGTGAATGACGAACGCGCCGCCGATGGCCGACCTCCCGCCGCCCTTGTCGGACCCTTGGGGCTCCTTCGTGCGAGAAAAATCGCGTTTGGCCCGGTAGAGGTCGAGCGCGGCCATGGCGACGCCTCGTCAGGCGCTTTTGCGCGACTTCGCCGCCGGCCTGCGCGCGGCTTTTGCGGCAGGCTTTTTGCCAGCCGGTTCTGACCCGCCATCCTCGGCAAGGCTCTTCTTCAGGGCGTCGAACAGGTTGACGACATTGCCCGGGCGCTCGGCCGCCTGCACCACGGGCGGCTTCTTGCCCTTCTGCTTGGCCTTGATCAGCGCCAGCAGCGCCGCCTCGTAGCGATCCTCGAAGTCGGAGGGGTCGAACTCGGCCTGCTTCTTGTCGATGATGTGGGTCGCCAGATCGATCAGCTCGCTGTCGAGCTTCGGCTTGCCGAGCCCGTCGAAGATCTCCTCGGGCTTGCGGACCGTCTTGTCGTAGCGGAGCGTCGTCAGCAGCAGGCCCTTGTCGAAAGGCTCGATCATGACGGGCCGCTCGCGGCGATAGAGCACGATGCGGGCGATGCCGGCCTTCTTCTGCCGCGCCATCGCCTCCCGGATCACGGTGAAGGCCTCTTCCGAGACATCGTCGGAGGGCGTGACGTAATAAGGCGTGTCGAAATAGATCTGCGGGATGTCGGCGCGGTCAACGAAATGCTCGATCGAGAGCGTGTGGGACGATTCGATCTGGACCGAATCGATCTCGTCCTCCTCGACCAGCAGGTATTCGTCGTCACCGATCTCGTAGCCCTTGACCTCGTCCTCGTCGGCGACGGGCTTTCCGGTGACGCCGTCGACATAGTGCCGCTTCACGGTGTTGCCGGTCTTGCGATTGATCACCCGGAACGAGACTTTTTCGCTGTGGTCGGTGGTGTTCGTCAATTCGACGGCGCAGGAGACCAGCGAGAGCTTGAGATAGCCCTTCCAGGCGGGACGCGGGGCCATCACGCGGCCTCGCGCAGATGCCGGCGGGCGGCCAATAGGTTGGCGCGCGCCAGATCGCCCGAAGTGACGACGGGCACGGGGTCGCCGAGGATCGCCAGCATGACCTCGCGGTCGATCGGGCCGTTGGCGATCGCAGCCATCAGCGCCCCTCGCGTCTCGCGCTCGGCCTGAAGCTGGGCCGACAGAGCGAGGATGAGCCTGTCCTTCGACGAATTCGGCATGATGACCCCCTGAACGCGAACTGCCGACTCAACACCGGCTTGGCGTCGATGTTCCCGGAGCGACAGACGCATGGGCGAAAGGCTGGCCTTTCCCCCGATTTCGTGTATACGCCCCAGCCAACCGGCCTTTGCGCTGGCTGCACGGCCTCTCCGCGATGAGGGCGCCCGTGGACTTCGGACCCTGCTGGACGACATCCCGGCCGCGGCCCGCCAGATCAACATCCAACCGAAGGATCTCACGATGTCGATTACGGCCGAGCGCAAGACCGCGCTCATGAAAGAGCATGCCACGAAGCCGAACGACACCGGCTCGCCGGAAGTCCAGGTCGCGATCCTGACGGAGCGCATCAACAACCTGACCGGCCACTTCAAGTCCCATGTCAAGGACAACCACTCGCGTCGCGGCCTGCTCAAGATGGTCTCGCAGCGCCGTTCGCTGCTCGACTACCTGAAGAGCAAGAGCGAGCCGCGCTACAAGACCCTGATCGAGAAGCTCGGCATCCGCCGCTGATCGAGGCCGCTTTCACGCCCGGTGCGACCCCGCTCCGGGCGGTTTTCTAGACCAAGCCAAGACTGAACCAAGCCAAGACCAAGTTCGGGAGCGCGCCGCAATGGGGCGGCGCCTCCCGATGTCAGCGCGGGGCCCGCATGGGGCGGCCTCCCCGCATGACCCGCCGGGCGTCTTCATGCCCATGGCAGGATTGCCGAGCGCTCGGGCGCGAAAATCAGCAAAATCCGAGCGCTTCGTCGTCTTGCCTATGGGCCAGGAGACCCCGGACGGGCCGAAATCCGATCCGAAAGACAAATCCATGTTCGATGTACAGACCGAAGAACTGATGTGGGGCGGGCGCAAGCTCGTGCTCGAAACCGGCAAGATCGCCCGCCAGGCGGACGCCGCCGTGCTCGCGACCTATGGCGAGACCGTCGTGCTCGCGACCGTCGTCTCCGCCAAGTCGCCGAAGCCGGGGATCGACTTCTTCCCGCTCACGGTGAACTACCAGGAGAAGACCTTCGCCGCCGGCCGCATTCCCGGCGGCTATTTCAAGCGCGAAGGCCGCCCGACCGAGAAGGAGACGCTGGTCTCGCGCCTGATCGACCGGCCGATCCGCCCGCTCTTCGTCGAGGGCTACCGCAACGAGACGCAGGTCGTCTGCACCGTGCTGCAGCACGACCTCGAGAACGACCCCGACATCGTCGCGATGGTCGCGGCCTCCGCCGCCCTGACACTGTCCGGCGTGCCGTTCACCGGCCCGGTCGGCGCGGCCCGCGTCGGCTATTTCGACGGCGCCTACAAGCTGAACCCGCTGGTCGACGAGATCAAGGAGTCGCAGCTCGACCTCGTCGTCGCCGGCACGCCCGACGCCGTGCTGATGGTGGAGTCCGAGGCCAAGCAGCTCTCCGAGGAGGTCATGCTCGGCGCGGTGATGTTCGGCCACAAGCACTTCCAGCCGGTGATCGACGCGATCATCCGCCTGGCCGAGAAGGCCGCCAAGGAGCCGCGCGACTACACCCCGGCCGACAATTCGGTCGTGCTCGACGCCGTGCTCAAGCTCGTCGACGCCGATATCCGCGCCGCCTACAAGATCACCACCAAGGCCGAGCGCTACAAGGCGCTGGACGCCGCCAAGGCCAAGGTCCAGGCGCTGGTCTCGGAGACGCCGGACGGCGTCACCACCTTCTCCAAGGAGCAGGTCGGCGGCCAGTTCAAGGAGGCCCAGGCCAAGGTCGTGCGCTGGACCATCCTCGATGACGGCGTCCGCATCGACGGCCGCGATCTCAAGACGGTCCGCAAGATCGTCTCGGAAGCCGGCATCCTGCCGCGCACACACGGCTCGGCGCTGTTCACCCGCGGCGAGACGCAGGCGCTGGTCGTGACCACGCTGGGCACCGGCGACGACGAGCAGTACATCGACTCGCTGGAGGGCACCTACAAGGAGACCTTCCTGCTGCACTACAACTTCCCCCCCTATTCGGTGGGCGAGGCCGGCCGCATGGGCTCGCCCGGCCGCCGCGAGATCGGCCATGGCAAGCTCGCCTGGCGCGCCATCCGGCCGATGCTGCCGGCCAAGTCCGAGTTCCCCTACACGATCCGCGTCGTCTCGGAGATCACCGAATCGAACGGCTCCTCCTCGATGGCCACCGTCTGCGGCACCTCGCTGGCGCTGATGGACGCCGGCGTGCCGCTGAAGGCTCCGGTCGCGGGCATCGCCATGGGCCTGATCCTGGAAGGCGAGCGCTTCGCGGTGCTCTCCGACATCCTCGGCGACGAGGACCATCTCGGCGACATGGACTTCAAGGTCGCCGGCACCGCCGAGGGCATCACCTCGCTGCAGATGGACATCAAGATCGCCGGCATCACCGAGGAGATCATGAAGGTCGCCCTCGAGCAGGCCAAGGGCGGTCGCGACACCATCCTCGGCGAGATGAACAAGGCGCTCTCGACCTCGCGCGGCCAGCTCGGCGAATATGCCCCGCGCATCGAGACGATGAAAATCCCGGTCGACAAGATCCGCGAAGTCATCGGGTCGGGCGGCAAGGTCATTCGCGAGATCGTCGAGAAGACCGGCGCCAAGGTCAACATCGAGGATGACGGCACCATCAAGATCGCCTCGGCCGATGGCAAGTCGATCGAAGCCGCGATCAAGTGGATCAAGTCGATCGTCTCGGAAGCCGAGCCGGGCATGATCTATGACGGCACGGTCGTGAAGATCATGGAGTTCGGCGCCTTCGTGAACTTCTTCGGCGCCAAGGACGGCCTCGTCCATATCTCCGAGCTCGCGGCCCAGCGTGTCCAGAAGGTTTCGGACGTCGTCAAGGAAGGCGACAAGGTCAAGGTCAAGTTCCTGGGCCAGGACGAGCGCGGCAAGATCCGCCTCTCGATGAAGGTCGTCGACCAGGAGACCGGCGAGGACCTGACCGAGAAGCTGAAGGCCCAGCGCGAGGCCGAGAAGAGCCGCGAGCGCGCGGCCGAGTGAGGTTTTCACCCGCAGTGAAGCGCATGCGTTTCACGTGAATCACGACGCCCCGCATCGCAGGATGCGGGGCGTTTTTTGCTTGAGCGTCCGGCGCAACCCCTATCCGCCGTGGTCGGCCTTGTGCCGACCATCCACGTGTTGCGACAGTCGCCATCAACTGCCACTGCAAACGCGATCCGGGCTGATTCGCGCTACGCCTGTGACCCGGCGAAGACGTGGATGGTCGGGACAAGCCGGCCATGACGAGAGAGGTGAATCTTGACCAAGCACCACACCATCACCTCTCTCGACGCCCTCTCGGCCCTCTATCCCAACCCGCCGGCCGTGGCCTCTATCGCCAAGGAGATCGACCATGTCGACGAAAACTATGGTCCGCTGATCGCAGCGTCGCCCTTCATGCTGCTCGCAACCAGCGGTCCCGAGGGCCTGGATTGCTCGCCGCGCGGGGATCAGCCGGGCTTCGTCCGGATCAGGGACGCCAAAACGCTGCTGATTCCGGACCGAAGAGGCAACAACCGTCTGGATTCGTTGAAGAATATTCTGTCCGACCCGAGAGTCGGAATGCTCTTCCTGATCCCCGGCTATGGCGAGACGCTGCGCGTGAACGGAACGGCTACGCTATCCGACGACCCTGAGTTGTGCGCGTCGTTCGAGATGGCCGGGAAGCTGCCGGCCTGCGTCATCGTCGTCAATGTCGAGCGGGTCTACTTCCAGTGCTCGCGCGCCGTGGTCCGGGCCGACCTCTGGAACCCGGCGTGCCATGCCGACAAGCGCGCGCTGCCAAGCGCGGGCGCGATCCTGCGCAACATCACGGCGAAGAACGATGCTGTCGAGACCTTCGACGGCGAGGCTTACGACAAGGCGCTGCCGGAGCGGGTCAAGGCGACGCTGTATTGAGGTCAAGCGCTGGAAGAACCCCTCTCCTGCAAGGAGAGGGGCAGGGGTGAGGTGATGGACGTTTCGCGGTTTGTCAGGACGGATGTGCGGATAGGGTGTTGCCTCACTGGTTGAAGGGCCGACCCCTCACCCTGCCCTCTCCCTCCGGGAGAGGGTTCCCCGCGCCCAACTTCGGCGGGTAGGCGCTTTCACAGCAGCCCTTCATTCCCCGCCAGCACCTTCAGGTTCACATCCGGCCGCGCGCCGACATGGCTGATGATTTCCGCCGCCGCGAGCGCGCCCAGCCGCAGCGAGTCGCGAGCCTCGCGGCCAGATGTCAGGCCGAACAAAAAACCCGCCGCGAAGAGGTCGCCCGCGCCGGTGGCGTCGACCACGCGCTCGACCGGAAACACCGGCTCCTCGACGATGCCGTGCGGCGTCACCGCGAGCGCGCCCTTTTCCGAGCGCGTCACCACGGCGAGGATGTTCTCGGCGCGCAACGCGGCGAGCGCATCGTCGAATGACGACGCCTGGTAGAGGCTCTTCAGCTCGTGCTCGTTGGCGAAGACGATGTCGACCATGCGGTTGCGCACCAAGCCGACGAACTCGTCGCGATAGCGGTCGACGCAGAAGGAATCCGACAGGGTGATCGCGACCTTGCCGCCGGCCTTGTGCGCGATCTCGGAGGCTTTGCGGAAGGCATCCTTGGCCGCCGGCGGATCCCAGAGATAGCCTTCGAGATAGATGATGTCGGCGTTCTCGACGGCTTTGGCATCGACATCGGCGACCGAGAGCCCCTGGCAGGCGCCGAGATAGGTGTTCATCGTGCGCTCGCCATCGGGCGTGACGATGATGAAGGAGCGCGCCGTGGCGGGGCCTTCCGTGGCAAAGGCGGTGTCGAAGGAGACGCCGAGCGAGGTCAGGTCGTGGCGGTAGAGCTTTCCGAGCTCGTCGTCCTTGACCTTGCCGATGAACGCGCCCTTGCCCCCGAAGGAGGCGATGCCGGCGATGGTGTTGGCGGCGGACCCGCCCGAGATCACCTTGCCCGGCCCCATCGAGGCGTAGAGCGCTTCGGCACGGGCCTCGTCGATCAGCGCCATCGCGCCCTTGGTCAGGCCGTGCTTTGCGAGGAAATCCTCTTCCGCCGAGGCGATGACGTCGACGATGGCGTTGCCGAGGGCGAGGACGTCGGTGCGCGAGCTGGTCATGGGCGGTCCGGATGCTGAATGGGCAGAAAAGACTGGGCGGCGTGTCGCATCCACCTCACGCGCGGTCAAGCCGGCTTCTCGGCCGCGGCGCGGGCCAGCGCGGCCTCGTCCAGCACGGCCGCGAGGCGCTGCAGGGCGTCCGGCTCAAGTCCGCCGATCTCGCGGGCGAGGCGGTTGGCGAGAAGCGTCGCCTCCGGTTCGAGCCCCGCCGTATCGACCACCACGCGCGGATGCGAGAGATCGGCCAGGCGCACCAGTTCGTCGGCCTCGTCCCAGATCACGCCCAGCACATGGATGACGCCCTGGATCAAGGTGAAGGTCGGCCTGCCGCGCTTGCCGTGTTCGAGGGCCGAGAGATAGGCCGGCGTGACGCCGAGCGTCTCGGCCATCCGCGCCAATGTGACGCCGCGCTGCGCCCGCAGATCCCGCACGCGCCGGCCGAACGGCGTCACGCGCCGAACTCGCGGCTGCGGCGCAGGCGGATATAGAGCGCGCCCGAGCCGCCATGGCGTGGCTGCGCCTCCTCGAAACCGACGACCAGCGGCCGCAGATCGGGCAGGCGCAGCCAATGCGGCACGCTGCGCTTCAGCACGCCACGCTCCTCACCCAAGACCGCATCGCCCACCGCGCCCTTGCCCGTGACGACGAGCGCAAGCTTGCAGCCGCGCGCCTGTTCGCGCCGCAGGAAGGCCCGGAGTGCGTGATGCGCCTCGTCCTGGCGCATGCCGTGCAGGTCGATGACCGCCTCGACCGATTGCTGGCCGCGCCTGAGCTGCGTGCGCAGGCCGCGCTCCAGCGGGGCGAGCGGCGGGGCCGAGGGCTTCGATGGCGTCTGTCTGGCCACCGGCGGCTGGGCCGTCTCCGGCGCGGCGTGTCGGGGCGGCTCAAGCGAGGCCGGAGCGGGTTCGTCTGGCGGAGGCGGCGCGCGGCCCGGCAACGGCCTGACCGAGCGCGCGACCTCGCGCCAGAGCGCGATATCGGCCGCCGTCAGAGCCTTGCCCCTGCGCCGCGGGGTCATGGCCGCTCGCCACGAGGCCAGAGCACGATGAAATCGACCGGGTGCCGGATGAGCCCGGCGCGATGGCCGGCCTTCGCGCCCGAGCCGACGAAGAGGTCCATCCGCGCCGCGCCGAGGATCGCCGAGCCGGTATCCTGCGCGATCGTCAGCCGCGACAGCCGCTCCATGCCGCCGTCCTCGCCGGGAATGGTCGCGTCGATCCAGACCGGCAGGCCATAAGGCCAGATCGACCGGTCGATGGCGATCGAGCGCAGCGGCGTCAGGGGCAGCCCCGCCCCGCCGATCGGCCCGGAATCAGGATGCAGGTCGTCGCGCCGCGCGAAGAAGACGAAGGAGCGGTTGAGCCGGATCAGATCGCGGGCGAAGCTTTCATCGGCCTTCAGCCGGGCGATCAGCCTGTCCATCGTCATCTGCTCGGGCGGGATGCTTTCGCGCTCGCTCAGCACGCGGCCGAGAGAGGTGTAGGCGTGGCCGTTGCGGCCGGCATAGACCAGCCGCGTCACGGAGCCGTCAGGCAGGCGGATGCGGCCCGAGCCCTGCACCTGCAGCACGAAGCGATCCACGGGATCGCGCATCCATAGGATTTCGAGGTTCTCGCCGTCGAGCGCGCCGGTCTCGATCGCCGTGCGGTCGGGATAAGGCTCGAGCCCCCTGGGCGTGCGCCGCGCCGAGGTCAGGTCCGGATCGAGGCCGGGCCAGTCATCGCCCGGCATGCGCGTCATGAGGTCTGCGGGGCGGCCGTAGAGCGGCGTCGGGAAGGCGTCGGAACGCGTCAGCGAGCCCTCGAACTCCGGCTCGAAATAGCCGGTCATGAAGCCCGATGCGCCATCGGCGGGGCGGATGCGCCAGAAGGTGAAGCGGCTTTCGAAAAACGCCCGGACGGAGTCGCGGCTCGCCGGGCCGGGCCTTGACGCGGCGGCCGCCGCCGCGCAGGCCGCCTCCAGACCCGGCGGAACCGCCGCGCCGGCGCGCAGGGGCGGATTTGCGGTGCAGCCGCGCGCGAAAATCGACAGCGCCGCGCGCTGGTCATCCGCGCGCCAGCCGGGAATGTCGTCGGGCGACAGGCGCTCGGCGCGCGCGCCGGGCGGCAGCGGCGGTCTTGTTTCCGCAACCGCGCCACTCATGGCCGAGAGGCCGGACAGCAGCGCCAGCCACGAGCCGACGCCACGGATCACGCTGCGGATTCGGTCGCGACCAGCAGCCAGTTCGGATCGCGGTTGCCGAGCTGGCGCGAGAAGGTCCAGATGTCGTTGACCTCCGACACCGCCTCGGCGCTGCCGTCGACAACGACCCCTTGGGCGTCGCGGACCACCGAGATGAGCTGCGAGACGAAGGCGATCGTGACCTGGGCGGTCTTGCCCTTGACGTCGACGGCGGTCATCTGCGCCTTGTCGATCGAGACGAAACTGCTCTCGGCGGTTTCGCCGCGCTTCTCGCGCTCGCTGATCGCCATCTCGAAGCCGTCATAGACCTCTTTGGCGAGGAGGCCCTTGAGCATCTTGCGATCGCCGCGCGCGAAGGCGGTGACGATCGTCTCATAGGCCGCCTTGGCGCCGCCGATGAAGTCGACCGGATCGAAGCTCGGCTCCTGCGCGATGACCGCCTCGATGCCGGCGATGACCGGCGAATCCGCCGGGGCGATGTTCTTCCAGCGTTCGGCGGCCGGGACCGCCGGCGCAGCTTGCTCGGCAGCCGCGCCCGGCAGACGAATGACGTTGTCGCGGCGGGCATCGGCGGGGGCGGCCTGATCGGGCCGAGGCGGCGCCTCGCGGCGCGCGAAAGGATCGACCGGCGGCTTTTCGCTGCCGGTCTTCTGGCCGAGCACGGAGCGGAGTTTCCAGGCGACGAAGACAGCCAGCGCCAGGAAAAACAGGGTCTTCATGTCGAAATCTTGCATCGAAACCTGATCCGGAGCTCCAGAAAACCGTCCCGCAGCGACCCTCCCGAAACAGGGAGCCGGCCGCAGCCTGCCGTCATATGGTGATCTAGGCTCGTAACATCCACCCCTTCCCTTGTGAAGCAGACTTCTTGCCCGTTTGACGCAGGCTTCTTGTGCCGCGCCGGCGTCCATGATAGCCGACGCCCGCCTTGCACCGGGACGCGGTGCTAAAGTCCCGGCGCTCCCGACGGCGCGGGATTTCCCAAGACAGCCTGCAGACCAATGGTGGCGCCGATGGCCAACGAGATTCCAAACGGAAACGGCGCAGCCGCTGCCGACGCCGCGCCGAGCATGAGCGCGCTGATCCAGTACACCAAGGATTTCTCCTTCGAGAACCCCAAGGCGCCGCGCTCGCTCGGGCAGCAGGAGGCCCAGCAAGGCCCGCAGATGTCGCTGCAGGTGAACGTCTCCAGCACCGGCCTGGCCGACAACGACTACGAGACCGTGCTGCGGCTCGAGGGCAAGGCGGAGCTGGGCGGCGAGACGCTGTTCGCCTTCGACCTGAGCTATGGCGGCGTCTTCCGCCTGCTCAACATCCCGCAGGAGCATATCCATCCGGTGCTGGTGATCGACTGCGCCCGGCTGCTCTTTCCCTTCGCCCGGCAGATCATCGCCGAGGCGGTGCAGAATGGCGGCTTCCCGCCCTTTTACGTGCCGCAGATCGATTTCGCCCAGCTCTTCCAGCAGCGGCTGCAGGAGATTCAGGGCCAGGGCGAAGCGCCGAACGCCTGACCGGGGTCCGTCCCCGACGATGACGAAAAGGGGCCGAAAGGCCCCTTTTTCGTGGCCGGCGTCGTTTTTCCACCCTTGCGACGACGCCGGTGAGCCTCCATGTCGAGCCCGGTTGACGGCGGACGCCCATGGTGGGCGCCCGCCTTTTTGTCGCGAACAGGAGACACCATGGACTATCTGATGACGCTTGCCGCCGATCCCGCCGTCTGGGTGGCGCTCGGGGCACTGATCGCCATGGAGGTGGTTCTTGGCATCGACAACCTGATCTTTATCTCGATCCTGACCAACAAGCTGCCGGAACATCAGCGCGAACGCGGCCGCCGCATCGGCATCGGGCTGGCGCTGGTGCTGCGGCTGGGTCTGCTCTCGACGGTCGCGATCATCGTCACCCTGACCGAGCCGGTTTTCTCGGTGTTCGGAAAAGCCTTCTCCTGGCGCGACCTGATCCTGATCGCCGGCGGCCTGTTCCTGGTCTGGAAGGCAACCAAGGAGATCCACCACAAGGTCGACCCCGACCATGGTCCCGACGTCTTCGACGGCGGCCGGGCCGCTGCCGTCACCTTCGGCGGCGTGATCGTCCAGATCCTGATCCTCGACCTCGTCTTCTCGATCGACTCGATCATCACCGCCGTCGGCATGACCGAGCATATCCCGGTCATGGTCATCGCCGTCGTCTTCGCGGTGCTGGTGATGCTGCTGGCGGCCAATCCGCTGGCCCGCTTCATCGAGAAGAACCCGACCATCGTGATGCTGGCGCTCGGCTTCCTGCTGATGATCGGCGGCACGCTGATCGCCGAAGGCTTCGGCGCGCATGTGCCCAAGGGCTACATCTACGCCGCGATGGCGTTCTCGGCCGCGATCGAGGGGCTGAACATGATGAGCCGGCGCAAGCCGAAGGTCTGAGCGCCAGGGAGGCCCGGGCTTTGGCTCAGGCCTCCCCCGCCAGGCCGAGATAGCCGGCCCAGAGCGGCGTCTTGCCGAGCGAGCGCACGAAGGCTTCGTGCGCCGCGATCGCCTCCGGATCGAGCCGGGGCGCGAGCGGTCGCAGCCGCTGCGGCCGCTCCAGCGGGATGCCGGCCACGCCGCCGCCGACTTGGCTCCCGTTGATCGAGCCAAGGCCGAGCGAGGTCTGCTTGCCGCCGATCAGCTCGATATAGACCTCCGCCAGGATCTCGGCGTCGAGCAGCGCGCCGTGTTTCGTCCGGCGGGTGTTGTCGATGCCGTAGCGGCTGCAGAGCGCGTCGAGGCTGTTGCCCGCGCCGGGATGCTTGCGCCGCGCCATGGCCAGCGTATCGACGACGCGCGACGGCTCGATCGGCCCGCGCCCGATCCGCTTCAGCTCCATGTTGAGGAAGCCGATATCGAAGGCGGCGTTGTGGATGACGAGCCTTGCCTCGGCGATGAAGCTCTCGAACTCGTCGGCGACGGCGGCGAAGAGCGGCTTGTCGGCGAGGAACGCGTCCGACAGGCCATGGACCCTGAACGCACCCTCCGACATCGGCCGCTGCGGATTGAGGTAGCAGTGGAAGCTGCGGCCGCTCGGGCAGTGATTGACCAGTTCGACGCAGCCGATCTCGACGATGCGATCGCCGGCATTGGCTTCGACGCCGGTGGTCTCCGTGTCGAGGACGATCTCACGCATGGTCGGCTCCCGCCCGAGGGACCCGCCCGGGCCGGCCGGCGAGCAGCCTCAGGATAGAGCCGACCTGGCGGCGCGCCGCCATGATCCCGACGCTTGAGTCCACAAGGAAATGGGCGCGTCGGCGCTTTTCCGCATCGGGCATCTGACGGGCGAGAATGGCGGCGAGTTTCGCCTCCGTCATCTCCGGGCGGGCGAGCACGCGAGCCTTCTGAACCTCCGCCGGGGCCGTGACGACGAGCACCGCGTCGCAGCGGCCCTCCCCCGCCGTCTCCAGCAGCAGCGGCACGTCGAGCACGGCGACGCCGACGCCCGCCTGTCGGCAGCGAGCGAGAAAGGCCTCCTCTTCCTCGCGCACCAGCGGATGGATGATCGCCTCCAGCCGCGCCAGCGCCTCCGGCCGGCCGAGCACGGCAGCCGAGAGCGCGGCGCGATCGACCGCGCCGTCGCGGACGACGCCGGGAAAAGCCTGTTCCATCGGCGCGACGGCGCGGCCGCGATAGAGCCCATGCACCGCCGCATCGGCATCGTGCACCGGCACGCCCCGCTCCCGGAACAGGCCTGCGGTGGTCGATTTGCCCATGCCGATCGAGCCGGTCAGTCCGAGGATGAAGGTCATGGTCTCGCAAGCGTTTTCGAATGCCGTTCTGGCGAATCAGTGCCCGAGGATATCGGCTTCGAGCCTGGTCCGCAGCGCCGGCGTGACCAGCGGCGTCACGCCGAACCAGCGCGCGAAGCCCGGCACGGCCTGATGAAGCAGCATGCCCAGCCCATCGACCGGAACGCCGCCGCGCCTTTCGGCCTCGTCCAGAAGCGCGGTCTTCAGCGGAACATAGACGATGTCGTCGACGATCGCGCCCGGACACAAGGCTGTCAGATCGAGGTCGAGCGGGGGCTGGCCCGTCATGCCCAGCGAGGTCGTGTTGACGATCAGATCGGCCTCGCCGACGAGCGCCGGCAGGTTCTCCCAAGCCCGCGCCGCGAGTGGCGCGCCAAAGGCCACGGCAAGCTCCTGCGCCCGCGCCGGGCTGCGGTTGACGACGACGATGCGGGCTAGGCCCCGCACCTTCAGCCCGTGGCAGACCGCCCGCGCCGCGCCGCCAGCCCCGATGACCAGCGCGGTTGCGGCCCGCGCGTCCCAGCCGGCGACGCAGGCGTCGAGATGGCCGAGAAAGCCCGCCGCGTCGGTGTTGTCGCCGCAGAGCCGGTCGCCCTCGAGCCAGAGCGTGTTGACCGCGCCGATGGCGCGCGCGGCCTCGCCGACATGGTCGAGCAAGGGCATCACCGCTTCCTTGTGCGGCACCGTGACGTTGCCGCCGGCGAATTCGCCGGATCGCAGCCGTGCGATGAAGGCCGGCAATTCAGACGGCGCGACGTCGATGCGGTCGTAGGAGCCGGCAAGGCCGTGCTCCGCGATCCAGCCGCCGTGGATCAAGGGCGAGCGCGAATGGGCGATCGGGTGGCCGATGACGAAGCAGCGTGTGGTCATGCCGATATCCGCTCAGCGCAGCAGAAGGCCATTGTCGCGCAGGGCCGCGAGGACGGCGAACAGCGGCAGGCCCATGATGGTAAAATGGTCGCCCTCGACCGCCTCGAAGAGCTGCGCGCCGAGTTCCTCCATCCGGTAGGCTCCGACGCTGGCGAGACTGTCCCGGTCGAGGGCGGCGAGATAGGACGCGATGAAACCCGGCGTCATCTCGCGGACCGTCAGGCGGGCCGTCACGGCGCCTTCCGCGATGGCGCTTCCGCCGCGCATCAGCACGAAGGCGGAGTGCAGTTCATGGGTTCGGCCGCTCAGCGCCGCGAGCCTGGCCCCAGCCTGCGCCAGATCCTGCGGCTTGTGCAGCGTCTCGCCCTGGCAGGTCAGGAGCTGATCGCCACCCAGCACGACGCGGTCCGGCCGGGCGGCGCTGACGGCGAGCGCCTTGGCGAAGGCGAGCGCCGTCGCGACGGCCTGCGGCGGCGAGCCCTGCGCCAGCAGTGGCTCCTCGACGGCGCGTTCGTCGACGCCCGACCCGACGACCTCGACGGGAATGCCGGCAGCCTCCAGCATGGAGCGCCGGGCGATGCTGCCGGAGGCCAGAATGAGCGGAGCGTCGCCGAGCCAGAACCCGCTCATGTCGCGATGAACTTCATCCGGTGGTCGCGCAGCAGATCGAGGATCGCGGCCGCCGTCTCCTCGATCGAACGCCGGGTGACGTCGATCACCGGCCAGCCTTTTCGGGCGCAGAGCCGGCGCGACTGGGCGACTTCGTCGGCGACGGAATCGGGATCGACATAAGGCGTCTCGTCGTCGGCCTTGAGCGAGAGCAGGCGGTTCTGTCGGATCTGGAGGATGCGGTCGGCGCTGGCGACGAGGCCGACGATCAGCGGCTTTTTCACACGCTCGAGTTCGGGAGGCAGCGGAACGTTCGGCACCAGCGGAATGTTGGCGGTCTTGATGCCGCGATTGGCGAGATAGATCGAGGTCGGCGTCTTCGAGGTCCGGCTGATGCCGACCAGGATGATGTCGGCGCTTTCGAGATCGCCGCCGAGCTGCCCGTCATCATGCAGCAGCGTGTAGTTCATCGCGTCGATGCGGCGGAAATACTCGGCGTTGAGGACGTGCTGGGCGCCGGGCCTGGGGGCCGACGCCTGACCGAGATAGGACTGGAACAGCGACAGCACCGGCTGCAGCACCGACAGGCAGGGGCAGCCGAGCTCCTTGCAGAAATTCTCCAGCCGCGCCGACCATTCCGGCTCGACCAGCGTGTAGAGCACGACGCCGGGCGAGGCCTCGATCTCGGCCAGCACGCGGGCGAGCTGCGCCTCCGAGCGCACCAGCGGATAGACATGCTCGATCGCCGAGACGGTCTCGTATTGCGCGGCCGCCGCGCGGCTGACCGCGATCAGCGTCTCGCCGGTCGCGTCGGAGACCAGATGGAGGTGGAAATAATTGCGGGCCACGGCGGCTCCCGGGTTCAGGCATGCCCGCAAGCTCTAGACCATCCCCGACGCGGGAGGAAACCGGATTTGCAGGGCTCGCCGCCGCAAGCCGTTGCCGTCATGGCGTTTCCGGCGTCGGCGCGCGATCGTGGGCAGGCTCGGGGACAGGTGTGGACAAGTGCGCCCTCCGGGAGGCTGGAGGACCGGCCCTGTATAACCCGCTCGATTCACCCACAGCCCGCAGCGAAGAAGTCCGGGCGGCAATGTTTCACGTGAATCATTTTCAGGCCGGCGCGCGGGACCGGATTCGGATTGGTTAAGAAACCGTTAACCGCTCCGGGCGGATCGTGCCGAGCGCGGCTCTTTGGACTCTGCTCCTGTGGACGGCTTGTGGACCATCTTGGGGCGCGCTATTTGCCCCCCTCCAAGAGACGAAAAAGAAGATTCTCTCTAGAAGACTTCTTTAAGAGAGATGGGAGGGTCGAGCGGGGATGGACATGGCGAGGCAAGACGAATCCATCTTCCTGCGGACATTGTCCGGCGAGACGCTTCCTGTTCCTCCGATCTGGATGATGCGCCAGGCCGGACGCTATCTTCCCGAATATCGCGAACTCAGGGCCAGGGCCGGCAGTTTTCTCGATCTCTGCTACAACCCCGAGATGGCCGCGGAGGTCACGCTTCAGCCGATCAGGCGCTTCGGCTTCGACGCCGCGATCCTCTTTTCCGACATCCTCGTCATTCCCCACGCTCTGGGCCAGAAGCTCTGGTTCGTCGAGGGCGAGGGGCCGCGGCTCGAACCTGTCGCCGATCGGGCGCGGTTGTCGGAGATCCACGAGCAGGCCGACGAGGCGGTGCTGGACCCGGTCATCGAGACGGTGCGACGGGTGAAGGCTGCCCTGCCCCGCGAGACGGCCTTCATCGGCTTCTGCGGGGCTCCCTGGACCGTGGCGACCTATATGGTGGCGGGTCGGGGATCGCCGGGGCAGGAGCCGGCCAAGGCGCTGTTCGCTCGCGACCCCGAGCTGTTCCAGGCGATCATCGACCGGATCGTGGCGGCCTCGGTCGATTATCTCAACGCGCAGATTTCCGCCGGCGTCGATGCCGTGCAAATCTTCGACAGCTGGGCCGGCTCGCTCGGACCCGACGATTTCAAGCGCTGGTGCATCGCGCCGACGAAACGGATCGTCGACGGGGTCCGCGCCGTGCATCCGCATGCCCGGATCATCGGCTTTGCGCGGGGCGCCGGCGAACTGATCCCGTCCTATGTCGCGGCGACGGGGGTCGATGCAGCCGGGCTCGAATCGGAGATCGACCGCGGCTTCGCCCGCGACGCGATCCAGACGCTGGTGCCGGTGCAGGGCAATCTCGATCCGCTGGTGCTCCGCGCTGGGGGCCCCGAACTGGAGCGGGAGGTCGCCGCGATCAAGACGGCCTTCGGGGGTAAGCCCTACATCTTCAATCTCGGCCATGGCATCCTGCCTGACACGCCGATCGCCCATGTCGAGCGGCTGCTCGCCGCCGTGCGGTCGTGAGCCCCCGCCATGTATGAATGGGCCAAGGCGGTTCATGTGATGGCGGTAATCGCCTGGATGGCGGCGCTGCTCTATCTGCCCAGGCTGATGGTCTATCACGTCGACGCACCCGCAGGCTCGCAGCAGTCCGAGACCTTCAAGATCATGGAGCGCAGGCTGCTGCGCGGCATCATGACGCCGTCGATGATCGTAAGCTGGGTTCTGGGTCTCTACCTCGCCTGGGCCGGCTTCGGCTTCAGGGGCGGCTGGCTGCACGGCAAGATCGCGCTCGTGCTGGCGATGTCGGGCATGCATGGCTATCTCGTCGGCCGGGTCAGGGCCTTCGCGGAGGATCGCAACGACAGATCGGGGCGGTTTTACCGTATCCTCAACGAGGTTCCGGCCGTGCTGATGGCCGGAATCGTGATCCTTGTGGTGGTCAAGCCGTTCTGACGCGTGCAGCGTCGTTTACGGCTTGAGCACGCCCGCGATTCGGGCTATCAGGATTTTGCGCTTCTCCAGCGTCCTCCCTGTCGTCGATGGTTCTTGAGCCGACTGCCTTCGCAGACGCTCGTTCCGCGCAAGCCTCGCGCTGGTCCCTGCCGGACCTGTCGACCTCTCCCTAGAAGACCTCGCGCCTGCCCTTCGCAGGCGCCATGACCGTCCAGGTGCCCCATGCGGGAAATCAAGCTTCACGAACTCAAGGTCAAGACACCGACCGAACTGCTCGCCTTTTCCGAAGGGCTCGAGGTCGAGAACGCCAGCACGATGCGCAAGCAGGAGCTGATGTTCGCCATCCTGAAACAACTCGCCGCCCGCGAGACCGAGATCCTCGGCGAGGGCGTGGTCGAGGTCCTGCCCGACGGGTTCGGCTTCCTGCGCTCCTCGGATTCGAATTATCTTCCCGGCCCCGACGACATCTACGTCTCGCCGACCCAGATCAGGAAATTCGGCCTTCGCACCGGCGACACCGTCGAGGGGCCGATCCGCGGACCCAAGGACGGCGAGCGCTATTTCGCACTGCTCAAGGTCAGCACGATCAACTTCGAAGACCCCGAGAAGATCAAGCACAAGATCAATTTCGACAATCTGACGCCGCTCTATCCCGACGAGCGGCTGCGCCTCGAGGTGCAGGACCCGACCAAGAAGGATTTTTCGGCTCGCGTCATCGACATCGTCTCGCCGATCGGCAAGGGCCAGCGCGCCCTGATCGTGGCGCCGCCGCGCACCGGCAAGACCGTGCTGCTACAGAACATCGCCCAGTCGATCACGACCAACCACCCGGAATGCTACCTGATCGTGCTGCTGATCGACGAGCGGCCCGAGGAGGTCACCGACATGCAGCGCTCCGTGAAGGGCGAGGTCGTCTCCTCCACCTTCGACGAGCCGGCCTCGCGCCACGTCCAGGTCGCCGAGATGGTGATCGAGAAGGCCAAGCGACTGGTCGAGCATGGCCGCGACGTCGTGATCCTGCTCGATTCGATCACGCGTCTCGGCCGCGCCTACAACACCGTCGTGCCGTCCTCCGGCAAGGTGCTGACAGGCGGCGTCGACGCCAACGCCCTGCAGCGGCCCAAGCGCTTCTTTGGCGCGGCCCGCAACATCGAGGAGGGCGGCTCGCTCACCATCGTGGCGACCGCGCTGATCGACACCGGCTCGCGCATGGACGAGGTGATCTTCGAGGAGTTCAAGGGCACCGGCAATTCCGAGGTCATCCTCGACCGCAAGGTCGCCGACAAGCGCATCTTCCCGGCGATCGACATCATCAAGTCGGGTACCCGCAAGGAAGAGCTCATCACGCCGAAGTCGGACCTCCAGAAGACCTATGTGCTGCGCCGCATCCTCAACCCGATGGGCCCGCAGGACGCGATCGAGTTCCTGATGGACAAGCTCCGCCAGACCAAACAGAACTCGGACTTCTTCGACTCGATGAACACCTGAGACCGCTCCGAAGGCAAGACGCCGTGCGATCGATTCGGCTCCGTAACCTCCAGCGATGGATGCGGTATGGCCGCGCAACGCCCTGATATCATGGCGAGTCAGACCCGGTATGACCGGGGCCGTATCGGCAAGTCAGACCCGTGACGGACCCGCAAGCCTTGCCGACGATCGTGGCGCTGTCCTCTGGAACCGGACGGGCCGGCGTCGCTGTCGTCCGAATCTCCGGGCCTCGCGCTCGATTGGTTCTCGAAACGATTTGTGGTGGCATCCCCAGGCCGCGGCTGGCCAGCCTGCGCCGGTTGCGCGACCGCGCCGGCGAGACGATCGACAGCGGGCTTGTCATCTTCTTTCCGGCGCCCGCGAGCTTCACGGGCGAGGACGTCGCCGAGCTCCAGATCCATGGCTCCCGCGCCGTGTTGTCGCGGCTGCTTGCCGAGTTGACGGCACTGCCGGGTCTTCGTCTCGCGGAGCCTGGAGAATTCACCCGGCGCGCCTTCGAGGCCGGCAAGCTCGATCTCGCCGAGGTCGAAGGCCTGGCCGAGCTGATCGATTCGGAGACGGAATGGCAGCGCCGGCAGGCGCTGCGGCAGATGGAAGGCGCGCTCGGCGAGCATTGCGCCAACTGGCGGGAGCGCCTGATCGAGGCGATGGCGCTGCTGGCCGCCGAACTCGACTTCTCCGACGAGGGCGATGTCTCGGGACCGCTGATCGAGCAGGCGCGGCATTTGGCGGGCGGCGTGCTCGACGAGTTGCGCCAGGCCTTGGGCACGTTCGCGCGTGGCGAGCGCGTCCGCGACGGGTTTGTCGTCGTGCTGTCGGGACCGCCCAATGCCGGCAAGTCCAGCCTGCTCAATGCGCTGGCCCGGCGCGATGTCGCGATCGTCTCGGCCACGCCCGGAACCACGCGAGACGCCATCGAGATCAGGATGGATCTTGCCGGACTGCCGGTTCAGCTCATCGACACCGCCGGCCTGCGCGAAAGTTCCGATGAGGTCGAGGCCGAAGGCGTCAGGCGGGCACAAGCGCTCGCCGATCGGGCCGACCTCGTCCTGAACCTGCGCGCGATCGATTCGCAGCCGAAGCGAATCCCGGCGTCCGACCGAGGCCTTGCCGTCGCGACCAAGACCGACCTGACCGGCCTCGTCCAAAGCGGCGAGATCGGCGTATCGGCCGTGACTGGCGAAGGCCTGCCCGACTTGCTCGACGCCATCGCCAGTCGCCTGTCCGGGCAAGCGAGCCCGGAGCCGGCGCTGCTGACGCGGGAGCGCCATCGTGTCGCCGTCTCCGATGCGATCGCCGCGCTGACGCGCGTCCGCGAGGCGAAGCACGGCCAAGCCGAACTTCTGGCCGAAGATGTCCGGCTGGCGGGCGTGGCGCTGGAGCGGCTGGTCGGTCGCGTCGATGTCGAGGATGTGCTCGACCAGCTCTTCGCGGGCTTCTGCATCGGCAAGTAAGCCGATCTCAAGCCGCTGATTCACGTGAAACGGCCCGTCCGGTCGAGAATGATTGACCCCGGCTGCCGGCTTCGGTAGCCAAAGCCCATGTCCGATCCTGTTCCTCAGCCGCGATACGACGTCATCGTCGTTGGCGGCGGCCACGCCGGCGTCGAGGCGGCCGCGGCTGCCGCGCGCCATGGCGCACGCACGGCCCTGCTGACGCACAAGCTCGAAACCATCGGCGTGATGTCGTGCAATCCAGCCATCGGCGGACTTGGCAAGGGCCATCTCGTCCGGGAGATCGATGCGCTCGACGGGATCATGGCGCTCGCGGCCGATCGGGCCGGCATCCAGTTTCGGATGCTCAACCGCCGCAAGGGGCCGGCCGTGCGTGGACCGCGCGCCCAAGCCGACCGCGCGCTCTATCGCAAGGCGGTGGGCGAGCTCCTGAGCGGATACTCCGGCCTCGACATCATCGCCGGCGAGGCCTTCGATCTCGATGTCCAGCACGGGCGCGTCACGGCCGTCATCCTCTCGGACGGTCGTCGATTCGCTTCCGGAACGGTCGTTCTCACCACCGGCACGTTTCTTCGCGGTTTGGTCCATATCGGCGAACAGAAGATCCCGGCCGGGCGCGCTGACGAGGCGCCCTCGCTGGGCTTGTCGACGACGCTGGAGCGGCACGGCTTTGCGCTCGGCCGCCTCAAGACCGGCACGCCGCCGCGTCTCGATGGCCGCACGATCGACTGGGCGGCGCTGGAGATGCAAGCCGGCGACGATCCTCCCGAGCCGTTCTCGATGTTGACCGGGGCGATCACGACGCCGCAGATCGCCTGCGGGATCACGCGGACGACGCTGGCCAGCCACGATCTGATCCGGGCCAATCTTCACCGCGCGCCGATGTTCTCGGGCCAGATCGAGGGGCTGGGGCCGCGCTATTGCCCCTCCATAGAAGACAAGGTCGGCCGCTTCGGAGATCGAGACGGTCATCAGATTTTCCTGGAGCCCGAGGGACTGGACGATCCGACCGTCTATCCGAACGGAATCTCGACCTCCCTGCCGGAGGATGTCCAGTTTGCGCTGCTGGCGACGATTCCGGGACTGGAGCGTGCGAGGATGCTGCGGCCGGGCTATGCGATCGAGTATGATTTCATCGATCCGCGCGCCCTGAAGAACACGCTGGAAACCCGCTCGATCGGCGGGCTCTTCCTGGCTGGACAGATCAATGGCACGACCGGCTATGAGGAGGCGGCGGCGCAGGGGCTGCTGGCCGGCTGGAATGCGGCGCGGCAGGCCGGGGGGGCGCAGCCGATAGTTCTGGAGCGGACCTCGTCCTATATCGGCGTTCTGGTCGATGATCTTGTGACGCGCGGCGTTACGGAGCCGTACCGAATGTTCACGTCGCGGGCGGAGTTTCGGCTGTCCCTGCGCGTCGACAATGCCGATGAGCGCCTTACGCCGCTGGGCGTGGCGGAGGGTCTGGTCGGGAGCGAGCGGCGTTCGGCGTTTGAAGAGCGCTCACGCGAGATCGCTGCGCTCCGGGACGAGTTAGGCCGCCTCGCGCTAACTCCGCAGCAGGCCGCAGGATTTGGGCTACAGCTCAATCATGATGGGTTGAAGCGGAGCGCCTACCAGCTCCTGTCCTATCCCAATATCGGCTTCGAGCGATTGGCCGGCATATGGCCGCAACTGCAGGCCGTGGCGCCCGGCGTTGCGTCGCGCGTCGGCGCCGATGCGGTTTATTCGGTCTATCTCGAGCGCCAGGCCAACGAAATCCAGTCCTATCAGCGCGATCAATCCCTTAAGGTGCCCGACGATCTCAACCTCGAAAAGATTTCCGGCCTGTCGAACGAGTTGAAACTCAAGCTTGCCAGCCAGCGCCCGGCCGATCTCGCTCAGGCTGCCCGGATCGAGGGCATGACGCCTGCCGCCCTGACGCTGCTGGCCGCGCATTCACGCCGCCGGCAGCCGGCGCGCGTTACCGCCGATGCGGGCTGATTCGTGCCTGTGGACAAAGGCGACCGTAACCGCGCTTTACGCTTGACGCCTGTTTCACGTGAAACAGAGGAGAGGCTGGCTCTTCTGGTTGCGGAACTCGAGCGCTGGCAAGCGGCGAAAAACCTCGTTTCGTCGACAACGATCGGCGAGGTCTGGACGCGCCACATCGCCGATTCTCTCCAGATATTCAATCTCGCGCCGCAGGCGCGGCGCTGGCTCGATCTTGGCTCCGGAGGAGGTTTTCCGGGGCTCGTCGTCGGGATTTGCCTGGCCGAAGCAGGTGCGGGGCGCATCGATCTGGTTGAGAGCAATGCCCGCAAATGCGCCTTCCTCCGCCATGCGGCGCGCGTCACCGGGGCCCCCGTCACCGTGCATGTCGCGCGGATCGAGGATGTTATCGCGGACTTTGCCGGCAAGATCGACGTCGTCACGGCCCGGGCGCTGGCGCCTCTGCCGCTGCTTTTGACATGGTGCAATGAGCTGTTGAGAACGGGTGCGCTCGGCCTTTTTCCCAAAGGACAACATCTAGACGAGGAATTGACCGAGGCCTCTAAATATTGGAAGATTCAGGCATCGACGATCTCTTCCGTAACGGATGAGGCCGCCCGGATCCTGATGGTTCGTGCGGCTGAGAAACGAGCCGATCCATGACCGACATGACGCCCATTTCGCTGCCGCGCCGCCCGCGCGTGCTGGCGCTCGCGAATCAGAAGGGCGGCGTCGGCAAGACGACGACGGCGATCAATCTCGGCACGGCATTGGCCGCGATCGGCGAAAAGGTCCTGATCGTCGACCTCGATCCGCAGGGCAACGCTTCGACCGGGCTCGGCGTCGATCGGAAAAGCCGCAAATCCTCGACCTATGACGTGCTTTGCGGCGATATTGGCCTCGGCCTCGCCATGCAGGAGACGGCGGTGCCGGGCCTGTTCCTGGCGCCATCGACGCTCGACCTGCTCGGCGTCGAGTTGGAGATCGCCGGAGCGAAGGACCGCGCAATCAGGCTGAAAAAGGCGATCGACGAACTGGTCTACGATCAGCGCTGCAACGACCTGACTTATATCCTGATCGACTGCCCGCCCTCGCTCAGCCTCATCACCATCAACGCCATGACGGCTGCCGACGCCGTGCTGGTGCCCTTGCAATGCGAGTTCTTCGCGCTTGAAGGCCTGAGCCAGTTGCTGAAGACCGTCGAGCAGGTTCGCAACGGCCTCAACCCGCGCCTGATCATCCAGGGCGTCGTCCTGACTATGTATGACCCCCGCAACAACCTGTCCGGTCAGGTTATGGCCGATGTCCGCGATTTTCTCGGCGACAAGGTCTATGAAACGGTGATTCCGCGCAATGTCCGGGTCTCCGAAGCGCCATCCTACGGCAAGCCGGCCCTGCTTTACGATCTGCGCTGCTCCGGTTCGCAGGCCTATCTGAGGTTGGCTTCCGAGGTGATCAAGCGCGAGCGCGCTCTGCGCGCCGCCGCCTGAAACCTGATTTGCAAGTGGATTCAAGAGGATGACGATGGCCGAAGAACAGGGGCGTTCTCGCCTAGGCCGGGGTCTTGCGGCCTTGATCGGCGATGTCGGCGATGAGATCGGCGCATTGGAGCGTGCGCGCGGCCAGCGCCGCGTTCCGGTCGAGTTTCTGCGGCCGAGCGCGCGCAATCCGCGCCGCAGCTTTGGCGAGGACGATCTGGAGGAGCTGACCGCCTCGATTCGCGAGCGCGGCATCCTGCAGCCGATTATCGTCCGTCCGATCGGCGGGGTCGCCGACGCCTATGAGATCATCGCCGGCGAAAGGCGCTGGCGCGCGGCGCAGCGCGCCGGGCTGCACGAGATTCCGGTGATTCTTGTCGAGGCGGATGATCGCGAGGCTCTCGAAATCGCCATCGTCGAAAATGTCCAGCGGACGGATTTGAACGCGATCGAGGAGGCCGCCGGCTATGAGCGGCTGGTCGCCGAGTTCGGCTATACCCAGAACGATCTGGCGCGCGTCATCGGCAAGAGTCGCAGCCATGTCGCCAATACGATGCGGCTGTCGAAACTACCCGAGCCCGTGCGCCGCATGGTCGGCGAGGGTGCGATCTCGGCCGGCCATGCGCGGGCGCTACTATCTGTTTCGGACCCGGAACTGATGGCGCGAAGAATCGTCGATGACGGTCTCAGCGTGCGCGATATCGAGCGACTCGTGCAGGATGAGAGCCGCGGCGAGAGCAAGAGCGTGCCGGGCCAGCCCAAACGCGACAAGGATCCCGACACGCGCGCTGTCGAGAAGGCGCTGGAGGAGGCGCTCGGTCTTGCGGTGTCGATCCAGCACCGCGCCACGGGGGGCGGAGAGATGAAGATCGGCTACAAGACGCTGGAGCAACTCGAGGCGCTCTGCCGCAGGCTCAAGGCCTGAATCGGGTCACTCGAGGCGGGCGCCGCTGCGCGCCTGACGGGCCATCGTCCAGAGGGACCGCACGGCGGCCAGCTTGCCGGTATCGGCGTCGCGCCGCACCGCCAGCATCGTCGTGCCGAGCAGGGCGACGGCCTCGACAAGTCTTTGTGTCGTCCAGACGCCGAGGGCCGCTTCAGTCGCTGCGATGCGCGGATAGGGCAGACGCATGGTCGCGACCGCATCCTTGACGCTTCGTCCCGCATCGACGGCCTGCCGGGCCTTCAGCAGCGCAAGGGCGTGTCTCAGCACGCCGCCAAGCATGACGCCGGGATCGAGGCCTTCGCGCCCAAGCTTCGCCTGGGCGAGGTCGAGCGCAGGAATCCTGCCGGCGAAGACGGCATCGACCAGCACGCCGAGTTCGCGCTGGGCGGTGTCGCCGACGACGGCGTCGATATGGCCGTCGTCGATCGCCTTGTCGGCGCCGGCATAGAGCAGGAGCTTCTCGATTTCGCGCCGCGAGGTCTGCCGGTCGCCCCCGAGCAGGCCGGCGAGTCTGTCGCGGCTGGCGCGGTCGATCGTCTTGCCCTCGGCCCTGACCATCTCGTCGATGATTGCGCCGAGATCGCGCGCCGCATCGCCGTAACAGGGCACCACCAGGGCCGTGCGGGCCTTCTCGCAGGCGAGGCGCAGCGGATTTGCGCGCTGCAGATCGCCCGCCTCGACGATGACGATGGCGTCCTGCGATGGCGTCGCCAGCAGCGGCTCGACAGCCGAAAGCAGCGGCTTGCCCGTGGCTGAGACGCGGATGGCGCGGCGGCCGCCAAACAGGCCGATGGTGTTGGCTTCGTCGACGAGCTTCAGCGGATCGGCGGCGATGTCGTCGCCATCCATGCGAACGAGCTGGAAGGCATCTTGCGGATCGTCGACGCTGTCGCGGGCGAGCTTCGCCGCCCGCTCCGAAATCAGGCCGCTGTCGGGACCATAGAACAGAACCAGCCGCCAGGCGGGATCGAGGCGCGCGAGCGCCCGCTCGGCCTCATGCGCCTTGACCGCAACCATCGGGGACCAGCCTCAGTAGGACACGAGGTCGGCAGCGATCTGGCCGCGAATCAGCGTCGCCAGCGATTTCGCCGCGCGGATCTGAGCGTCCCGCGCGGCGCGGACCGACGCAAAGCGCTGCTGGGAGCGCTCATAGGGCGCGCGCACCATGTTGGTCCCCTGCGAGACGACTTCGTTGCCCGGCAGCTTCACCACCGACCAGGTGGCGCGGGCGACCAGAATGGCGGAATCGGCGCGGCCATCGGCGAAATCGACCGTGACGACTTCGAGCGCGTCGGTAACGGAGGCGTTGAACTTCAGGCGTTTGGGCACAGCCGCGTCGCCGCCGCCATCGAGTTCGAAGACGAGTTCGTTTCGCAGGTAATGACCCGTCAGCCCCTTGATCTCCGCGATCTCGATGGAGCGCAGGGCATCCCGGACATTTCCGCCGACATTGCTGCGCGTGTTCTCGCCATAAAGCGGCTGCAGGCAGCCGCCGGTCAGCGCCGCGCCGGCCAGCGCGGCGGCGAGCATCAGCCGGCGTGTCGGCAGGGGTGCGGGGGCATCAGGCGCCGGACGATCGGCATCAGGCGACGACATTCACGATTCTCCCGGGCACGACGATGATCTTGCGGATGTCACGGCCTTCGAGCGCCCTGACGACGGCATCCGTCTCGCGCACGGCCGCCTCGACGGCCATGCTATCGGCATCGGCCGGCACCGTCACTTCCGCGCGCTTCTTGCCGTTGATCTGGACGGGAAGCGTGACGCTGTCGTCCTTCAGCAACGCCTCCTCCGCGACCGGCCAGGCCGCCTCGCCGACAAGGCCGGGCTGGGCCAGCGCCTGCCAGCACTCCTCGGCCAGATGCGGCATCATCGGCGCGACAAGGTGCGTCGCGATGATGGCGGATTCATGCAGGGCGAAGGCCATATCGGGCGTCAGCGCCGCAGTCTCGGCGGCGGCGTCGAGCGCTTTTCCGATCGCGTTGGTGAGCGTGTAGATATGCGCCACGCAGCGGTTGAACCCAAGGCGCTCGATATCGGCCTCGACCGCATGCAGGGCCCGGTGGCTGGCCTTGCGCAGCGCCAGCGCAGGCTCATGGAAGTCGGCGGGCGCGGGAGCGCTGTTGCCGGTGCGCCCGGCGATCTCGCCGACAAGCCGCCAGAGCCGCTGGACGAAGCGGGCCGCGCCCTGCACGCCCTCGTCGGTCCAGATCACGTCGCGATCGGGCGGCGAGTCCGAGAGCATGAACCAGCGCGCCGTGTCGGCCCCGTAGGAGGCGATGATGTCGTCGGGGTCGACGACATTCTTCTTCGACTTCGACATCTTCTCGATCGCGCCGATCTCGATCGGCGCGCCGGTCTCGACATGGAAGCCGCGCCGCTGCGCGCCATCGACCTCGATACGGACGTCGCCGGGCTCGATCCAGGCCCCGTCCTGGGCACGATAGGTCTCGTGCACGACCATGCCCTGCGTGAACATGCCGGCAAAGGGTTCGTCCAGCCCGGCATGGCCCGTCGTCTTCATGGCGCGGGTGAAGAAGCGCGAATAGAGCAGGTGCAGGATCGCGTGCTCGACGCCGCCGATATACTGGTCGACGGGCAGGAAGCGGTCGACGACCGCCCGGTCGGTCGGGCTGTCGGTCCGCCACGGATCGGTGAAGCGGGCGAAATACCAGGACGAATCGACGAAGGTGTCCATCGTGTCGGTTTCGCGCCGGGCTTTTCCGCCGCATTGCGGGCAGGCGACATGCTTCCATGTCGGATGATGGTCGAGCGGGTTCCCGGGCTTCTCGAAGGAGACGTCGTCGGGCAGCGTGACCGGCAGATCGGCGTCCGGCACCGGCACGGTCCCGCACCCGGCGCAGTGGATCACGGGGATCGGGCAGCCCCAGTAGCGCTGGCGCGAGACGCCCCAGTCGCGCAGGCGGAAATTCACCTTTCGCGCCGCGACCGGGGCCTTGCCGAGGGTTTCGGCCTCGAGCCGACGAGCGACCTCTTCTTTCGCCTCCGGAATGGTCATGCCGTCGAGGAAGCGCGAGTTGATCATGCGGCCGTCATCGACGAAGGCCGTGTCGGTGATGACGAAGCGTGCCGGGTCTGTTCCCTCGGGGCAGACGACAGGGGTGTTGCCGAGCCCGTATCTGTTGACGAAGTCGAGGTCGCGCTGGTCATGCGCCGGGCAGCCGAAGATCGCGCCCGTGCCGTATTCCATCAGGATGAAATTCGCGACATAGACCGGCAAGGTCCATGACGGATCAAAGGGATGGACGGCACGCAGCCCGGTGTCGAAGCCGAGCTTTTCCGCCTTGTCGATCGCTTCCTGGGCCGTGCCGGTGCGCCTGCAATCCTCGATGAAGGCCCGCAGCGCGGGGTTGGTCGTAGCGGCTGCCTTGGCCAGAGGATGGTCGGGCGCCACCGCCAGGAATTTCGCGCCGAACAGGGTGTCGGGCCGCGTCGTGTAGACTTCGAGTTCGCTCACTGAGAACGCATTCGATTCGAGGCCGAAACGAACGAGCAGCCCTTCCGACCGGCCGATCCAGTTCTTCTGCATCAGCCGGACCTTGTCGGGCCAGCGGGTCAGGCCCTCCAGCGCGTCATGCAGCTCCTGTCCGTATTCGGTGATCCTGAAGAACCATTGCGTCAGCTCGCGCTGCTCGACCAGCGCGCCCGAGCGCCAGCCGCGCCCGTCGATCACCTGCTCATTGGCCAGCACGGTCTCGTCGACCGGGTCCCAATTGACCTTGGCGGTCTTGCGGTCGACCAGCCCGGCCTTCAGGAAATCGAGGAAGAGCTTCTGCTGGTGCCGGTAGTAGCTCGGGTCGCAGGTCGCGAGTTCGCGGCTCCAGTCGAGCGAGAGGCCCATGGACTGCAACTGCGTCCGCATCGTCGCGATATTGGCGTAGGTCCAGTCGCGCGGATGGACCCTGTTGGCCTTGGCGGCGTTCTCGGCCGGCAGGCCGAAGGCGTCCCAGCCCATCGGGTGCAGCACGGCAAAGCCCTTGGCGCGCTTGTAGCGCGCGACGACGTCGCCCATCGCATAGTTGCGGACATGGCCCATATGGATGCGCCCCGAGGGATAGGGGAACATCTCGAGCACATAGTAGCTCGGCCGGGTATCGTCGTTGCGGGTCTCGAAGAGCTTGCGCCCGTTCCAGACATCACGCCATTTCGGCTCGGATTCCTTGGGATTGTAGCGTTCGACGGCCATGAGAACATGCGATTGTTGCGTGAGCGAAGCGAGCCGGACTAGGACACGATTGCGCCGACCGGGTCAACGTTCGGTTCGGGGCGGAAGCCCCCGTAACGGAAGGGTTTTTGTCATGAACGATGTCTCGACCAGGCTTTTCGAGACGAAAGCCGCGGTGCAACGCTCGGCGCGCGATGTCGGGCGCGAACCTTCGTCCGTGACGCTGGTCGCGGTCTCCAAGACGATGCCGGAGGAGGCGATCCTTCCGGCGCTGGAGGCCGGCCAGCGCGTGTTCGGCGAGAACTACGTGCAGGAGGCCAGGGCGAAATGGCCAGCCTTGCGCGAACGATTTCCGGATGTCGAACTGCATATGATCGGCCCTTTGCAATCCAACAAGGCGCGCGAGGCCGTCGAGCTGTTCGACGTGATCCAGTCGCTCGATCGCGAGAGCCTGGCCAAGGAGATTGCGCGGGAGATCGCGCGCTGCGGCCGTGCGCCGCGCCTGTTCGTGCAGGTCAACACCGGCGACGAGCCGCAGAAGGGCGGGGTCAGTCCCGCCGGGATCGACGCCTTTCTCGACCTCTGCCGCGTGCATCGTGGCCTCGTCATCGAGGGGCTGATGTGCATCCCCCCGGCGCAGGACCAGCCCTCGCCGCATTTCGCGCTGCTCGCCAAGATCGCGGCGCGCAACGGGCTGCGCGGCCTGTCGATGGGCATGAGCGCCGATTACGAGGCCGCGATCCAGCTCGGCGCGACGCATGTGCGGGTGGGGAGCGCGATTTTTGGCGCGCGGGGGTAGAGCCACCGAAGCCTCAGGCGGCCTCTTGCAGCGCAGGCCTGCGCGCGGCCATCACAACGCGGTTGCGGCCGGCTGATTTCGCCGAATAGAGGGCCCCGTCGGCGCGGGCAATGACGTCCTCGATATCGCGGTCGCCCTGTTGCGCCATGGCGGCGCCGATGCTGATCGTGATCGAGAGATGCGCCAGCCCCTGCGTCACGACGAGCGCTTGCACCGATTCGCGGATGCGGTTCGCCAGGAGTTCGCAGCCCTCCTCCGTGGTCTCGCGCAACAGCACGACGAATTCCTCGCCGCCGAAACGGGCCACCTTGTCGGTCGTGCGTATCTGTCCGGCGATGACCTTACCGACGGCGCGTATGACCTCGTCGCCGGCCGCGTGGCCGAAGGTGTCGTTGACGCGTTTGAAATGGTCGATGTCGAACATCAGGATGCCGAGATCGCGCTTGTAGCGTTTGTAGTAGTTCATCGCGTCCTCCGCGAAGGGCAGGAAGGCGCGGCGGTTGAACAGGCCGGTCAGCGGGTCGGTATCGGCGAGCGCGCGCAGGGTATGGATGTCCGAGCCGAGCCGGCGCGTTTTCTCGTCGGCGGCGCGCGCCTGCTCCTCAGCCCTCGCCTCGACCTCGCGGATCGCATCCTGCGCCTCGCGGACGCCCCGCTCCGCCGTGCCCAGGCGTCGCAGCAGCGAGCGCATCGCGGCCGACAGGTGAAGCACGTCGCGCGAGCCGTGCTGATGCGCGACGCCGGCCGCCGAGGGATCGCGGCCGATCAGATCGATCGCCTTGCACAGTCTCGTCAGCGGTTTGGTGACGGTCCCGGCGAGCACCCAGGCCAGGCCCGTCCCAAGCGCCGCGATCGCCAGGCCGAGCAGGCCGATGACGAGCGTGAGCCGGTTGGCGGGACCGAGCGCAATGTCGACAGGCCGTCGCGTCGCGACGATCCAGCCCAGGCCGGGATAGTCGCCCTGTCCCTTCGTCGTGACCAGGGCCGTCAGCATCGGGCGTTCCCCGCTCCGGTCCTCGAAGATGGCGGCGACGCCCGTCTTCGCCTGGCTCAGGCTGTCGCCCGAGAAGGCCGCGGCCTGTTTCGGGCCGAGCAGGACGTTGCCGTCCCGCCCGAGCACCCAGATGTCCGATTGCAGCGCCGGGTCGTGCCGCGCCAGGACGCTGGCGCGCACATCGCTCGCCCAGTTCCAGCTCAGATGCGCGCCGAGCACGCCGACCGTCGCGCCGTTGCTCCCGGTCACCGGCATGGCGACGTCGACGAACCGGAACGGAGCCTCGTCCGGGCTGCGCCGCAGGAGTCCGTCGAGCAGCTTGGCGTCGTGCACGTCCTCGACCGCCGGGCCCTTCAGGCCGTTGATGAACCAGGGACGCGAGGCAACCGAGACGCCTTCCAGCATGGCGCGGGTCGCGACGCGAACGGTGCCCTCGGTCGTGGCGAACCCAAGCCAGGCGTAGTCCTCGAGCGTGAGTTGCAGTTGCGCCAGGATGGCGCGCGCCTTGGCGGAGTCACCCTGCCAGACCCCGCGCAGCGGCTCCAGATTGGCGATGTTCCTGATCTCGCGGTGGCGCTCGAACATGTTCTGGTCGAGGCGCGCCGCCATGGTGTGGGCCATTGCGGCGAGTTCGAGATTGGCCTGCCGCACCGCCTCGCGGCGCGCGAGCAGGGTCGCGCCGATCGTCACGACCGCCACGGTCGCGATGCAGAGCAACCCGGTCATCGCCGCCGTTTGCTGGCGAACGGTCAGCCTGTCGGCCCAGCGGCGGTTCAAAAAGCGCGCGATCATGTCCATCTCCGCGTTCGGAGCGGAAATAGTCGGCCGTTACGGCGAAGCGGACGTTAACGCAACCCGCGAATCAGCGGCGATGGTTCGTGGTTTCTGAAGAGCGCAGCGCGAAATGATCAAATTCCCGCTCGAACGACCCTGATCGCGCAGCGTCGGGCAAGCCGCGGCAGCACCTTCACGAAGACGTCGCCGCGCACCGCGACGCAGCCCGCCGTCGGCGAGAAGCCGGGCCTTGCAAGATGCCAGAAGATCGCGCTGCCGCGTCCGCGCCGCACGGGCGCGTCGTTCCAGCCCAGTTCGACGATGACGTCGTAGAGATGGTCCTCGCGGGTCAGGCGCTCCTCCGCCTCGCCCGGCGGCCGGTCGATCAGGCGGTTGTAGCGGCGGTCGCCGAGGTCGTCGCACCAGGCGTCGCGCGGGCGGATCGCCCGGACCGGGAGCAGCGTGCGCGGCCGGGGCCCGCGGTCGGCCCGCCAGAGGACGCGGCGCAGCGGCAGGCGCGCGCGCGGCGTGCCGCCATCGCCCTCGCGCTTGTCGATGCGGATGCCGGAGCGGCCGAGCGCGCAGGGAAAGACGGCCAGGCCCGCGACCAGAAAGCCCTTGCGGCGGTCATGCACCGAAGCGAAGACGCGCAATCGCGTCAGCAGCCGCACCGGTGGCCTTGGCGAGCCGGCTCGCGGCTTGTCACTTTTTCTCACGGTATTTCCATCCTGCGTGACCTGTTTTCGATCCTGCGTGGCTTGCGGTCGCGAATCAGCGGCCGCATGGTGCCCAAAGCGCAACCAGACGATCGAACCCTCATGTCAGCCGTCCATCATATTCTTCTGGTCGATGACGACCAGACGCTGCGTGACGCTCTGGCCGAGCAGCTTGCCCTCTATGACGAGTTCAGGATCTCGACTGCCGGCGCGGCGACGGCCGCCGTCAAGGCCGTCCAGGCCGAGCGCTTCGACCTCGCCGTGATGGATGTCGGCCTGCCGGACATGGATGGCCGCGAGGCGGTCAAGATGATGCGCAAGAACGGCTTCAAGAGCCCGGTGATCATGCTGACCGGCCAGGGCTCGGACGCCGACACGGTGCTGGGCCTGGAGGCCGGCGCGAACGACTATGTCGTGAAGCCGTTCAAGTTCGCCGTGCTGCTCGCGCGCATCCGGGCGCACTTAAGGCAATACGAGGCGAGCGAGGACGCGGTCTTCCAGGTCGGGCCTTATACCTTCCACCCCGGTTCCAAGCTGCTCGTCAGCGAGAAGGGCTCCAAGACCAAGCTGACCGAGAAGGAAACCGCGATCCTGCGCTTCCTCTATCGCGCCGGGCGCAAGCCGATCGCCCGCGAGATCCTGCTGCAGGAGGTCTGGGGCTATAACAGCCAGGTCACCACGCATACGCTGGAGACCCATATCTATCGGCTGAGGCAGAAGATCGAGCCCGATCCGGGCCACGCCCGGCTGCTCGTCACGGATGCGGGCGGCTACCGCCTGAACCCCTAGGACCGGAATGGCTCTCGACGACGACATCGCCCTGCTGGCCCGGCAGAACCTGCTGGGCCTGATGGATCGCGATGCGCTGCGGCTCGTGGCGTTCGCGGCGGAAAGCCGCATCCTGCGCGCCGGCGACGTGCTCTTCCGCGCGGGCGAATCCTCCGACAGCGCCTTTCTGGTGATTTCCGGCGCGGTGGCGCTGACGACCGGCGACGACGGGCGCGCGGCCGACGAAATCGCGGGCGCGGGCGCGCTGATCGGCGAGATGGCGCTGTTTGCCGCGATCGAGCGCCCGGTGACGGCGATCGCGCGCGAGCCGACGCAGGTGATGAAGCTGTCGCGCAGCGTGATGCGGCGGGTGCTCGGCGAATCGCCGGGTTCGGCGCAGGCGATCGCGGATGCGATCAGCGGCCGGCTCCAGGGTTTCGTCGGCGAACTGGCGGGCGTGCAGGCGGCGCTGCTCGACATCGAGCGCGGCTGACAGGCGTCAGAGCGCCAGCGTCACCGTCACCGGCACATGGTCGGACGGGCGCTCCCAGCCGCGCGCCTCGCGCAGGAAGCCGAGGTCGCGCAGGGTCGGCTTCAAGCCGTCCGAGAGCCAGATATGGTCGAGCCGGCGGCCGCGATTGGAGGCCTCCCAATCGGCGGCGCGGTAGCTCCACCAGCTGTAGAGCTTTTCGGGCTCTGGCCGCAGCGTGCGGGCGGCGTCGGTCCAGCCCAGTTCCGAACGCAGTTTTTCAAGAGTCGTGGTTTCGATCGGCGTGTGGCTGACGACGTCGAGCAACTGCCTGTGGCTCCAGACATCGTGTTCGTAGGGCGCGATGTTGAGATCGCCGAGCAGGATCGCCGGCCGGTCGGTCGGGCGCTTCGTCATGCCCCAGACGCCCACCTCGTCGAGGAAGGCGAGCTTGTGGGCGAATTTCACGTTGAGTTCCGGGTCGGGAATGTCGCCGCCGGCGGGAATGTAGAAATTGTGGATCGCGATGCCGGCAGCCGCCCCCGCGCCCGCGTCGAGCACCACGCTCATATGACGGGCGTCGTTCTTGCCGCACATCGCCATCGCGTCGCGCTCGCTGAAGGGCAGCTTCGAGACGATGGCGACGCCGTTATAGCCCTTCTGGCCGATGAAGGCCTGATGCTCGTAGCCGAGCTGGTGGAAGGCTTTCGCCGGGAACTGCTCGTCCGGGGTCTTGGTTTCCTGCAGGCAGAGGATGTCGGGGGCCTGCTCGGTCAGGAACCGCTCGACCATGCCGATGCGAAGGCGCACCGAATTGATGTTCCAGCTTGTGACGGTGAGTTGCACGCAAAGACTTCCGGAAGGGAGGACGCCGGAAACTGGTTCGGCCCGCGCTGAAATGCAAGCGCCTGGCAAACCGGGTCACCCGCGCAGGTCGCGATGGCGCGAGCGGCCCGGCCGGGGCATGGTGCGCCTGGCCCGCCGGTGCGGCGGTCTAGAACCGATCGCAGACCGTCCACGAGCCCGAGGATTGATCCGGGATGCCTGAAGTCGACCGAATTCTGAAGCCGGGCGAGACGTGCTGGCGAATCGAGCCTGCGCGCCGGCTCGCCGTGATCGTCGACGCGGCCGACTATTTTCGGCTGGTGAAGGCCGCGATGCTGAAGGCGCGGCACTCGATCATGCTGATCGGCTGGGATTTCGACACGCGGATCGCATTCGAACCGGACGGTCAGACGCTGGAAGGGCCCAATCGGCTCGGCGATTTCATATCCTGGCTGCCGAAGCAGCGTGCGGAGCTGAACCTGTATCTGCTGAAATGGGATCTCGGTATGGTTCAGGCGCTTGGGCGCGGCATGACGCCGGTCTTCATCCTCAACTGGATGACGAGCAGCCGGGTCAGACTGAGGCTCGACGGCGCCCATCCTGTCGGCGCGGCGCATCATCAGAAGATCGTCGTCATCGACGACGCGCTGGCCGTCTGCGGGGGCATCGACATGACGGTCGATCGCTGGGACACGCGCGGGCATCTCGACGGAGACCCGCGCCGGGCGAAACCCGGCGGCAAGCTCTATGGCCCATGGCACGACGCCACGATCATGGTCGAGGGGGCGGTCGCGCAGGCGCTCGGAGAACTCGCCCGCGAGCGCTGGCGCAAGGCGACGCAGGAGCGCCTTCCGGCCCCGCCGCGGGGGCTGGAGGCCTGGCCCGACGACCTCGAGCCGACACTGACGGGCGTCGACGTCGCGATTGCCCGGACATTTCCGGGAACGGACGACGATGATGAGGTTCGCGAGATCGAGGCGCTTTATCTCAGGGCGATCGGCGCGGCCTCGCTGACGATCTATCTGGAGAGCCAGTATCTCGCCTCCCGCACCATCGCGGAAGCGCTGGCGGCGAGACTGGGCGAGAGCGAGGGGCCGGAGATCGTGATCGTGCTGCCGCAATCGGCGGATGGCTGGCTCGAGCAGAAGGCCATGGACGGCGCAAGGCGCAAACTGCTGCATTTGTTGTGGCGGGCCGACAACCACGGACGACTCGGGGTCTACTATCCCGTCACGGCGAGCGGCGAGGCGATCTACGTCCACGCCAAGATCATGATCGTCGACGATCGGCTCCTGCGCGTCGGATCGTCGAACATCAACAACCGCTCGATGGGTTTCGACACCGAATGCGACCTCGCCGTCGAGGCGGATGACAGCGCGGAGCAGGCGGGACTGCGCGAGACGATCTCGTCGATCCGTCGCGACCTCGTTTGCGAACATCTCGGCGTCGACGAGGACAGGCTGGTCGCCGCGCTGGACGGGTCCGGTTCGCTGCTCACGGCTATCGAAAGCCTGCGCGGCGAAGGGCGCACACTTGGGAAGTTCGAGGCGGGGGATGTGGAGGAGGACGACAGCGTGCTCGCCGAGAACGAACTGGTCGATCCCGAATCGACTCCGGCCAGCCTGTCCGCGCGCGTCGCCGGCAGCGTGTCGGACCTCGTCGGCGCAGGTCTCGGCCGGATCGGCGTCAAGCGGTCGTGACAGAGCGTATGCGAGGCCCGCTCAGAGCACGCGCTGGTAGTTTATCACGAAGTTCTTCGGGTCGGGCCGCGCCTGAGTGTCGAGATTGTAGAGCGAGACCGAGGTCTCGTAGCCCTGCGGATCGACCACCACCCATTGCCGCAGCACATTGGCGCTCAGATCGTAGTTCAGGGTGATCTTGGAGGTGCCGCCCAGAGTCGAGCGGTCTTCGATCCTGACCGAGAGGATGTCGCCCTTGGTGCTGTAGCCGGTGACGATGGAATCCTTCGCCAGATCCATCCGCTCCTTGAGCAGAAACTTCAGCGGCGTCTGCCCGATCGAATAGAGGTCCTGCGTGGCGAGTTTGGAATCGCGGATCGCGACCGAGGTGCCGTCGGCGACGACCTCCATGGTCACGGGGGGGCGATAGTCGAAGCGCATCTTGCCGGGACGCTGGACGTAGATTTTGCCCTCGAACCGGCGGCCATCGGCGGCGAACTGAATGAAATCGCCCTGAAGATTGGCAAAGCCGTTGAAATAGGCGTTGAGCTTCTCGACCGCTTCCGCCTGCGAGGCGGGCGCTGCGCCGCGCGTCTGCGCGCGGGCGGGTCTGACGGCGGCCGCGGGCGGCTCGGCCGTGGCCGTCACGACGGACGCGCCGCCATCGGCGCGCGCGACGCCCAGACCATCGGGACGGATCGGCGGCAGCGGCGTCGGGCGGGCGGACGGGTTTGCGGCCGGAGAGCTGGCTGGCCTGGCGGGCTGTATCTGGAGCGGCTGCGCCAGAACGGGCGCGACGAGCATCGCGCCAGCCAGCATTGATGTGGCCAGGAGCGGAAGCGAGCGGGGCCGAAACGAAGTCATGAGCGAGAATGCTCCCGAAACAGACGGCTGCCAAAGCCGGACAGACCGGTCAACGCAGAGGATCATCACAAGGTTGCATCTCGTCATGGCAATTTGACGGCCAGTTCCCTGGACATGACGCAGCGAAAGCCCGGCCCGGTCAATCCTCGTCCTCGCGGGCGCGGCCGGTCTCGACCAGGATCTCGCGCTTGCCGGCATGGTTGGCCGGCCCGACGATGCCCTCGTTCTCCATCCGCTCCATGATCGAAGCGGCGCGGTTGTAGCCGATCTGCAGGCGGCGCTGGATATAGGAGGTCGAGGCCTTCTTGTCGCGCAGCACGACCGCGACCGCCTGATCGTAGGGGTCCTCGCTCTCGGCCTGACCCATGCCGGTCTTGTCGAAGACCGCGCCGTCCTCGGCCTCCTCGCCCGCCGGCTCCTCCTCCGAGGTGACGGCGTCGAGATATTGCGGGCGGCCTTGCGTCTTGAGATGGGCGACGACCTTCTCGACCTCGGCGTCGGAGACGAAGGGGCCATGGACGCGGGTGATGCGGCCGCCGCCGGCCATGTAGAGCATGTCGCCCTGGCCGAGCAGCTGTTCGGCGCCCTGCTCGCCGAGAATGGTACGCGAATCGATCTTTGAGGTGACCTGGAAGGAGATGCGGGTCGGGAAATTCGCCTTGATCGTGCCGGTGATGACGTCGACGGACGGCCGCTGCGTCGCCAGCACGACATGGATGCCGGCCGCGCGCGCCATCTGGGCGAGGCGCTGGATCGTGCCTTCGATCTCCTTGCCGGCGACCATCATCAGATCGGCCATCTCGTCGACGATGACCACGATGAAGGGCAAGGGCTCGAGGTCCATGACCTCGTCTTCGTAGATCGCCTCGCCGGAGTGCCGGTCGAAGCCGGTCTGGACGGTTCTGGTGATGACCTCGCCGGCGGCCTTGGCCTCGCCGACGCGCGTGTTGAAGCCCTCGATGTTTCGCACCGAGAGCTTCGACATTTTCTTGTAGCGCTCCTCCATCTCGCGCACCGCCCATTTCAGGGCGACGACCGCCTTTTTCGGGTCGGTGACGACGGGCGTCAGCAGATGCGGGATGCCGTCATAGACGGAGAGTTCGAGCATCTTGGGATCGACCATGATCAGGCGGCACTGCTCCGGCTTCAGCCGATAGAGCAGCGACAGGATCATGGTGTTGATCGCGACCGACTTGCCCGAGCCGGTGGTGCCTGCGACGAGAAGATGCGGCATTTTCGCAAGATCGACGATCACCGGCTCGCCGCCGATGGTCTTGCCGAGGCCGAGCGCGAGCCTGTGCTTCGAGCTCTCGAAATCCTGGCTCGCAAGCAATTCGCGCAGGAAGACGGTCTCGCGCTTGGCGTTGGGCAGTTCGATGCCGATGGCGTTCTTCCCCTGCACGACCGCGACGCGGGCCGAGACCGCGCTCATCGAGCGGGCGATGTCGTCGGCGAGCGAAATCACGCGGGAGGATTTCGTGCCGGGCGCGGGCTCCAGTTCGTAGAGCGTCACCACCGGGCCGGGGCGGACCTGGGTGATCTCGCCGCGCACGCCGAAATCCTCCAGCACGCCTTCGAGCAGCGTCGCATTCTGCTCCAGCGCGTCGGTCGAGATCGTGTTGGCCGGCAGCTTCTTGGGCTCCGACAGATAGGTCAGCGGCGGCAGCTCGAACTGCTCGCGGTCGAGCAGGGAGGGCTGGGCCTCGCGGGCCAGCCGCTTGCCGGGTTTCGGCGCGACCGGGGGCGCGGTGACGCGCGGGGCGTTGAGGTCGCGCAGATCCTGCGGCTCGTCGTCGTCCTCGAAAACGGGCTCGGGGGCGCGCGCCGCAGGGCGCGAGACGGGCAAGGGCTCGGGGGCGAAATCGGGCATCGCCGCGCGCGCCGTCTGCTCGTGGAATTGCGGTTCGCGCCTGACGCGCCCGGCTGCGACGGGGGCCGCGCCCGCCGCGCCCTGCGCCATCGGCTCCGGCGGATGGGGCAGCCGGCGCATGATCATGCCCTTCAGCGACATCGCGCCATGGGCGAGCCAGCCGATCAGGATCACCGCGAGGCCGGGCTCGTCGTCGCGGCGGTCCTCGTTGTCGGACCAGGATTCGTCGGCGGCCTCTGGCTCGTCGACAGGATCCTCGTCGCTGACGAAACCGAAGCCGGCCGCCGCCGTGACGGCGAGGATCGCGATGCCGGCATAGAGGAAGCCGACGAGGCCGCCCAGCGCATTGCCGGCGATGCCGACGAGGTTGCGGGTGCCGAGCAGCAGGCCGTCGCCGATGACGCCGCCCATGCCGGTCGGCAGGGGCCAGCGCGGCGTCGCGGGCAGGGCGCTGGCGACGGCCGCGGTGGCTGCGACGCCGACGATCCAGAGGCCGAGCTTCAGCGCGCCGCGGTCGAACAGGTGCACGCGCATCAGGCGAAGCGCCCAGGTCAGCGGCGGAAACAGCATGGCGACGACGCCGAGGCCGAGCAGTTGCATGGTCAGGTCGGCGACCATCGCGCCGGGGCGGCCGAGCCAGTTGCTGACGGCGCCGTTGGTGGCGTTGTTGAGGCTCGGATCGTCGACCGACCAGGTCGCGAGCGATACGGCCACGGCGGCGGTGACGGCCAGGAGAGCGATTCCGCAAAGCTCGGCGGCGCGGCGGGACAGGAACTCCCGCACCGGATCGGGCAGGCGGTCCATCAGCGAGGAGGAGCGGCGGATCATTCGCATGGTGAGGCCGTGCTTGGGAGGGCCGGCCGAAAGCGCCAGCCTCACCGGCCACGTTAGGAAGGGCAGGTTAAGACCCGCTTAACCTTGCCGGCTCCGGCCGGCCGGAATGATCGCTGCGCTCGCAAAGACGGGGAAGGCAACGAAAAACCCCGGCGGTTTGCCCGCCGGGGTCGATGTTTCACGTGAAGCGGTGGAGGTCGCTTCAGGCGTGGTAGGCGCGCTCGCCATGCTCGGCGATGTCGAGGCCCTCGCGCTCCTGATCGGGAGCCACGCGCAGGCCGACGATCACATCGACGACTTTGTAGAGGATCAGCGAGCCGACGCCGCTGAAGACGATGGTGAAGAGCACCGCCTTGATCTGGGCGAAGAAGGCCGTGCCGAACTCGTAGGCGCCGACCGCCAGCTCGCCGGGCTTGCTGGTGTAGTCCGGGATGCCGGCGCCGCCGAGCGCGGTGTTGACCAGAATGCCGGTCGCCAGCGCGCCGATGATGCCGCCGACGCAGTGGATGCCGAAGACGTCGAGCGAGTCGTCGTAGCCGAGCGCGTTCTTGACGCTGGAGCAGAAGACGAAGCAGACGACGCCCGACAGCGCGCCGAGCACGATGCAGCCCATCGGACCGGCGAAGCCGGCGGCAGGCGTCACCGCGACGAGGCCGGCGACCGCGCCAGAGACCATGCCGAGCAGCGAAGGCTTGCCCTTGACCGCCCATTCGATGAAGAGCCAGCCGACCGCCGCCGCCGCCGTCGCGACGAAGGTGTTGACCATGGCGAGCGCGGCGGTGCCGTTGGCCTCGAGGTTCGAGCCGGCGTTGAAGCCGAACCAGCCGACCCAGAGCAGCGCACCGCCGATCAGCGTCATGGTCAGGGAGTGGGGCGCCATCAACTCCTTGCCATAGCCGATGCGCTTGCCGAGCAGCACGCAGCCGACGAGGCCGGCGATGCCCGCATTGATATGCACCACGGTGCCGCCGGCGAAGTCGAGCGCGCCCCATTTGAAGAGCATGCCGGCGTCGGCGTTGACGGCGTCGAGCGCGGCCTGCGCGGCGGCCTTGCCGTCAGCGGGAGCAGCGGCCAGCGCGGCGGCGGCGTTGCCGACGAGATCGGGCCCGCCCCAGTACCAGACCATGTGGGCCATCGGGAAATAGATGAAGGTGACCCAGAGCACGGTGAAGAGCAGCAGCGCCGAGAACTTCATGCGCTCGGCGAAGGCGCCGACGATGAGGGCCGGCGTGATGCAGGCAAATGTCATCTGGAAGCAGATATAGACGAATTCCGGGATGACGACGCCGTTCGAGAAGGTCGCGACCGTGGTCGTCGCGTCGACGCCCCTCAGGAAGGCCTTGGAGAAGCCGCCGACATAATCGTTGAGTCCGCCGCCATTGGTGAAGGCGAGCGAATAGCCGAAGATCACCCACATCAGAGAGACGATGCAGGTGATGGCGAAGACCTGGGTCAGAACGGAGAGCATGTTCTTGGAGCGGACGAGGCCGCCATAGAACAGCGCCAGGCCCGGAATGATCATGAGCAGGACCAGCACGGTCGAGCTCATCATGAAGGCGACGTCGCCCTTGTTGGGCACGGGGGCCGGCGGGGCGGCGGGGGCGGCCGCTGTCTGCGCCATCGCGGCGCCGGCTGTGGCGGCAAGCGCCAGTCCGACCAGTCCCGCCCGGCGATAAGTCTTGAAATTCATTTCTTTAAACTCCTGCCTGAAGGATCGCTTGCGTCAGAGGGCGTCGCTGTCGGTCTCGCCGGTGCGGATGCGCACAGCCTTCTCGATCGACGAAACGAAGATCTTGCCGTCGCCGATCTGGCCGGTACGGGCCGCGGCGGTGATCGCCTCGATCACTTTGCCGACGAGCTCGTCGGAGACGGCGACCTCGATCTTGATCTTCGGCAGGAAGCTGACGGCGTACTCGGCGCCACGGTAGATTTCCGTATGGCCCTTCTGGCGGCCATAGCCCTTCACCTCGGTCACGGTCAGGCCGTGCACGCCGATGGCGGTGAGCCCGTCGCGCACCTCCTCCAGCTTGAACGGCTTGATGATAGCCATCACGATCTTCATTGCAGGGTTTCCCCGTCTGCGCCGCCCGGAAGTCAGCCCCGGCGATCTTGTTGCGTCTCGCGCGGCCCGATTCTCGGAGCGCGCGCCGGGGGATGCAATTCAAGGCGCGTGCCAACTGCCGCAGTGCAACGTGAACGATCGATTCCCGGATTCGGACGCGACTCCGCGATGGGCGCTCAACAGAAAGCCCAAGAAATAAGCATTTGATGAAATAGGAGGCTGTCGGCCGTGCGGCTTTCGGTTCAGCCGCGGTCGGGCCGGGGCCGGATCAGCCCTTCCTGCGCCACCGAGGCCACGAGCCGGCCCTGCCGGTCGAAGACGAGCCCGCGCGAAAAGCCGCGCGCGCCCGAACTCGACGGACTGTCCTGCGCGTAAAGCAGCCAGTCATCGGCGCGGAACGGCCGGTGGAACCAGAGCGCATGGTCGAGGCTCGCGCCCTGGATGTTCTTGTCGAAGACGGTGCGGCCATGGGCGATCAGGCTCGAATCGAGCAGCATCAGGTCCGATGCATAGGCGAGCACGGCCTGATGGATCGCCGGCTCGTCGGGAAGCGGCTGCATGGCGCGGATCCAGACGTTGAACCTTGGCTCCATCTTCTCCGACGAGGCGTAGCGCGCGAGTTCGACCGGCCTGATCTCGATCGGCCGTTCGCGCTGGTAATAGGCGCGCACCGCATCGGGCATGTTGGGCAGCACGCTGGTCCGCATTTCCTCGCGGTCGGGCAGGTCCTCCGGCATCGGCACGTCGGGCATCGGCATCTGATGCGCGTAGCCCTCCTCGGGAACCTGGAAGGAGGCCGACATGGCGAAGATCGCCTCGCCCTTCTGGATCGCCAGCACGCGCCGCGTGGTGAAGGAGCGCCCGTCGCGCAGCCGGTCGACCTCGTAGAGGATCGGGATCGAGGGATCGCCGGCGAGCAGGAAGTAGGCATGGAGCGAATGCGGTTCACGCCCCTCCACCGTCCTGCAGGCGGCATAGAGCGCCTGGCCGATGACCTGCCCGCCGAAAACACGCTGCCAGCCGATATTGGGGCTGCGACCCCGGAACAGATTGCGTTCGAGCGGTTCCAAGTCGAGGATCGACGTCAGGGAGTCGCTGATCTGGGACATGTCGTTTACGAGACTCTTCCGGCGGGCTTGTGGCGATGGGCCGCGTGTCTGCATCAGCACCAAGCCGCCGCGCGTCGTCAAGCCGCGCCGGGATCAGGGACGGACAGCGCGATGGCGCAGCATCGGGACGGCGGAAACGCCGGGATCGTCATCGCCGGCGGCGGAATCGCCGGTCTCTCGCTCGCCCTGGCGCTGAAGCAGGCTCTGGGCGAAGGCTTGCCCGTGACGCTGGCGGACCCGGCGCTGGCATCGCCACCGCGCGACGACAACCGCGCCTATGCGGTCGCCGCCGCTGCCCAACGCATGCTGCAGGCGCTCGGCGTATGGGACGCGATCGCAGCCACCGCGCAGCCGATGACCGAGATGCTGGTCACCGACAGCCGGACCAGCGACCTCGTCCGGCCGGTCTTCCTGACCTTCGACGGCGAGGTCGAGCCCGGCCAGCCTTTTGCCCATATGGTCGAGAACGCAGGCCTGCTGCGGGCGCTGCTGGCGGCCTGTCGCGAAGCCGGCGTGACGCTGCGGCCGGAGGGCGTGCGCCGCTTCGCGGCCGATGAAGCCGGCGTCGATGTCGCGATGACTGGCGGCGAGAAGCTGCGCGCCACGCTGCTGGTCGCGGCCGATGGCGCGCGCTCGAAACTGCGCGAGCAGGCCGGCATCGGCTGGGTCGGCTGGGACTATCCGCAATCGGGGCTCGTCGCGACACTTGGCCATGAGCGGCCGCATGGCGGCCGCGCCATCGAGCACTTTTTGCCATCGGGGCCGTTCGCGATCCTGCCGCTGAGCGATGGCGGCTCGCTCGGGCACCGCTCCTCGATCGTCTGGACGGAAGCCAAGGAGAATGTGCCGGCGCTGATGTCACTCGATGCCGACGATCTTCTGGCCGAGATCGAGCAGCGTTTCGGGCTCGAACTCGGCGAAATTTCGCTGGAAAGCAGGCTGCACGCGCTGCCGCTCGGGTTCGGCGTGGCGCGGAGCTTCATGGCTGAGCGGCTCGCCCTGCTCGGCGACGCCGCCCATGTCATCCATCCGATCGCGGGGCAGGGCCTCAATCTCGGATTGAAGGACGCAGCAGTGCTGGCCGAGGCGATCGTCGATGCGGCCCGGCTCGGGCTCGATGTCGGGGCTACCGATGTGCTCAGCGGTTACGAGCGGGCGCGCCGCTTCGACACGGTGGCGATGGGCGCTGTCACGGACGGCCTGAACCGGCTTTTCTCGAACGACGCGACGCCGGTCCGGCTCCTGCGCGATCTGGGGTTGGGGCTGGTGGATCGCCTGCCGGGTCTGAAGCGCTTCTTCATCCGCGAGGCGGCGGGGATGTCGGGCGAGCCGCCGAGGCTGCTGCGGGGCGAGGCGCTTTAGGGCTTCGTTATTGCTAAGTTCCTTGCCGTCATGCTCGGCCTTGTGCCGAGCATCCACGTCTTTGGGATAGGGCTCGACGAGCGAAGACGTGGATGGTCGGGACAAGCCCGACCATGACGGAAAGGGCCGGATCGATCACCCCTCCAGCGCCCGCGCCTCTTCCGGCAGCATGATCGGAATGCCGTCGCGGATCGGGTAGGCGAGCTTGGCCGCGCGGCTGACCAGTTCCTGCCGGGCGGCATCGTATTCCAGCGTCGTCTTGGTCACCGGGCAGACCAGGATTTCGAGCAGCTTCGGGTCGATCCGGATGGCGGGGGCTTCGGGCGCGGGGTCGGTCATCGTCTCTCGTTCTCTTCAGGCGTTCTTTTCGTCAGACGTTTCTGCGCGGCAGGTCGGCGAGCATGCCGGCGGCGACCATCAGCTTTGGCAGCGAAAGCCCCGACAGGGCAATGGCGGAGACGGTCGAGCGGGTGCGCTCGGCCTCCGCGCCGCGCTCGCTAAGCCACGCGTCGAGCGCCCCTTCTCCCTCTCCGGTCGCGGCGACTTCCTGCGTCAGCCCAGCATGGGCGTCGGCCAGCGTCTCGACGGCGCGCTCGCGCGCCAGCCGCTCGTAGTCGTCGGTCGCGGGCACGGCGCCGGCGGAGCCTGCGAGCGCGGACAGCCCGAAGATCGAATCGACTCCGAAATGAATCCGCGCCACCTCGGTGACGGGCCGCCCCGTGCGCTGCGCGATATCGACGATGTCGGTCGCCTGCGCCAGCGCCGGCAGGCTCGCGACCCGCGCCGCCAGCGCGTCGGGCACGCCTTCGCTCGTCAGCACCGCGATCCTCGCCTGCCGCGCCTGGGCCGCGGCTTCGGGCAGCAGCGTGTCGAGTTCGGCCGCGAGCTCCGAGACGCCCCTGGCGTAATGGGCGATCGTCGCCTCGATCGCGCCGGGCCTGGCCACGCCGCGACGCAGGAACCAGCCCATCTTGTCGGTGACCAGAGTCTGCGCCGCGCCGTAGAGCCCGATCTGGGTTTTTCCGGTAACTTTCGCATCGAGCCCGTCGATCGCGGTGTTGAGCGCGATCAGATCGAAGGAGTCGCGCGCGATCGCATAGGCGGCTGCGATCGCCGGAGCCTCGGCGCGGGTCTGGTCGGCCAGCATCGGCACGATCGCCGGCCCGCCGCGGTTGACGATGGCGTTGGCGAGCTGCGTCGCGACGATCTCGCGGCGCAGCTTGTGCCCGGCGATCTGCGGGCCGTAGCCGTCGCGCAGCGCTTTCGGGAAATAGCGGATCAGCTCGCTGTTGAGATAGAGATCGTCGGGCACCGCCGAATCGAGCAGCGCGTCGTGCAAGGCGAGCTTGGCGTAGGCGAGCAGCACCGCGAGCTCCGGACGAGTGAGCCCCTCGCCGCGCTTTTCGCGCTCGGCGATGATGGCGTCGCTCGGAAGGTATTCGACCGTGCGGTCGAGCCGCCCGGCGGCCTCCAGCGTCTGCATCAGCCGGCGAAGCCCCGGCGTGGCCGACAGCCCCTGCGCCTCCGTCAGCGACAGCGCCAGCGTCTGCAGGTAGTTGTTTCGCAGCACCAGCGCGCCGACCTCGTCGGTCATGTCGGCGAGCAGGGCGTTGCGCGCCTCCTCGCTCAAGCTCCCCTCGCGAACGGGCCCGGCGAGCGCGATCTTGATGTTGACCTCGACATCGGAGGTGTTGACGCCGGCCGAGTTGTCGATCGCGTCGGTGTTGAGGCGCACGCCCTTGCGCGCCGCCTCGATGCGGCCGCGCTGGGTCGCGCCGAGATTGGCGCCCTCGCCGATCACGCGGGCGCGCAGATCGCTCCCCGTCACGCGGATCGCGTCGTTGGCGCGGTCGCCGACCTGCGCGTCTGTCTCGTCGCTGGCGCGGATATAGGTGCCGATGCCGCCGAACCAGAGCAGATCGACGCGTGCTTTCAGGATCGCGGTCATCAGCTCGGGCGGCGTGACGTCCGCCTTGGGCAGATCGAGCGCGGCCTGCATCGCCGGCGACAGCGGGATGCTCTTGGACTGGCGCGAGAACACCCCGCCGCCGGGCGAGATCAGCGACTTGTCATAGTCGGCCCAGGAGGAGCGCGGCAGGGCGAAGAGGCGCTGGCGCTCGGCCAGGGTTTTCGCCGGGTCGGGATCGGGATCGAGGAAAATGTCGCGGTGGTCGAAGGCCGCGACCAGCCTGGTCGCCGGCGACAGCAGCATGCCGTTGCCGAACACGTCGCCCGACATGTCGCCGACGCCGGCCACCGTGAAGGCTTGAGTCTGGATGTCGATGTCGATCTCGCGGAAATGCCGCTTCACGGCCTCCCACGCGCCGCGCGCGGTGATGCCCATCTTCTTGTGGTCGTAGCCCTGGCTGCCGCCGGAGGCGAAGGCGTCGCCGAGCCAGTGGCCCTTCTCCAGCGAGAGCGCGTTGGCGGTGTCGGAGAAGGTCGCGGTGCCCTTGTCGGCGGCGACCACAAGATAGGGGTCGTCGCCGTCATGGCGCACCGTGTCGATTGGGGGGATGACGGTTTCGCCGTCGAGATTGTCGGTCAGTTCGAGCAGCGTCCGCACGAAGATGCGGTAGCTCTCCGTCCCTTCCGCCAGCCATGCGGCGCGGTCGCTCGCGGGGGGCAGTTGCTTGGGCACGAAGCCGCCCTTGGCGCCGACCGGCACGATCACGGCGTTCTTGACCTGCTGCGCCTTGACGAGGCCGAGCACCTCGGTGCGGAAATCCTGCGGCCGGTCCGACCAGCGCAAGCCGCCGCGCGCGACCTTGCCGAAGCGCAGATGCACGCCCTCGACGCGCGGCGAATAGACGAAGATCTCGTAGAGCGGGCGCGGCAGCGGCAGCGAATCGACTTTTGCGCAATCGTATTTGACCGAGATCGTGCCGCGCGGATGCCCGTCGGGACCGACCTGGAAGAAGTTGGTGCGAAGGCCCGCATCGATCAGGTTGACGAGACGGCGCAGGATGCGGTCCTCGTCGAGGCTGGTCACGGCGTCGAGTTCGGTCTCGATGCCGGCCCGGGCGGCGGCGCTCACGGCTTCGCGCTGGCCGGTTTCGGCGCGCGGGTCGAAGCGGGCGATGAAATAGGCGACGAGCCCGGCCGCAATCGCCGGATGGCGGGTCAGCGCATCGGCGATGTAGTCCTGCGCGTAGGGCGCGCCGACCTGGCGCAGATAGCGCCCGAGCGCGCGCAAAAGCGCGGCTTCGCGCCAGGCGAGGCCGGCCGCCAGCACGAGCTGGTCGAAGCGGTCCGATTCGGCGAGCCCGCGGAACTGCGCCATCAGCGCCGCCTCGATCACGGGATCGAGCCGCGCCACGTCGATCTCGCCGTCGTCGGCGCGCTCCAGCGTCATGTCGTGCAGCCAGACGCGGGTCGAAGCGGGCGGCTCAGTCGAGCCCGCAGCGGGCTGCGGCGTCATGTTGAAGGTGCGCTCGTTGACGACGCGGAAGCCCATGTTCTCCAGCACCGGCACGCGCGCCGAGAGCGAGATCGCCGTGCCGCGCGAAAACACCTTGAGATTGGCGCGCGTCGCGGGATCGCCCTCGCGCCGGTAGAGATTGACCGCGCGTGGCCGCTCGTTCGAGAGCTTCATCAGCATGTCGATGTCGATCAGCGCATCGGCCGCCGAGAAGCGTTCGCGATAGGCCGCGCCAAAAGCTTCGGCGAAGCGTTCGGCCAGCGCGCGCGCGGTCGGGCCGGCCTTCTGCCGGTCGAGTTCGTCCTTGAGGCCGTCCGGCCAGGTCCGCACGATCGAGGCGATGCCCGCTTCCAGCGTCGCCTGCTCGATGCGCGGGGTTTTGCCCTCGTCGCGCCCGATGATGTAGTGCGTGCGGGCGAGCGGACCCTCCGGATAGGCCGGATAGGCGGCCGACAGGCGGCCCTGGTAGAGCCGGGTCAGGAACTCGCCGACGCGGCGGCGCACCTGCGTGTCGTAACGGTCCTTCGGAATGAAGACGAGCACGGAAACGAAGCGATCGAACTCGTCGGCGCGGGCAAGCGCGCGGATGCGAGGGCGTTCGGTGAGCTGAAGGATGTCGACGGCGAAACGCTCCAGCGTCTCGGCGTCGATCTGGAAGAGCTCGTCGCGCGGAAAGGCGTCGAGCACGTTGAGCAGCGCGCGGCCGGAGTAGCTCGCCGCGTCAAAACCGGCGTTCTTCGCGACGCGGGCGACCTTGAGCCGCAGATAGGGGATGGAGCGGGCGCTGCCGGTATAGGCGTTGGAGGTCAGCAGCCCCAGAATCCGCAATTCGCCGTCGAGCCGGCCGTCGGGCGTGAAGAGCTTGACGCCGACATAGTCGAGATGGACGCGGCGGTGGACCCGGCTCTTGACGTTGGCCTTGGTGATGATCAGCGCCAGCGGCTTGGCGAGGAAGGCGCGGATCTCCGGCGTCGTGACGACCATCTCCTTGTTCTTGCGCAGCACGCGCACCGAGGGGTCGCGCAGGATGCCGAGCCCCGAGCCGTCGATCGGGTCGGCCGCCGCGTCGCCGCCGGGAAAACGGTAGGCCCGGATGCCGAGGAGCGTGAAATTGTCGCCGGCGATCCATTCGAGGAATTGCAGCGCTTCCGTGATCTCGTCCTCCGGCAGCGGCGGCGGGTTGGTCCGGTAGGCCTGGATCACCTCGGTGATCCGCCCGCGCATGGCGGCCCAGTCGTCGACGGCGAGCGAAACGTCGGAATAGACCCGCATCAGGCCGGCTTCGAGTTTCTCGCGGGCTTCCGGCGTGTCGATGCGGTCGAGATGGATATGGATCAGGCTTTCGCGCCGCGCGCCTTCGGGGGCGCGGCCAGCGGCCTCGCCGGCGAGCGAGCGGAAGTTTCCTTCCGAATCGCGCACCAGGGCGAGAATCGGGTGGGCGACGAGGCGCGGCTCGTAGCCCTGCTCGGTGAGTTCGGCCAGCGTCGAATCGAGCAGAAAAGGCTTGTTGTCGTTGAGGACATCGAGAACCGTGACCTGGCGGTCGCGGCCCTCGACGGCATAGACCTCGTCATGGAAGCGCAGGCGCACCGTGTCGGGTTTTCGCGGCTCGGTCAGGAAGTGGTGAGCGGCTTCCGCGGTCCTCGCCAGCATGTCGGCCGGAAGCGCGACCAGATCCTCGGCGGCGACGCGGCCATAGAGCAGGCGGGGGAAGTCGGCGGGCAGTTTCGCGCTCAGGGACGCGGCGCTGGCCTCGATGGCGGCGACCGCCGCGATCGTCGCATTCGTCACCCGCTTGGCCATCCCTGCCCCCTGTTATTTTGCCGCAGCGATGACATAGGCTGCGACCCGGTTCAACATGTGTCGCGCGGTTGCTGCCCTGGCCCGCGACGCCAGAGCAAGAACCCGACAGAATCTGTCGAAATTCCCGCATCGAGGCTGCGACAGGACCGACCATGGCAAGCCAGCATGACAAAGCAAAGCAAGGCGAGGTCCCGGCCGCGCAGGATGCCCCGCCCCCGGTGATGGCGCTGAACCTGCCCGAGGGCGAGCTCTCGCCGGCAAACCGGGCCTATTTCGACAAATGCCTGGAGAAGCTGGGCTTCGTGCCCAATGTGCTTGTGTCCTACGCCCATGACGACGCCAAGCTGAGCGCGTTCGCGGGCCTCTACAACGATCTGATGCTCGCGCCGTCGGGCCTGTCGAAGCTGGAGCGCGAGATGATCGCGGTAGCGGTCTCCTCGGTGAACCGGTGCTATTACTGCCTCACCGCCCATGGCGCGGCGGTGCGCCAGCTTTCGGGCGATCCCGTGCTGGGCGAGCTGATGGCGATGAACTACCGCGCCGCCGAACTCTCGGTCCGCCACCGGTCGATGCTGGATTTCGCGGTGAAGCTCACCGAAACGCCGCATCTGATCGGCGAGGCGGATCGCGAGGCGCTGCGCGGCGCGGGGCTCAGCGAGCGCGACATCTGGGATGTCGGCGCGGTCGCGGCCTTCTTCAACATGTCGAACCGGATGGCGTCGGCGGTCGATATGCGGCCGAACGCGGAGTATCACCGGCAGGCACGATAACGCGAAGCGCCACGATAACGCGAAATCCAAAGAAAAACGGCCAGCGCGAAACGCCAGCCGTTGAGTTGGCCTCGAAATCGAGTGGCCCGGCTCCACCGACGCTGCGGGGGGCTGGGGGGCTGACAAATCCGAAACGCGGACAAGCCGGGCCGTCGAGGCAACAGAGGGGAGTTGAACCGCCCAACTTGGCCGAGGCTTGGCGCGTTCGGGGCGAAATTACGGCACGACCTACGAAGCCGTGATCGGCCGCGATGCCTTGCCAGCGCAGGATCGCGCAGGCATCATCAGATGACGGCAACAGGCGCGGCTCGTCGGGTCGCCGATCGGGAGGCGCGATGAGCGAAAGCGAAACGCCGCAGAGTCAGGGGGGCGGCGGCGTGATCGCCTTTCCCGCACCACGCCCCGCGACCGTCACCTTCGACCGGCGCGAGCTCGGCGAGCTGCTGAATCTCTACGGACGCATGGTCGCCGCCGGCGAATGGCGCGACTACGCCATCGATTTCCTCAAGGACAAGGCGCAGTTCTCGGTCTATCGCCGCTCCTCGGAGGTGCCGCTCTACCGGATCGTCAAGGATCCGGCGCTGGCCAAGCGCCAGGGCGCCTATTCGGTGGTGGCGGCGACGGGGCTGGTGCTGAAGCGCGGCCCGGAGCTCGGGCGCGTGCTGCGCGTGCTCGACAGGAAGCTGAGCGTGGTGGGCTGAGGCGTCTTAACCCTTCGCTTCGCGCGCAAAGACGGTCAGGGCCAGCGCTCACCGCGCCGGCGGCGACCGGTCGCCCTCTCCCAGTTCCTTCTGCATCAGCATCTGATCGAGCCAGCGGCCGTGCTTGAAGCCGACCTTTTCGGCGACGCCGACCAGTCGGAAGCCGGCGCGTTCATGCAGGCGGCGCGAGCCGCCGGAGCCTCCCGCCGGGTCGCCGATCACCGCGATCATCTGGCGGAAACCGCGCTGCGCGCAGGCGGCCATAAGCGCGACGAGCAGCGCCGTGCCGATGCCTTGGCCCTGCGCATCGGGCGCGATGTAGATCGAGTTCTCGACCGTGGCGCGATAGGCCGGGCGGGGGCGATAGGGGCCGGCATAGGCGTAGCCGCGCAAGCGACCGTCGATCTCGGCGGCAAGATAAGGATAGCCGCCGGCGAGAATTGCATCCCGTCGTCGCGCCATTTCGGCCTCGTCGGGCGGATCGAGTTCCCAGGAGGCCGTGCCGTGCAGGACGGCGTGGGCGTAGATCGCGGCGATGGCTGGAATGTCGGCTGCGGTGGCGGGGCGGATGCTTGGCGTCATGCCGCGATGATGCCGGCGCTCATGGTCGAAAGAAAAGCCCCGGCCTTGCGGCCGGGGCTCGATCTCTCTGCATGACCCGCCCGGAGGCCGCGGTCAGATCACTCGCTCTTGCTGCCGAACAGGCTGAGCAGCATCTGGAACATGTTGACGAAGTTCAGGTAGAGCGACAGCGCGCCGTTCACCGACATCTTCGCGGCCTCTTCCTGGCCCATGTCCGAGTAGAGATACATCTCCTTCAGGCGCTGGGTGTCCCAGGCGGTCAGGCCGGCGAAGACCAGCACGCCGATCACCGAGATCGCGAACTGCAGCGCGCTCGAGGCCAGGAAGATGTTGACCACCGAGGCGATCACGAGGCCGATCAGGCCCATGATCAGGAACGAGCCCATGCCCGAGAGCGACTTCTTCGTGGTGTAGCCGAACAGGCTAAGGCCCGCGAAGGTCGCCGCGGTGATGAAGAACACGCGCGCGATCGATTCGCCCGTGAAGACGATGAAGATCGACGACAGCGAGACGCCCATCACCGCCGCGAAGGCGAAGAACATGGCGCGCGCGGTCGAGGAGCTCATGCTCTCGGCCTTGAACGAGAAGAACAGGATGAAGGCGAGCGGAGCCAGCATCACGACCCATTTCAGCGGGCTGAGATAGAGCGCCTGACCGAGCGGTGTCAGCGCCGTCACCTTGCCGGTGGGCGAGACGCCGGCGATCGCCAGCATGGAGATGCCGATCGCGACGAGGCCGGTGATGGCCAGGCCGATCGTCATGTTGTTGTAGACGCCGAGCATGAACGAGCGGAGGCCCTGATCCATCTCGACGGCGCTGGCCTGCTGCGCCCTGCCGGCGCCCCAGGCTGGAGCATTGCGGTCGAAGTTGCTCATCGAGCGAGTTCCCCTGACGTTGAATTCGAAGACGGATCGCCCTCTGAGAGCTCCGCCGCCGCGCACAATCGTGGCGATGGCCGGAATATGAGGGGGATCGCCGGCGCTTACAAGGGGCGCGCATGGTTAACCGGCGACGCCTCATAGAAACGTCGCCGGCACAGCATGCAGAGTTGCGCGAGCCTCAGGTCTAGTTCCTAACGGAACCGGAGCGGTCTCATAAATTCCTGAGGTGAGAAGCCGGAGCCTTCGACAGTATCTGCAGGGTGCCGACCAATCCGAACAGGACTGTGACCGCGATCGCGGCAGTCGCGGCCAGCAGGGCCCCGGTCGGATCATTGACGAATTCTATCCGCATCACTTGTGTAACCACGCCCCAGCCGGCTCCGGCGCCCGCGACAACGCCGAACAGGGCCGCGACAAGTCCGATCGCGGCATATTCGAGGGCGTACGACGAAAGTATGAAGCGGCGCGTCGCGCCGAGCGTCTTCAGGATCATCGCGTCATAGAGCCGCGCCCGCTGGCCGGCGGCGAGCGCGCCGCCGAGCACGAGGAGGCTGGCGGCGATGGCCAGTCCCGAGGCGCCGCGAATCGCGGCGGCGAGCTGGCGCACCACGGCGTTGACCGCCTCCAGCGCGTCGCGCACCCGCACGGCGGTGACGGAGGGAAACTCGACGGCGAGCCGGCGCAGCATGGCGGCGTCGTCGGGGCGCGGGCCATAGTCCGCCGGAGTCACGGTCGCGAGGTTGGTGTGCGGCGCGCCCGCAAAGGTGTTCGGCGAGAACAGCATCACGAAATTGATGCCGAGCGAGCGCCATTCGACCTTGCGCAGATTGGCGACGCGGGCGGTGATCTCGCGCCCCAGCACGTTGACGGTCAGCCTGTCGCCGAGCTTGAGCCCGATGCCGTTGGCCATCGGCTCGTCGAATGAGACCAGCGGCTCGCCGCGATGATCGGCGGGCCACCACTCGCCCGCGGCCAGGCTCGACCCTTCCGGCATGTCCTGCGCGTAGGTGATGCCGCGGTCGCCGTCCAGCACCCAGGCCGCCTGCTCGGAGGCCTTGATCTCCTCGGCCCGGACGCCGTTGATCGAGACGATGCGGCCGCGCATCATCGGCACGCGGTCGAGCGCCGCGCCCGGCCGCTGCTGCGCGACGAAAGCGTCGAAGCGGGCCGATTCGGCGTTGGGGATGTCGAGGAAGAAGAAGTCCGGGGCTTTTTGCGGCAGAGTCTGGGTGAGCTGCCGCGTGATGCTGACATCGATGAAGGCCAGCGCCGAAAGCAGCGCCACGCCCAGTCCCAGCGAGAGCACCAGCGAGGGCGTCAGCGCGCCCGGCCTGTGGCTGTTGGCCAGCGCCATCCGCAGCGAGGGATCGCGCGGACGGGGCAGCTTTCGCGCCAGCGCCATCAGGCCCCAGGAGACGCCGCGCAGCAGCAGGAAGACGCCGGTCATGACGGCGAGATAGATCAGCGCGATGCGCCGCTCATAGGCGAAGCCGACCGCGACGCCGACGAGACCTGCCAGCGCCAGCGCGCCGATGACGAGATAGATCGCGCGCGGCCGGCGGGCGTCCGGCGAGATCTGGTCGCGAAACAGCGCCGAAACCGGCACGTCATGGGCGCGGCCGAGCGGAATGATGGCGAAGACCAGCGCGGTCAACAGGCCGTAGAGCGCGGCGATGGCGAGTTCGCCCGGCGCGATCGTCGGCTCGAACGGCACGGGAAGGATCGCGCCGAAGGCCGCCGCCAGGGCGTAGGGCGCGGCCGCGCCGAGCACGAGACCGATGGCGGTGCCGACGCCCGCGACCATCATCACCTCGGTGAGGTGGATCGCGACGACGCGGCCGCCGCTGGCGCCGAGCGCCTTCATCGTGGCGAAGTCGAGCGTCTTGGATTCGACGAAACGGGCGACCGCATTGGCGACGCCGACCCCGCCGACGAGCAGCGCGGTCAGGCCGACCAGCGTCAGGAACTGGGTGAAGCGCTCGAGATTGCGCTGGAAGCTCGGTGCTGCGTTGTCGCGCGAGCGGATTTCCCAGCCGGCGTCGCGCTGCTCGCTGCCCGCCGCCGCGATCAGGCCCGCGAGCGCCGCGTCGTCCGATGCCGCGGCAGGCAGCTCGACGCGGTAGATCCAGCGCACCAGACTGCCCGGCTGCAGCAGGCCGCTGGCGCGCAGCGCGCCCTCCGGCATCAGCAGGCGCGGTCCGAAGCCGATGCCCGAGGCGATCTTGTCGGGCTCGGAGACGAGGCTGGCGCGAAGCTGGATTTTTGCCGAGCCGACCGTGACGACGTCGCCGGGCTCGAGGCCGAGCCGCCCGAACAGGACCGGGTCCGCGACCGCGCCGAACAGGCCGTCGCGCGGGGCGAGCAGGGTCTGGATCGGCTCAGGCTGATCGGTGACGACGGAGCCGATGCTGGGATAGCCGGCATCGACCGCCTTGATCTCGACCAGCGCCGAGCCTTTTTCACCCGCATTGGCCATGCCGCGCATGGTCGCGATGGTCGAAACCCTTCCGCGCCCGGTGAGGAAGGCCAATTCCTGCGGGCTGGCTTCGCGGTGGATCAGGCCGAAGGCGGCGTCGCCGCCGAGAATGCGCTTGCCCTCGCGGGCAAGTCCCTCGGTCAGGCCACGCGAGGCCGAGGCGACGGCTGCGATGGCCATGACGCCGAGCGCCAGACAGGCGATGAAGACGCCGAAACCGCGCAATCCGGCGCGCAAATCCCGCCAGGCGAGTTTCACGGCCAGCGACAGGCCGGGCGTGCGGAGCGGCGGCGTGATGGGCTTGACGGGCGCGTGCATCAGGAAGGCCAACCGATCCATGATTTGCGAAGCGCCGCGCTATCCGCCCCCTCCCCCCGCTTGCGGTGGGGAGGGTTGGGGTGGGGGGCAGTCCGACCGGGCGAGACGATGGTCGTTAGTGCTCCGGCTTTCCGGCCCCCCATCCCTAACCCTTCCCCACCGCAAGCGGGGGGAAGGGGACAGGTCGGCGCTTTCAGTTGCTCGAATTGAGACATCACGCCAGCGCCACTTCCGACTCGGCTTCGATGCGCCCGGCACGCAGGCGCACGGTGCGGTCGCAGAGCGCGGCGAGCGAGAGATCGTGCGTGACGAGGACGAGCGTGGCCGCCCGCTCGCGGCGCAAGGCGAAGATCAGGTCGACGATCGAGCGGCCCGTGGTCTCGTCGAGATTGCCCGTCGGCTCGTCGGCGACGAGGATGGCAGGGTCCGGCGCGACGGCGCGCGCGATGGCG
>JAESGM010000331.1_pt1 | contig 58664 bp, 64 predicted proteins | sample 9269721 | NCBI WGS metagenome assembly JAESGM01 (sample SAMN15720920, study PRJNA650825) | algae metagenome | isolation source: Komarekiella atlantica HA4396-MV6 and co-occurring heterotrophs from... | place: USA: Theobald House, Kauai, HI | collected 2009-07-29
TCCGAATATATGGAGCGTCACTCGGTCAGCCGGCTGATCGGCGCGCCTCCGGGCTATGTCGGCTATGATCAGGGCGGCCTGCTCACCGACGCCGTCGACCAGCAGCCGCATTCGGTGCTGCTGCTCGACGAGATCGAGAAGGCGCATCCGGACCTGTTCAACATCCTCCTGCAGGTGATGGACAACGGCAAGCTCACCGACCACCACGGCAAGACCGTCGATTTCCGCAACGTCATCCTGATCATGACGACCAATGCGGGCGCGGCGGACATGGCGCGCGAGGCAGTCGGCTTCGGCAACATGACGCGCGAGGGCGAGGACGAGGAAGCGGTGAAGCGTATGTTCACCCCCGAGTTCCGCAACCGTCTCGATGCGATCGTGCCGTTCGGCTATCTGCCGCCGGAAGTGGTCGCCCGCGTGGTCGACAAGTTCATCCTGCAGCTCGAGCTCCAGCTGTCGGATCGCGACGTCCACATCACGCTCGACGACGATGCCAAGCAGTGGCTGACCGCGCGCGGCTATGACAAGCTCTATGGCGCCCGCCCGATGGGTCGCCTGATCCAGGAGAAGGTCAAGCAGCCGCTCGCCGAGGAGTTGCTGTTCGGCAAGCTGGTCCATGGCGGCGAGGTCAAGGTGCATCTGAAGGACGACGCGCTCGCCTTCGAGATCACCCCGGCCGCGCCGAAGCGCCCGAAGAAGAAGGGCGCCAAGGCCGCCGAACAGGCCTGACCAGGGCGATCGTGCCAGAACAGGGGCGGCATCGGTTTTCTCCGGTGCCGCCCTTTCTGTCACGGGCAAGCTTCTCAAGATCGTCCGCATCGGCGACGAGGTCGGCGTGATCCCGCCGCCCGACGTGCTGGCCGAGATGAAGGCGCAACCCGGCGACGTTTGGCTTGCGAAGGGCGATGACGACGCGAAATCAGCCGCGCCATTGTCTCATGCCCGTGAAGACGAGCTCGCGTTGTCATTCGGGACGATGCGGCCGCCTTCCGCGCACTCGCCAAATCAGATCGACGGCGAGCCGCCGCTGGCTCTCGCCGCGGAGCTCGCCGGCTGGTTCCGCGCGCGTCTGGGCTAATCCTCGACGATCCGACTATGGTCGCGGGTGTCGCGCATTCGCAGGTAAACGATCAGCGACAGGCCGATCGTCGCGGTCACGTAGACATAGAAGCCGCGCTCAATCCCCTCGGATTTGAACCACAGCGCGACATATTCCGCCGTCCCGCCGAACAGCGTGTTGGCGAGCGCATAGGGAAAGGCGACGCCCAGCGCGCGGATGTGCGAAGGGAACATCTCGGCCTTCACCACGGCGTTGATCGACGTGTAGCCGGTCACGATCAGCAAGGCCGTGACGACCAGCGCGAACGCGGCCCAGGGGTCGCGCACCGTTTCGAGCGCGGTGAAGATCGGCCAGGTGGTGAGCAGACCGAGCACGCCGAAGCCGATCATCAGCGGCTTGCGGCCGATCCGGTCGGACAGCGCGCCGGCGAGCGGCTGCGACAGCATGAACAGGGTGAGCGCGCCGGTCATGATCGCGCTCGCGGTCGCCCGGCTGAACCCCGCGGTGTTGGCGAGGAACTTCTGCATGTAGATCGAATAGGCATAGAAGGCGAGCGTGCCCCCGGCGGTCAGCGCCATCACGGTCAGTGCCTCGCGCGGATGCTCGCGGAACAGCGTGAGCGCGCCCGAGCGCGGGGCGTCGGCGTCCGCCTGTGCCGCCGCGTAGCTCGGCGTCTCGGGCAGGCGCCGACGAATCCAGAACACGACCAGCGCGAGCCCGCCGCCGATCGCGAACGGCACGCGCCAGGCCCAGGCCTCGAGCGCTGCCTCGCCGAGCATCGCCTCGAGCACCAGCAGCACCGCGAGCGCGACGAGCTGCCCGGCGATCAGCGTCACATATTGAAAGCTCGAGAAGAAGCCGCGGTTCTTGCGGCCGGCCATTTCGGACAGATAAGTGGCGCTCGCGCCATATTCGCCGCCCAGGCTCAGGCCCTGCGCCAGCCGTGCGACGAGCAGGATCGCCGGCGCCAGCGCGCCGATCTCGGCATAGGTGGGCGTCACCGCGATCGCGAGCGATCCGCCGCACATCAGCGACACCGACAGGGTCAGCCCCGCCTTGCGGCCGCGCCGATCGGCATAGACGCCCATCAGCCAGCCGCCGATCGGCCGCATCAGGAAGCCGACGGCGAATACGGCGGCGGACTGAAGAAGCTGCGCCGTCGGGTCTCCCTTGGGGAAGAATGCGGGCGCGAAATACAGTGCGAACGCGGCATAGACATACCAGTCATACCATTCGACCAGGTTGCCGGCCGAGCCGCCCAGGATCGCGCGCAGGCGGGTTCGGGTGTCGGAAGCCATGCGCTCTCACTTTTGTCATTCCCGCGACGGCGGGATTCCAGCTTACTTCTGGCGTCTGGAACGGGAAGAAGGAAGCTGGAACCCCGCCGCCGCGGGGGCGACGGGAGACCAGGATGTTCGAAACGATCGAGACCGCAATCGCAGACGGGATCATGACGATCACGCTCAACCGGCCCGACCGGCTGAACGCCTTCACGCCGCAGATGATGAAGGACATGGTCGCCGCGTTCGATGCCGCCGATGCGGACGACGCGGTGCGCGCGGTGATCGTCACCGGCGCGGGGCGCGGCTTCTGTGCGGGAGCAGACCTGGGCAGCGGCGGCGCGACCTTCGACTACGCGAAGCGCCCCGACCGGCTGGAGCGCGGCTCGCCGGTCGGTCCGGACGGCCAGGTCGACTGGAGCCACCCGGGCGTGCGCGACAATGGCGGGCTGCTCACCCTGCGCATCTTCAACTGCCGCAAGCCGGTGATCGGCGCGATCAACGGCCCCGCAGTGGGCATCGGCGTCACCATGACCCTGCCGATGGATTTCCGGTTGGCGAGCGAGACTGCCCGCTTCGGCTTCGTCTTCGCGCGCCGCGGGATCGTTCCCGAGGCCGCGTCGAGCTGGTTCCTGCCGCGCCTCGTCGGGATCGGCCAGGCGCTCGACTGGTGTTATTCGGGCCGCGTGTTTGACGCCGCCGAGGCCAGGGCCGGCGGCCTCGTCCGCTCGGTCCACGCGCCCGACGACCTGCTCCCCGCCGCCCGTGCGCTGGCACGATCGCTGACCGCCGACAGCGCGCCCGTTTCGATCGCGCTCACCCGGCAGATGATGTGGCGCATGCTCGGCGCCGCACATCCGATGGAGGCGCACCGCGTCGACAGCCGCGCCATCTGGTCGCGCGGCAGCAGCGCCGATGCGAGGGAAGGGGTGTCGAGCTTCCTCGAGAAGCGACCCGCGAGCTATCCGGACAAGGTGTCGACGGACGTGCCGGCGTGGCCGGGGATGCTGGACGATCCGGAGTATCGGTAGTCGGCACTCGCGCTGGGCCCGCGACTCCACCCTCACCCCGCTCAGCCTGCGGCTGAGTCGCCCTCTCCCGTCGAGCGAGAGGGGGTGAGGCTTCCCTTTCCCCTTGCGGGAGAGGGCGACTCGGCGGCAGCCGAGCGGGGCGAGGGGCCGGTGGCGTCCGCAAGCCCGCTTGCCCGCCCCCCCGATCACCGCCTAGGTGGGCGCAAAGACAAACAAAAAAGGGGTGGACCGTGTCCAAGTTGCTACGCCGCAAGACGATCGTCGCGCGCGAGGACCAGCCGCACGAACATCGCCTCGCCGCGACGCTGTCCTGGCCGCACCTGCTGGCGCTCGGCGTCGGCGCGATCGTCGGCACGGGCATCCTGACGCTGATCGGCGTCGGCGCGGACCGGGCCGGGCCGGCGGTGCTGCTGAGCTTCGCGATCGCCGGCGCGATCTGCGCCTGCGCCGCGCTCGCTTATGCCGAGATGGCGACGATGATGCCCGCCTCGGGCAGCGCCTACACCTATTCCTACGCCGTGCTGGGCGAGATCTTCGCCTGGGTGGTCGGCTGGAGCCTGATCCTCGAATATTCGCTGGTCGTCTCGACGGTCGCGGTCGGCTGGTCGGGCTATGCCGCGCCGCTGCTGACCCCGCTCGGCTTCCCGGTCGCGCTAACCCAGGGCCCCGAGCTCGGCGGCATCGTCAACGTGCCCGCCGTGTTCATCATCGCGGTCGTGGCCGGGCTGCTGATGCTCGGCACGCGGGAGAGCGCGCGGCTGAACTCGATCCTGGTGCTGATCAAAATCGCGACGCTGATCCTGTTCGTCGCGGTCACGCTGCCCGCATTCGATGCCGCCAATCTCGAGCCGTTCATGCCCTTCGGCTTCGGCAAGGACATGAGCCCCGACGGGGTCGAACGCGGCGTGATGGCCGCGGCTGCGATCATCTTCTTCGCCTTTTACGGCTTCGACGCGATCTCGACCGCGGCCGAGGAGACCAAGCGGCCGGAGCGCGATCTCGCCATCGGCATCGTCGGCTCGATGGCCGCCTGTACCCTCATCTACGTCGTGGTCGCGGCGGCCGCCGTCGGCGCGCTGCCCTTCACCCGCTTCGCCGACAGCCCCGAGCCGCTGGCGCTGATCCTGCGCGAGATCGGGCGTGGCCCGATCGCGACGATCGTCGCCGGCGCCGCCGTGATCGCGTTGCCGACGGTGCTGCTCGCTTTCCTCTACGGGCAGAGCCGCATCTTCCTGGTGATGGCGCGCGACGGGTTCCTGCCGCAGTCGCTCGCGGTGATCTCGAAGCGCAAGACGCCGGTCCGGATCACGATCCTGACCGCGATCCTCGTCGCGCTGCTCGCCGGCGTGCTGCCGATCGACGAGATCGCCGCGCTCGCCAACGCCGGCACGCTGGTCGCGTTCATGGCGGTCGGGGTCTGCCTGATCGTGCTGCGCCGGCGTGCGCCCGATGCGCCGCGGCCGTTCCGCGCGCCCGCGGGCATGCTGGTCGGCGCCGGCGCGATCCTCGGCTGCGCCTATCTGTTCATGAGCCTGCCCGCCAAGACGCAGACCTATTTCGTGATCTGGAACGTGATCGGGCTGGCGATCTATTTCGGCTATGGCCTCGCCCGCAGCCGGGTCAGTTCACGCGCGTCCAGCTGACGGTCCGGCAGAAGAACATCACGCAGCCCGTCACCTCGAGCGTGCCGGTGTCGACGCGCTTCAGCGTCGAGGCATAGGTCTTGCCGACCTTGGGGTCATAGGCCTTGCCCTTCCAGCCCTCGCCGTCGGGGGTGAAGCCGGTGAGGATCGGCAACCCGACCAGCGGGCGCCCGCGCAGCTTCGCGTCCGGGTTGTTGCGGTCCGTGCCCGGTCCTTCGACCTTGCGGAGCAGCTTGACCAGGCGGCCGCAATGCGCCGCGCCGCACCGCGCGATCTGGACGATGCCGTCGCGGGTGTCGGTCAGCCAGGTGCCGGCGATCGGCTCGGCGGCGACGGCGGGGGTGGCGACGAGGGAGAGCAGCAAGGGCAGGCAGGCACGCATGGCGGTTGTTCTGGCGTCGGCCCGGCGCGCGCGCAAGCGCCATTGCCTTCCGCGTCCGATCCGATAGCCTCTTGAGCCATGAGGATGCTGGCATTCGCGTTGCTGGCCGCGGCGTCGCCGCTCGCCGCGCGCACCATCGACGTCGCGCCCGGGCCGGGCGCGCAGGACCGACTCCAGGAAGCGCTGATCGACGCGCGGCCGGGCGACGTCGTCCAGCTGGCGAGCGGCCGCTACGAGCTGGTCGACGGCCTGTCGCTGGACGTCAACGGCGTCACTGTCCGCGGCGCGGGGCCGGACGCATCGGTGCTGAGCTTCAAGGGCCAGCGCGGTGCGGGCGAGGGGCTGCTGGTCACCTCGGACGACGTGGTGCTGCGCGACTTTGCGGTCGAGGACACGCGCGGCGACGGCATCAAGTCCAAGGGCGCGGACCGGATCGTCTACCACAATCTGCGCGTCGAATGGACCGGCGGGCCGAAGGCGACCAACGGCGCCTATGGCGTCTATCCGGTGTCGTCGCGCGACATCCTGATCGACAAGGTGGTCGTGCGGGGCGCGTCGGACGCGGGCATCTATGTCGGCCAGTCGCGCAACATCGTCGTGCGCCGCTCGACGGCGGAGATGAACGTCGCCGGGATCGAGATCGAGAACAGCTTCGACGCCGACGTGAGCGGCAATGTCGCGCGCCACAATGCCGGCGGGATCCTGGTCTTCGACTTGCCCAACCTGCCGCAGATGGGCGGCCACGCAATCCGCGTCTTCGACAATGACGTGACCGCGAACGACACGCCCAATTTCGCGCCCAAGGGCAATATCGTGGCCAGCGTGCCGACCGGCACCGGCGTGATGATCATGGCCAATCGCGACGTGCACGTGTTCGGCAACCGGCTGTCCGACAACGGCACCGCCAACGTCATGCTGGTCGGCTACCGGCTGCCGGTCGACGACAAGAACTACAACCCGCTCGTCCGCAACGTCGTCGTGCGCGACAACGTCCATGGCCGGGCGGGCTTCGCGCCCGCCTTCCCGGGCGGCGCCGACCTCGCCAGGGCGATGGGCGGCGCGCTGTCGCCGATCTTCTGGGACGGGACCGGCGAGGGGATCCATGTCCGCGACGCCGCGCCGGCGCTGAGCCTGGGCCTCGCGACCCCGTTGACTCCGCTCGACCAGGCCAGGCCGGCGCCGGCGACCTTCCCGACCGGTGCCTTGCCGGCCGAGCCGCCTGCCGTCGTGCTTCCTGCCGCGATGGAGGCGGCGATCCGGTGAGGCGCGTGCTGGCGATCGTCGGCGCCTGGGCCGTGCTTGCCAGCGCCGCGCCGCCCGGCGTCGACGATGCGCTGATCCTCTCCGACGACCGTCCGGCGCGCCTGTCGGCGTTCCGCTTCTTCGCCGGCGACCGGCCGAATGCGCGCGTCCTCCCCTATCGGCTCAACACCCCGCTCTTCTCGGACCATGCCGACAAGGACCGCTTCGTCTACGTGCCCGCCGGCAAGGTGGCGCGCTTCGACCGCGAAGGGCGGCTCGACCTGCCGGTCGGCTCCGCGCTGATCAAGAGCTTCGCCTATCCGGCGGAAGCCGGCGCGCCGGCGGGCGCGCGTCGCGTGCTCGAGACCCGGGTGCTGCTCCGCCGCGCCGAGGGATGGGTCGCGTTGCCTTATGTCTGGGACGGGCCGGATGCGGTGCTGAAGCGCGCCGGCGCCCGGCTTCCCGTGCGCTGGACCGACCAGAAGGGCGCGGTGCGGCAGATCGACTATGCCGTTCCCAACACCAACCAGTGCAAGGAATGCCACCAGCAGGCGGGTGCTCTCGTGCCGATCGGCCCGCGCGCGCGAAACCTCGACGATGGTCGCCAGATCGAGCGGCTCGTCGCGGCGGGGCTGGTCGCGGCGAAGCCCCGGGGCGTGCGGCCGCTGCCACGCTGGGACGATCCAGGGGCGCCGGTCGCCGATCGGGCGCGCGCCTATCTCGACGTGAATTGCGGCCATTGCCATTCGCGCCAGGGGATCGCGTCGAACAGCGGGCTGTATCTCACCTGGGAAGAGGCAGACCCGGTCGCTCGCGGCCGGCTGAAACGCCCCGTCGCGGCAGGACGCGGCAGCGGCGACTTCGAATTCGCGATCGCGCCCGGCGCACCCGACAAATCGATCCTGCTCTATCGCATGGCCTCGACCGAGCCGGGCGTCGCGATGCCCGAGCTGGGGCGCTCGATGGTGCACGAGGAGGGCGTCGCCCTCGTCCGCGACTATATCGCCGGAATGCGCTGATCCGCCTCATCCTTTGGGCTCATTTGGCGACGCGGACCGCGCTTTTCCCCTTCCGCTCGTGGCCGAAAAAAAGGCAGAGCTTCGCGCAGCAAGACGCAGGGTCGTTCGTCCATGTCAGAGTGGTTCATCGGTGTTCTGGGCGGGTCGGGCCTCTACGCGATCGACGCGCTCGACGACGCGCGCTGGACCCGGGTCGAGACGCCCTGGGGCGATCCCTCCGACGAGATCCTGGTCGGCCGCATCGCCGGGGTCCGCTTCGCCTTCCTGCCCCGGCACGGGCGCGGCCACCGGATCGCGCCGTCCGAGCTCAACGCCCGCGCCAATATCGACGCGCTGAAGCGCCTTGGCTGCACCGACCTGCTCGCCCTGTCCGCGGTGGGATCGCTGCGCGAGGAGATCGCCCCGGGCGCGTTCGTCGTCGTCGACCAGTTCATCGATCGCACGGTGGGCCGGCCGTCGAGCTTCTTCGGCACGGGCATGGTCGCGCACGTCTCGATGGCCGAACCGGTCTGCCCGCGGCTGTCGCGCTTCGCGGGCGAGGCGGGCCGCCGGGCAGGCGCCGACATGATCGAGGGCGGCACCTATGTCGCGATCGAGGGGCCGCAATTCTCGACCCGGGCCGAAAGCCATCTGTACCGGAGCTGGGGCGCCGACATCATCGGCATGACGGCGATGCCGGAGGCGCGGCTCGCGCGGGAAGCGGAGCTTCCCTATGCGCTCGTCGGCATGTCGACCGACTATGACTGCTGGCGCGAGGGCACCGCCCATGTCGAGGTCGACGAGGTGCTGCGCATCATGCACGCCAACGCGGCGACCGCGCGCAAGCTGGTCGCCGCCTTCGCCGAGGCGCTGCCGCCGACGCGGACGCCGAGCCCGATCGACACCTGCCTCGACGCCGCGCTGATCACCGCGCCCGACGCGCGCGATCCGGCAGTGCTCGCACGGCTCGACGCGATTGCCGGGAGAGTGCTCAAGTGAAGCTGACGCTATTCGATTATTTCCGCTCCTCCGCCAGCTACCGGGTGCGGATCGGCCTCGCGCTCAAGGGCGTCGCCTATGAGCGCGTCGACCTGTCGCTGCTCGAAGGCGCCCAGCGCACGCCCGAGAATCTGGCGCGCAACCCGCAGGGCTTCGTGCCGACGCTGGAGGTCGACGGCCGGCCCATCGTCCAGTCGCTCGCCATTCTCGACTGGCTCGACCGGGCCTATCCCGAGCCGGCCTTCTTTCCCGCCGATCCGTTCGCGCGCGCGCACGTCCATGCCCAGGCGCTGCTGATCGCCTGCGACATCCACCCGCTCAACAATCTTCGCATCCTGCGCTATCTGGGCAGCGAACTCGGCGCCGAGCAGCCGGCCCGCGACGACTGGTACCGGCACTGGGTGCGCGAAGGCTTTGTCGCGCTCGAGCGCATGGCCGGCGACGGCCGTTACCTCGGCGGGGAGAGCGTCAGCCTCGCCGACATCTGCCTCGTGCCGCAGATGTTCAACGCGCGGCGCTTCGCGCTCGATCTCGATCCCTTTCCCAATCTGGTCCGCATCGACGTCGCGCTGCAGCAGCTCGAGGCCGTCCAGTCAGCCCATCCGGAGCGCGTGTGATCCTGTTCCTTGCGGCGGCAGCCGCCGTGGCCGAGCCCGAAATCGTCGTGTCCGGCCGCGGGCTCGAGGCGACCATCGGCGACACCGCCTTCGACATCGTCACGATCGACCGTGCGCGGCTCCTCGACAGCGCGAGCGGCCGGCTGGAGGATGTGCTGCGCGACGTCGCCGGCCTCCAGCAATTCCGCCGCTCCGATGCGCGCTCGGCCAACCCGACCAGCCAGGGCGTGACGCTGCGCGGGCTCGGCGGCAATGCCGCCAGCCGCGCGCTGCTGGTGCTGGACGGCGTGCCGCAGGCCGATCCGTTCGGCGGCTGGGTCGCGTTCCCGGCCTATGCGCCCGAGCGGCTGGGCCGGATCCGCGTGGCGCGCGGCGCCGGCCTGTTCGCGCCCGGCGCGCTTGCCGGCACGATCGAGCTCGACAGCGCGACGCCCGACCAGCTGTCGCCGCTTTCCGGCGCGGTCGCCTATGGCAGCCGCGACTCGATCGACGCCGACGCGGCGGTCACCGGCCAGTTCGGGCGCGGCTTTGCGACGCTGTCGGCCGACTATGCGCGCGGGGACGGCTTCGTGCCCATCGTCGCCGGCCAGCGCGGCGCCGTCGACCGGCCCGCACGATATGAGCAGCTGAGCGTGGCCGCCCGCGCCGTGGTGCAGATCGGCGCGACGACCGAGCTCCAGGCCAATCTGCTCGGCTTCACCGACCGTCGCGAGCGCGGCTTCGCATTTTCCGAGAATGGCAGCGACGGCGCCGACGGGAGCGTGCGGCTCGTCGGTCGTGGCGCGTGGCGCTGGTCGGCGCTCGCCTATGTGCAGACGCGTGCCTTCCAGAGCCGGTTCGCCGCGATCACCCCTGCACGCTCGGCAGTCACGCCGACGCTCGACCAGTATAACACGCCCGCGACAGGCACCGGCGCGCGGCTCGAGCTGCAGCCCCCGCTCGGCGGCGGCTTCGACCTGCGGCTGGGCGGCGACTGGCGGCGTACCACCGGTCGCACGCTCGAGAATTTCACCTATTTGAACGGGCAGCCGACCCGCAACCGCATCGCCGGCGGGCGCAGCACCACCGCCGGCGCCTTCGCCGATCTGGCCTGGAGCGCGGGGGCGCTGACGCTCAGCGCCGGGGGCCGGCTCGACCGCTGGACGATCCGCGACGGCCGCCTGCTCGAGCGCACCCTGGCCACCGGCGCGACGCTTACCAACCTCGCCTACCCCGATCGCTCCGGTTGGGAAGGCACCGGCCGCGCGGGCATCTCCTTCGCCGCATCCGGCGCGCTGACGTTGCGCGCGGCCGCCTATGCCGGGTGGCGGCTGCCGACGCTCAACGAATTGTACCGCCCGTTCCGCGCCGGCGCCGATGCGACCGCCGCAAACCCGCTGCTCAGCCCCGAGCGGCTGCAGGGCGCCGAGATCGGCGTGGAGCTTCGCCCGGCCGAAGGCATCCGGCTTGCCGCCACTTTGTTCGAGAACCGGCTGGAGAATGCCATCGCGAACGTCACGATCGCGCGCGGGCCCGGCACTTTCCCGGGCGTGGGCTTCGTGTCCGCCGCGGGCTTCTATCGGCGGCGCGAGAATCTCGACGCGGTCCGCGCGCGCGGGATCGAGTTCGACGGCTCGGCGCGGTTCGGCGATCTCGCGCTGGCGGCGTCCTACGCCTATACCGATTCCAAGGTGCGCGGGTCCGGCGTCACCGGCGCGCTCGACGGGCTTCGCCCGGCGCAGACGCCGCGCCATGCCGGCTCGGCGACCCTGGCCTGGGCGGCGCGGGGCTTCGCGGCGTCGGCCACCGTGCGCTACGTCGGCGCGCAGTTCGAAGACGACCAGAATGGCCGCAGCCTCGCCGATGCCGTGACCATCGATGCGCGCGTGGCCGCGCCGCTCGGCAAGCGGCTGTCGATCGAGCTGCGCGGCGAGAATCTCGCCGACACGCGCGTCGAGGCGGCGATCTCTGCCGATGGCGTGATCGAGCGGGCGACGCCGCGCACGCTCTGGGTCGGCCTGCGCTACGGGCTCTGACGGCGCAGCGGCGCGCGCGCGAAGGCGAGCGCCCGCGCCCGGAAATCGGCCGGCGCGATCAACCAGCTCGCCACCGACGCGATTAGGCTCAGCGCGATCCCGCACGCCCACCAGATCGGCTGGTGATAGTCGAACAGCCGCGTCGCCACCACGCCGAGGCCGAGCAGCGCCGCCATCCCGCCGATCAGCGCGCCATGGGCGATCCGGCCGCGCGCGGCGAGCGCCATCATCGCGAAGTCGATCGCGCAGCGCACCGCGAACAACGCCGCGCTCCCGACCAGCCCGAACTGCTTCATCGCGAGATAGAGCAGCAGCAGATAGGGCGGGATCTGGACGAGCAGCAGCTTGGTCACCACGTCCGGCCGTCCCACAGCCTGCAGCCAGCTATAGGGGACGACGGCGAAGGCGTTGATCCAGAAGCCGAGGATGATCAGCACGCCGACTTCGGCCGATTGCGGGCCGATCGTGCGCCCGATCCAGAGATCGAAAAAGGGATAGACGGCGAAGATCGCGACCATCACCGGCGCGCTGAGCGCCGCCAGCAGCACGAGGATCGCCTTGTCGGTCAGCTCGATCCGCTCGGCGTCGCTGGCCGTCGGCAGGCGCGGGAACAGGGCGCCGACGATCGCACCGGGGAAGACCGAGATGCGCTGGGCGAGCTGGAACGGCACCGTGTAGATCGCGACGGCGACCGCGCCGAGCACCGCGCCGATCGCGAACCGGTCGAGGATCACCAGGATCGGCCCGAACATCGCGGTCAGCGTCACCCACCCGCCATAGCTGAGCAGCAGCTTGGCCTCCGCGCGGTCGAAGCGCGGCGAATGGCCATGGGTCATCAGCCGCGCGCAGGCGTTCCACAGCACCAGGATCGACACCATCCGGGCGGCCAGTGCGGCGGCGAGCAGCGGTCCGAGGCTCGGTCCGTACAGCCAGGCGACGAGCAGCGGCAGCACCTGGAAGAGGCTGGTCGACAGGACCGAGATCATGTTGGCCTGCAGGAAGCGCTCGCGCGCCTGGAGCACGCCGGTCAGCACGCCGATCATCGTCGCGACCGGCACGGAGGCCGCGAGATAGGGCACGCTCGCCCGCATTTCGGGCCGCAGCGCCGGATCGACCTTGAACACGTGCGCGAAGAAATAATCGGCCGCGACGTAGAGGATCGCCGCGCCGACGCCGCCCATCAGCAGGTTCACCACGATCGCGGTGCGGAAGACATGGGCCTGGCGGGACGGCTCGGCCTCCTTGAGCGCCGCGATCCGATAGGTGGTCGCACGGCCCAGCCCGAGGTCGAACAGCCCGAAATAACCGAGCAGCAGGAAGGCGATCGCGAGCACCCCGTAGCGATCGGGGCCGACCAGCTTCAGGTAGAGCGGCACGGTCGCGAGACCGAGCACCATCGGCGCCACGGCGCCGATCAGATTGTAGGTCGCGTTGCGGCTGACGCTCAACGGCCGCGCTCAGCCATGTCCGTCGGCCAGCGCGATCAGCGCGCGGCCATAGGCCGTCTTCTCGAACAATCGTCCCCGCTCGCGCAGCTGGTCGCGCGAGATGAAGCCGTTCTGGAAGGCGATTTCCTCGAGGCTCGCGATCTGCACGCCTTGCCGCTTCTGCAACGTCCGGACGAATTCCGACGCTTCGAGCAGGCTGTCATGGGTGCCGGTGTCGAGCCAGGCGAAGCCGCGGCCCATCCGCTCGACATAGAGTTCGCCGAGCTCCATGTACATGCGGTTGAGGTCGGTGATCTCAAGTTCGCCGCGGGACGAGGGCCGCACCTGCGCCGCGAAGTCGGCGACGCGCGCGTCGTAGAAATACAGCCCGGTCACCGCATAGCTCGACCTGGGACGTTGCGGCTTTTCCTCGATGCTGATCGCGCGGCCGGCATCGTCGAGCTCGACCACGCCATAAGCCTGCGGTTCCTCGACATGATAGGCGAACACCGTCGCGCCCGCGGTCCGCTCGCGCGCGCGCTTCAGCAACGTGCCGAGCCCTGCGCCGAAGAAGATGTTGTCGCCCAGCACCAGCGCGCCGGGGCCGCCTGCCAGGAACTCGCGGCCGATCAGGAACGCCTGCGCAAGCCCCTCGGGCCGCGGCTGCACGGCATATTCGACCTTGAGGCCGAACTGCTCGCCCGTCCCGAACAGACGTCGGTAATTGTCGAGATAGTCCGGGCTGGAGATGATCAGGATCTCGCGGATGCCCGCCATCATCAGCGCGGACATCGGATAGTAGATCATCGGCTTGTCGTAGATCGGCAGCAACTGCTTGTTCACCGCCAGCGTGGCGGGATGCAGCCGCGTGCCCGAGCCGCCGGCCAGGATGATGCCCTTCATTGCTGTTCCTTCGCGAGGGTGTCGACAATCTCGCCGACAGCGTCTTGCCATGGCCGGGGGACGATCCCGAAGGTCGCCGCGATCCGCCCGGTCGCCAGGCGCGAGTTGAGGGGGCGCCGCGCAGGGGTGGGATAGTCGGCGGTCGCGATCGCGTCGACCGGCGTCCCGATCCCGGCACGGGCGAGCACGAAGCGTGCGAGTTCGCACCAGCTCGCCTCGCCGGCATTGACGAAATGATAGGTGCCGGGCTGCGACGGCGCCGTCGCGATCGTCGCGAGCGCCTCGGCGATGTCGTCGGCCGAGGTCGGGCAGCCGCGCTGGTCGTCGACGACACGCAGCCGGTCGCGCTCGCGCCCGAGCCGCAGCATCGTGCGAACGAAGTTGTGGCCCCATGGGCTCACGACCCAGGCCGTGCGCAGGATGACGTGATCCGGATTGGCCGCGCGCACGCCGCGCTCGCCGGCTTCCTTGGAGGCGCCGTAGACGCCGAGCGGGGCGACCGGATCGTCCTCGCCGTACCAGCCCGATTTCGAGCCGTCGAAGACATAGTCGGTCGAGACGTGCAGCAGCCGGATCCCGTGCGCCGCGGTCGCGACCCCGAGCATCTCGGGCGCGACCGCGTTCGCCGCCCAGGCCGGATCGGGCTCGGCTTCGGCGCGGTCGACCGCGGTATAGGCGGCGCAATTGACGACCGCGGCCCAGTCCCGCGCCGCGACCATCTTCGCGATGTCCGATGGGCTGGCGAGGTCGAGCGCGTCACGGCCCGGCGCGACGGCCTCGATCCCGCGCGCCGCAAGGCGGCGCCGGAGCGCGGTTCCGACCTGGCCGCTGCCGCCGGTCAGCAGGATCGGGCCCATCAGGCGCTCTTCAGGCCCAGCCGCTCGCCCGAATAGGTCCGCGCGAGGATCGGCCGCCACCAGTCCTCATTGTCGAGATACCAGCGGATCGTCTTGTCGATGCCGCTCTCGAACGACTCCTGCGGCGCCCAGCCCAGGTCGCGCTCCAGCTTCGACGCGTCGATCGCATAGCGGAAGTCGTGGCCGGGCCGGTCGGCGACGAAGCTGATCTGGGTGCGATAGCTCTGCCCGTCGGCGCGCGGGCGGATCGCATCGAGCCGGTCGCAGATGGTCTCGACCACGCCGAGGTTGGTCCGCTCCGAACGGCCGCCGACCATGTAGCTTTCGCCGGGCGTGCCGCGCTCGAACACCGCGGTCAGCGCGCGGACATGGTCGTCGACATACAGCCAGTCGCGGACATTCTGCCCCTGGCCGTAGACCGGCAGCGCCTCGCCCGCGAGGCACTTGATGATCATCAGCGGGATCAGCTTCTCGGGGAAGTGATAGGGCCCGTAATTGTTCGAGCAATTCGTGACCAGCGTCGGCAGCCCGTAAGTGTGGTGCCAGGCCGAGACGAGATGGTCGGACCCCGCCTTCGACGCCGAGTAGGGCGAGCGCGGGTCATAGGCGGTCTCTTCGGTGAAGAAGCCGTCCGGGCCGAGCGCGCCGAAAACCTCGTCGGTCGAGATGTGGTGAAAGCGGAAGCCGCTGCGCTCGTCCTCGGGCAGGCTGCGCCAATAGTCGAGCGCGGCCGACAGCATCGTGAAGGTGCCGACCAGGTTCGTCTGGATGAACGCGGACGGGCCGTCGATCGAGCGGTCGACATGACTTTCCGCCGCCAGGTGCGTGATCACCTGCGGCCGGAACTCGGCGATCAGCGCACCGATCCGCTCGCGGTCGCAGATGTCGGCCTGGGCGAAGCGATAGCGGTTGCTGTTCGCCGCCGGCGCGACGGACGAGAGGTTGCCGGCATAGGTCAGCGCATCGATGTTCAGCACGTGATGCTCGGTCGTCCCGACCAGGTGACGGACCAGGGCCGAGCCGATGAAGCCGGCGCCGCCGGTGACGAGAATGCGAAGACTGGACATCAATTCCCCAAGGGCGCGAGTGGGCGCCCGTCATAGTCGAACGGACTGGTGAAGCTGTCGAGGCCCGGCAATTGGCGGTCCTTGTCGGACAGATGCGGCCAGCCCGCTTCAAGCGGCCAGTCGATCGCCAGGGCGGGATCGTTCCACGCGAGCCCGGCATCGCAGTCCGGCGCGTAATAGGCGGAGGTCTTGTAGGCGACCTCGCAATCCTCCTCGAGCGTCAGGAAGCCATGGCCGAAGCCGGCGGGCACGTAGAGCTGCTCGCCGCCCGCCGCGGTCAGCTCCGCCGCGACCCATTGGCCGAAGGTCGGCGAGCCGGCGCGCAGGTCGACGGCGACGTCCCAGATGCGCCCGCGCAGGCAGCGGACGAGCTTCGCCTGCGCCTGCGGCGGGCGCTGGAAGTGGATGCCGCGCAGGGTGCCCGCCGCCCGCGAGAAGGACTGGTTGTCCTGCACGAACGTCGCGTCGACCCCGGCGGCACCGAAGCGGTCCTGCCGGTATGTCTCGGAAAACCAACCGCGCGCATCCTCGAAGCGCTTCGGCACGATCCGGACGACCGGCATCAGGCAACCTTCTGTTCGAGCGGTGCCTCGAGGCCGGCCACGCCGCGGCCGACGCCGTGATAGACGATGCCGGCCTTCTCCGCCTCGACCGGATTGTAGACGTTGCGCAGGTCGACCAGCACCGGCGCGCGCATCGCGCCGGCGATGCGACGAAGGTCGAGCGCGCGGAAGGCGTCCCATTCGGTCACCAGCACGACGACGTCCGCGCCGTCGGCGACGGCATAGGCATTGTCCTTATACTCGACGTCGGACAGCATCTTGCGCGCCTGCTCGGTCCCTTCCGGGTCGTGGGCGACGATCTGGGCCCCTGCCTCCTGCAGCACCTCGACGATCTTCAGCGACGGCGCGTCGCGCATGTCGTCGGTGTTCGGCTTGAAGGTCAGGCCGAGCAGGCCGACGCGCTTGCCGCGCGCCGAGCCGCCCAGCGCCTCGATCACCTTGTGGCCCATCGAGACCTTGCGCAGGTCGTTGGCCTCGACGGTCGAGTGCACGATGCGCAGCGGCACGCCATAATCCTCGGCGGTCTTGAGCAGCGCGAGCGTGTCCTTGGGGAAGCAGCTGCCGCCATAGCCGGGGCCGGCATGGAGGAATTTGGAGCCGATGCGATTGTCGAGCCCGATGCCGCGCGACACGTCCTTGACGTCGGCGCCGACGCGCTCGGCGAGATCCGCGAGCTCGTTGATGAAGCTGATCTTGGTCGCGAGGAAGGCGTTCGCCGCATATTTGATCAGCTCGGCGGTGCGGCGTCCGGTGAACAGGATCGGCGACGCGTTGAGGTAGAGCGGGCGATAGACTTCGCGCATCACGTCCTCGGCCGCGCGGCTTTCCGAGCCGACGACGATCCGGTCCGGCCGCTTGAAGTCGCCGATCGCCGCGCCTTCGCGCAGGAATTCGGGGTTGGAGACCACGGCCCATTCGAAGTTCGGCCGCGTCTCGCGCAGGATCGTCTCGACCTGGTCGCCGGTGCCGACGGGGACCGTCGACTTGGTGACCACCACGCACGGCTTGTCGGCGGCCTGGGCGATCTCCTTCGCGGCCGCGAAGACATAGCTCAGATCGGCATGGCCGTCGCCGCGTCGCGACGGCGTGCCGACCGCGATGAACACGGCATCAGCGCCGGCGATGCCGGCCTTCAGGTCGGTGGTGAACGACAGCCGCCCGGCGCGCACGTTGCTCGCCACCAGGGCCTCGAGGCCCGGCTCGTAGATCGGCATCCGCCCGGCCTCGAGCGCCTCGATCTTGGACGCGTCCTTGTCGACGCAGACCACGTCGTGACCGAAATCCGAGAAACAGGCGCCGGACACCAGTCCGACATAGCCGGAGCCGATCATCGTAATCTTCATGGGGCAACCTCAAAAAATTTCGCCCCCCCGTTACCCGCCGCTGCCGGTCCTTGCCAACTGATTCAAGGTTTATTCGGCGCGTGACAGGAACTGCGCGTTCGATTTCGACACGGAGTCGGCCGCGGGTTCGGCGCGTCCACCGATGGTCCTCGCCAGAAACTCTTCCGTAATCGCATTGAATGCGATCGCGTTTTCCGGCCGCGCAAAGCCGTGGCCCTCGTCGGGGAAGAGGACATAGGTGACGGGAATGCCGTTCCGATGCATCGCATCGACGATCTGGTCCGATTCGGCCTTCTTGACCCGCGGATCGTTGGTGCCCTGGCCGATCAGCAGCGGCCGGCGGATTCGGCCGGCGGCGTGGAGCGGCGAGCGGGCGCGCAGCAGCGCCAGGCCCTCGGTCGTGGTGGGATTGCCCATGCGCTGATGGAATTGCTCGATCGCCGCCGTCCAGTAAGGCGGGATCGTCGCGAGCAGGGTCTCGAGGTTGGACGGGCCGACGATGTCGACTCCGCAGGCGAACATGTCGGGCGTGAAGGCGAGGCCGGCGAGCGTTGCATAGCCGCCATAGGACCCGCCCATGATCGCGACCCGCGCGGGATCGGCGATCCCGCCGGCGACCGCCCAATCGACCGCGTCGAGCAGGTCCTCGTGCATCCGCGCGCCCCATTCGAGGTTGCCGGCGGCGATGAAGCGCTTGCCGAAGCCCGTCGACCCGCGGAAGTTGACCGACAGCACCGCATAGCCGCGATTGGCGAGCCATTGGTGGTAGGGGTTGTAGCCATAGCCGTCGCGCGCCCAGGGGCCGCCATGGACGAGCAGCACCATCGGCACCGGCGCCCCTTCGACGCGATCGGCCGGCAGCGTCAGATAGGAGACCAGCGACAGGCCGTCGCGCGCGCGGATCTCGACCGGCTGCATCGGCACCAGCGGCGCCGCGTCGAGCTCGGCGCGCGTGACGTAGAGCAGGGAAAGTGTGCGGGTGGCGCGTTCGAAAAGCCACAGCCGCGGCGAGCGCGTCACCGGGTCGACCGCCACCGTCCAGCGATCGTCGGCCAGCGTCCGCGACGTGACCTGGATGTCGCCGCCGAGCGTGTCGCGGAGATAGGCGAGGTCGGCATCGACCCGCGCGTCGAAGGCGGTCCACTCGGTGCGCAGGTGATTGACCGCATAGGCCTCGACCACCCCGGTCAGTGGATGGGCGAGCACCGCGCTGATGTCGGCGCGCGGATCCTCCGCGATCACCGTCGCCGCGCCCGTCGCGACGTCCTGCGCGACCAGTGCGGCGGTGTCGCGGCCGCGACTGTCGAGCCAATAGAGCGTGGTGCCGTCGGCGGTGAAGCCGGCGGGCTGGGTGGTGAGCGCGTCCTCGAGCGTGGTGCGCGCGAACGGGTCGGCCTCGGCGACGCCGTCGGTCACCCGGTGAAAGTCCATCCCGCCCTCGGCATTGGGGCGAAGCGCCATGCGCAGCGCCAGCTCGTCGTCGGTGAGGAACCCGGCGAAGCCGTCGCCGCGAAACACCTCGGTCAGCGCGCCGCTGTGCAGGTCGAGCCGGTGGACGTCGTGCCAGCGCGCATCCCGATTGTTGAGCCCGACCAGCACGCGGTCGCGGTGCTTGGTCGACGTGCCGAGGATCAGCACGCGGGTATTCTCGAACGGCGTCAGCAGCCGCTCGGCGCCGCTCTCGACGTCGACCGCATAGAGGAGGAAATTCTCGTCTCCCGCCTTGTCCTGCACGTAGAGCAGCAGCCGCGAGTCGGCCGACCAGAAATATTCCCGGATCGGTCGCGACGTCTCCGCTGTCATGGCGCGACCCTCGTCCGGCCCGTCGGCGGGCGCCAGCCACAGGTTCAGCACCCCGTCGCGCGGCGCGAGCCACGAGAACCAGCGGCCATCGGGGCTCAGTCGCCCAGCGGCCTTGAGCGGATTGCCGAACAGGACCGAACGGGGGATCAGCGGGACATCGGGATGGTCAGTCATTCCCGGCAGATAGGGCGGGGGCCGGCGCGCCGCCACGGGCCATTTGCGATTGCCGGCTAGATCGCGATCATCTGGTAATGGTGCCAGGCGAAGATCGCCGCCGCGCCGCGATAAGGCCGCCACGGCTCGGCGAGCTCGCGCACCAGTTTCTCCGACGGCCGGGTCTCGTGGCCGAGCAGCACGCCCACTTCGCGCTGCACGGCCAGGTCGCCGGCCGGCCAGATATCCGGCCGCCCCTCGGCGAACAGCAGGTAGATTTCCGCCGACCAGCGGCCGATGCCCTTGATCCGGGTGAGCGCGGCGATCGCCTCCTCGTCGTCGGCGGGCAGCGCGTGGAGATCCAGCGCACCGGTCGCGACCAGCTCGGCCAGACTGCGCGCATAGCCGGCCTTCTGCCGCGACAGCCCGGCCGCGCGCAGCTCGTCGTCGCTCGCCGCCAGCAGCCGCGCCGGATCGTCGCTGCGGCCGAGCACCGCCGCAAGCTTGTTCCACATCGAGGTCGCGGCCGCGACGCTCACCTGCTGGCCGACGATGGTCCGGAGCAGCGTCTCATAGCCCCGCGCCCGGATGCGCGGCTCGGGATAGCCGGCGCGGTCGAGCCCGGTCCGGAACGCCGGCTCGATCGCCGCCAGCGCATCGAGCGATCTGCGCAGCTCGTCCGCCGGAAGCCCCATTCGCTTGACCCTCTCTCAATCGCGCGACATGGCGGCGCTCGAAGCGTCTCGCTTAGCCGGAACGGAAAGGGAACTCAAATGCCGAAGCTCGTGGTTGTCGCGCGCAATGGAGAGGAACGGGCGGTCGAGGGCGACACGGGCCTGTCGGTCATGGAAGTCATTCGCGACAACGGCTTCGACGAGCTGCTCGCCCTGTGCGGCGGCTGCTGCAGCTGCGCCACCTGCCACGTCCATGTCGACGCCGAGTGGATCGACCGGCTGCCGGCGATGAGCGAGGACGAGAACGACCTCCTCGAATCGAGCGACCATCGCAACGGCCAGTCGCGGCTGAGCTGCCAGATCCCGTTCAACGCCGACCTGGACGGCCTGCGCGTCACCATCGCGCCCGAGGATTGAGCGGCTAGAAGCGCAGCACCGCGGTGGGCGCGTCGCGGCTGAGCGGCGTCGCCCGCCAGCGGATCGTCTTGCGCGCGCCCGTCGTCGTCGCGCCGTCCTCGCTGTTCTGGCTCACGATCTCGGCATCGGTGTCGAGGGTGAACACGCCGTCGAGCCGGGCATTGGCCTCGCCCATGCCGCCGGCGCCCGGCATTGCGCCTGCGCTGCCGCTGGCCTGGTCCGCGGCAAAACCCGGCGCCTTCACCCGCGCGGTCCCGTTGGCGCGCAGCTCGATCATCAGGAACGGCACGATCGCCTGCGCATCGGAGTTGAACGGGAAGGTGAAGTGGTGGCCGAGCCGGCCTTCGATCCGGTAGTCGACCTCGAACTTGCGGTCGCCGACATAGCGGACCGACCGATAGCCGGCCTCCTTGCCCAGCGCCTCGGCCACCGCGCGCATCTTCGCATCGGTGTCCGCCTTCTTCTTGGCATCGGCGGCCGCCTGGGCCGCGGGATCCTTGTCCTTGGCAGTCGGCACGGACTCGCTCGGATCGGCCGCATAGACCTCGCCGGCATAGGTGAAGACGAAGCTGCGGTCGGCGTTGACCGTCAGGCCCGAGACGAACTTGCCGGGCGTCAGCACGCAGCCGACCAGCAGCAGCGGCGCGACCAGCGCCAATGCGACACGCGTCACCAACGTCATCGATATTCCCCCCGTTTGCGGGCCTCAGCCCCGCGTCGCGGCAGCGTAGAGCGCGATCGCGGCGGCGTTGGACACGTTCAGGCTTTCTACCGCGCGCGTGATCGGAAGTCGCGCGAGTTCGTCGCAGTGCGCGGCCGTGTTCTGGCGCAGGCCCTCGCCCTCCGCCCCGAGCACCAGCGCGACCTTGGTGCTGCCGAGCACCTCGCCCAGCGTGCGCGTCGCCTCGCCGGCAAGGCCGATCCGCCAGAAGCCCGCCGCGCCAATCTCGTCCAGCGCGCGCGCGAGGTTCACCACCCGCACCCAGGGGACGACTTCCAGCGCGCCCGACGCCGCGCGCGCGAGCGCACCCGACTCGGGCGGGCTGTGCCGGTCCTGCGTCACGATCCCGCGCGCGCCGAACGCCGCGGCCGAGCGCAGGATGGCGCCGACATTGTGCGGGTCGGTGACCTGGTCCAGCACCAGCAGCGGCGCATCCCCGGGCGCGCCGAGCAGCTCGTCCAGATACGCGTCCTCGAGCGGCTCGACCTCGAGCACCAGCCCCTGGTGCGGCGCGTCCGCCGGCACCAGCCGGCCGAGGTCGGCGACGTCGGCGAAGGTGACCACGAGCCCGTCCGGCAGCTCCAGCCGCGCCGCCGCCTCGCGGGTCGCCCACAGCTTGGACGCGCGGCGAGCGGGGTTGGCGAGGGCGGCGGTGACCGGGTGGCGGCCCCACAGGCGGGGGCGTCCGGCCGGGGCGGAGGAGGGGCGATGTCGCTTCTTCATGGGCGATGCCCTTACACGGCCTCGCGAAAAGCCGCGAGCCGGATGCGCATCGTTGACAGCGGCCCCCGGGTTCGCCATGGGAGCGCCCTCGCTCGACGGCGGCCCATGGACAGGTGGCCGAGTGGTTAAAGGCAGCAGACTGTAAATCTGCCGGGCATCGCCCTACGCTAGTTCGAATCTAGCCCTGTCCACCAGCCGCCAGGCGGCCGATCCGGACCGGATCGGCCGGCGCGGCTCGCGCCCCCAGCATATGCGGCTGGCAAGCGCGGCATCGATGAAATCGTCGTTCGACCTCCGGGATCGCGTCGCGGCCAGCGAGCCGGACGGGTGCGGTGCGAACGGGCTTCCAGTGGCTCTGTTTTTGGTTTACTCTTTCTTTACTTCTTGCGGATCGCGAACGAACGACCGTTGGAAGCCAGGGGATGAGCTTAGGTAGAGTGAATACCGGTACTGGTGTCGCTGCCGATCACCTCGTGTTCTTCCCCGTGAACTGACGGGCGCCGACGCTTGCTCATCCGAGCGGTCAAGGGCCCGCAAGCAAGGGGTGTATCATGAAACTTTCGCACATCGTGCTGGGCGCGCTGGCCGCGTTCGGACTCACGGCCGCTCCGGCGGCCGCGGCCGTGGTGTCGCTCGACTTCACCGGCATCGCGACGACGAGCAACTCGACGACCATCGGCGGCTTCTACAACGGCGGCACCAGCGGCGACGGCAACAGCGGTCCCGATCTGGGCGTGACCTTCTCAAGCAACGCCTTGGCGATCAACAACTATAATGGCTGTTGCGAACCCGACAGCGCGTTCGGCCGGAAAGGCATTCTCTTCTTCCAGAGCGGAAGCGAAGTGACGCTCAACTATGCCGCCGGCTTCACCGACGGGTTTTCCTTCTATTATTCGGCGAACAGTGCCGCGGCCATCAACGTCTATGACGGGCTGAACGGCACCGGCAACCTGCTCGCCACCCTCAACCTGGTGCAACAGGCCAATACCGGCTGCCCGCCCGGTTCGAGCGGCTTCTACTGCAATTGGACGGCGATCGGCGTGGCCTTTGCGGGCACGGCGCGCTCGATCGATTTCGGCGGCAGCGCCAATTTCATTGCCTATGACAACATCACCTTCGGCAGCGACACGCCGGGCATTCCCGAGCCCGCCACCTGGGCGCTGATGATCGGCGGCTTCGGGCTGGTCGGCGCCGCGATGCGTCGCCGCCGTCCCCTGCCACGCGCCCACGCCTGATCGCACGAAAGCTTCGCGGGCTCGCCGGGACCAGCCCGGCGAGCCCGCGTCGCTCTCAAGCCTATTTGGCGGCGGAGGCCGGCGCCGCGGCCGCGGGCGCCACCGCCATCGGTGCCGCCGGTGCGGCGAACGCCACGGCGATGTCCTCGTCGACGAATGCCTTGACCGGCGCACCGAGCGGGATGCGCGCGCTGGTGCCGGTCATGAGGAAGCCCGCGATCGGGACGAGCGCGATCGCGCCGACCACGCCGGCCGTGCCGGTGACGCCCTTGTCGTCGAACTGGCCGGTCAGGCGGATCTGGCGCCCGTTCGCGCGGACGAACAGCACCTGCGCGCCGATATAGCCCGACTTGCCCCACATTCCCTTGTTGCGGACCTGGGTCACCTCGCCCGTGGCAGGGCTGCCGGCCGGGATCACGGTCTGGCCGTTGACGAGCACCGCCTCGGCGACTTCGAGCTGAAAGCGCTGGCCGGTCCGCAGCTTCTTCTTCTGCGTCGTGAGCTCCTGGCTGAGCTTCAGCACGACCGGCGTTCCCGCGCGGAGCACATTGGGTGCGGCGTCGGTCAGCACCAGCGTCGGCATCGGCACGGCCGGCGCCGGAGTCGCGACCTGGGCCTGGGTGGCCGAGGCGAGCGAAAGCAGGCCCGCAAACGAGCCGATCAGCATCTTCATCGTGAAATCCCCCTGAAACAAGCTTGGTGTTTCATGGGCTTATCTTGATGTCGATCAGAAAAGGAGCCGATTTGACGGTTAACTGGCGCAACGAGCGACGATTTCCGCGTTCGTGCCGCAGCCCGTTGGTGAAGAGAGGCGCCACCGCCCCGATTCGGTCACCTTCGTCGCCCGGCACCGCACATTCGTCGACGGCCCCGGCGTTCGTCATTTTCTCTGCGACTGTGGTCGACGTCACAGCGACCGCCGCTTCCGCGCCGCTAGAGGGACGCGTGTCGCCGCGGTTGGCGACGCCCGATCGGGAGAAAGACGATGATGAAGTCCGGAGACGCGTTCCGCTCGACCGCCACGTGGCTGGCGGCCCTGTTCGTCAGCACCATGTTCGTCGCCGCGGCGACGTCCACCGCCACCATGATCTGAGCCGGTGGCGGCCTATGGAAGGCCCAGCATGTCGGTCAGCGCATCGGCATAGCTGGGCCCCACCTGGACATGCGCGCCATCGTCGAGCACCAGCGTGAGGCTCCGATTGGCCCGGCGGACTTCGGCGACCTTCGCCGGCCGCACGAATGCCGAGCGATGCACCCGCATCAGCTCCGACCCCTGCAGCTTCTCCTCCAGCGCCGACATCGTCGCCCGCAGCATATGGCTGCGCGTGTCGGTGTGCAGCAGCACATAGTCGCGCGCGGCCTCGATCCAGCCGATCGTGTCGATCGGCACCCAGCGATGGCCGTTGCGCTCGGGCACCCAGAAGCCGGCATCGTCGGCCTGGCGCGCGCCCGTCTTGCTCTTCAGCGCCTCGACTTCCTCGATGAGCTTCCCGCTCTTTTCCGCCTGCTCGCGCATTTCGCGACGACGGCGGGCGCGATTGACCGCCTGGCGCAGCCGGTCGAAGCGGACCGGCTTCAGCAGATAGTCGGCGGCGTCGACCTCGAACGCGTCGGGCGCATAATGCTCGTGCGCGGTGACGAAGATGATCTCGGGCCGGGCCTCGCTGTCCATCGCCGCGGCGGTGCGCAGCCCGTTGCGGCCGGGCATCTGGATGTCGAGAATCACGACGTCGGGTGCGTGCGCCCCGATCATCGCAAGCGCCTGGTCGCCGTCATTGGCGGCGCCGATCACCTCGACATCCTCGATATCCGCGAACAAGGTGCGCAACCGGTCCAGCGCCAGCGCCTCATCGTCGACCAACAGCACGCGCATCGGTTCATCCCCTGAATTCAGGGGCTTTATCGTCCAGCGCCGCGCCTCTCTCAAGTGCGATCCTGTTCCGGCGGCGAAACGGGGAGCCGGATCGTCGCCGCGAAGCCCGGATCGGCGCGGCCGGCGACCAGCGACGCGGCCTCGCCATAGAGCGCGCTGAGCCTGCGCCGGACATTCTCCAGCCCCACGCCGGCCCCGCCGGTCTTGACCGCCACGCCCGCCGCGCGACCATCGTCCTCGACCGTCACGACGAGCTGGTCGCCCTGGCGGCGCCCGACCACGCGGATCAGGACCGGCTCGCGCGACGGGGCCACGCCGTATTTGATCGCGTTCTCGACCAGCGGCTGGAGCAGGAAGCTGGGGATGCGCACGTCGCAGGCTTCGCCGGCGCAGTCGATCTCGATCTCCAGCCGCTCGCCGAACCGGATCGACTCGATCTCGAGATAATCCTCGATCAGCGAGAGTTCCTGGTCGAGCGGCACCAGTTCCATCGGGTCGGAGCCGAGCGAGGCGCGCAGGAAGCTCGACAGCTTGTCCGTCATCGCCTCCGCTTCGTCGTTGCGGCGCGTCACGATCATCGCCGAGATCGCGTTCAGCGTGTTGAACAGGAAGTGCGGGTTGAGCTGGAAGCGCAGCGCGGCGAGCTGCGCCTGCTGCGCCGCCGAGCGCGCATCGGCGAGCTGGCGCGCCTGCGAGGCTTCGTAGCGGCGCGACTGCAGCAGCTGGAACAGCGCGAGGTTCGTGCCGAACACGCAGAAATAGTTGAACGCCGCGACATAGCCGCGACTGAGGTTGCGGGGCAGCGTCGCCCAGGCATTCTCCAGATGATGCGCGATCCAGCCGGTATAGAGCAGGTCGAACGCCGTCTGCGTGATCGCCACGAACGCCACCCCGCCGGCGAGTGCGATCGCGCGTAGGTGCAGCGGCCAGTCGAGCGTGCGGCGGAACAGCCCGAAAAGCGGCATCGCGAGCAGCATCGAGACGAAGATCGTGCCGGCGTCGAGCGCGATGCTGGTCCAGCTCTCGCCGCGATGCCGGTCAATCAGCACCGGCAGGTAGATGACCAGCACGAACAGCCACAGCGCGACGCTGATCATCACGGCTTCGTGCCAGCGGACGCGCCCCGGCAGGCTCGGCGCCGAGGGGCGGAAGATCGGTCCGGGCGCAACAAACGGCATCAGGTCAGCCTTGATCAGTGATGTCGCCAACCGGTCGCGTCCCGAATCGTTCGTCTCGACCGGCGACGCTGGTCGTGGCCCTTTCCCCGCGCCACCTGGCTGTGACGAACGTCCCCCTTCGCGCGACGAGCGTGCAGCCGGAAGGGCGCTGTCGCCGCTCCTAGCGCGCGTCGGGCGGGCGGGGAAGCCGGCCGCCTTCATTGTCTCTTCAGCGATTCGCCGCTAATCTGGGGACAATGACGCTGACACGAAGGCAGTTGGTCGCAGCCGCGGTGCTCGGGGGCGGGATGGCCGCCATGCCGGTCTGGGCGCAGCCGCGCGTGCTGAAGGGCGGCTCCGATCCGCGGCTCGCGGCGGTCCGGGCCGCGCTGGCCAGCCATGCCGGCCGGATCCGCCACCGCGATCGCGTCGGCATCGCCGATTTCAGCCTGCCCTCGCGCGAGCCGCGCTTCTTCCTCGTCGACCTGCTCGGCGGGACTGCGACCGCGCACCTGGTCGCGCACGGCCGCGGCTCGGATCCCGCGCATCTTGGCTGGGTCGAGCGCTTCTCGAACGAGCCGGGCTCGGCGGCCTCGTCGTCGGGCGCCTATCTGACCGGCGAGGAATATGTCGGCCAGCACGGCCGTTCGCGCCGGCTCGTCGGGCTCGACCCGACCAACGACAATGCCGAGGCGCGCGCGATCGTCATCCACGCCGCCTGGTATGTCGCGCCGCGGATGATCGCCGAGCATGGCAAGCTCGGCCGCAGCGAGGGTTGCCTCGCCTTTGCCGACGACGACTTGCCCACGATGCTCGACCTGCTCGGCCCCGGCCGACTGATCGTCGCCGGCAAATTTCAGTCGGCCTGATCCGCGGCTTCGCGGTCGGCCAGCTCCGCCGCGACGGGGTCGTCGCGCCCGTACAGGTCGGGCAGCACCGAGACCTTGCCATCCGGATCGGCGGTCGCGGTCAGGTAGACGACGTAGACGGGCAGGCGCGGCACGTCGATCTGGGTGGTCTCTCCCGACGCCACGATCGCGTCCAGCTCGGCGCGCTTGCGCCCCGCCAGCCGCGCCGCCAGGTCGAGCGGGTTCTCGGTCCGGATGCAGCCATGGCTGAACGCGCGAACCGGCCTGGCGAACAGCGCCTTGGCCGGCGTGTCATGGATGAAGATGCTGAACGGATTGGGCATTACCAGCTTGACCCGGCCCAGCGAGTTCCCGTCGCCCGGCGCCTGGCGGACACGGAGATGGCCGCCCTCGTCGGTCGACCAGCGATAGCCGCGCGCCGTCGCCACCGCGGGCCGGGTGCGGACCAGCGCGCCGACGCTTTCGGCGACGATGCTCTGCGGGATCTCCCACCAGGGATTGACGATCGCGCCCGACACGGTGGCCGCGAATTGCGGTGTCGGGGTGCGCGGCTTGCCGACGATCACCCGGTGGACGGCGCTCAGCCGCCCGTTCTCGACGACGGTCAGCGTATAGCCGGGGACGTTCACGAGCAGGTGGCGCGCGCCCAGATCGCGCGGCAGCCAGCGCCAGCGCTCGAGGTTGACCCGCAGCGTCTCGATCCGCGCGCGATCGGCGGGCGGAGTCGCGGCCAGCGCCGCCTTCAGCGCGCGATATTGCGGGTCGCGGGGCAGCAGCGTCTCGAGGAACGCCCGGATCCGCCCGTCGGCGAGCGCCCGTGCCATGTGCGTGTCGATCGCGCCCGGTTCCGCCGCCGGCGCCGGAATGTGCCAGGCGCGCCGCTGCTCGGCGCCGACATGACCCTGGACGAGGTCGTGGGCGAGACGCCGATAGCTCGTGCCCGCAGCCGACTGCAGCGCCTCCGCATCGCCCGCGGCGATCGCGGCCTTCAGCGGGCCCGGGGCATAGTCGCGCGGATCGAGCCCGTCGGCCCCGGCATCCTCGACCGCGCGCAGCAATTGCGTGGCCGTCTCGACGGTCCAGGTCGGCGCCTGCGCGGCTGCCGTCCCCGGAAGCATGGCGAGGGCGATCAGGCCGGCAACGGCGCATGAAAAGCGGAGCGGGGTCGTCATGCGGGGGAGCTAAGGCGAGCGGGCGCCCGCGCTCCATCCGCATTAGTCCCTAGCGCCGCCCGGCAGGCTGAGCACGAACACCGCGCCGACCGCCGGGGCGTCCTCGGCCCAGATCCGCCCGCCATGCGCCTCGACGATCGTCCGGCAGAGCGGCAGGCCAAGCCCGAGTCCGCTCGCCTTGTTGGATCGGAACGGCTCGAACAGGTGCGCGTGCGCGCCTTCGTCCAGCCCCGGCCCGCGGTCGCGCACGGCGATCTCGATCATCCCGCCGCGCGGCCTGGCGACGATCTCGACGAGCGGATCGGCGACGTCGGCCATCGCCTCGACCGCGTTGCGCATCAGGTTGGCGAGCACCTGCTCGATCTGCACCTGGTCGACCTCGACGCGCTCGGCGCCCGGCGCGATCCGGGTCACGAGCGGGCAGCGGGCGGCGACCGGCAATTGGCTGACCGACTCCCATGCGCGGGCGATTAATTCGGCCAGCGGCTCCGGCCGGCGGGTCAGCTGGCCGGTCGAGGCGAAGCGGCGGATGCGGCGGACGATCTCGCCCGCCCGGATCACCTCGCCGCTGGCCTTGGCGACGCTGGTCGCGATCACGTCGGGAAGGTCGTCGCGATCGGCAAGGCGCAGGCGCGCGACCGACAGGAAGTTGGCGGCGCTGGTCAGCGGCTGGTTCAGCTCATGGGCGAGCGTGCTCGCGACCGCGCCCATCGCGGTCAGCCGCGACACCCGCATCAGATCGGCCTGGGCGAGGCGGAGCTGCGCCTCGGCTTCCTCCCGCTCGGACAGGTCGAGGATCGCGCCGATCGCCCGGAATGCGCGGCCGTCGGGATCGCGCAGGATCGTCCCGCGGTCGATCACATGCGCATAGCTGCCGTCGGCGCGGCGGAAGCGATATTCGTCCGACCAGGACTCGTCCTTGGCGATGGCGGCGTGCAGCCCGGCGACGACACGCTCGCGCTCGCCGGGGTGGATTCGGTCCTCCCACCAGGTGCCGTCGGGGATCACCGCGTCGGCGGGATAACCGAACAGGTCGAACACCGATTCGCTCCAGTCGATGCGATTGGTGACGAGGTCATAGTCCCAGATCGCGTCGCGGGTGGCCCGGATCACCAGCCGGTAGCGTTCCTCGGCGCGGGTTCGCTCGACGACCGTGCGCAGCCGTTCGCCGACCCGCTCGACCAGCGCCATTTCGTGCTCGGTCCAGGCGCGCACCTCGGCATGACGGACGAACAGCAGCGCGACCAGCCGGCCATGTTCGACGAACGGCACGAACAGACCCGGCGAGGGGCCGTCCTGGCGGGCGACGCCGCGGCCGCGGGCGAGGTCCGCGATCAGCTCGGGCCCGAGCTCGGCCAGCGCGAAGGCGCCGACGGTCGAGGGCAGCCGGCCGTCGCCGCTGTCGCGGTGGACGACGAGCCGCTGGCCGTCGGCGTCGACCTCGCCATAGCCGACCAGCGCCACGCCCAGATGCTCGCGCAGCATTGCCGCCGCGACCTCGATCTGGCCGATCGCGTCGGGCGTCGCGCGCAACCGCTCGTCCAAGCGCAGCAGGAAATGACGCGCGTCGATATCGCCGAGGATGCCCGCCGCGCGGAGGGCCGTGCCGTCCGGCGCGCGCTCGACCACCTTGCCGCGGAGCAGGACCCAGCGCAGCGCGCCGCTCGGCAGGCACATGCGCACGGCGAGCTCGATGCGCGCGGTCTCGCCCGCCAGGTGCGCCTCCCAGGCGTCGAGCGCCAGCGGCCAGTCGTCGGGATGCACCATCTCGCTCCAGGATTCGAGCCGCGGCGCGACGGTGCCGGGCGCGCGCCCGACGATCCGGTGCCACTGGTCCGAATACCAGACCTCGCCGCTGGCGACGTTCCAGTCCCAATGTCCTTCGCCGGCGCTGTCGAGCGCGAGCGCCAGCCGGTCGCGGGCCGCCGCCGCGGCGCGCTCGGCAACCGCACGCTGCGCCACTTCGCGCCGCAGCTCGAGCTGGGCGACGACCTGCTCGGCGATCGTGCGCAGCGCCTGCGCCTGCAGCTCGGTCAGGCCGCCCGGGCGCGCCTTTGTGTCGATCACGCAGATCACGCCGAGCTGGTGGCCGTCGCGGTCGATCAGCGGCTGGCCGGCATAGAAGCGGATCCGGGTCCCTCCGGTCACGAAAGGGTTGCGGGCGTAGCGCGGATCGGCGCGCGCGTCGCACACGACCAGCGGCGCGGGCGCCGGGTCGGCAGCCTCGATGAACGAGTCCGCGCGGGGCGCACTGTCGAGGTCGGTGCCGACCCGTGCCTTGAACCATTGCTGGTCGCGGTCATGGAAGCTGACGAGCGCGATCTCGGTCTCGCAGATCGCCGCCGCGAAGCTGGCGATCGCGTCGAAGCTCGGCTCGGGCGGCGTGCCGACGATGCGGTAGCTGTCGAGCGCGGCGAGGCGCGCCTCCTCGTTACTCGAAATCACCGCCTTGGGCCAGATCGACCGGCCGGCAGGGCCTCACATTGTCTTCGCGCCACGCAACACATGGCCTTGCCCATGTCTGCCTGTGCACGGCGACGCAAGCGTTAGCGCTTGTCCCGCTCGCTTCGGCTCTTCGCGATCCGCTCGGGAAGCCGGCACCAGGCCCGCCCGCTGCGCAGCAGCGCCTCGGCCCGCGCCGGGGGAACCGCGCGGGAGTAGAGATAGCCCTGGCCATAGTCGCAGCCCGCGGCGCGCAACGCCGCTTCCTGCGCCGCGGTCTCGATCCCTTCCGCGACCACGCCGATGCCCAGGCTGCGGCCCAGGTTGATCACCGCTTCCACGATCGCCGAGGCGTCGGCGGCGCCACCCAGCTCGGCGACGAAGGAGCGGTCGATCTTGATGACGTCGACCGGGAACTGCTTGAGATGCGAAAGCGAGGCATAGCCGGTGCCGAAATCGTCGAGCGCGATCGTCACGCCGGCGCCGCTCAGCGTCTTGAGCGCACGCTCCACATATTCGGCGCCCCGGCCCAGGAAGACGGTCTCGGTCACTTCCAGCTGGAACAGCCGGGCCGGCACCTGGGCCGCCGCAAGCCGTTCGAGCAAAGTGTCGGCGAAGTCGCCGCGCCGGAACTCGGCCGCGGCCGCGTTCACCGCGACGTGGCCGAACGGCACGCCCGCGTCGAGCCAGGCACGCATCTGGGCGATCACCCGCGCGATCATGCGCTCGCTGATCATCGCGGCGAGGTGGATGTCCTCGAACGCGGCGGCGATCGTGTCGGGCTTCTGCACGCCCGTCCGCGGATCGCTCCAGCGCAGCAGCGCCTCGAACCCCGCGATCGCGCCGGTGCGCAGGTCGACCTGCGCCTGGTAATGCGGGTCGATCCGATCGTCCCTCAGCGCGTCCTTGGCGATCGACAGCATCGACATGCGTTTCTGGACGTCGTCGCGCATCGATCCGCGGAACAGCTCGAAGCTGTCGCGCGAGGCCTTGGCCGCATAGAGCGCGAAATCGGCGTGCTTCATCAGCTCGGTGCGATCGCGGCCATGGCGGGGGAAAAGGCAGCCTCCGATGCTCGCCTTGCTTTCGAGCAGCCGGCCCGAATAGACCAGCGGCTCGCGCAGCCGGTCCTGGATCGCCGCGATCGTCGCGTCGATGTCGCGTTCTTGGCGGGCCCCGGCGAGCACGACCGCGAACTCGTCGCCGCCCAGCCGGGCGATGAAGTCTTCGCGGCGCACGGCCCCGCGAAGCCGGTCGCCGACGGCGCGCAGCAGCAGGTCGCCGGCATCATGGCCAAGCGTGTCGTTGACCTGCTTGAAATTGTCGAGATCGAGCAGGAGCAGCGCGAACGGGGTCGCCGTGGCGCTCGAGATCATGTCGTCCAGCTGGTTCTGAAGATAGAGCCGGTTCGGCAGGTTGGTGAGCGGGTCGTGCTTGGCGAGCCAGGTCGCCCGCTCCTCCGACCGCTTCTGATAGGTGATGTCCCGGGAGACGACGACGATGGCTTCGGTATGGCCGCGCGCGTCGTGCACGGGCGAGGCGACCACGTCCCACCACCGGCTGGTGCCGCGGCGCAGCGGCTCGCTCAGCGTGAAGCGCACCGCGTCGCCGGCCAGCACCTTGGGCAGCATGCGGTTGACCTTGGCGCCGGCCTCGGGGCTCAGCAGGTCGGTCCAGGATCGCCCGACAAGGCCGGTGGGGATGCGGCGCTGGGCATAGGGGTTGGCGAACAGGATGCGGCCATCGAGGGCCAGCAGCATGATGCTGTCGGTGCTGGCGTTGACGATCGCGCGGTCGAAGTCCGACAGGCCGGGCGAGGGGACGAGCGCGACGGCGCCCGGCCGTTCGCCCTCGGGCCCGGGGGTGCCCCGCGTCAGGATCCCCGCGACGACGCCGCCCCGATAGCCATGTTCCTCGAACGCCGCGATCGAGCGCAGCGACTGGGCGATCCCGTCGGCGCCCTCGACGCGGAAACTGACGCTGTCGGCGATGGCGTCCTGGGTCACCGCTGCGCAATGCCGCGCGAAGGCGGCGCGGTCGTCGGGAAGGATCGCGTCGCGAAGGTCGCCCGTGCCCGCCTCCTCGAGGCCGAGCAGGCAGGCCGCCGTCTCGTCCCAGCCGAACACGCCGGTGCGCGGGTCGAACCACCATGTCCCGGGCGCTTCGGTCCGCGCGGTGCTGCCGCCGCGCCAGAGCTCGAGCGTGCGCGCGAGGCGGGCGGCGCGCTCAGGCATCGAGGCAGGTCCTGCTGCTGGCTGGTCTCACCTTGGTCCAATCCGATCTTCGCCGTGCCCGACCAACGCGCCTCGCGAGCCGGCGCCGCATCGTCCTACCATTCTAGACGATGGCGCGGGGCAGGAACGGCCGCGGCGCGAAATCGGCGCCGCGGCGGCGCGCGCGACGCCTGGCCGACCGGCCCGTCGGGCATCCGGGTTTCCACGTGTTGCGTTCCGCTCCTGTTTCCGGGACAAGGAGGGCGCCGTGCCGCCTTCGGGCGGCAAAGTCGGCGAGAACAGGGCGACGATGCGCAACATCTACATTGTCGACGACGACGCCGACGTGCGCGAAAGCCTCGAGCTGCTGCTCTCGACGCAGCCGGACTCGACCGTCGCGACCTTCTCGTCGGGCAACGCCTTCCTCGCCGAGATGAAGCGGCTCGAGCCGGGTGTCGTCCTGCTCGATTACTATATGCCCGGCCTGAACGGCCTCGAGGTGCTGGACGTGCTTCGCGAGCGCGACGCGCCGTTCGCCACGGTGATGATCACCGCGCACGAGGACGTGAACGTCGCGGTCAAGGCGCTCGAGGCGGGCGCCTGCGACTTCCTGGAAAAGCCGTATGAGTATGAGAACCTGCTGATCGTGCTCCGGATCGCGTTCGCGCATCTCGAGCACGGCGCGCCGACGACCTAGGCCTGGCCGGCGGCCCGGCTTGCCGCCAGTCCCTCCAGCACCGAACGATTGACCTCGACCAGCGGGCCGATCTCCTCCTGGCCCGCGACCACGTCGCTCGTGAAGCGGTCGACCCACAAAGCGAGCGAGATGATGCTCGCGCGGAGCGCTTCGGGAAGCGCGTTGCCGGGTGCGCCGCACGCGGCCGAGAAGGTGCTCCACATCTCGCGGTTGCGGTGCAGCGCCGGCATCAGCGACGGACCCCTGAGGCCGCGATCCCAGGCGGCGAGCAGCTCGCCCGTGATCTCGCCGACCAGCCGATACTCGGTGGCGCGCGGCGTCTCCGCGATGGACCTGACGCGCTGATAGGTGGCTAGCGACATTCCCGAACTCCGATCGTTTCTCCTATTCTAGGACGAATGCAGCCGATCCGGGCGTCCGCACCGGTTCCGCGTCGTCGGTCGCGACGGCGCGCGGATTGTTTGGCCGCCGCGCCGCCGGTCGACGCCGTTCATCCTATAACTGGTCTAGCTCACGTCGCTTTTCGAGAAACGCCGGACCAGACAAGTGATCAACGGAATAGGTTTCCTCATCATCCTCGGCTGCGTGTTCGGCAGCTTCATCATCTCGGGCGGCAACATGGACATCGTCCTCCATGCGCTGCCGCACGAGATGATGGCGATCGGCGGCGCCGCGCTCGGTGCGTTTCTCGTCGGCAACTCGCTGCCGACGGTCAAGCTCGCGGGCAAGGGGCTGGGCCGCTCGTTCAAGGGCGCGCGCTGGAAGACCGAGCAGTATCGCGAGCTGCTGACCCTGTTGTTCGCGCTCTTCACCTGCTTCAAGAAAAAGGGCGCGACCGGGATCGAGCCGCATCTCGACACGCCCGAGGAGAGCACGATCTTCTCGCGCTACCCCAAGATCCTGGCCGACCACCACCTGATCGAGTTCATCTGCGACTATCTGCGGATGATGACCGTCAATTTCGACGATCCCAACCAGCTCGCCGAGGCGATGGAGGCGGATATCGACCGCCACCACCACGAGGAGATGGCGCCCCAGCACGCGCTCCAGATCATGGCCGACGGCCTGCCCGCGATCGGCATCGTCGCCGCCGTGCTGGGCGTCATCAAGACGATGGGATCGATCGACCAGCCGACCGAGATCCTCGGCGCCATGATCGGCGGCGCGCTGGTCGGCACCTTTCTGGGCGTCCTGCTGTCCTACTGCATCGTCGGGCCGCTCGCCGCCAAGCTCGGCGAGGTCATCAACGAGGACTCGAAGCCCTACACGATCGTGAAGGTGGCGATCGTCGCCTACGCGCAGGGCGTGCCGATCCAGGTCGCCACCGAAATCGCCCGCCGGCTCACGCCGTCCACCCACGCCCCGAGCTTCCAGCAGCTCGAAACCGCTCTCGACGAGGCCAAGAATGAACTCAATGCCGTCCTTGCCTGACGCACAGGCCGACGAGCCGCCGATCCGGCTGCCCGCGAACGCGAACACGGTCGCCGCGGAGGATCTGCAGGTGCGACTGGTGCTCGCCGCCGATCGGCTCGCGCCGATCCGGGTCGATGCGTCGGACGTCGAGTCCGTCGGCCAGGCGGTGCTGCAGCTGCTCGTCGCCGCGCGCGTCGAGGCGACCGCGCAGGACCTCGTCTTCGAAATCACCGACGCCAGCGACGCCTTCGTCTCCCGTGCCGCGGCGTGCTGCCTTGCCGAGCCGCTCGGCCTCGCTCTCCCGGAGGAACTGACCCAGTGAGCAAGCTCATCCTCACCGTCGACGACAGCGCGAGCATGCGCATGCTCCTGAAGGCGTCGCTGACCGCCCAGGGCTTCACGATCGAAAGCGCCAATGACGGCGAGCACGGTCTCGAGCGGATGCACGAAGTGCGGCCCGACCTGCTGATCACCGACATCAACATGCCGAAGATGGACGGGTTCGAGCTGATCGAGGCGGTGCGCGCGCTGCCCGAGTTCCGCGGCACGCCCATCCTCGTGCTGTCGACCGAGTTCTCGGAGGACAAGAAGGCGCGCGCCCGCACCGCCGGCGCGACCGGCTGGATCACCAAGCCGTTCGACGCGGTCAAGCTGGGGACGGCGATCCGCCGGGTTTGCCCGTGAGCGACGATCTCGACGATATCCAGGCGATCTTCTTCGAAGAGTGCCAGGAAGGGCTGACCGTCGCGGAAGCAGGGCTCAGCGCCATGGCCTCCGGCGACGTGTCGGCGGACACCATCGCCCGCGTCTTCCGGGCGGTGCACTCGATCAAGGGCGGCTCCGGCGCGTTCGGCCATGCAGCACTGCTGGCCTTCTCGCACCGCTTCGAGAACGTGCTCGACGAGGTGCGCGCCGGCAAGATCGCCGCCACCCCCGCCGTGGTGCAGGTCATGCTGCGCGCGTTCGACATCCTCAGCGACCATGTCCGTGCGGCGCAGGGCCAGGGCCCGCTGCCCGCCGACGCGGCCATGCTCGAGACGCTCGACGCAGTGCTCGCCAATGGCGGGGTCGCCGAGGCTGCCCCCGTCGAGGTCGTGCCGCCCGCGGCCGAGACGACGGACGAGTTCGGCTTCGTGCCTGTCGCCGCCAGCATCGAGCCGCTCGACGATCCGTTCGGCTTCGCACCGGTCGAGGTGGCGCTCGAGGACCTCGAGACGCCGGCCGACTGGGACGTGCGCTTCCGCCCGGCGCGGAGCGCGCTCGCCAATGGCGGCGAGCCGCTGCTGATCGTGCGCGAGCTCGAGCGGCTGGGCGGCAAGGTCAGCGAAGCCGACCTCGCCAGCCTGCCGCCGCTGCGCGACATGGACTTTGCCGATGCCTATATCGGCTGGACGATCATCGTGCCGGGCACCGTCGACGAGGCCGAGCTGCGCGACTGCTTCGACTTCCTCGCGCCGGACTCGGTGGTCATCATCGACCGCAAGCGCGCGGCCGCCCCGGCACCCGCGCCGGCCGCCGCCACGCCTGCGGCCGCGCCGCCGCCGCCCGCGCTCGCCCTCGTGCCGCCTGCGCCCGCGCTGCCGGTGTCGGCATCGATCCCGACCGGCGGCAGCGACGCCGCGTCGCTGACCATCCGCGTCGACCTCTCGAAGCTCGACCATTTGCTGAACTTGGTCGGCGAGCTCGTCATCCGCAACTCGATACTGTCGGATCGCCTGGCGCCGCAGGACCAGGAAAAGGTCGAGCTGCCGCAGCTCTCGCGCCTGACGCGGCAGATCCAGGACAGCGTCATGGGGCTGCGTGCCCAGCCGATCCGCCAGGCCTTCTCGCGCGTGCCGCGGATGCTGCGCGACCTGTCGGCGGCGACCGGCAAGCAGGTCCAGCTCGAAGTCACCGGCGAGGCGACCGAGGTCGACAAGACGGTGATCGAGAAGATCGGCGATCCGCTGACCCACATGATCCGCAATGCGGTGGATCATGGCATCGAGCCGCCCGAGGAGCGGCTGGCCGCCGGCAAGCCCGCCCAGGGCACGATCCGCGTCTCGGCCGAGCAGAAGGGCGCCCGCATCATCGTCCGGGTCGGCGACGACGGTCGCGGCATCGATCGCGCCCGCGTCCGCGCCAAGGCCATCGAGCGCGGCATCGTGCCGCCCGACGCGCAGCTGTCGAACGAAGACATCGACCAGCTGATCTGCGCGCCTGGCTTCTCGACCGCGGAGACGATCTCCAACATCTCCGGCCGCGGCGTCGGGATGGACGTCGTCCGCTCGAACATCGAGGCGCTTGGCGGGCGAGTCGAGATCAGCTCGGTGCCCGGCCAGGGCACGTCGTTCGCGATGATCCTGCCGCTCACCCTCGCCATCCTCGACGGGATGATCGTCCGGCTGGGCGGGCAGCGCTACGTGCTGCCGCTCGCCAGCGTCGTCGAGAGCATCCAGCCCGAACCCGGCCAGGTGAACGAGGTGACGCCCGGCCAGGAAGTCATCGAGCTGCGCGGCACCTATCTGCCGATCAAGCGCCTTGCCGACGTGTTCGGCATCCGCTCGACCCACAGCCGCCAGCCGGAGGACTCGCTGGTGATCGTGGTCGAAAGCGACAGCGCCGGCATGGTCGGCCTGATGGTCGACACCATCGACGACCGACGCGAGGTGGTGATCAAGAGCCTCGACCAGAACCTGCACCCGATCCGCGGCCTCGGCGGCGCCACCGTGCTCGGCGACGGCTCGATCGCCCTCATCCTCGACCTGGAAGCCCTGGTCTCGATGACCGCGGGCTCCGCGCGCACCCTGAAAGGAATGGCAGCATGACCACCAAGACCGGCGGCGAACGCAAGATCGTCACCTTCTCGCTCGGCAATCGCACCTTCGGCATCGACATGCGCGCGCTGATCGAGATTCGCGAATGGGAGGAGCCGACGCCGCTGCCGCGCGTCCCGGGCTACATCAAGGGCGTGTCCAACCTGCGCGGGACGGTGATCCCGATCGTCGGCCTCGCCGAGCGGCTGGGCTGGGAAGCCAGCGTACCGCACAGCCGGTCGTGCATCCTGGTTGTCGTGATCGGCGGCAAGCAGGCGGGCTTCCTGGTCGACGAGGTCGCCGACATCGTCGCGATCGAGGAAGGGCAGATCCAGCCGGCGCCCGACGTCGAGCAGGCCGAGCCGGGCGTGATCGCCGGGCTGATCCAGATCGCGACCCGCACCAGCGAGGAGGAAGAGAACGGCTCGATGGTGTCGCTGCTCGATCTCGAAGCGCTCAACGTCACCCGCCAGATGGACCTCGCGGCGTGAGCCAGGCCGCGATGCCCGCGACGGCCCCGGGCCGGGGAATGCCCGGCGAGGCGGAGCTCGGGCTGCCCGAGTTCCAGGCGATCGCCGCGATCCTGATGCAGGAAGCCCGGATCAAGCTGACCGAGGCCAAGATGACGCTCGTCCATGCGCGGCTCAGCCGCCGCCTGCGCGAGCGCGGCCTCGCGAGCTTCCGCGAATATGTGCAGGTCATCCGCGACGACCCCGTCGAACGCGGCGCGATGGTGACCGCGCTCACCACCAACCACACGCATTTCTTCCGCGAGGTCCATCACTTCGACCATCTGCGCCAGACGGTGCTGCCGGGACTGCGTGAGCGCGCCGCGCGCGCACCGGTCCGGATCTGGTCGGCGGGCTGCTCGTCGGGCGAGGAAGTCTACACCATCGCGATGTGCCTGCTCGGCACCGATCGCGGCGGCGCCGGCTGGCTGAAGAGCGGCGACGTGCGGCTGCTGGCGACGGACATTTCGCCGCCGATGGTCGCCGCGACCGCCAAGGGCGTCTATCCCGCCGCCGCCGCGACGGCGATCCCCGATGCCTATCGCCGGCTTTGGATGCAGGAGACGCAGGGCGGCCTCGCGATGCTCGACGAGGCGCGAAGCCTGGTCACCGCGCGCGTCCTGAACCTCTTCGGCGACTGGCCGATGCGCCAGCAATATGACGTGATCTTCTGCCGCAACGTGATGATCTACTTCGACGACGACGCGAAGCGCGAGCTCGAGCAGCGGCTCGTCGCGCAGCTTGCGCCGGGCGGTCACCTGTACATCGGCCACAGCGAGCGGCTGATCGGCCCCGCGCAGCGCGGCATGGAAGTCGCCGGCCAGACGACGTATCGCAAGCGCGCGGACGCAGCCCCATGACGGCGCCGGTCAAGGTGCTCGTCGTCGACGACAGCCCGTCGATGCGCGTCGCGCTGCAACGCATCCTGTCGGCCGATCCGGACATCCAGGTGGTCGGATGCGCGCCGGAGCCGCACGCGGCGCGGGCGATGATCAAGGAACTCAATCCCGACGTCGTCACCCTCGACGTCGAGATGCCGGGGATGGACGGGATCTCCTTCCTCGAGAAGATCATGCGCCTCAGGCCGATGCCGGTCGTGATGTGCTCGACGCTGACCGCCCGGGGCGCGGAGGTGAGCATCGAGGCGCTGCGCCTGGGTGCGGTCGACTGCATCGCCAAGCCGAGCGGGAATGCCCTCGAACTCGCACGCGAGGGCGAGAAGTTGCGCGCCACCGTCAAGTCGGCCGCGCGCTCGCGGGTTCGTGCCGGCGCGATCACGCCCGGGCCGACGCCGCGCACCGGCCAGTCCTATCGCGACGTGGTGATCGCGATCGGCGCGTCCACCGGCGGCGTCGAGGCGCTGTTCTCGGTGATCGGCGCGCTGCCGGCGGACTGCCCGCCGGTGATGGTCGTGCAGCACATGCCGGCCGCCTTCACGCGCGGCTTCGCCGCCCGGCTCGACGCGACCGCGTCGGTGCGGGTCATCGAGCCCCGCGGCGGCGAGCCGCTCGAGCCCGGCACCGCGTACATAGCACCCGGCGGCAGCACCCATATGGAGCTTGGCGACGGCCATCGGATCAAGCTCGTCGCCGGCGATCCGGTCGGCGGCCACCGGCCGGCGGTCGACGTGCTGTTCGGGTCGGTCGCGCGTCGCGGCGCCGGCGCGGTCGGCGTCATCCTGACCGGGATGGGTCAGGACGGCGCCACGGGCCTGCTCGCGATGCGCCGCGCCGGCGCGCGCACGCTGGGGCAGACGGCCGAAACCTGCGTCGTCTACGGCATGCCGCGCGCGGCATTCGAGCTCGGCGCGGTCGAGCGCCAGGTCACACTCAATGGCATGCCCGAGGCGATCCTCGCGGCCTGTCGCGTCTAATCCGGGGGGAATTCCAGCCATGCCAGCCGCCGCCGCAATCAAGGTCATGGTCGTCGACGACCAGGCCAGCATGCGGGCGATGATCCGTCGAGCCCTCCAGGACTTCGGCTTCAAGGACGTCCGCGACAAGGCGGACCCGGTCGAGGCGTTGAGCGCCGTCCGCAGCGACCGCGTCCACCTGATCATCTCCGACTTCAACATGCCCGAGATGGACGGCCTCCAGCTGCTCGAGGAGGTCCGCAAGGATCCCGTGATCGGCAAGACGGTCTTCATCATGCTGACCGGCTCGGCCGATCGCGAGATCGTCCAGCGCGCCGCCGCACTCGGCGTGAACAATTATGTCGTCAAACCCTTCGCCCCGGCCGCGCTCAAGGAGAAGATCGAGCGCGTCTTCGGCGAGCTGACCTGAGCCGCCGATGCGCCGTGTCTCCATCGTGCAGGGCGAGCACGCCGTCGTCAGCGAACCGCATGTGGTGCTGTCGACGGTGCTCGGCTCGTGCATCGCCGTCTGCCTGCAGGATCCGGTCGCCCGGATCGGCGGCATGAACCATTTCCTCCTGAGCGAGCCCAGCACCGGCGCCGATGTCGGGCCGACCGAGCTGCAGCGCTACGGCATCCACGCGATGGAAGTGCTGATCAACGGGCTGATGGCCAAGGGCGCCTCGCGCGAGCGGCTGCGCGCGCACATCTATGGCGGCGCCAACGTCGTCGCCGGCCTGGGCAAGATCGGCAGCCACAACGCCGCCTTCGCGCGCCGCTTCTGCCGGACCGAGGGCATCTCGATCGCCCATGAGGATGTCGGCGGAAACTGCGCGCGGCGGGTCGAGTTCCTGCCGCACGAAGGCAAGTCGCGGTGCACCCGCGTGAGCCAGGCTCCGGCCCGCGTCGCCGCGCCCAAACCTGTCCCCGCGCCCGCCCGGAGCGGCGAACTGGAGCTTTTCTGATGTCGCACCGCCTGCCCGTGGCCCTGGTCGGCGCCCTCGCATCCGAGGTGCGCGACCTGTGCCTGATGATCGAGGAACTCGCCGGCGCGCTGGCGAGCGACGACTATCTCGCGCTCAATTATCTCGAGCAGTTCCAGACCTTCGACCTGCTCGCCCAACGGACGACCGAGACCGCCAATCTCCTCGAGCGGCTCGCGCACGGCGCCGATGCCGAGGAATCGCTCGCCCAGGTCCGCCTGGAGCGGATGCAGCACCGGTTGCGCGACATGCTGAAGGCCGCCTGACGTGGCGAGCAAGCCGGCGCCCCAGCCCGACGTCCGCCCGATCATCATCAAGCGGGTCAAGAAGGTCGTCGGCGGCGGCCACCACGGCGGCGCGTGGAAAGTCGCCTATGCCGATTTCGTGACCGCGATGATGGCCTTCTTCATGCTGCTGTGGCTGCTCGCCGACCCCGACAAGGAGAAGCTGAAGGGCATCGCCGAATATTTCTCGCCCTCCTCCGCGTCCGGCAAGCCCGGCGAGACGATCGAGACGATCGACGGCGAGAAGCCTGGGCTCGGCGGGCGCATGACCAAGGCCCAGTCGGACAGTCCCCAGACCGCCGGCCAGCCGACGCCCGTCGCGGCGACCAACGGTACCGCGCGGGGCGGCACCGCCCGCGTGCCCGACGCGGCGCTGCGGGTGATGGCGCAGGAGCTGCGGCTGATGCTCCAGCCCAGCTCGACCCCCAGCAGCAAGCGCGCCTCGGTCGCGGTCCAGCAGTCGCGCGACGGGCTGCGGATCAGCCTGATGGACGACGAGAGCCGCTCGATGTTCCGCGGCGGCACCGCGATCCTCAACGATTATGCCCGGCTGCTGCTCGAGCAGGTGGCGCGCAAGATCGCCAAGAGCGGCGTCCAGCTCGCGATCGAGGGCCACACCGACGGCACCGGCGGGCAGAGCGACGCCAATTGGCGGCTCTCCGCAGACCGCGCGCTCGCCGCCCGGAACGCAATGGTCGCCGGCGGCCTGACCCCCGACCGCTTCAACGAGGTCGTGGCGCTCGCCGCCACCCAGCCGGTCTATCCCGACCAGCCCGACCGGCCCGAGAACCGCCGCATCACCATCGTCCTCCTCGCCGACGGCTCGCCGCTGCCGAGCGACGTCAGCTTCCGGTTCTGAGGCGATGAAACGACCTCTCCTGCTGCTCCTGGCCGGCGTCGCCGGGCTGGGGGTCGGCGGCGGCGCGGCGTTCGGCGTCGCCCAGCTCGCGCCGCTTGCCGCCGACGGCGCCAAGGCCAAGCCTGCCGCAGAGCCGGTCGACACCGAGTTCGTGACCACCGGCTCGGTGATCACCCCGCTCGTCTTCCCCGATGCGCGCTTCGCCGGCTATGTCGGGATCGAGGCGCAGCTCGAAGTCGCGCCGGACGCGGCCGAAGCGGTCCGCGCCCGCATGCCGCTGCTGCTCCACGCGATCAACCTGCGAACCTTCAAGACGCCGATGGCGGCGGGACCGGACGGACAGATGCCCGACCTCGAGACCTATCGTCGCATCCTCCAGGACGCGGCCCCGCGCATCTTCGGTGCCGGCGTCGTCCGCCGGGTGGCGATCACCCAGGCGCGCCCGGCATGAGCGCGTCCAACATCGTCGCCCTGCGCGGCGGCCAGGTCCCGCGCGATGCGCGGACGGTCACCATCCTCATCGTCGCGCGGCTGCTCGCGCCGGCGGGCGAAGGCCTGTGCCGGATCCGCAACATCGCGCCCGGCGGGATGATGCTCGAAACGGCGACGCCGCTCGGCGTCGGAGAAATCGTCTGCGCGGAGCTGCGCAACGGCCAGCGGCTGGAAGGCCGGGTCGCCTGGTCGCGCGACGGGCGCGCCGGCATCGCCTTCGTCGAGCCGATCGCCATTCGGGACGTGGTCGCGCAGGCGCCGCCGCTCGGCTCGCGCCTGCGCCGGGCGCGCCAGCCGCGCGGGCCGCGGATCGCGCTCGAACTCGCGATCGCGGTCGAGCTCGCCAACGGCCCGGTCTTCGGCCGTTTGCTCGACATCTCGCAGGGCGGCGCCCGGCTGACGCTGCCGCGCCCGGTCAGGCTGGGCGAGCGCATGGCGCTCGAGCTGCCCGGCCTGCGCCGCAAGCGCGCCTTCGTTCGCTGGATCGGCGCGGAGCTGGGCGTCGCCTTCGCCGAGCCGCTCGGCTTCGACGAGCTCAGCCGCTGGCTGGCCCGTCCGCGCGCGGTCAGCCCGTAAAGCCGCGCACCAGCGAGCCGGCCACCAGCGCCCAGCCGTCCACCAGCACGAAGAAGATGATCTTCATCGGCAACGAGATCGACGTCGGCGGCAGCATCATCATGCCCATCGCCATCAGCACCGCCGAGACGGCGAGATCGATGACGAGGAACGGCAGCAGCAACAGGAAGCCGATCTCGAACGCACGCCGCAGCTCCGAGATCATGAACGCCGGGACGAGCGTCGCGAGCGGGGTCTCGGCGCGTGGCGCGGGCGGCTTCTTCGCGAGCCCGTTGAACAGCCCGAGATCGTCGTTGCGGACCTGCCCGAGCATGAAGGTGCGGAACGGCTTGGCGGCGCGATCGAACGCGACCTGCTCGCTGATCCGCCCTTCCTGGTAGGGACGGACGCCGTCGCGCCACGCCGCCTCGAATGTCGGCGTCATCACGAAGAACGACAGGAACAGCGCGAGGCTGATCAGCACCGGGTTGGGCGGCACGCCCGGCGCGCCGATCCCGGTCCGCAGCAGCGAAAGCGCGACGATGATGCGGGTGAAGCACGTGACCGTCATCAGGATGCCGGGCGCGAGCGACAGCACCGTCAGCATCAGCACGAGCTGGATCGCGCGCGCGCTGAGCGATCCTTCGCCGAGCGAGACGGTCGCGCTCGGCCCGGCCGCGGCGGCGAAGGCGAGCGTGGGGGTGAGCAGCATCGCGGCCGCGAGCGCGACCTTGGCAAGCATCAGCAGTCGCATGTCAGGCCTCGTCGGTCGCGAGCGCAGGGCGCAGGTTGAGCAGCGACGCGAAATCGGGAGCGCGCCGGCGAAGCTGCTGCCAGCGCTGCTCGGCCAGCGCGCGCTCCTCGGCGGCGTCGAGCGCGCGCGCGGCTTCGGCAGCGGCGTCCAGGGCATCGCGGACGATCATCGTCTCGACGACGAGGCTGCCCTCCGGGCCCAGCAGGATCAGATGCTCGCGGCCGTCGCGCCGCACCAGCGCCAGCGAGCGTCGCGCGTCGAGCGCCGTCCGCTCGACCAGCTCGATCCGGCGCGCGACCGGGCCGCCGACCCGGCCCGGCAGGCCGAGATCGAAGCGCCGCACCGCCCACAGCCCGAAGGCGAGCAGGCCCAGCACCAGCGCGAGCGCGCCGAAGGTGCGGATCAGGTCGAGCAGGCCCATCAGCGCGCGCCCGCGATCATGTCGGTGATTTCCAGGGCGATCCGGTCCCCCGAGACGCTGAGCTTGCCATGCGCGATCGGAACGCCGTTGACGTGCAGTTCCGATGGATCGTCATAGCCGCAGTCGAGCGCGATCATGGCGCCGCGCCCCATCTTCAGCACCTGGCGGATGGGCATCCAGGTCGACCCCAGCACCACCGTCATCTCGACCGTCACTCCGTCCAGAGCGGACATCGCAATCTCCCTTCCCGCTCCGTTATAGGCGAGATTTTCCGGGTCCCCGGCCGCACTAGGCAAAATCTGCCTATGATGGGGGAGAGGACGGGCGCACCGCGCGCCCGGCAGACGGGAACTGACAATGGACCTGAAGATCGCGACCGACGTGTCGGCGTCGGGGCTGCGCGCCCAGTCTTTGCGGATGCGCGTGATCGCCGAGAATCTCGCCAATGCGGACTCGGTCGCCCGCACGGCGGGGGGCGACCCCTATCGCCGGCGGATGGTGGTGTTCGCGCCCGAGACCGGCGCGGGCGACACCGGCACCGGCGTCAAAGTCCGCGCGATCGAGGGCGACAAGTCCGCCTTCCGCCGCATCTACCAGCCGGGCCACCCGGCCGCCGACACGCAGGGCTATGTCAAGCAGGCCAATGTGAACGGCCTGGTCGAAAGCGCCGACATGCGGGCCGCGCAGCGCGCCTATGAAGCCAATCTCAACGCCATCGAGGCGGCGCGCGGCATGACCATGCGCACCATCGACCTGATCAAGTAAGCAAAGGGGACAATCGACATGTCGATCGGAGCGCTCGACGCCGCCAGTGCCTATGGGAAAGTGCTCGGCACCGGTGCCGGAGCAGGGACGCGGGCCGGAACCGGTGCCGCCGCGGCGACCGACGGCGCCGACGGGTTCGGCGCGATGGTCGAGAACCTCGTCTCGAACGCGGCCAGCTCGATGCGCGCCGCGGAGACGGCCAGCGCCAGGCAGGTCGCCGGCAAGGGCGACCTCATCGACGTGGTGACCGCGATCGGCGCGGCTGAGACCGCGCTCGACACGGTGATCGCCGTCCGCGACAAGGTCGTGAACGCCTATACCGACATCATGCGGATGCAGATCTGATGGCGCCGGCCGACGTGCTGGAACTGGCGAAGGCGGCAATGCTGCTGCTGCTCGCCGTGGTCGGCCCGATCTTGATCGCGTCGCTGATCACCGGCGTCGCGATCGGCCTGTTGCAGGCGCTGACCCAGGTCCAGGAAATGACGCTCACCTTCGTGCCCAAGCTGCTCGTGATGGGCGTCGTCCTGCTGATGTGCCTGCCGATGATGGGCCGCGCGCTCGCCGCGTTCATGGTCGAGATCTCCGCGCGCATGGTCGCCCGCTGAGGCCGGTGCCATGCTGGCCGCGCTGCCGGGCGAGGCGACCGGTTTCCTGATCCTGTTCGCGCGCGTCGGCGCGATGCTGATGCTGCTCCCGGTCTTCGGCGAGGACTCGGTCCCCGGACGGATCCGCCTTCTCGTCGCGCTTGGCATGACGGCGGGCCTCTGGGGCCTTTTGCGCCCGACGATCGTGCCGCTCGCCGCCGACGATGCGCGGCTCGCGGGCGTGCTGGTCACCGAGCTCGGGATCGGGCTGGCGCTCGGCACTTTGGTCAAGATCATGTTCCAGGCGATCGTGATGGCGGGCAGTCTCGTCAGCCTGCAGATCGGCCTGTCGTCCGCCCTGGTGTTCGATCCCGCGCTCGGCGGCCAGACGCCGCTCCTCGCCAAGCTGATCGCCCTCGCCGCGGTGCTGTTCGCGATGGGAATGGGACTGCACCACCTCTGGATTTCGGCCATGGTGCGCAGCTACGCGCTGTTCCCGGTGGGGACCGTGCCGGGCGCCGGCGATCTGGCGCAGGTGGCGATCGCCACGGTCGCACGCGCCACCACGCTGGCGCTCAGCCTGGCCGGGCCCTTCCTCGTCTACGGGATCGTGTTCAACGTCGCGCTCGGCTTCTCGGCGCGGCTGGCGCCCGCCATCCAGATCTTCTTCATCGCCCAGCCGTTGAACCTGCTGCTCGGCCTGGCGCTGCTGTCGGTCGCGCTCGGCGCGATGCTGAGCGGCTTCGCGATCGCGTTCGGCGACAGGATGCAGGCGGGGTTCGGCTGACATGGCGGAGACCGACCAGGACCAGAAGACCCAGGCGCCGACCTCGAAGAAGCTGGAGGATGCGCGCCAGCGCGGCGAGGTGGCCACCGCCGGCGAGGTCCGGCACGCGGTGATGCTGGCGGCGATGTACATGGTGATGGGCTCGCTCGGGCTCGCCGCCGCCGATGCGCTGCTCGGGCTCTGCGCCCGGCTGTGGGGCGGGGCGGACGACATCCGCATCGACGCCGCGGGGGGCCAGCGCTTCGCGATCACATTGTTCGGCGAGGTGCTCGCCGCGATCGGGCCCGTGCTTGCCCTGCTGTTCGGCTTCGCGCTCTTGATCGGCTTCGTGCAGGGCCGGCCGACGCTCGCCTGGGCGCGGCTCAAACCCAAATTCTCGAAGCTCAATCCGTTCTACGGCCTTGGCCGCATCTTCGGCAAGACCGGCATGGTCGAGTTCGCGAAGACGCTCGCGAAATGCGTGGTCGTGGGCGGGGTGGCGGCGATGGTCGCGTGGCCGCACATGCGCGGGATCGACCAGATGGTCGGCATGGCCCCGGTCGAGATCGCCCGCTCGGGCGCGGCGTTGGTGCTGGTGATGCTGAAGCCGGTGCTGCTGCTCGTCGCGACGCTCGCCGCGATCGACTTCGTCTACCAGCACCGGAGCTTCCTCAAGAAAATGCGGATGACGCTCCAGGATGTGAAGGACGAGCACAAGGACACCGACGGCGACCCCAAGGTGAAGGCGCGCCAGCGTCAGGTGGGCCGGCAGCGGGCGCGGCAACGGATGATGGCGGCGGTCCCGACCGCGTCGGTGATCGTCACCAACCCGACCCATTATGCCGTCGCGCTCAAATACGAGCATGGCGCGATGCGCGCGCCGATCGTCGTCGCCAAGGGCGTCGACACGCTGGCGCTCAAGATCCGCGAAGTGGCGGGCGCGGCCAAGGTGCCGATCGTCGAGAACCGCCCGCTCGCGCGCGCCCTCTACGCCAGCGCCGAGATCGACCGGCCCATTCCCGTCGAGCATTACGCCGCGGTGGCCGAGATCATCTCGTTCGTGCTCAACCTCGCGCGCCAGCGCGCCGCCTAGCGCCGCTCGTGCTTCGCCAGTTCGACCAGGATGCGGAGGTCGAGCTCGTCCATCAGCCGGGCGAGTTCGGAGTCGGTGGGGCGCGCGCGGCTCTTCGTCCATTCGCGCAGCCGCGCCAGCCGGGCGGGAGTCGCGACGCCGGCGAGGATCTCGCGGTGGAGCGCGTCGAGATGGTCGAGGCCCTGCGCCGCCTCGCGCGCCATTTCCTGGCGGCGCTCGGGCTCGTTGCCTGCCGCCGAGAGAGTGACGAGCATGGCGACCGACGGCACCGGCGCGTTGGCGGCAAGCTGCCCGGGCAAAGGCGGCTGGGTCGGGGCGGCCTCGAAGCGCACGGCTTCGCTGCGCCGCGCCGGGTTCGCCGCGAGCACCGCCTGAAGCATGGCAGTCGGCCCTTCGATCCGCACCTTTTCGTCTCCCGGCCCAAGCGGGCCCCTTCCTTTCCTATAAGAAGAAAAAGGGCTTGGGCCCGCCCTTGGGGAAACAATATGCGCCTGACCCGCACTCTCGCCGCCGCCGGGCTGCTGCTCGCGACGTTCGAGCCGGCCGTCGCCGGCCCGCGCCTGAAGGACATCGTCTCGGTCGAGAATGTCCGCGCCAACCAGCTCGTCGGCTACGGCCTCGTCGTCGGCCTCGCCGGCACCGGCGACCGCGTGCTCAACACGCCGTTCACCGAAGAGTCGATGCAGGCGATGCTCGAGCGCATGGGCGTGAACGTCCGCGGCAGCCAGATACGGATCATGAACGTCGCGGCGGTCTCGATCACGGCCACCCTTCCACCCTTTGCCCGGTCGGGCTCGACGATCGACGTCCAGGTCTCGGCGCTGGGCGACGCGACCAGCCTCCAGGGCGGGACGCTGATCGCCTCGGCGCTGAAGGGCATGGACGGCGAGATCTACGCGGTCGCGCAAGGCCCCGTCGCGGTGTCGGGCTTCAAGGCGCAGGGCGCCGCGGCGAAGGTCAATCGAGGCGTGCTCACCTCGGCGCGGATCGCGGGGGGCGCGATCGTCGAGCGCGAGGTGCCCTATGCCCTGCGCTCCGCCACCAGCCTCAAGCTCGCGCTCCGCAATCCCGACTTCACCACCGCGCAGCGCGTCGCGGCCGTCATCGACCGGCGCTTCCCGGGTGCCGCGAGCGTGCTCGATCCCGCGACGGTCGAGCTCAAGGCGGGCGACGCCGCGACCGGCGTGATCGAGATGTTCGCCGCGGTCGAGAACAACGAGGTCGATGTCGACCAGCCCGCGCGCATCGTGATCAACGAGGCGTCGGGCACGGTCGTGATGAGCGCCGACGTCCGCGTCAGCCCGGTCGCGGTCGCGCAGGGCGGGCTGACCGTCAGCGTCGCCGAAGCGCCGGTCGCCTCGCAGCCCGAGCCCTTCTCGCAAGGGGAGACCGCGGTGCTGCCGCGCACGGCGGTCTCGGTCGACGATGGCGGCGGCCGCTCGCTGGGCTTCGTCGAGGGCGCCAGCCTGCGCCAGCTCGTCTCCGGGCTGAACGCGCTCGGCGTGTCGCCGCGCGACCTGATCACCATCCTCCAGGCGGTGAAGAGCGCGGGCGCGCTCCAGGCCGAGATCGAGGTGCAATGATGATCCCGCCCGTCACCGCCGCCGCCGGCGCCGCCGATCCCGGCCGCGCCAGGGCCGAAGCGACCGCCCGCGAGTTCGAAGCCGTCTTCATCGGCCAGATGGCCAAGCTGATGCTCGAGAGCGTGGAGACGCCGGGCGAGTTCGGCGGCGGCCATGGCGAGGAGATGTTCCGGGGCGTGCTCGCCGAACAGCTCGGCGGCGCGATCCAGCAGAAGGGCGGCCTCGGCCTCGCGCCGGCCGTGCTCGACCAGATTATCCGCCTGCAGGAGGCAGCCAAGAAATGATCGACAGGCTTCGCGACACCGTCGGCTCGCTCGTGCGGCTGATGCGGGAGGAAAGCGCCGTGCTCCAGTCGGCCGGGCCCCGCCACGACATCGAGGCGATCGCCGGCGCCAAGCTGCGGCTGACCGCGACGCTCGAGACCGAACTCGCCGCGCTCCAGCGCGAGCAGCCGGGATGGCAGGACGGCCTGACCGACGCGGACAGCGTTGCGCTCGCCGCCGACATGGCCGAGCTGCGCGCCGTATCCGAAGAGAATGCGACGGTCCTCCGCCGCCAGATCGAGCTGTCGCGCGACCTGATGGACGCGATCGCGGCCGAGGCGAAGCGCCTCGCGGGCAGCCGGACCCAGACCTATGGCGCGTCGGGCGGCATCTTCCAGATCGACGGCTCGATGCCGATCTCGATCAACACCAGCCTCTAGCGCCGGGCCGGACGGCCCGCCTCAGCGGCCGTCCTTGCCGATCGCGGTCTTCAGCAGCGACATTTGCTTCCGATAGAGGTTGGTGAGGGTCGCGAAGTCGGCCTGCACCTGGCCCATCTGCAGCAATTGCTCCTCGAGCGTCACATTGTTGCCGTCGGGCTTGGTTTCGGACACGCGGCGGTCCGGGATCGTCGCGCCGGTGCGCGGCGGCTGGGCGCCGAGCGCGGCCATGCCGCCGGTCAGCGCGACGGTCGGCCGCGCGACGCGCCCCTTGCCCGAGGCGAGGTCGACCATCCCGGCAAAGTCCGGCTCCTGGACCGTTCGCGCCTTGTAGCCCGGCGTGTCGCCGTTGGCGATGTTCTCGGCGATCACCTTCTGGCGATCGGACAGATGGCGCATCGCGCTTGCGATGCCGTCGATCAGGCGTGGCGTGCCGGCCATGTTAGAACAATCCCGTCCCGTTGGTGGTGGCGCCGCCGCCCGACAGGCGGTTGAGCGCGTCCTGGTAGCGGCTGGCCTGCGCCGCCAGATAGGGAGAGACGCTCCCCTTGCGGCCCGCGCCGTCGACGATCGCGGCCTTGTTGCTGTCCCAGTAGAGCGAGCGGAACGCGGTCTGCGACACCGACACGGCCGAGCCGATCCGCTCCAGCGCCAGCTTGGCCGACGCGGGATCGCGGATGTTGAGCGCTTCCGACAGGTCGAGACCATAGGCGCCGCCGGGGCGAACGCGGGGCGCCTTGGACGGGATCGGGGCGGCGGCGATCAGCCGCGTCGGATCGAGGCCGAGCTTGTCGAGCGCGTCCTGGCCGTCGCGTCCGGGCACCAGCTCGACCATCGTGCCGGGCTTGGCCTCGATCCGCAGGATGCTCTTGCCGTCGACCTTCGGGGTCGAGACCGTCACGCTGCTGCCGGCGAGCCGCCGGATCCGGTCCGCGAAGGTGACCAGCGTGTCGTCGGCGGCGACGGTCACCCGCCGCAGCGCGCCGCCATTCACCCGGAAGCCGAACTCGTCGCCCGCGCGCAGCGAGGTCTGCGCCGTCAGCCGTTGCGAATTCTCCGGGTTGAGCACGCCGCGCGCGAAGCCGAGCGCGCCCACCGCGCTGTCGCCGCCGGGTGCGGCCGCAACGGCCACCGCCTCGGTGCGCACGCCGGTCCGGCCCCATTGGCTGATCGTCTCGGTCTGGCCGGTCGCGGGGTTCACGCGCGCGACGAAGCCGTCGACCGCACCCGCCTTGGGGCCGCCGAGCGCGCCGGCCGTGCGTCCGCCGACAAAGAGGTCGCCGCCCATGAAGGCGACGCTGTCGGCCTGGTCGTCGGCCGCGGTCGCGAACACCGTCGTGGCGGCGGTCGACAGGCCGGCATTGATCCGGGTCACGAACGCGTCGCGGCCCGTTCCCGCCGCACCCGCGCGCGCGCCGGCGACGGCGATCGTGCCGTCGGCGCCGATCGCGAGGGCGCGCGCGTCGCCCGGGCCCAGGTTGATCGATCCGAGATTGGTGGCGAGCGAGCCCGCGGCGATGCGGCGGACGACGGCGTTGCCGCCTTCCGAGGTGAGCGCGACGAGCGAGCCGTCGCTGTCCATCCTGAGCGCGCGCACCGCGTCGCTGCTGCCGCTGTCGAGCGTCCGCCGCTCGACCAGCTTGCCGGTCGCGTCCAGCCGCGCGAGGAACGCGTCGCCGGTGCCGGTCGCGGCGCGGCCCCCCACATAGATGCTGCCGTCCTGACCCACGGCGACCGCATTGGCGACGTCGGCGCCGACGGCGCGCACCGCGGTCGCGAAGCGTTCGTCTCCCGCGGCCGAGAAGCGCGCGACCAGCATGTCGCCGTCGGTCTCGGCGCCGTCCATGTCGCCGGTGACCGTTCCCGCGACCACGATGTCGCCGCCGGGCGCGATGCTCACCGCCGCACCGGCCGCCGTCCCGGCGGTGCCGAGCGTGCGTTGCCACACGACCCGCCCGTCGCTGTCCAGCTTGGTCAGGAACAGGTCGTCCTGGCCGTCGCCGCGCTGGTTGGCGAGGTCGCCCGCCGTGGTGCCGACGACATAGCTGAAGCCGTCCGCATCGGTCGCGATCGCGCGGGTGGCGGTGGCGGCGGTCACGTCGGTCGAGGGCGACGGCTGGCCCGGGATCAGCGGCTTGGGGGCGGGCGCGAGCCTGGCTTCGGCGCTGGCGAGACGATCGATCGCGGCCAAGCCGCCGAGCGTCCGGCGTTCGATCGCGCCGGCGGCATCGTCGAAGCGGAACAGGCCGGGCTGCGTCGGGGCGTCGAGCGCGGTCTGTCCCGCCGCGACCATCAGCGCGTCTTTCGCATCCTGCTGGGTCAGGCTGACCTGGTCGATCAGGCTGTCGAGCTTGAGGCCCCAGCCATCCGCGCCTTTGACGGCCGAGAAGCGGGCGCTGTAGCGCGGCACGACCGCGCCGCTCGCGTCCGTCATCGGCGTGCCGTTGGCGGCAAGCTTCGGGAATTGGGCGATGGCTGCGTTGAACGCCGCGGCGACGGAGTCGAGCGTCGGCGGCTGGGGCGTCGACGACAGGTCGACCACGACGGTGTCGGTCGTGCTGCCACGGCTCAGGCGCAGCGCGAACCGCTCGCTGCCCGTCAGCTCCGGCAAGGGCGCGCTCCGCTCCTTCACCACCGCGGCGCCGGCGACCTCGCCCGCCGGCGCGGGCTCGACACCGATCGTCTCGCCGCGACGCGCGGGCTGCCCGAAGGCGAAGCTCAGCTTGTCGGTCGGCGCGCCGGCGATGAACTTCTGCAGGTCGGCCAGCCCTTGCGCGAAGGTCGTCTGCAGCTTGGTCCGTTCGGCGACCGACGTCGTGCTCGTCACGGCAAGCTGGGCGAGGGCGCGCAACCGGTCGAGCGCGCGATAGGTCGTGAAGGCGGTCTGGACGTCGGGCGGCAGGGTCGGGCCGCTCTGGCGGACCTGCTCGATGATGCTCTTCATGCCCTGGATCGCGCTCACCTGCGAGGTGAGCGGGGTCGAGGACGGCGCCTCGCGCCACGGCGGCGTCACCGGGGCGAGGTTGAACTGGGCCTTGGCGTCGCGCACCGCGCGGGATTCGATGGGCGCCTGGCTGGCCGCCAGGCTGCCGAGATTGCTTCCCGTAAGGAGCGACAGGCCGATCAGCCCGTCGTTGAAATTGATGGTCATCGCCTGCCGGCCAAAGTTGGATCCTTTCCTATAATAGAGGGGCGCGCGGCGGGGGCCGTGCCTTAACCACGATTTTCCGGGGACTTGCATGACGATCGCGATGCCGGTGGGCGAACCGCCCGAACTCAAGAAGTTCACCGGCCCGCAGCGGGCGGCCGCGTTGCTGCTGGTGCTGGGCAAGGAGCATGGCGCGCCGATCTGGGAAGGCCTGTCCACCGAGGAAGTGAAGGAGCTGTCGTCGGCGATGGCGCAGCTGGGCCGCATCCCGGCGGCCGTGGTCGAATATCTGCTGGTGATGTTCTCGAGCGAGGTCTCGAGCATGGCCTCGCTTCACGGCTCCTATGAAACGACCGAGCGGCTGCTGGTCGGCATCATGCCGAACGACAAGGTCCGCGAGATCATGGAGGACATTCGCGGTCCCTCCGGCCGGACGATGTGGGACAAGCTGTCGAATGTCGGTGAGGGCGTGCTCGCGGGCTATCTGAAGAACGAGTATCCGCAGACCGTCGCCGTCATCCTGTCGAAGCTGAAGCCCGACCATGCCGCGCGCGTGCTCGCCGAGCTGCCGCGCGATTTCGGCGTCGACGTGGTCACGCGGATGCTGCGCATGGACACGGTCCAGAAGGACGTGATCCTGGAAGTCGAGCAGACGCTCAAGACCGAGTTCATGAACAACCTGTCCCGGTCGCAGCGGCGCGATCCGCACGAGAGCATGGCCGACGTCTTCAACGCGATGGATCGTTCGACCGAGGAAGCGATGCTGACCGCGCTCGACGATCGCCTGCCGGAAAGCGCGGAGCGCATCCGGTCGCTGATGTTCACCTTCGAGGACCTGACCAACCTGCTGCCCGCCGCGATCGCCGCGATCGTCAAGAACGCGGACAAGAAGACGATGGCGCTCGCGCTCAAGGGCGCGCCGGAGGAAGCGCGGAAGGTCTTCTTCGCCGGCATGACCGAGCGCGCCGCCTCGCTGCTGCGCGACGACATGTCGAACATGGGTCCCGTCCGCGCGCGCGATTGCGAGGAGGCGCAGAGCCAGCTCGTGCGCCTCGCCAAGACGCTCGCCGACAAGGGCGAGATCGTGCTCGTCGATCCGAAGAGCGACGACGCGGTGATCATCTGAGGACCAGGCCGACATGACGATGCAGGTGCGCCCCTTCGCCTTCGACCGGGTTTTCTCGGCGGGCGCCGACGCGGCGCGCGACGCCGCCCAGCTCGCCACGCGCGTCGCCGAGCTGGAGTTGCAGCTGTCCCAGCTCACCCAGGACGGTGTCGCGCAGCTGATGCGTGCTCGCGCCGAGGGCTATCAGGAAGCGATCGAGCAGGTTCGCGGCGAGCGCGAGCTGGCGTTGCTGGCCGCGACCGACGCGCTGCAGGCGGCGCTCGAGGCGCTCGACGCGCGCTGGGGCGAGGTCGAGAGCGCGGTCGCCCGGCAGGGGGCGGAGCTGGCGCTGGACGCGGCGGACTATCTCGCCGGGCGCGAGCTGGCGCGCGATCCGTGCCTTGCGATCGACGCGGCGATCGGCCGGGCCTTGCGCCAGGTGCGCCGCGGCCAGCCGATCCGCGTCCGCGTGCATCCCGACCTCGTGTCCGACATCGAGCGGGTGGTCGCCGATCGCCAGGCGCAGGATCGCCGCCGGCTCGACCTTGCGGTGCTCGGCGATCCGTCGCTGCCGCTCGGCGACGCCCAGCTCTGCTGGGACGACGGCGCGCTGGCGCTCGATGCAGCGGCGCGCCGGGCGGCCGTCGCCCACGAGCTCGACAGCCTGTATCCGCCGCGCTGACCGGCAAAAATTGCCGGGCGGCAAAACTTGCCGCCGGCGCCTTTCTATAATGATCGGGAAGGGCGTGTGTGCCCGTTGCCAAGGGGCCGCAGTTGAACGCTTTCCGTGAGTTGGTCGGCAAGATCGGGCCGCGTCGCCTGGCGATGATGGGGGCGGTCGGCGCGACGTTGCTGGTCGCGCTCGCCTGGCTGTCGCTGCCCTCCTCGGCCGGGCCGATGGCGTATCTGTTCACCGATCTCGAGCCCGCCGCGGCGCAGTCGATCGCCGACAAGCTGAAGGCCGAGAACGTGCCGTTCCAGCTTTCTGCCGACGGCACCGCGGTGATGGCGCCGCAGGAGCGGCTAGCCGAGCTGCGCATGAGCCTCGCGGGCGAGCGGCTGGGCGGCAAGATCGGCTATGACGTGCTCGACGCCGAGCAGCCGTTCGGCCTGTCCAGCTCGCGCGCCAAGCTCAACGAGACGCGCGCGATCGAGGGCGAGCTCTCCCGCTCGATCCAGAGCCTGCAGAACGTCGCCTCGGCGCGCGTCCACATCGTGATGCCCGAACACGCGATGTTCTCGTCGGACACGCGTCGCGCGACCGCGGCGGTGACGGTCAAGACGATGGGGCGGCTCTCCGGCGAGAATGTGCAGGCGATCCGCTATCTGGTGTCGTCGTCCGTGCCCGAGCTGTCGCCCGAAAGCGTCTCGGTGATCGACCAGACCGGCGCGCTGCTCGCGCGGGCCGGCGAGGCGGGGTCGAGCGGCGCCGCCGATGCCGACGAGCGCCAGCAGGCGGTCGAGGCGAAGCTGCGCGAACAGGTCGAGAGCCTGCTCGAGCCGATCGTCGGCGAGGGCAAGGTGCGGGCCGAGATCTCGGCAGTGATCGATCGCGACCAGACGCGCGAGGAGGCGAGCGTCGTCGATCCGGACAAGCAGGCGATCGCAAAGCAAGTGACCGTCGAGTCGAACGACCAGAGCAACGAGGCGTCGGGCGCGACGCCGCCCACCAGCGTCTCGACGCAGCTGCCCGACGCCCAGGCCCAGGCCGGCGCCAATGGCGACAGCCGCCGCGCCGCGCGCACCGAAAACTCGGAAGACGTCACTTACGAGAACAGCCGCACCAACACGGTCACCGTGCGCCAGCCCGGCAAGGTCTCGCGGCTCACGGTCGCGGTGATGATCGATCCGGGCGCGCAGCCGATGCCGGCGCAGCAGGTGCAACGGCTGCAGCGGCTGGTCGAGAACGCCGTCGGCTTCGACGCCGAGCGCGGCGACAGCGTCGTCGTCGAGAGCATGAAGTTCACCGCCGCCGACCTCGCCAACGCCGAGAAGAGCTGGACCGATACGCTGCCGCTCGAACAGATTTTCTCGGTCGTGAAGCTGCTCATCATTGCCGCAGTCGGCCTGTTCGCGTTGCGTCTGCTGAAGCCCGCGATCGACCGCACCGCCGCCGAAGCGCTGGCCGGCGCGACGCCCAACAGCCTGCTGCCGGACGGCGCCGCCGCGGGCGAGGGCGGGGAAGGCCAGCCCGGCCTGCCGACCGACCCCGACGCGCTGCGCCTCGCGCTTCAGTCGGCGGAAAATCGCGGCGCGCTTCTCGACCAGGAGATTGCCCTCGCCGAGGTCGACGGCCGGATCAAGCTGTCCGCGATCAAGCGGATCGGTGAATCGGTCGCGACCAGCCCTGCCGAGGCGACGGCGGTGATCCGCCAGTGGCTGAGCGCCTGAGGAGATTGAGACAATGGACATGAGCCCGCAACAGGTCGTCCCCTCCGAGTTCGACGAGATCGAGACCGGCGTTCCCGAATTGCCGGCCCCGCCCACGCCCACGCCCGCCGCGCGCGACGCCGCCGAGCCCGCGCGACGCATGGGGATGGAGGCGGTGCACGGCATCCCGGTCAAGGTCCAGGCGGTGCTGGGCGGCGCGAAGATGCCGATCAGCGAGCTGCTCCAGACCCATGCCGGCTCGGTGATCGAGCTCGACCGCCGGGTCGGCGAACCCGTCGACGTGCTGGTCAACGACCGCCTCGTGGCGCGCGGCGAGCTGGTGCTGATCGACGGGTCGCTGGGCGTCACGCTGACCGAGATCGTGAAGCAGGAGCGCTGAGGTGATCGAGACGGAAAGCCGGACCCGGATTCTGCTGATCGGCGGCGACGTCGCCGAATTGCGGCTCGCGGCCGCGATGGCGCGGGAGCTTGGCGCCGACGTGCATCTCGCCGGCGGCTTCGACGACGCGATGGACGTGCTGCGCCGCGAAGGCAGCGACCTCGTGATGATCGAGGTCTCGCTCGACGTCGCGCGCTTCACTGCCCAGCTTCGCGCCGAGCGGATCGTGGTGCCCGTGCTCGGCTGCGGCGTCGATGCGCCCGCTGCCCAGGCCGTCGCCGCGGTGCGCGCGGGCGCCTATGACTATGTGCCGCTGCCGCCGCAGCGCGACCTGATCGCCGCGGTGCTGATGTCGATCGGCGCCCGCCGGCACCGGCTGGTGGGCGACGATCCCGCGCTCCGCCGCGCGGTCGACTATGCGACCGCCTTCGCCACCTCCGCCGTGCCGATGCTGTTCGTCGGCGAAGGCGGCACGGGTCGCGAGACGCTCGCTCGCCACGTCCATGCCCGATCGGGTCGCCAGGGCCGTTTCCTCGTTACCGAATGCCTCGGCGTCGGCGCCGAAGTGATCGAGTCCGAGCTGTTCGGCCATGCTGCCGGCGCTTTCGACGGCGCCGTCGCGCCGCGCGCCGGACGGCTGGCCGAGGCGCATGGCGGCACGCTCTTGCTGCGCAACATCGATGCCTTGCCCGCGATCGCGCAGGCGCGCCTGCTCGCCGCGATCGACAGCCCGACGCCGGGCAGCGCGCGGTTGATGGCCACGTGTCGCGGCGACCTGCGGGCGCGCGTCGCCGAGGGCCAGTTCCGCGCCGACCTGCTGTCGCGGCTCAGCCTCGTGCAGGTCGAGCTGCCCGCGCTCCGCGCCCGCGGCCGGGACCTCGCCCGGCTCGCCGAGCTGTTCGCGATCCAGCTCTCGGCCGCGAACGGGCTCGAACCGCGCAGCTTCAGCCCGGAAGCGCTGGCGCTGCTCGGCGCGCACGACTGGCCGGGCAATGTCCGCGAACTCGAGAATCTCGTCCATCGCGCCGTCCTCCTCGCGAGCGACGAGGCGATCGGGCCCGACCAGATCGTGCTCGACGACGGCTCGCACCTCGGCGGCGAGGCGCCGCTCGACGCCGCCGACCTGCAGGTCGAGCAGCTCGTCGGCCAGACCGTGGCCGACGTCGAGCGCGAGCTGATCCTGCAGACGCTCGAGCGCTGCGGCGGCAACCGCACCTCGGCCTCGACCATCCTCGGCATTTCGGTGCGGACGATGCGCAACAAGCTGCGCAGCTTCATCGACGCCGGCTATCCCGTCTCGCCCGCGCTCTGATGGGACCGACGCTCACCCGCTGGATGGACCGCCTCGGCGCGAACCGCGACCTGGCGCTCGCCGGCGCCGTCATCGCGATCATCGCGATGCTGATCCTGCCGCTGCCGCCCTGGCTGCTCGATCTCGGCCTGTCGCTGTCGATCACCTTCTCGATCATGATCCTGATGACGGCGCTGTTCATCGAGAAGCCGCTCGACCTGTCCGCCTTTCCGACGATCCTGCTGATCGCGACGATGCTGCGGCTGGGCCTGAACATCGCCTCGACGCGCCTCATCCTCGCGCACGGCCATGAAGGCCCCGACGCCGCCGGCGGCGTGATCGGGGCGTTCGGCGAGTTCC